>Ga0070709_10001641_pt1 | contig 12121 bp, 9 predicted proteins | sample LARL51metaG_FD_65449 | JGI IMG/M metagenome (GOLD analysis project Ga0070709, IMG submission 65449) | Corn, switchgrass and miscanthus rhizosphere microbial communities from Kellogg Biological Station, Michigan, USA - LAR L5-1 metaG | ecosystem: Host-associated > Plants > Roots > Rhizosphere ...
CCCTCCCCACAAGGGGGAGGGATGACGCCTCGGAATGACCGCGCGGCATTGATCTCCCCGCTTGACAACATTTCACGCATAACAACTGATTTGCCCGTCGTGTTAATTTGTCGCAGCGTCGGCGCTTGCCGCGTGACCCCGAAACACTTCAGGCTTTGCAAGGTCCCGCCTCACCAGAGGGGCGTTTCGCGATCGTCACGAACGTTGGGTGCGGGATGCGGTGGACGCTTTGGCGCGGCAAGACGAACGCGCATGAAGCGGACGGCGAAGCCGCGTGGTCCTGATGCCTCGACGCTGGCATCAAGTTCTCAAGAAGCTAACGCTTCTCAGGGATGACGGTGACAAGAAAGCCCGATCACCGGGGAGAGCGCGGAATAAGCCGTTAAAACCATTCGCGCAGGGAGTGCCGGATCGTTTCGGCGGACCTGTGGTGACTATCTCGTGTGCTTTTTTGTTTCGCACGCGAGGCTGCGGGTGCGACCGTGCATCCGGCATTCCCTGCGCCCTCGTCATCGAGGGACGTCGTGTTTGTAAAAACCCGGGCGCGATCGGCGTCGCGGGAAGGCGAAGGTGCGCGCTTCCTTATGCTGTTTGAAAGGCTAAATGACAAAGGCCCGTCATGGCCGGGCATAGCCGTTCGAAGAACGGCGTCGCTTCCGCTCGCCTATGCCCGGCCATCCACGTCTTTAATTCGTGATTACATCGTAAAGATCGTCCCAATCCGGATTGTTGGCGACAATCAGTCGAACCTTCCAGGCACGCGGCCAATGCTTGATATTATGCTCGCGTTGGATCGCATTTCGGATGCTATCAAAGGCCTCGAAGTAAACGAGCCGCTTCAACCCATAGCGTCTCGTAAAGCCTTCAACGAACCCAGAACGATGCTCAAAGACGCGACGCACAAGGTCACTAGCGCGGTGAATTTGAAGTTCCTATCATCAGTGTTGCTGCAAGCTCATCATAGGAACTTCAAATTCAAAAACCGCGCTACAAACATTAACTTGCTAGTGCTTCTTTGATTCCGAAGTTCGCATCAGAGGTCGCCGCGAATATTTGCGAACTTCGGAATCGGAGCACTAGTCACGCCGACATACAGAATGCCGTTTGGACGATTTGTCAGAAGATATGTGAATCCAGCCGCCACACAGAGATTTTGCAAGACGTGGATGGCCGGGACAAGCCCGGCCATGACGGTCAGAGGACGAAGGCAGACGCCACGGCTTCAACTCTTCTCCTGATACCCTGCGAGGAAAATCCGGACCGCGTTGCCGACAACTTGCGCGATGCGCTCGCTGGATGGCGCGGGGGCGGCCTGAAAAATGAACGGCAGGAACAGCGAGGCCTGGCACATCAGCATGAACTGAGATGCAGCGAGCTGGCAGTCGTCGATCGCAAGCTCCCCGCGCTTGACGTGGGCGTCCAGATAGGCGGCGAGACGGCTGATGGTCTGTTCCAGCACGTGCTCGTAGTAGCGGCGGCCGACTTCCGGCATCCGCTCCGCGATCGCCATCACGGTGCGGATCGCAGATCCTCCGCCCGGCCGGCAGATCATGGCGATATAGGCTTGGCCGAACTCGGTCAGGGTGGTCACGACATCCCTCTCGGGATCGAAATTGAACCTCACCTTGCCCTGTTCGAGCGTCTCTTCCTCGACGATTGCCTCAAACAGGGCGCTCTTGTCGGCGAAGTACACATAAAGGGTGCCTTTGGAGACGCCGGCGGCACGGGCGATTTCGCCCATGCTGGCGCCGTCAAAGCCCAGATTCATGAAGACTTTACGGGCGCCTTCGAGAATTTGTCGGCGCTTCGAGGAATCCTCGTCGGCGACGATGCGAAGATCGGTCGATGGAGCTGCAACCATTAGTTTAGGCTCTCTGAAAAAATTCACGTCTTGGAAACCGTTGCGAAGGAGCTCCCGCATTATGATCTCCGACGTGATATATCTTGACCGAACCGTTCGGTCAATGTTAATTTGAGTTCACGGGCAGGACTCTTGTTGTCCGCGTCGCGTTTACAGCTGGGGGAGGAGGCCTTTATGGCCGCAGCGAGAGATCAGGCCGCGCGTATTCTTCGCAGCGAGCCGGATTCGGCAGAGAACGATACGGCGCGCGAAGCTCCCGCCGCGATCGCCGACTCCATTCGCGCCCAGCTTTCTGACGACACCACCTCGCGCCGCGCGGCCGAACTGCCGGAAAGGCCCGCCGTCGCCAAGCCCGCAGCGCCTGCAGTTTCCGCGAAGCCAGCCGCCGCCAAATCCGGCAAGCGCAAATTTGTCCTGATGGGCGTGGCTATACTGCTGGCGCTCGCCGCCACGACCTATGGTGTGTACTGGGTTCTGGTCGGCCGTTTCCATGTCTCGACCGACGACGCCTATGTGCGCGCCAACAACACCCTGCTCGGTGCCCGCGTGTCCGGGCACATCGCGGCGATCTTCCCGCGCGACAACTCGATCGTCCACACTGGCGAAGCGGTGTTCAAGATCGACGACGGCGACTATCGCATCGCGGTGGATGCGGCGCGCAGCAGGATCGAGACGCAGCAGGCCACCATCGACCGCATCGGCCGGCAGATCGTCGCGCAGGAAAGCGCGGTCGAACAGGCCAAGGCGCAACTTGCTTCCGCGGAAGCCGGATTGAAGCGGGCCGGACTCGATTTCGACCGTCAGCAGGAATTGAGCTCGAAGGGCTATGCCTCGCGCGCGACCTTCGAGGTCTCGGAAGCCAGCCGCGATCAGGGCATGGCGGCGGTGAGGTCGGCACGCGCCGCCTTTGAGGCCGCGCGCGACAATGTCGAGGTGACCAAGGCGCAGCAGGCGGAAGCCCGCGCGCAGTTGTCGGAATTGCAGACCTCGCTTGCCAAGGCCCAGCGCGATCTTGATTTCACCTCGGTGCGCGCGCCGGTCGACGGCACCTTCTCCAATCGCCTGGTGAACGCGGGCGATTTCGTCGTGGTCGGCCAGCGGCTCGGCAATGTGGTGCCGCTCGATGACGTCTTCATCGACGCCAATTTCAAGGAAACCCAGCTCAAGCGCATTCGCCCGGGCCAGCCGGTGACGATCTCGGTCGACGCGTACGGGAATCGCAAATTCGCAGGCGTGGTCGAGAGCATCTCGCCGGCCGCCGGCAGCGTGTTCACGCTTTTGCCGCCCGACAACGCCACCGGCAACTTCACCAAGATCGTGCAGCGGCTTCCGGTCCGGATTCGCGTGCCGAAGGATGTTGCCAGGCAAAACCTGTTGCGCGCCGGCATGTCGGTCTATGCCACGGTCGATACCACCGAGGGCGCCAAGGATGCGGACAACGACGCCGACCTCGACGCGCCGGCGACGGTGCAATCGCAGTAGAGCGTGACGAGATTGAGTTGGACCGTGAAGCGGCAGCACCATCCGCACGAACCCTTCACCTCTCCCCGATGGGGAGAGGTCGATTTGCCAACGGGTCGGCGCGAAGCGCCGCCCGATGATAAACTCCGCAAATCGGGTGAGGGGCTACTGCTCTCACGAGAGACCGTCACCCCTCACCCCAACCCTCTCCCAAAGGGAGAGGGAGCGCACCTCCGATGCGGCTAGAGCAAGATCATGGCCAATGGCGCCACCGCTAGCTTTGGAGTGACGAGCGCTCCCGCAGAGCTATCCGAACGCATCGCGCCGCGGCGGCTGATCGCGTTTCTGATCATGGTGTGCGGGATGTTCATGTCGATCCTGGACATCCAGGTCGTCTCGGCTTCGCTCAGCGATATCCAGGCCGGCCTGTCGGCGAGCTCGACCGAGGTGTCGTGGGTGCAAACCTCGTACCTGATCGCAGAAGTGATCGCCATACCCCTGTCCGGATTCCTGTCGCGCGCATTCGGCACGCGGCTTCTGTTTGCGATTTCCGCCGCCGGCTTCACGGTGGCGAGCTTCCTGTGCGGGCTCGCTTCCTCGATCGAGCAGATGATTTTATGGCGCGCGATCCAGGGATTTCTGGGCGCGGGCATGATTCCGACGGTTTTTGCCTCGGCCTACACCGTGTTTCCGCGCTCGAAATTCTACATCGTCGGCCCGATCATCGGTCTGGTCGCGACGCTGGCGCCGACCATCGGCCCGACGGTCGGCGGGCTGATCACCGATGCCATGTCGTGGCACTGGTTATTCTTCATCAATATCGTCCCCGGCATCGGCATCACCGTGGGCGTGCTGACCCTGGTCGACTTCGATGAGCCCAATTTCGAATTGCTCGATCGCTTCGACTGGTTCGGCCTGATCGCCATGGCGGGCTTTCTCGGCTCGCTGGAATATGTGCTCGAGGAAGGGCCGCAATATGAGTGGCTGCAGGACACCTCGGTCGCGGTATTCGCCTGGGTATGCGGCCTCTCCGCAATTGCCTTCTTCTACCGCGTGCTGACGGCGGAAGAGCCGATCGTCGATATCCGCGCCTTCACCGACCGCAATTTCGGCATCGGCTGCCTGATCTCGTTCTGCGTCGGCATCGGCCTTTACGGCCTGACCTACATGTATCCGCGCTATCTTGCCGAAGTGCGCGGCTACAGCGCACTGATGATCGGCGAAACCATGTTCGTCTCCGGCATCACCATGTTCCTGATGGCGCCGGTGGTGGGGCGGCTGATGCAAAAGGTCGACTTGCGGCTGATCATCGCCGCAGGGCTCGTGATCTTTGCCCTGGGCTCGTACCAGATGACCTGGATCACCCGCGAATATGATTTCTACGAGCTTCTGCTGCCGCAGATCCTGCGCGGCATCGGGATGATGATGGCGATGGTGCCGACCAACAATATCGCGCTCGGCACTCTGGAGCCGCATCTGGTCAAGAACGCGTCCGGCCTGTTCAATCTCACGCGCAATCTCGGCGGAGCGGTGGGACTTGCGGTCATCAACCAGGTGCTCAACGAGCGTACCGACCTGCACATCTCGCGCCTGCAGGAGCGTGTCACCTGGGGCAACCCCGACGCGGTTGAGACGCTCAACCAGTACACCCAGCGCCTGCACGGCATGGGCGATTCTGCGCTGATGGCGTTGAAGCAACTGTCCCAGCTCGTGCACCGCCAGGCGGTGGTGATGGGATATGGCGACGCCTTCTTCATGCTGACATTCTTCTATCTCGGCCTCAGCGTGATGGTCATCCTGCTGAAAAAGCCGACCTTCACCTCGCCGGAACCGGCGCATTAAAATTCATCGAAGCCCGAAATTTGACACGTTTCCTTGACGCGAACCTTAAGCCCACTTCGCTTGGAAACGCTATGATGTTGTCTGTGGCTTCCGTTCATGCTTGAAGGGCCGCACGATGAGCGGTCTTTCGATTTCCGAATTCACTTCGCTCCGGCGCGTGCGCACCGCGTCCGCGCGATGGATCGTGGCGGCGCTGGCGCTCACAGCCCTGACATGGCTGGTCGTTTTGGCCGGGTTGCTCGCGATCGCCAATCGCGTCCATGACGACGTGCCGGTGATGCTGGCGATCAAGCTGCCGCTGCTCTCTTCGCATCCTGAACTGATTTTCGCCGGCGAAAGCCGCACCGAATATCAGGTCGATCCCGAGCTTGCCGCGCAACTGATCGGCAAACCACAAGGCAGCGTGGTCAACATCGCCTACGACGCCGGAGAGCCGCTGGCGGTGTTGGCCGCGATGCGCCGCGAACCGGATCGTTTTCGTAAAGCCCACGTCGTCGTCAGCGTTGTGCCGTTTCTGTTCAATGAAGGCGTACGCTCGGCTGCGGTCTATCCGCTCGATGTGGCGGCCCGCCTCGGCGTCGCCGAACAGATGCTCTCGTTTCTGCCGCTGCGTGTCGGCACCATGATCCGCTACATTCGTGAGGCGTTTGCCTCGCGGCTTGCGGCGGACAGGGATGTGGCCGAGACGGCGCCGCTGCCGCCTTTGTCGGGCCTGCAGGTCCTCAACCATACCCAATCCGAGGATCGCTGGCCGGCCGACATCGGTTCACATGCCCACTATGCAAGCTGGAACCTTTCGGGTCCGAAGGCGCGTTTCGAAATCGGCGCGCTCTGCGACATGGTCGGATTGGCGGGAAAAGTGACCGTGGTGGTACCACCCTGGGCGCCGCGCTATGACCGTGCGCGCGATTCCGAATGGCGACAAAAGGACGATCAATATGTGGCGCTCGTTGCCGATGCCGGCCGCGCCTGCGGTTTCGACGTCCTGAACATTCCCTCGGTGCCCGGGCTCGAGCAAGGCAATTACGCCGACGAAATGCATGTCAACGCCTCCGGCGTGCCGATCTATACCCACTATCTCGTGTCGCGGTTGAAGCCTTAAGCGCGTCAGATGCTGTTTTCCTCCTACACGTTCCTGTTTCAGTTCCTTCCCGCCGTCGCGCTGGCGTTCGCCGCGGCACGGCGGCATTCGCAGCGCGCCGGCATCCTGGTGCTCACGGCGGCGTCGCTGTTTTTCTACGGCGCCTGGCGGCCGATCTACCTGTTGTTGTTGATCGCCTCCATTGCGGCGAATTTTTCCCTTGGACTTCTGATGGCGGATCCGCACCGCCGCCGGGCGGTGGGTCTGACCGGCGTCGCGCTCAATCTGGCACTGCTTTGCCATTTCAAATACACCAACTTCATTTTCGACAGCATCAACATGCTGACCGGCGCGCCGCTGCCGTTCGTCAACATCGTCCTGCCGCTTGGCATTTCGTTCTTCACCTTTCAGCAGATCGCCTATCTCGTCGACGTGATGCGTGGCGCTCCGGTCGAACGCGACGTCGTCAGCTATACGTTGTTCGTTTCGTTCTTCCCGCATCTGATCGCGGGACCTTTGGTGCATCACGCCGAGATGATTCCGCAATTCAAGCGCGGCCGTACCTCGCGCTCCGCGGTACTGGCTGCGCGGGGATTGGCGATCTTCGCCGCCGGCCTGTTCAAGAAGGTGGTGATCGCCGACAATCTGGCGCAGTTCGTCTCGCCGGTGTTCGCCCATGTCGATGCCGGCGGCGGTGTTACGACCCAATGGGCGTGGCTTGCAACGCTTGCCTACACCTTGCAGATCTATTTCGACTTCTCCGGCTATTCCGACATGGCGGTCGGGCTCGCATTGTTGTTCGGCATCCGCCTGCCGGTGAACTTCCGCTCGCCTTACAAGGCCCTTTCCATCATCGAATTCTGGCGGCGCTGGCACATCACGCTGTCGCGTTTCCTGCGCGACTATCTCTATATTCCGCTCGGGGGAAACCGGCTCGGCGAGCAGCGCCGCTATCTCAATCTCATGATCACAATGCTGCTCGGCGGGCTCTGGCACGGCGCCGGCTGGAATTTCCTGATCTGGGGCGGTCTGCACGGCCTCTCACTCTGCATCAATCATCTCTGGCAGGCATGGCGCGGGGCGGGCGCGAAATTCAGATCGGGACCTGCAACCATCGTCTCATGGGCGATCACGTTTTTCGTGGTTGTCATTGCCTGGGTATTCTTCCGCGCCAGGACAGCGGCAGGCGCGTGGCAGATGCTGGGCGCTCTCTTCGGATTTGAAGCCGGCAGTTCGGCTTATGTTTCTCCCGGCGTTTTGCGGCTGATGGACTTGCCGCTTCTGGTCGGCGAGCAGCCGCTGCTTCTGATCGGCGCCGGCATGGTCGCGCTTGCGCTCGCCGTCGTGCTCGCCCTGCCCAATGTCCCAAAACTCTACGGCTATCGCGAATATCGCCGCGCGCCGGAGAAGGAGGGTCAATTGCGATGGCGGCCGAACTGGGCGTGGGCCATGGTGTCGGCGCTTGCGCTTTCGATCTCGTTGTTTGGCATGTGGCAGCGGCTGGAGTTCCTGTATTTTCAATTTTGAGTGTACGGCTCGCCGCAGCACCCATATTGCAAATTGCTTCCGACGCATCTATAAGCTGCGCGTCGTCGCTCGAACCGGGGAGGATTTGCATGATTTCGTCATTTTCGCAGATCGCGCTCCCGCGTCCGAAGCCCATTATGGATGGCCGCTTTCTGGACGCCCGGCTAGCCCTCTGAAGGGGGCCGCCAGCTTCATCGAAGCCACCTAGCACCGGTCGGGCCTGACCTCCCGACCTTCCCAAGTTTCCCGATACTTGCCTTTCCAAGACGCCTGCGTTGCGGCCGAAACGGCCGTCGCGCGTCAGAACAACGGAGCCGGACCGTGCGCGAGCACAGCCGAGTAACGCCATGACCGTTCAAGTCGAGAAGCGACCCGCCGCCATTCGCGTGGTGTTGCCCTTCGTGTTCCAGCACTGGCTCAAACAGCCCGTCGGCGCGGCGACCGCTGCTGCCGGTCTTTTGGGTGCGACGGTGGCCGACCTCTTCATGCCGGTATTTTCCGGCCGGCTCATCGATGCGATGACCAATGGCGCCCAGGACGCTGGGGCGCGGGCCGAAGCGTTGATCGCCTTCGGCGTGATCGTGGCGCTGGGGCTTGCCTCGATGATCCTGCGGCTGGTCGGGTTGCGCGTGATCGTGCCGTTCTCACTGCGGATGATGTCTGACATTGCGCGGGAGACTTTCACGCGCGTCCAGCGGTTCTCCACCGACTGGCATGCCAACAGCTTCGCCGGTTCGACGGTGCGCAAGATTACGCGCGGCATGTGGGCGCTCGATCTGCTCAACGACACCATCCTGATGGCCTTGTTGCCTTCGCTCGCGGTGCTGGTGGGATCGACCATCCTCCTCGCACTACACTGGCCGTCGCTTGGCCTCGTGATCGGCATCGGCGTGGCGGTCTATGTTCCGATGATCGTCGTGTTCTCGACGCGCTACATCGCGCCGGCGGCGCGGGTTTCGAACGCCTGGGACACCAAGGTCGGCGGCACGCTCGCCGACGCAATGACCTGCAACGCGGTCGTGAAATCCTTCGGCGCCGAAGCACGCGAGGACGCGCGGCTGATGCGAGTCGTCAGCCGGTGGCGCCGGCGCGTGCGACGAACCTGGCTGCGCTACGTCTACAGCTCGACCGTGCAGTTCACGATGTTGCTGTGCCTGCGCGCGTCTGTGATCGGCGGCGCCTTGCTGCTGTGGTTTGCGGGTCGCGCATCGCCCGGCGATGTTACCTATGTGCTGACAAGCTACTACATCATCCATGCCTATTTGCGTGACGTCGGCATGCATATCAACAATCTGCAGCGTTCGGTGAACGACATGGAGGAACTTGTCGCGATCCATGACGATGCGATCAGCATCGCCGATGCTCCAGGTGCTTTGTCTATCGAAATCCACAGCGGGCGCATCGTGTTCGAGGACGTGACGTTCCATTATGGAACTCATCGCGCACCGCTGTACGACGGATTGTCGGTCGATATTCGCGCCGGCGAGCGCGTTGGGCTGGTCGGCCGCTCCGGCTCCGGCAAGACCACCTTCGCCAAACTGGTGCAGCGACTTCACGATGTCTCCGGCGGACGCATCCTGGTCGATAATCAGGACATCGCTAAAGTGACGCAGCAATCGCTGCGCAGCCAGATCGCGATCGTGCAGCAGGACCCGATCTTGTTTCACCGCTCGCTTGCGGAGAACATTGCCTATGGCCGGCCAGGCGTCAGCATGGTTGCGGTCGAGCAAGCCGCGCGGCTTGCCAACGCGCACGAATTCATCATGCGGCTGCCGAAGGGTTACGGCACGCTGGTTGGCGAACGCGGCGTCAAGCTTTCGGGCGGCGAACGGCAGCGCGTGGCGCTGGCGCGCGCATTTCTCGCCGGCGCTCCGATCCTGATCCTAGACGAGGCGACCTCAAGCCTGGATTCCGAATCGGAAGCCCTGATTCAACAGGCGATGAATCGGCTGATGAGGGGACGGACTTCGATCGTCATCGCGCACCGCCTGTCGACGGTGCGCAGCCTCGATCGCATCCTTGTGTTCGATCACGGCGAGATCGTCGAGCAGGGCACCCATGCCGTGCTCACTGCGCGTAACGGCGGAATCTATCGTGGCCTGTTCGAGCGTCAGGCGACCGAATTCGCGTTCACCTCGGCGGCGGGGTGAGGCTGTCATGCCTCGCCTCGCAAGCGGCATTGCGGGACGATGAAGAGTGGACTTGGTCCGTGCCAGAATAGAAGTCAGGGCATCCCCATGGTGCTCCAGATCAGCGCGATGCCGGACAGGAACAAAAGGCCGAGCACGACGTCGCGGAAATTGCCGTCGCTCAACGTGTGATAGGCCCGCGCACCGAGCCATGCGCCGCCGACGGTGGACGGCAAAGCCAGAAGCGCCAGATGCATGATTTCGGTGGTGATGAATCCGGTGCCTGCCTGCAGGCAGAGCGCAGCCGTCAGGACCGCCCAGTTGAAGATCTGGAACAGGCTGCGCCGCTCGTCCTTGCCCCAGCCTCGCACACTCGCCCACAGGATCGGGATTGGGCCGGAGAGCCCGGCTAGCCCGCCCAGAACGCCGCCGGCGAAACCGATACCGGTATCGGCAATCCTTCCGCCGACACTCAAGGCAAGCGGCCTGCGCTGGAAATAAAGTGCTGTTGGAAACACCAGGAGCATCACACCGACGCTGAGCCGGAAGATGCGAGGATCGGCATAGGCAACGAGCATGGTGCCGATCGGCACGCCGGCGACGCCGCCGAGGACGAACGGCCACAGCAACTTGAAATCGATCGAACGCCAGATCGAAGGCAAGGTCGAGGTTTGCGCAACGATCGAGCAGATCAGCACCAGGGGCACCGCAACCGATGGCGGCAACACGTAAAGCCAGATGCCGAGCGCCATCAGCGCGGTGCCAAAACCGGCGAGACCTGACACGAACCCGCCCGCGAGCGCGCCGAGCACCAACACCGCCAACGCAATCCCGCTCATGATGGCTTAGATCATGATGCGATTAAGCGGAATCGCATCATGATCTCTTCTCTTTGTTCGAGCATGATCTTTTCGGAAAACCGGTTTCCACTTTTCCCGATCATGCTCTAGCGCTGACTTTCCACGCTACTGGCCGTCGCGACGCCGGGATCCAAACAACTCCGTGAAGAGATCCGTGGTCGGCCCGTTGGCTGTGATGCCGTAGGCGGTGGGAACGTCGGGTTCGGCCTCTGCTTTCGGAGCGGGCGGCTGCTGCGCGACCGCGACCGGCGCAGGTGAGGGAACAGGAGCAGGCTGAACCTGCCGCGACGTCCCTGCCACGGCCGGCTTGGCCTGCCCCTTCGCGGCGCTTGTGGTTGCGGCTTGAGCAGGCTGGCTCGCAGCCGATGCCGTTGCGCCCTGCGGGCTTGCGGGGGAGGCCGTCACCGGCTGGGCCGCGGCGGTCGCGGTTTCGGGTGCTGCCGCCGGTTTTCGGGGACCGAAAAACTCGGTGTAGAGATCGGTGGTCGTGCCTTCGCTCGTGATGCCGTACATCGTCTTGTAAGGCTGCTCACCCTGGCTTGAGGCGGTGTTGTTCGCGCCTGCGCAGCCGGCGACGGCGATCGCGACCGCGGCGAGCGCGGTCGTGGCCTGGCTGCAGCATAACACGCGGCTCAAGACGATTCCCCTGTACCCCCGGACGAGTTTGCTACCATTACTGGCAGGATATGGCGCCCGCAAGGCAAATGGGCGGCGCCGAATCGCTGGAACGGCCTGCAAAATGGCGAGGGGTTCGGCGTGTTGCGCCGAACCCCTCATTCTAAAGACATCAGCCAGCCTGTAAGCCGGGTTCTGTAGGGCACCGCCCGCGGGCTTGCGGACGATACGTGACGGCCATTCCTCTGGGACAACGTTTGCACGTTGCCTCGAGCAACCTACCCGGACGACGAGCCTGACATCGCTCTTGCGGCGTTATCGCTTTCGCGAACTGCCCGCGTTGCCGTCCCTATTCGGTCTTGCTCCCGGTGTGGTTTGCCATGCCGGATCCGTTGCCGGACCCGCGGTGCGCTCTTACCGCACCTTTTCACCCTTGCCCCGCTTTGCTCCGTTCGGAGCTCCGCCGGGCGGTTCATTCTCTGTGGCACTGTCCCTGGGGTTGCCCCCGCCGGAAGTTATCCGGCACCGTATGTCGATGGAGCCCGGACTTTCCTCTCCCGAGGACCTTTCGGCCCCGCGTGAGCGGCCGTCCGGCCGACTGACTCTCAAGGCATGGGGGTTCCGCCGGTCGGCGTCAAGCCGGAACTCGCCGCGGCGCGCGGCTTAAATAAATTATCCTGAAGATGTCGTTCTGCGGTCGTCCCCTTCGACTGGATGTCGGCAATGATGCCGATCACAAGGAGTA
>Ga0070709_10001649_pt1 | contig 12104 bp, 9 predicted proteins | sample LARL51metaG_FD_65449 | JGI IMG/M metagenome (GOLD analysis project Ga0070709, IMG submission 65449) | Corn, switchgrass and miscanthus rhizosphere microbial communities from Kellogg Biological Station, Michigan, USA - LAR L5-1 metaG | ecosystem: Host-associated > Plants > Roots > Rhizosphere ...
GTCGAAGAACATCCGCTCTCCGGCCAGCGAGGCCAGCGACACCAGGATGTCGGTCTCGTACTCGCTGCGCCACCGGGTGAACTGGTCCTCGGGCGGGATGCTTGCCACCATGCCGAGGTAGTCGCTGCCCTTCTCGATGGTGGCGATGTCGATCTCCATGTGCTGGCGGGTGCGGTAGGCGACCAGGGCATGGCACGCCTCGTGCACCGCGACTGCGTGCCTTTCCCGCTCGATGTACTCGACATCCTCCGGCGGGCCGAGTTCCTTGAGCTGCTTGGCCTTGATCACGTCCTGCCAGGTGATCACTTCGCGGCCGTTGCGGATGGCGGCGATGAGCGACTCGTTGACCAGGTCCTTGATGGTGGCGCCGGTCGCGTACGGGGTGATCACCGCGAGCTTGTCCATCTGCTCCGGCGTCAGCTCGTGCCGCACCTTCGCGAAGTAGCCCTCATAGGTCCTGACCCGGCCGGCCTTGGACGGGTAGCCCACCTTGTAGATGCGGTCGATGCGGCCCGGCCGCAGCAGCGCCTCGTCCAGCGCCTCGGGCAGGTTGGTGGCCATCATCACCAGGATCCGGTACTTCGGCGGCGGCTTGGGCCGCATGCCGAACAGTCGGCGTACATGCCGGTTGATGAAGCCGCGCGGCTTCTTCAGCCCGGAAATCTCGGTGAGCAGGGCCTCCAGCGTTCCCATGCCGCCGCCGCCCATGCCCATGCCCATCATCTGCTTGTTGCGCCGGGTATCCGGCTCGTCGCCGGTCTCCGAGGTGAGCGCGCGCTGGGCGAGCCGCCATTGCACGTCCTTGGACAGGTACGAGAAGCCGTGGCATCCGCCCGCCTGCCAGGCCGCGGGGGTGGCGCGGCCGGGGGTGGGCGGGCCGCCCTGGGCCAGCGCCCCGCGGCGGCCCAGCGAGTCGGCCTCGTCGAAGAACACGATCACGCCGCCGTACCGCAACGCCAGCTTGCGCAGCTTGCGGAACAGCGACTTGACCTTGAGGATTCCGACGCCCATGAACATGTTGATGAACGCGCCCGGGTCCACGAACACGTAGGGCCTGCCGGTCTCGCCCGCAACCGCCTCGGCCATGAGCGTCTTGCCGGTGCCGGGCGGGCCCCAGAGCAGAATCCCGCCGGGGACGTAGCCGCCCTTGGACTCGATCCGCTCCGGGTCCTCCAGGTACAGGATGTTCTCCTTGACCCGCTCCAGGACATGGTCCTGGCCCCAGACGTCGGAGAACCGCGTCTTGATGTCGTCAGGGAAGTAGACGTCCACGCCGCCCTTGGACAGGAACCAGAAGATCAGGGCGAATTGGCCCACCACGACGAGCAGGATGACCATGAGCTGGAGCAAGAACGGCAGCGCGTGCCAGATGTAGCCCGGCATGTGCGCCAAAGCCGTCAGCGCGTTCTGGTGCGTCACCTTCCCGGCTACCACCGCGATGACGGCGATCCAGAACAACCAGGTAACCACGCGCCTCAGGCGGTACCTGGTCCACGGCGACAGCCTGCGCTGGGTTGCGCCCTCCAGCCCGCCGAAAAACGTCTGCGTCCAGAACCTGTGGTAGGCGGCCCAATGCTCGCTGATCAGGAAGTGGATCTGGCGCAGCGCTTCCAGGCAGAACAGCACGAACACCCACGAGCCGCTCCTGAGCTCGGTGCGGATCGCGTCGCTGATGCCCATCAGCGGGTTGCTCGCCATCGCGGACCAGACGAGGATCCACCAGAGCAGCGCGAGGAGGAGCAGGAACTTCAGCCGGTCCCAGAGGGGCATAGGCTTTCTGGTCCGCCGGTCTTTGTTACCGGGGTGCTCGTCGGGCGCTGGCAGTCCCTCGGGCGGTTTTGCTAGGGCCTCACGCACTAGGGGCTCCTGACGGTAAACGACGACATGATCGTGTCAAACTGGTCACGGTTCTGGCTGTAACAGGTCGCGATGCAGTGCATCATGAGCACGTAGATCTGGGTAGTGCTGGAGTTGGTCAGCGCGACCTGGTCGAAGGTTTCGGTGATGCCGCCCGGGTAGGTGTAGTCGTAGGTGTCCCACACCCCGTGCACGCCCTGGCCGGGGGTGAGCACGGTATCCCGCAGCAACTTGAAGTGGGTCAGCGGGAAGCTGCCCTGGGCCGCCTGAGCGGCGCGGGACACCGAGGTCACCGGCAGCAGCACGTCCCGCAGCCCGTTGTAAGGGGACCGTCGGAGGGCGTTGCTCGCGGTCGCGCTGAGCGGGGTGACGAAGGCGAACGCGAACGGCTGCTTGGCGTTGGGGCTGAACAGGTGGACGGCCGCGGGCGCCCGGTCCGCGTCGAAGGCGATGTCCCAGGTGCCTGCGGCCCGGCCCAGCGCGCTGCCCGGGGTCTTGAACTGCGCCGCGAGCGACACGTCGCTGATCTTGTGCCAGCCGAACGGCACCTTGAAGTATGTGTTGGCGCCCGAGTCCGAGACATACGTGAACTCGGGCGCGATGCAACTCGTCGCGGTTACTGCGACGAGAAGCACCCCGAGCCCGCCGAAAACCTTCCCCATCAGGGACGTCCTACTAGCCAAACGGCACCCACTCCCTGGCGGACTGCCCAGATTCGAGTATGACCCGTGAGCAGGCGGAGGGCATAATTGTGCACGATAATTGTGGTTTGCCCGGGGCGCAAAATCCGTGCCCAGAGGCCTCAGGCGCTCAGCCGGCCGGCTGGCCGGTGGCGCTCCCCGTGGCCGCGGCATGCGGGCGGGTGTACAAGCGCAGCCATACGCCTTTCGCGTGCAATGTGTACGCGACGGTGAAACCAAGCCGCCGCGGAAGCGGCGCGGGAGCCTTGGACCAGGAGGCGACCCAGAGCCGGGTGACTGTGGCCAGGCGGTGGTTTTCCACGGATGGCCGCGCGAACGTGCCGCCGAGGGTGGCCGACGCCACCGGGCCCCGCGCCTGGCTGATGTCGCGCAGCCGGGCCAGGCCGTAGGGGTACTCGCCCTCCATGCCGCGTTCCACGCCGCCGCCCCACGACAGCGGCCAGTACCTGACGTTCATCAGTGCGTCGCCGGGGCGCTCGTGGCTGGCGACGGCCTGGTTGGCGAGGCGGATGTCATAGCCGTGACCGGTCGGGAGGCGCTCGCTGGCCTGGGTGCCCAGCCCTGCCACCACGATCACGATCAGCGCGGCGACGGCCACGGCCCAGCCCACCGCGGCCCTGGCCAGGGCGGCAAGGGCCGTGCCTGCCAGCAGCGCGGCGGCAGGGATGCAGAACGCGATGTAGCGGAACACGTAGAGCGGATGGGTCACGGGTATCACCGAGACCGTGAACAGCAGCGCCGGCGGCAGGAACAGCCACGGCACGGCGAGCCCCCACAGCCCGGCGGGCCAGTCCGCACGCAACCGCGCCCTGCCCGACACCAGGCTGGTCACGAGCGCGATCACCACGACCGCCACCACGATGAAAAACATCGGCTGCGGGCCGACCAGGCCCGCCATCGCGATGATCGCGACCAGGCCGGGCGGCTTGATCCATTGCACCTGATGGGCCTGGCCCGAGGCGATGATCGCCACCGGGCTGGCCACGACGACCGCCACCGCCACGCTGGCCAGCCAGCGCAGCACGAACGGCTTGCCGGGCCCGCGGTAGCAGCGATGCCACACGGCGACCGTCACCGCGTGGGCGGCGATGAGCAGCAGGCTGAGAATGTTGCCCAGGCCGAGCAGTGCCATCGCGGCCGCGTAGCCAATAAGCCACAGTGTTAGCCCGGGGGAGCACTCCGCTTCCCCGGGGGCAAGCCCCCGGACCCCATGGCCCGGAACCCCCCGCTGGCCTTGAGGCCCGGTTCCTTCGTCACCGGGCCTCGGCCCCGTCGGCTGGCGCATACCCGCTGCCGTCGACGGCGTGGCGGCCTGGAGGGCTCGGACCAGGAAGTAGCTGGCGATGGTCGCGAGGGCGGTGACGAGGGCGTACTCGCGCGCGTCCTCGGCGTAGAAGCTCACCGAGGGGAGCGCGGCGAACAGCAGCCCCGAGGCCAGCCCGGCGCGACCGGACACCAGGCGCTGCCCGAGCAGGGTCACGACACCCGCTGCCACCGCCATCGCCACCGCCGAGGGGGCCCTGGCCGCCAGTTCGCCGCTGCCCGCCAGCCGGGTGGTCACCCAGATCAGCGCGTAGTACTCGGTGTGCACCACGTCCACGTTGCCCAGCATCCGGATCATCTGCGGGAAGCTCCGGTGCACGGCGAGCAGGGTCGCGCCCTCGTCGCGGGTGAACGAGGGGACGCCGATCCGGTACAGCGTCACTACGAGCGTGATGACAGCCGGCCCGATCGCCACCCATCCTGCCGCCAGCGGGTCCGGCCGCCCGGCGTGGCTGGCCGCCGACACGCCGGGGGACCGGGCAAGGGACTGGCTTCCAGAAGCGGCCACGGGGCTCCTCGTCGTCCGGCCACGCTCCGCCTGGCCGAGCGGGGGCGCACGTTTTGCCTGCGCGGTCACCGCGCTGCCTTCGTGAACGAAAGGTTACTGCACGGCGGATGCCCGGCAGGGGGCCCGCGAGGTTCGTGAACACTTTCACAAGCGGAGATACACTGAAGCCTCCGACGTCGACCCCCGAGGGGCTTTGCCGTGCCTGTACCCATCGTCCTGGTTGCCGAGGAACTGTCACCCGCCGCCATCGCGCTGCTCGAGCAGGACTTCGAGGTCCGCTACGCCGACGGCGCGGACCGCTCCGCGCTGCTGGAAGCGCTGGCCGGCGTGGACGCGGTTATCGTCAGGAGCGCCACGAAGATAGACGCGGAGGCACTCGCGCACGCCCCGGGCCTGCGCGTCGTCGCCCGGGCGGGGGTTGGCCTGGACAACGTCGACGTGGCCGCGGCCACCAAGGCGGGCGTGATGGTGGTGAACGCGCCAAGCTCCAACATCGTGAGCGCCGCCGAGCACGCGGCCGCGCTGCTGCTCGCGGTCGCGAGGCACGTGCCGCAGGCGATGGCCTCGCTCAAGTCCGGCGAGTGGAAGCGGTCGCAGTTCACCGGGGTCGAGGTCAGCGGCAAGGTGGCCGGCATCCTGGGGCTCGGCCGGATCGGGGTCCTGGTCGCGCAGCGGCTGGCGGGCTTCGGCATGCAGGTCATCGCCTACGACCCCTACGTGCCCCAGGCACGGGCGGCGCAGCTTGGCGTGCGCCTGGTGAGCCTGGATGACCTGCTGGCCGAGGCCGATTTCATCAGCGTGCACCTGCCGAAGACGCCGGAGACCGTCGGGCTGATCGGGGAGCGGGAACTGCACCTGGTCAAGCCGGGCGTGCGCATCATCAACGCGGCCAGGGGCGGCATCGTGGACGAGCACGCCCTGGGCATGGCGCTCAAGGACGGCCGGGTGGCCGGCGCCGGCATCGACGTGTTCGTGACCGAGCCGCCCGCGGGCAACCCGCTGCTCGACTTCCCGAACGTGGTGGCCACGCCGCACCTGGGAGCCAGCACCCACGAGGCGCAGGAGAAGGCGGGCACCCAGGTGATCAAGTCGCTCCGGCTGGCCCTGGCCGGGGAGTTCGTGCCCGATGCCGTCAACGTCCAGGGCGGCGCCGTGGACGAGGACGTGAAGCCGGGCCTGCCGCTGGCCGAGAAGCTCGGACAGCTTTTCACCGCGCTGGCGGGCGGCGTCGCGGCCAGCCTTGACGTCGAGGTGCGCGGCGAGATCGCCAGCAAGGACGTGCGGGTGCTGCAGCTTGCCGCGCTCAAGGGTGTCTTCGCCGACGTGGTCGAGGACCCCGTGACCTACGTGAACGCCCCCCTGCTCGCCGAACAGCGGGGGATGGCGGTGGGCCTGGTCACCGAGACCGAGAGCCCGGACTGGCGCAACCTGGTGAGCCTGCGGGGCACCTTGCCCGGCGGCCAGTCGGTGTCGGTGAGCGGGACGCTGACCGGGACGCGCCAGGTGGAGAAGCTCGTCGAGGTCAACGGGTTCGAGATGGAGATCGCCCTGGCCGAGCACATGGTGTTCCTCAGTTACACCGACCGGCCGGGAATCGTCGGCGTGGTGGGCCAGATCCTGGGCAGCGAGGGGATCAACATCGCCGGCATGCAGGTGTCCAGGGACGTGCGCGGTGGCCACGCCCTGATCACGCTGACCATCGACAGCGCCATCCCGCCCGTGGTCCTCGAGGACATCACCGCGACGATCGGCGCCGTCAGCGGCCGCGCCGTCGACCTCGACATGTCCTGACAGTGTTAGCCCAGGGGGGCGAGCAGAGTTCCATGATGCGGGCCGGTTCCCCATTTTGTCTCAGGATACGAGACAGTAGCGCCCTTAGGGTGACATCCTGGCAGGTCTTCAGTAGCCTTGAAGTTGCTATGCGGCGCTTCGTACTTATCTCACGCAGCCGTAGCGGGGCCTGATCACACAGGCCAGCGACCCGCTACGGGCGAGAGTCGCTGGCCGTGGGATTACTCGTCTGGGGAGAAGCGTCGTGTACGACATGTATCACTGGGACCGTTCCGTCCCGGCCACCGAGGACACCGGCCACACCAGCCCGGCCCCTGCTCGCGCCGGCCGTCCCGCGGCCGCCGCGCAGGCCGTCCAGGTGGCCCTGGATCGCCGTGACAACGGAGGGGACGCCAGCGACCCGCGCGACTACCAGTAAGGTACGGCGCATGGCATCGTCCCAGATAAGGCTCGCCGTGATCGGCGGCGACGGGATCGGCCCCGAGGTCGTGGCCGAGGCGCTGAAGGTGCTCAAGGCAGCGGATGTGCCCTTCGAGGAAACCAGCTACGACCTGGGTGCCCACCGTTGGCACCGGACCGGCGAGACGCTGCCGGACTCGGTGCTCGAGGAGATCCGCGGCCATGATGCCCTGCTGCTCGGCGCGGTCGGCGACCCGTCTGTGCCGAGCGGGGTCCTGGAGCGCGGGCTCCTGCTCCGGTTGCGGTTCGAACTCGACCAGTATGTGAACCTGCGGCCGGTGCGGCTGTACCCGGGCGTGGGCACTCCGCTGGACGCGGTCCGGCCGGAGTCGGTCAACATGGTGGTCGTCAGGGAGGGCACCGAGGGCCCGTATACGGGCGCGGGCGGCGTGCTGCGCAAGGGCACCGACGCCGAGGTCGCCACCCAGGAGAGCGTCAACACAAGTTACGGGGTCACCCGTGTGGTCAGGTATGCGTTCGACCTGGCCGCCCAGCGATCGCGGCAGCACCTCACCCTCGTGCACAAGACCAACGTGCTCACCTACGCCGGTGACCTGTGGCAGCGCATCGTGGACCAGACTGCCAAGGAGTTCCCCGGCGTGTCCGTGGACTACGTCCACGTGGACGCCGCCTGCATGTTCCTCGTCACTCAGCCCGGGCGGTTCGACGTCATCGTGACCGACAACCTGTTCGGCGACATCCTCACCGACCTCGGCGCGGCCGTCGCCGGGGGGATCGGTCTGGCGGCGAGCGGGAACATCAACCCGGAGCGGACGGCACCGAGCATGTTCGAGCCGGTGCACGGCAGCGCGCCGGACATCGCGGGCAGGCAGAAGGCCGACCCTACGGCCGCCATCCTGTCGGTCGCCATGCTCTGTGAGCACCTGGGCTTCACCGCGGTCGCCGCCAAGATCGAGCAGGCCGCCGCCGACGATCTGGTGGAACGCCAGGGTGCCTGGGCCGCCCGGTCGACCGCGGAGGTCGGCGATGACATCGCGGAGCGAGTAGCCAGCTAGGCCCCGCCTCAGCGGGGCCAGGGTTAGCCTGGATCCGCGAGGCTAACCCCTGCGGAAGTCCGTCATTGGTGGCTTAGCCGCGCGCCTGGCAACGGCGCCGGGGGTTAGGAAGGACTGCGATGATCACGACCGGTAGCACCGACATCGGGTTTGACGTGCGCGTGAGCGAAGCTCCGCTGACGGCGGAGGAACGTGAGCGCATCCTGGCCGCGCCGGGGTTCGGTGAGGTATTCACCGACCACATGATCACGATCCGCTGGGACGACGGCCGTGGCTGGCACGACGCCCGGCTGGAGCCGTATGGCCCGTTCACCCTGGACCCGGCGACGTCGGTGTTCCACTACGCGCAGGAGATCTTCGAAGGGCTGAAGGCCTACCGGACCGGCGGCGGCGAGATCGTGGCGTTCCGCCCGCAGGCCAACGCCGCGCGGTTCAACCGGTCGGCGGCCAGGATGGCCATGCCCCAGCTTCCGGCCGAACTGTTCCTCAAGTCGCTCGAACTGCTCGTCGGGCAGGACAGGGACTGGGTGCCCACGGCCCCGGAGCACAGCCTGTACCTGCGCCCGTTCATGATCGCGACACAGCGCGGGCTCGGGGTGAACCGCCCGTCGGGGTCCTACCTGTTCGCGGTCATCGCCTCGCCGGCGGCGTCGTACTTCCGCGACGGCATCCACCCGGTCACGGTCTGGCTGTCGGAGGACTACACCCGGGCGGCGCCGGGCGGGACCGGCGAGGCCAAGTGCGGCGGCAACTACGCCGCCTCGTTCGCCGGCCAGCAGCAGGCCGTGCTGCAGGGCTGCGATCAGGTGGTCTGGCTCGACGCACTGGAACACCGCCTGGTCGAGGAGATGGGCGGGATGAACCTGTTCTTCGTGTACGGGTCGGGCCCGCACGCGCGGCTGGTCACCCCGGCCCTGACCGGCACCCTGCTGCCCGGGGTCACCAGGGATACGCTGCTGAAACTCGGCCCCGACCTGGGCGTCCCGGCCGAGGAGGCGGCCATCTCCGTGGCGGAATGGCGCGCGGGATGTGAGTCTGGCGAGCTGACCGAGGTCTTCGCCTGCGGGACCGCCGCGGTGATCACCCCGGTGGGCCGGGTGAAAGGCCCGTCCGGCGAATGGGCGGTGGGGGACGGCGAACCCGGCCCGGTGACCATGCGGCTGCGCGAGGAACTGCTCGGCATCCAGTACGGCCTCCGCCCCGACCCCTACGACTGGGTTCAGAAGCTCGCCTGACCACCGAGCCGCCCGCCGCCCCTAGCGCGGCGCACCGGGGGTGACCAGGCCCGTTTCGTAGGCGATCACGACCAGTTGGGTGCGGTCGCGGGCCTGCAGCTTCATCAGCAGCCTGCCGACGTGGGTCTTGGCGGTGGCGGCGGACAGGTAGAGCCGGTCCGCGATCTCCGCGTTGGACCAGCCACGGGCGACCAGCGTCAGCACCTCCCGCTCCCGGTCGGTGAGCACCTCGAGGGTGGCGGGCGGCGGGCGGTCGCTCTCCGGGCGGCGCTCGAACTCGCCGATGAGCTGCCGGGTGACGCTCGGGGCGAGCAGCGCGTCCCCGGCGGCCACCACGCGGATCCCGGCGAGCAGGTCGGTGGGCGGGGTGTCCTTCAGCAGGAACCCGCTCGCCCCGGCCCGCAGCGCCGCGTAAACGTCACCCGGAACACCTTCGTCGCGATCATCGCGGCGGTCGGCTGGTCGCTGTTCGTCGAGGTGATCGCTCTGGGCAGCGTGGCACCCACCCTGGCGAAGTGGTTCCCGGTGTGGGCGTCCATTGGCCTGACCAACCCGCCCGAGCCCAATGTCCTGGCACCCGCAGTCGCCGGCCTGGTGCTGGCCGGCTACGCGGTGGCCATGCTGCTGGCCGCCAGCCGGACCACCATCCGCCGCGACATTGGCTAGCTGTTCGCCCAGCCGAGAGGACCCGGGCCTCAGCCATCAGGGCTAGCCATCGGGGGGTTCCGGGCCGTGGGGTCCGGGGGCTTGCCCCGGGAAGGCGGAGTGCTCCCCCGGGCTAGCGGCGCTGCCACCCCTTCGCGCGCGTCAGCCACGCAGCCACCCGTCTCGGATGGTGAGACATGCGTTTCGCCGCTGCGTATGGCATGTGTCAGACTAGGTGCGTGACGTGCGGCCGGATCATTATCGGCAGGCGCGCCGGCACCTAGCAGGCCCCGGATTCTCCCCAGGCCCGCACCCGCCGGCGCGCAGACCTCTCGCATCCCGCGAGGGGTCTTTTGCTTTGTCCGGCCGGGGCGCGGTCCCAGACAGAACGGATCAGAGATGCCCGACGACAGTTTCCACGTCTACGACACCACGCTGCGCGACGGTGCCCAGCAGGAGGGCCTGTCCCTGACCGTCGCGGACAAGCTGGCCATCGCACGGCGCCTGGACGAATTCGGCGTCGGCTTCATCGAGGGCGGCTGGCCCGGCGCGATTCCCAAGGACACCGAGTTCTTCCGGCGGGCCCGCACCGAGTTCCAGCTCAGCCACGCCACCCTGGCGGCCTTCGGCTCGACCCGGCGCCCGGGCGCGGTGACGGCGGACGACCCGCAGGTGGCAGCGTTGCGTGAGTCCGGCGCCCCGGTCGTGACGCTCGTTGCCAAGAGCCACGACCGGCACGTCACCGCGGCGCTGCGGACCACGCTGGAAGAGAACCTCGCCATGATCGCCGACACCGTGCGGCATCTCGCGGCCGAGGGCCAGCGGGTGTTCCTCGACGCCGAGCACTTCTTCGACGGCTACCGCTCCAACCCCGCCTACGCGCTGGAGGTGGTCCGGGTGGCCGCCGAGGCCGGCGCCGAGGTAGTCGCTCTGTGCGACACCAACGGGGGCATGCTGCCCGCGGAACTCGGCGAGGTGGTCACGGCGGTTGCCGCGGCGAGCGGGGCGCGGCTTGGCATCCACTGCCACGACGACACCGCCTGCGCCGTGGCGAACACGCTGACCGCGGTGGAGGCCGGGGTCACCCACGTCCAGGGCACGGCCAACGGTTACGGGGAGCGGGCCGGCAACGCCAACCTGTTCAGCGTGGTCGCGGGCCTGCAGCTCAAGCGGGGCCGCGAGGTGCTTCCGCCCGGGTGCCTGGCCGAGATGAGCCGGGTCGCGCACGCGATCAGCGAGGTCACCAACGTGACCCCGAACACGCATCAGCCCTACGTCGGGTTCTCCGCGTTCGCGCACAAGGCCGGGCTGCACGCCTCGGCGGTCAAGGTCGACCCGATGCTCTACCAGCATGTCGACCCGGCCCTGGTCGGCAACGACATGCGGATGCTGGTGTCCGACATGGCGGGCCGGGCCTCGGTGGAGATCAAGGGCAGGCAGCTCGGGTACGACCTGTCGGCCACCGGCAGCGCCGGCCGGGTGGTGGAACGGGTCAAGGACCTCGAGGCCCGCGGCTACACCTTCGAGGCCGCGGACGCGTCGTTCGAGCTGCTGCTGCGCGACGAGCTGGCCGGGGAGCGGCTGCGGCACTTCCGGGTGGAGTCGTGGCGGGTGATCGTCGAGCGCCGTGCCGATGCCGCGGTGGTCAGCGAGGCCACGGTGAAGCTGAACGCCAAGGGCGAGCGGATCGTCGCCACCGGCGAGGGCAACGGCCCGGTCAACGCGCTGGACAACGCCCTGCGGCTGGCCCTGGAGCGGCTATTCCCCGAGCTGGCCATGCTGGAGCTGGCCGACTACAAGGTCCGCATCCTGGAAAACTCGCACGGCACCGGCGCGGTGACCCGGGTGCTGATCGAGTCCGGGGACGGCACCGGCGCATCGGACGGCACCTGGAGCACGGTCGGGGTGGATGAGAACATCATCGCCGCGTCCTGGCATGCGCTGGAGGAGGCCGTCACCTACGCCCTGCTGCGCGCGGGCTACCAGCCGACCGAGCAGGACACCGGGGGCTGAGCCGCCCGAAGGCGAACCTCCACGGCGCGGCGCCGTTTGTCTCCGTTGCCACAGCGACGACATTCTTTTGTCCCCGTCGTCACAACGACGACAAACGGTTCCGCCGCGCCCGGGGCAACCCTTTCCTTCCGCTAGGCGTGGTTATGTCGGGAACGTGCGATGCTTTACGGTCTTTCCCGCCATGAACCACCGACTGGATACGCCGGATGGAAGGGGCGAGGGTGCCGCGATGAGGAGAATCGGCGCTGGTACATGGACCGGGACGGCCTGCCTGTGCGCCGCCGTGGCGCTGGCCGTCGGCACTGGGCCGGCCGGGGCAACGGTCCGCACCGCGGCCCTGCCCGGGACCGGCGGGCCGGCCGCGTGCGGACCGGCCCAGCTCCGGGTCGGCGTCCCCGAACAGATCCCCGGCGACCCGCAGCGGGGGATGGACAAGCAGTCGTGGAACATCGTGCTGCGCAATACCGGCGCGGTGTCATGCTCACTGCGCGGCTGGCCGGCGGTCACGGCCAGGGCCGGCAACGGGCGGGCCGTGCCGATGGCGGTGCGCGACGCT
>Ga0070709_10001653_pt1 | contig 12091 bp, 10 predicted proteins | sample LARL51metaG_FD_65449 | JGI IMG/M metagenome (GOLD analysis project Ga0070709, IMG submission 65449) | Corn, switchgrass and miscanthus rhizosphere microbial communities from Kellogg Biological Station, Michigan, USA - LAR L5-1 metaG | ecosystem: Host-associated > Plants > Roots > Rhizosphere ...
GACAAGATCGCCGATCAGATCTCGGATGCCGTCCTCGACGCGATCATCGCCAAGGATCCGGCGGCCCGCGTCGCCTGCGAAACCCTCGTCACCACCGGTATGGCGGTGGTGGCCGGCGAGATCACGACGTCCACGTATGTGCATATCCCCGATATCGTCCGAGGGACGATCAGCGCCATCGGCTACACCGACGCGAGCTTCGGCTTCGATGCCCAGACCTGCGCCATCCTGACCACCATCGACCGCCAGTCGGGCGACATCGCCCTCGGCGTCGACCGGGGAGGGGCGGGTGACCAGGGGATGATGTTCGGCTACGCCTCCGACGAAACGCCCTCCCTCATGCCGCTGCCGATCGTGCTGGCGCACCGCCTGGCGGAGCGCCTCGCGATCGTGCGCAAGGCGGGGGACCTTCCCTGGCTCCGGCCCGACGGCAAGACGCAGGTCAGCGTGGTGTATGAAGGGGCCCGCCCGGTCGGCGTGAGCAAGGTCGTAGTCTCCACCCAACATTCTGACAAGATCGACAACGCGGAGCTGCGAGAGGGCGTTACCGCCCTGGTCGTACGGCCGGTCCTGGGCGACGCGGGATTCGAGGTTCGAGATGTCGATCTCCTCGTGAACCCCACCGGCCGGTTCGTCGTCGGCGGTCCGCAGGGCGACGCGGGACTCACCGGCCGCAAGATCATCGTGGACACCTACGGTGGGATGGCTCGCCACGGCGGCGGCGCCTTCAGCGGCAAAGACCCGTCTAAGGTCGATCGGTCCGCGGCGTATGCGATGCGCTGGGTCGCCAAGAACGTGGTCGCCGCGAAGCTCGCCCAACGTTGCGAGGCGCAGGTCGCCTACGCTATCGGCGTCGCGGAACCGGTGTCGGTCATGATCGACACCTTCCGGACCGGGCTCGTCCCCGACGAAGCCATTGAAGACGCCGTTCGCGAAGTGTTCGACCTCAAGCCGCTCGCCCTCATCAAAGCACTGGACCTCCGGCAACCGATTTTTCGCGCCACCGCGGCATACGGTCACTTCGGCCGCACGCCGGAGCGCCGCCGCTACGTAGACAAGGATGTCGACCGCGAGATCGAGCTGTTCACCTGGGAGCGCGCCAACCGCGTGGAAGATCTGCGCCTCGCCGTCCAGCGCTCAAAGCACTACGCCTCCAAGAAAGCGACCGCATGACGACGACGGCCCGTACCGCCGCCTCCGATATCAAAGACCTCGCCCTCGCAGCGGAGGGACGCCGGCGCACCGAATGGGCGGAGCGCTCCATGCCGGTGCTGCGCCTGCTCCGGGAACGCTTTACCCGGGAACGGCCGCTCGCGGGCAAGCGCCTCTCAGCGTGCCTGCACGTCACCACCGAGACGGCGAACCTGGCGGTCACGTTGCAGGCAGGGGGGGCGGACGTCGCCCTGTGCGCGTCGAACCCCCTTTCCACCCAGGACGACGTCGCCGCGCATCTCGTCAAGGATCACGGGATCAAGGTGTTCGCGATCAAGGGCGAGGATCATACCACCTATTACGAGCACATCCGCGCGGCGCTGGCCCACCGGCCCGACATCACGATGGACGACGGCGCGGACCTCGTGAGCGCGCTCCACATGATCGCGCTCAACCGGCTCGATGACCTCGCCCCTCCGGTCCGCAAATGGGTCGAAACACTCTCCGGGTCCGATCGACAGGCGCTGGTCACCGGTGTGGAGGGGTCGACCGAGGAAACCACGACCGGCGTGATCCGGCTCAAGGCGATGGCGCGGGACGGCGTCCTGCAGTTCCCCGTGATTGCCGTGAACGACTCGGACACCAAGCATCTGTTCGACAACCGGTATGGCACCGGCCAGTCGACGCTCGACGGCATCCTGCGCGCGACGAACCTGCTCGTGGCGGGGAGCACGGTCGTTGTAGCGGGGTATGGGTGGTGCGGGCGCGGGTTCGCGCTTCGGGCGCGTGGGGCTGGTGCAAACGTCATCGTCACCGAGATCGACCCGCTCAAGGCGCTCGAAGCGCAGATGGACGGCTACCGTGTCGCCCCGATGGCGGAGGCGGCTCGTGTGGGCGATGTATTCGTGACGCTGACCGGGAATACGCACGTGCTTCGCGTGGAGCACATGCGAGCCATGAAGGACGGGGCGGTGCTCGCCAACTCGGGGCATTTCAACGTCGAGATCGACCTGGACGGTCTGAAACAGACGGCCCAGGGTCCGACGCGGGTGCGCGAGTTCGTGGACGAGTGGCGACTCGGCGGTAAGCGGCTCTTTGTGCTCGCCGACGGCCGACTGATCAACCTCGCGGCCGCCGAGGGTCATCCGGCCAGCGTAATGGACATGTCCTTTGCGAACCAGGCGCTGGCGGCCGAGCACGTCGTGCAGCACGCCAAGCAGCTCGGCAAGGACGTGCACCGTATCCCCCGTGAGCTCGATGCGGAGATCGCCCGGCTCAAGCTGGCGGCCATGGGCGTCGCGATCGACACACTGACCCCCGAACAGCAGAAATATCTCGCTTCGTGGGAGATGGGGACCTGAGCGCGAATAACCAGGTCCAGGTTCGGGTCGCGCACCTGGGGCTCGATCGCACGACCAACACGCCGGTCGTGATCCTGCAGGAGCAGGAGGGAGAGCGAGTGCTCCCGATATGGATCGGGCCGGCCGAAGCGAGCGCCATCGCCATGGAGCTCGCCGGCGTCAAGTTCGCGCGGCCGCTCACCCACGACCTCTTGAAGCAGGTGATCCTCGGCCTCGGCGCCGACTTGCGGAAGGTCATCATCACGCAGGTGAAGGACAACACGTATTACGCGGAGCTCCACATCTATCGCGGTGACGCGGTGATCCAGATCGATGCCCGGCCGTCCGATTCGATCGCCGTTGCGCTCAGGCTCAAAGCCCCGATTTACACGAGCGATAGCCTGCTCGCGCTGACCTCCGTGGAAACCGGCGAACCCGGCGCCGAAGCAGGCGGGGGAGCGCCGGGCACGCCGGGCGGCGGGGCGCTCGATCCGGAAGCGCTCAAGACTTATCTGCAGAACCTCAATCCTGAAGACTTCGGGAAGTTCACTCCGTAGCGCCGCCCTCCTGGTCGCTCTCGCCGGCCTGAGTGGGGGCGGAGGTGCAGGGAGGGGGCTTCAGGCGCAGCGGATCGTGGTGACGGGCCGGGTCCTGTTCGGATCCGGTGGACGACCCGTGGCGCGCACCTGGGCGGTGCTGCACCAGGTGTCGATGGGCGGCGGCGGCCAGCCGATCGATTCGACGCGCACTGACGCCACCGGCGCCTATCGGTTGACCGTTCCCCGAGCGGATTCGGGCTCCATTTACGTCGTCTCGAGCTGGCGCGCGGGGATCGCCTATTTCTCGGAGGCGGTCACCGCTCGGACCGGACCGAACGTCCGGCTCGCACCGCTGTACGTGTACGACACGAGCTCCACCGGACCGGCCGTGCGAGTCGCGCGACGACTGATCACGGTGGCCGAGCTGAAGGGCGACGGCACGCGCGATGTGCTCGAGCTCGTCGAGCTCGAGAACCCGGGGACCGCGACGCGGATCGCCGCCGATTCCCTCCGACCCACGTGGGCCAGTGTGATTCCCTCGGTGGCCATTCAGTTCCGGGTGGGGCAGGGGGACATCTCGCCCCAAGCGGTCACGCAACGCGGGGACTCGGTGGCGATCTTCGGTCCCGTGCCACCGCGCGACCGCAAGCAGCTGAGCTATACGTACGTGCTCCCGGCGACCGTGCGTCGCGTGAGCGTGCCGGTCGACCAGCCCATCGACGAAGTGGATCTCCTGCTCGAGGACACGACCGCGGTCGTAACGACGACGACGCTCGACTCGCTCGGCATTGAGGACATCGAGGGCCGTCGCTTCGCGCGATATCGGTCCACCGCGCTCGCGGCGGGCGCGCCGCTCGCGATCGCCTTCAGCGACCGGCGGTTCGCGCCCGAAACGCTGGTGCCCGTCATCGTCGGCGTGGCCGGCGTCGTGCTGGCGCTGGGATTCGTGGTTGCGCTCCGCCGTAAACCTCGATAGACTGAACTCCGTCGTTACAAGCGAATGGGGATTCACGGAAGCCGGTGCGAATCCGGCGCGGCCCCGCCACTGTAACGGGCATTGTGTAGCGGCTCGACGCCACTGAGATGTGCGGCAAGGCATGCCTTGCCCCTCTCGGGAAGGCGAGCCGCTCGCCCGGAGCCAGGAGACCTCTCCGTTCGCGCCACCTGCAGATCCCTCGCGGGAGGGATGGTGGCGCTGCGCATCTCCGCGCAGGCGCTCGCCCATCTCCGCACCGTCGGGGGTGGGCCTTTTTGCTATGCGCCGCTGGGCACATCGCACCCACCTCGCGGGTCTCCTCGCCTGCATCGCCACGGCGTGCGGGACGGGGCACCGCGCCCCGCCGTCCGGCGGCATCACCGTCACCGACGACGCGGGACGCACCATCACGCTGGCGCGTCCTGCCCGCCGCATCGTGTCGCTGCTCCCATCGTTCACCGAGCTGCTGTTCGCCATGGGCGCGGGGGACCGCCTCGTGGGCCGCACCGCCTGGTGCGACTATCCGCCCGCGGCGCTTTCCGTCTCCAACGTGGGCGACGGGATGCCGCCCAACATCGAAGCGGTCGCCGCGCGCGGTCCCGATCTCGTCGTCCTGTATCGCTCCGCGCAAAACGCCCCGGCGGCCGCACAGCTCGAGCGGCTCGGCATACCGGTGGTCGTGCTCGATCTGAACCAGCTCACTGATCTCGGTCACGCGGCCCGCATCTTAGGGCGCCTGACCGACAGAAAACAGTCTGCCGATTCACTGGCGCGGGTAATGGACAGCGCCGCTGCCCAGCCCCCGGCTCCCAGCACCCATTCCCTGGTGTTCATCGTCTGGGACAACCCGCCCATCATCATCGGCGCGGGGAGTTACCTCGACCGCCTTGCCGCGCTCGCCGGCGCCCGCAACGTGTTCCACGACATCGGCTCGCCCTCCGCCCAGGTCTCGATCGAAACCATCGCGGCACGCGATCCAGATTTCGTCGCGGTGCTCTCCGACAGCGCCACGCTGCCGAGCTTTGCGGCCCGCCCCGAATGGCGGGTGGTGCGGGCGGTGCGGCACGGGCGCTTCCTGCTGCTGCCGGGCCGGCTGTTCGGGCGCCCGAGCCCCCGCGTGGCGCGGGCGGTCCGTGAGTTGCGCAATCGCCTGAACGGGGAAGGCGGGGCGCCGTGAAGTACGTCGCGCTCCTCAGCGTCGCCCTAGCCACGGTCGCCGCGGGGCTGCTCCTCGGTCCCGCGAGCGTGCCAGCCGGCGAGTTTTTGCGCTCGCCAATCGTGTGGCAGCTCCGGTTGCCGCGCGTGGTGCTCGCCTACCTCGTGGGCGGCGCCCTCGGCGTCACGGGCGTCGCGCTCCAGGCCCTCGTGCGCAACCCGCTCGCCGACCCATTCCTGCTCGGCCTGTCGGGCGGGGCCGGCCTGGGCGCGGTGGTCGCGATCGCGCTTCATCTCCCGGGTCCGTGGGCCCTCCCGTTGGCGGCGTTCGCCGGGGCAGTGGGCGCCATGGTGCTGGTCTATCGGCTCGGGCTGATCGGCGGGACCGGAGGGGCGGGGGGCGAGCTCGACCCACGCATCCTGCTTTTGGGTGGTGTGGCTGTGGGGGCGTTCGCTGCCGCCATCACGACCGCGCTGGTCTCGCTCGCCGAAGCCGCCGAGCTGCGCAACGCCTTCTTATGGCTGTGGGGCGGCTTCTCGGCCGCATCCTGGACCACGGTCTTGGTGATGCTGGTCTACGCTCCGCTGCCGCTTGCCGTGATCGCCGCGGCGGCCCGGCCGCTCGACCTGCTCGCGCTGGGCGAGGAGCCCGCGCAATACCTCGGCGCGGACGTGCGGCGCCTCAAGCAGCTCGTCTACCTCGCCGCCTCACTCTTGACCGCCGCCGCCGTCGCCCTGTCGGGCGTGATCGGGTTCGTGGGGCTCATCGTGCCGCACGTGTGCCGCATGGTTTGGGGCCGGCTGCATCGCACGCTTATCCCGACCTCGTTTCTCACTGGCGGCATTCTGCTGGCTGCGGCCGACACGCTGGCCCGGACGGCCGTGGCGCCCCGTGAGCTCCCGGTGGGGATCGTCACCGCCCTGATCGGCGTGCCGCTCTTCGCCTTCCTGCTCCGCCGATGGACCGTGAGCTGATCGTCGCGATCCGCGACCTCACCTGCCGCTATGCGGACGCCCCCCGCGACGCGCTCCGCGAGGTCTCGCTCGACATCCACGCCGGCGAGTTTCACGCCGTGCTCGGGCCCAACGGCAGCGGGAAAACTACCCTGGTGCGCGCCGCGCTGGGGCTGCTGCGTCCCGTTGCCGGGCGCGCGGAAATCCTCGGCCGAGTGGCCAGCGAGTGGTCGCGCCGCGATCTGGCGCGCGTGGTGGGCGTCGTGCCGCAACGCGAGGATAATGCCTTCCCCCAGCGCGTGCGTGAGACGGTGCTGCTCGGCAGGTACCCGCACCTCTCCCTCTTCGGGAGCGTGCGCGAGACCGACCGCGCCGCCGTCGAGCGGGCGCTCGTTGCGTGCGATGTTCGCGACCTGAGCGATCGCTGGCTCTGGACGCTCTCCGGGGGCGAGTACCAGCGCGTGCGGCTCGCGCGCGCGCTCGCTCAAGAACCCCGCCTTCTCGTGCTCGACGAGCCGACCACGTCGCTCGACCTGCGTCACGAGATGGAGCTGTTCGAGCTGGTTCGTGAGCTGGTGGACACGCGGCGCCTGGGCGCGTTGATGATTACGCACCACGTGAACCTCGCGGCGCGGTTCGCGGACGAGGTCTTGATCCTGGCCGACGGGCGCGCCGCCGCCCGCGGCGCACCCGCCGAGGCGCTCACGCGGGACACGGTCGAGCGCGTGTTCTCATGGCCGGTGGCGATCGAGCCATTCGACGGCCGGCCGCAGATGATTCCCTTACGGCAGCGAAAGGACGCTCCATGAAGCTCAGCGTGCGCGCAGTCCTGCTCGTTCTTCCTCTCGCCACGTCGCTCGCGGGCCAGACACCGAGGGACACTGTCGCCCTCAACCCGGTTGTCGTGACGGCCACCCGCGTGCCTACCCCTGCGTCCGCGGTGCCGGTTGCCGTCACGGTGCTGCGTGGCAGCGACCTCGTCGCCAGCGGAATCCACACCGTGTTCGAGGCATTGCGCGAGGTCCCCGGGGCGGTGGTGGTGCAGACCGGCTCGTTCGGCGGGCAAGCGTCGCTGTTTCTGCGCGGAGGGCAGAGCAACTACGTCAAGGTGTTGGTGGACGGCGTGCCGGTGAACCAGCCCGGCGGCAGCTTCGATTTTGCGAACCTCACGACCGACAATGTCGAGCGCATCGAAGTCGTGCGCGGTCCCGTGAGCGTGCTGTACGGCTCGGACGCCGTGACCGGTGTCGTCCAGATCTTCACACGCCACCCCACTGGTGCCGCCCGCACCGAGTTGAGCGCGCACGCAGGCGGTGGCACGTACGGAACGGCATCGTGGGACGCGGAGTCCATGGGCGGAACCGAGACCGCGAGCTACTCGCTATCAGTCTCGCGTTTCACGAGCGACGGGATGTACGCGTTCAACAACGAGTACCGCAATGCCGTGTTTTCGGGGCTCGTGCGTGTCGCGGCGGGTGACGGCACCGACGCGGTCCTCTCGCTCCGCTACCACGACAACACCTATCGCTTCCCGACCGACGGTAACGGCAATCCGGTCGACCATAATCAGTTCAGCTTCGAGAGCGGCCCTACGGTCGCGTTCGACATCGGCCATGCCTTCACACGCCGATTCGACGCCCGGCTGTTGCTGGCGGCGAACGAGACCGATGGTGGATTCGACAATCGCCCCGATAGTGCGGCGGACAGCACGCTGTTCCGGAATCTCGACAACCTGCGGCGTCTCAGTGCCGACCTACGAGCCAACTTGCACCTGCCGTCGGGGACGGTGCTCACGGCGGGCGCCGCCGTCGAGCAGGAGCGCGACCGGAGCTTCAACGTGTGCAGCTCGTCGTTCGGCGACTGCACCACTCCGCCGATCGATTCCTCGCGCTGGAACGGCGCGTTCTACGCCCAGGCGGTCACTGCCCTCCTCGATGGCGTGGACCTGACCACCGGGGTACGGCTCGAGGACAATCAGCGGTTCGGGACGTACGCGACGTACCGCGTTGGCGTGGCCTACCGCCTACCCGGCGGTACCCGCGTTCGCGCTACGGCCGGCAACGCGTTCCGCGAGCCCTCGTTCTTCGAGAACTATTCGACGGGCTTCACCACCGGGAACCCCTACTTGAAGCCCGAGCACTCCCGCAGCTGGGAAGTGGGGCTTGAGCAGTCGCTCGCGGCAGGCCGCGCGAGCCTCTCCGCCACCTTTTTCGACCAGCGGTTCCTCGACATGATCGACTACAACCCCAACGTCCCGGCCGGTTCGCCCAACTACGCCAACGTGGCGGCCGCCATCGCGAACGGCGTGGAGCTGGGGGCCCGCTGCGCTCTGATCGGGCCGGTGTGGGCCGCCGCGAGCTACACCTACCTCCACACGGATGTCACGAACCCCGGCTTCGATTCAACATCGGGCGCCCTGCTTGCCCCGGGGCAACCGTTCGTGCGTCGGCCCAAACATTCCGGGCGGCTCGATGTGGGTTACGGGTTGACCGGACGGGGGACGGTCTCGCTGGCCGCGACCTACGTCGGTGAGCGGCTGGACCGGATCTTTCCACCTTTCCCCGCGCCCCCGGTCCGCGTCCCGCTCCCGTCCTACGTGCGAGTGGACGGTGCCGCCCAGCTCGACGTGGTGCCGCCGCGCCACGGCGCGCTCGGCCTCGCCCTCTCGGTGCGCGTCGAGAATCTCCTCGACCACGCATACGAGGAAGTGAAGAATTTCCCCGCCCGGCGGCGCACGGTCTTCGTCGGGGGGGAGCTCCGCTTCGGTCGCCCGTGAGGGAAGTCGGGCGCATCGCTTCTCTCCTTCCCAGCGCGACCGAGATCGTTTACGCGCTGGGGTTGGGTGATCGCGTGGTAGGCGTTTCGCACAGCTGCGACTATCCGGCGGATGCGTGTACCAAAACGGTTCTCAGTCGTCCTCGCTTCCGCGCCGACGGGCTCTCGAGCGGCGCCGTCGACGCGGCCGTGCGCAGTACGCTGCAACGGTTCGGAAGCGTGTACGAAATCGACGCCGAGCGCTTGGCCGGAGTGCGCCCTGACCTGCTGCTGACCCAGGGCGTGTGCGAAGTCTGCGCGGTGCCGACCCACGACGCGCAGGCCGCGGCCGCGCGGCTCGCCTGCTGTCCCACGGTCCTTGCCCTCGATGCTCACGACCTCGCTGGCGTGCTCAGCTCGATTCGCGCGGTTGGACGAGCCGGCGGCGTGCCCCAGCGGGCGGAACGGTCCGTGCGCCATATCGAGCGTCGCATCGCGGCGGTGCAAGGGCGCGTCGCGGGTCGACCGGCAGCGCGAGTCCTGGCGCTCGAGTGGCTCGATCCCCCGTTCGTCCCGGGGCATTGGGTGCCTGAGATGGTGGCGCTGGCCGGCGGATCGCTGCTCCGGGGCACGGCGGGGCGACCCTCGTTCGCGGTCGGGTGGGAGGAGCTGGCTGGGCTCGACCCCGACGTGCTCATCGTCATGCCGTGCGGCTTCAGTCTCGCGGCGGCCCTTGCCGACGCCGACCACTACCGTGCCGCGCTCCGTGCCCTGGCACCCCGAGCGATCGCCGCGGGACGGGCGTTCGTGGTGGACGCGTCGGCTCACTTCAGCCGCCCGGGGCCACGGGTCGCGGAAGGGGTGGAGCTCCTCGCCGCGCTCCTCCATCCGGCCGCGTTTCCAACCGCGGCGCTCGCGGGGAGGGCGGCGGTCTGGACGTAGCCGAGATAGGGCGGCCCGTCGTGGTCGCGTGGAGCGGTGGGAAGGACAGCGCCCTCGCGTTGCGTGAAATCCAATGCGACGCACGCTACCGCGTCGCGGCGCTCGTCACGACCGTGACCACCCAATACGACCGCATCAGCATGCACGGTGTTCGCCGCACGCTGCTGCGCCGGCAGGCTGAATCTCTGGGATTGCCCCTCGAGGAAGTGCCGATCTCGCCGGGCGCCTCGAACGACGAATACGAAGCCGCCATGCGCGCCACACTCGAGGTGCTCCGCGGGCGGATCAGCGAGCTCGATACGGTGGTGTTTGGTGACCTGTTCCTCGCCGACATCCGCTCGTACCGCGAGCGCATGCTCGGACAGATCGGGATGCGGGGGCTGTTCCCGCTGTGGCTGCGGGACACACGGGCGCTGGCGCATGAATTCGTTCGGCTGGGGTACCGCGCCGTGCTGGCGTGCGTGGACACGATGCAGCTCTCGCGGGAGTTCGCGGGCCGTGAGTTCGACGCCTCGCTGCTGCGCGACCTCCCGCCAGCCGTAGATCCGTGCGGTGAAAACGGCGAGTTTCATACCTTCGTGTACGCTGGACCAGGGCTGCGGCGGCCGGTTGAGCACGCGCGCGGGGCGATCGTGCTCCGGGACAATCGGTTCGTATATTGTGATCTTGTGGACACCACTTCCCAATGAAGCGCGTTATCGTCTTCGCACTTATCCTGGTGACGGCCTGCAGCGACGCGCTCGAGCAGACGAGCTCGGCGGGGCAGGTGATCGGGGTCGTCAACGCGAGCGACCGCACCCTATCGCTCATTTCCGCCACCGATTTCACCGTCTCCATTCGCACCTGGCAGAGTGCGACGGCAACGCCGGGCACGATCGACGGTTTGGGAAACGCCTTCCTGGTGCCGCTCGGGGCGGCAGACGCCGTCGCCGTCGATCGACTGCCCGGGCCGTGCCGCCCAGGGGCCCTCTGTGCGAACCCCGATTACATCCTGCCCCTGGCCGCCGGCTCCGGCGCCACCGGCGTCGCCATCGAAGACGACTCGATCGCCTGGGTCGCCAATCCCAATCTCAACACAGTCACACGGATCAACTATCTGAACGGCGACACGGCGAGCATCACGGTCGGCGTTCACCCCCAGGCGGTCGCGATCATCGGTACGCGCGTGTTCGTCGTCAATAGCAACCTTGTGGGTGGCTCGCCGGCGGGTCCGAGCTGGCTCACGTCGTTCGATTGCTGTGGTGCCCGCACACCCGACTCCATTCCGCTGACCGGGACGAACGCGCGGTTCGCGGAGGTGGGTGGCGACAGCTTGCTGTACGTGGTCGCTGCGGGCCATGCGGGCCAGGCTGACGGGAAGCTGTCGATCGTGGACCCGGTCAGCCGCACCGAGGTCGCGGTCCTGAACGGTCTTGGGGAATCGCCGGGTGCGGCCGTATTCCACCCGTCGGGTGGACGCCTCCTCGTCGCCTCGCTGACCGAGGGAATTCTCGAAGTGAACACGACGATCCGGAGCGTCACCCGTGGTCCGGGGAACGGCGTGAAGCCCGGGGGGCATGGCGTCTCGGGTCTCGCGATCGATCTCCGCGGGCGGGTGTACGCGGTCGATCCGGGGGCGGGGGCGTGCGTCGCGGCGGGGACGGTCCACGTGCTGACTGCCCCGCCCAACTACAATGAGATCAACGCCGTCCCGGTGGGCGTCTGTCCGGCGACGGCTGCGGTCGCCGCGACGCCCTAGCATGTCTCTCGTCACCACCCCTGCGGTCGTTCTCCAGACGTACCGCTACAGCGAGACGTCGAAGATCGTCCGGTTGGCGACGCGTGACCTCGGTGTGCAGAGTGCGATCGCCAAGGGCGCGCTGCGACCCAATAGCCGTTTCGGCGCCGGGCTCGAGCTCCTGAGCGAGGGCGTGGCCCAGCTCTACTTCCGCGAGACCCGTGAGCTGCACACCCTCGGTGCGTTCGATCTCGTCAATCTCCGTCGCGACCTCGCCGCCGACGTGGGCCGCTTCGCGGGCGCCGCGGCCCTCGCGCAGGTCATGCTCAAGATGGCGCCCCCCGCCGCGCTCCCGGCCGCGTACGACGCGCTCCTCGCCGCGCTCGACGCGCTCGAAACGGCGTCCCCCGATCAGACCGATGCCACCGCCATTCGCGCCGTCTGGCGGCTCGTCGCGGTACTGGGGTTCGAGCCCTCGCTCATCACCTGCGTGCGGGACGGCGTCGCGATCGAGGCCGTGGGAGACGGTCCCGTGGCCTTCAGCGTGTCGGAAGGCGGCGCG
>Ga0070709_10001655_pt1 | contig 12082 bp, 7 predicted proteins | sample LARL51metaG_FD_65449 | JGI IMG/M metagenome (GOLD analysis project Ga0070709, IMG submission 65449) | Corn, switchgrass and miscanthus rhizosphere microbial communities from Kellogg Biological Station, Michigan, USA - LAR L5-1 metaG | ecosystem: Host-associated > Plants > Roots > Rhizosphere ...
CCGCCGTCGGGACGGTAGGCGAGCTCGGAGCCGATCGGAGTCTGGAAGCCGCGCCCAAATGATGCGTACAGGTTCAGCGACGGGTTTGCCTTAAAGACGATCCCGGCGACTGGGGTGCCCGCGCTGTAGGTGGTGCTGCCGCTGTCATCGCCGTTGTTGGCGGTGATGAAATGGTCCTGGACCTGGAATTTCACGTCGCTGTGTCGCGCGCCCGCCATCAGCGACCAGCGCGGGCTGACATCCCAGGTCGCCTGCGTGTACTCGTCGATGTCGTAGGTGATGTCATTTTCGTCGCGCCGCAGCGCCCCCAGCACTCCGAGGGTAGCGCCGACGAAGTTGTTGTAGCCGCGCCGCCGCTCGTTCTGGCGGTCGTAGCTGGTCCCTACGACCCAGGTGAATGCACGGCCAGCCAGCTCGGTCTGCCAGGCCCAGCGTGCGTCCCCGCCGCCGAATTGGCGGTCGAGATCGACTACACCGCCCGAGCTGGTGGGCGGGTTCTGGGCGCCCATCGGGATGGCCAGGAACTGCAGCACGCTGCGGTGGCCGTAGTAACCCATGACCTGCAGTGTCTGGCCGGGCGCCAGATCGAGATTCCACGTGAGGCCGCCCTGCTGCTGTTGCAGGCTCTTGCGCGTATTGAAAGAGAGCGCAGCCGGGGCCGCCTGATACGGATTATCGCTGAACTGGGCCGACGTGAGGCCGAGCGGATCCTGCGCGTCCGGCCGTGATATGACGTTGACGACCAGTGCCAGATGATTGCGGTCGTTGGCGTCGTAACCGAGCTTCGCATTGAAGGAATCGTTGTCGGCGCTGCTGTGCGGACGGTAGCCATCGACGGAGAAGTGCGTGTAGTCCGCGTTGTACGCCAGCGGGCCGGCGGCGCCGCTCGCGTCGAGCCCGGCACGCCATACGCCGAAGCTGCCATAGGCGGCGGCCGCTCGCAGCTGGTCCGGAGCGCGACCGTCGGCGGTGAATAGCTGGATCACGCCGCCGGAGGAGTTGCCGTACAGAGCAGAGAACGGCCCGCGCAGGACTTCGACCCGCGCGGCCGAGTCCAAGTTGTACTGCGACACCTGCCCCTGGCCGTCGGCACCGGTGGCGGGAATGCCGTCCTGATAGATGCGCACGCCGCGGATGCCGAAGGAGGAATTGGCACCAATGCCGCGTATCGAGATCTGCTGGTCCTGGGCGTAGTTGTTGCGATTGCGTGCCAGCAGACCGGGCACCGAGCCGAGATCGTCCGACAGGTTGACACCGAGCGCGGCATTCTGCAGCTGCTGCGCCGTGACGCTGCTGATCGCCGCCGGTACGTTGAACGAGGGGCTGGCAACGCGCGTGGCCGTTACGGTCACGGTCGACAGATCGTTCGCGGCAGCCTCAGCGTCGGCGATAGCCGGTACCGCACGCAGCGCTGCAATCAACAGTGCGGCTGCAGCCGCGGCGCGCGCTCCCGCCGCGTATCCACGTTCGGAGCCAGCCGGCACATGAATTGTCCGCCGCGTCGCGTCTTGGGAGGGATCCAACTTCACACAAGAGGCTCCTTGGTCCTCGTCGCACGTGTTGTAGGCTCTGTCCGGACCGTGCGCCTCACAAGGGAGGTCAGCGCTCGAGACCTTACCTCATTCGCCGCTAGCGATAATCTTGAGACGGCGCGATGCAGGCGGCCGAAGTTACCGCGTCACGCCAGCGTCGCTTGAGCCGCCCGAAAACCGCCGCGGCTGTCGACCGCCGGCGAGCGGCAGCCGGCTCTCGTCGATGATTTGCCCGTTCTTCATGACAAACAGGATCGACTTCGCGTTGTTGATGTCGGCTGCCGGGTCCTTGCTGAGGACCACCAGGTCCGCGAGTTTGCCGGCCTCGATTGAACCCAGCTGGTCAGCCTTGCCGAGAAACACCGCGCTGTTGTAGGTCGCGATGCGCAGGACGTCGAGTGGCGCAATGCCCGCGGCAGCAAGCAATTCGAGCTCGCGCTGCGTCGCCGCGCCGCTGCTCTGATCGGTACCGCAGGCGACCACGCCGCCGGCGGCGTGGACCTTGCGCACGTTCTCCTGCGCCACCGGGTTCATCACCTTCATCCACGCCGTCCACGTCCGCCCCTGCCATTCGGCGCGGGTCTGCGTCTTGAGCTGCGCGCGTTCGGCGGCGCTGAAGGAGGCCACGTACAGCGGCTGGTCGAGGTATTCCGGGTGCTCGACCAGCCGGTTGTAGTTGTCGCCAATCGTGAGCGTGCTGGCGAAGGGGATCTTCTTCGCGGCCATCAGTTTCACGAACGAGTCGCTGACTGGTCCCTGGATGACCGGATGCGCCAGCGTGTCGGTACCGGCGTATATGGCCTCGAGGGCGCGCAGCTCGCTCGAGACGTGTACGGTCGTGCGGATGCCGTGCAGATTGTAGTAGCGGATGATCTGGCCGAGCAGGGCGACCGGCATGAGCGGAATCATCGGCCGCGCACCCCAGCCTTCCTCCTCCAGCGTCAGCTTGAGGATGTCCGGCTGCTGCTCAGCGATGTGCTTGTCGAGCAGATCCCTGTCCTTCTCGAAATCGCTGATGCGTATGGCGATGCGATCGCCATGGCTGCCTGGGTAGGTGATGAGGTTGCCGGTGGCGAAGATGCGCGGCGCCAGAATACGGCCGGCGCGCTCGTCGGCCCGCATCGGCAGAATGAGTTCGGGCCGGTTGCCGACGTCGACGACGGTGGTGACGCCGGCATACAGGAAGCTCGCCAGAGCTGCGATGCCCTCCTGGAGGTTGGGCGGCCCTGCCGGAGCGTCGCCCTTGATCGACGGATCGAAGGCGCCTCGGAGGTGGATGTGCACATCCATCAGGCCCGGCATCAGGTACCTGCCGCGCCCGTCGATGCGCTGGCCGTGGAGGCCGCGCGCGAGGGCGCTGGGGGTGACTGCCGTGATGCGCTCGCCCGCCACTGCCACGGTCATGTCCGACTGCGGCGCGTGCATGCCATCGATCAGGGTGACGTGCTCGATGACCACGTCCGCTGCGCCGGCGCGACCAGCCGTGAGCAATAGTGCGAGCAATCCTGGAGCGAGCAGGAGTCTATGTTTCATCAGTAATCTCCCGTGGCGTCCGGACCGAGTTACGCAGGCGCGGGCGCACCGACGGCCGCCCCGGCAGGCTGCAGCGGCGACGCGCGCAACGCCCGGCGGGTGCGTTCCCACACCTCTATTGCGGGCGTGCCCCCCTGTGTCATATTGCCAGTTTACTTCAGGGCCGAGATTCTCCGCCCGCATCGCCGGCTATACGAGAGAGCGAACATGAGCACACCCCCTCGCCAGTCCAGCGCGGCGCTGTCGCAGCTCGTTGCGGGAATCGTCGGCGGCAGCATCCGCGTGGTCGATCTCACCGTGCCGCTCGAGCCGGCCACGCCGACCATACAGCTGCCACCACAGTTCGCGCCATCGAAGTCCTTTACACTCGAGGAAATTTCGCGCTACGACACGCGCGGACCGGCCTGGTACTGGAACAACATCTGCTGCGGCGAACACACCGGAACGCACTTCGACGCACCGGTACATTGGGTGACGGGCAAGGACTACCCGAACAATGCCACGCACAGCATTCCGGTCGAACGCTTCATCGGACCGGCGTGCGTCATAGATGTGGCACGCGAGGCGGGCGCGAACGCCGACTTCCTGGTGACACGCGAGACCATCGAGGGATGGGAGCGGCAGCACGGGCGCATTCCGCAGCACGCCTGGGTGCTGATCCGCACCGACTGGTCGCGGCGCAAGGGCGCGGCAGAATTCCTCAACGTCAAGGCGGATGGCGCCCACACACCCGGCTTCCATCCGCAGGCGGTGCCGTTTCTCGCCAAGGAACGTGACATCCTCGGCGTGGGCGTCGAAACCGTGGGCACCGATGCCGGCCAGGCGCCGACCTTCGAGCCGATGTTTCCCTGTCATACCATCATGCACGGCTCGAACCGCTTCGGCCTGGCGAGCCTCACCAATCTCGATCAGCTGCCGGCGACCGGAGCTGTGGTTATCGCGCCGCCACTGAAGATCGTCAACGGCTCGGGCAGTCCGCTGCGCGTGCTGGCACTCGTGCCGGCCTGAGGCCGCGATGGCCGAACGCTCGTTTCGCAAGGAAGTAAAGTCGCTGCGGCTCGGCGCGGGTGACGAATTCCGCGGCGAGGGGATCCTCGCGGTCACCAAGGCCCTGCTGCAGTCCGGAGTGGCGTACGTCGGCGGCTACCAGGGCGCGCCGATCTCGCACCTCATGGATGTGCTGGCGGATGCCGAGGAAATCCTCAACGAGCTCGGGGTGCACTTCGAGGCGAGCGCCTCGGAGGCGACCGCCGCGGCGATGCTCGCTGCCTCGATCAACTACCCGTTGCGCGGTGCGGTGACCTGGAAATCGACCGTCGGCACCAACGTGGCCTCGGATGCCCTGTCGAATCTCGCCTCGGCCGGAGTCAAGGGCGGGGCGCTGATCATCCTCGGCGAGGACTACGGCGAGGGCGCCAGCATCATGCAGGAGCGGACGCACGCGTTTGCCATGAAGTCGCAGATGTGGCTGCTCGATCCGCGTCCCCGTCTGGCCGATATCGTGCGCACGGTCGAACTCGGGTTCGAGCTTTCCGAAGCCAGCCATACGCCGGTCATGCTGATGTTGCGCATCCGCGCGTGCCACGTCTATGGCCGCTTCGCCGCGCAGGACAATCGCCGGCCGACGTTCTCGGCGGCCGATGCCCTGGCGCAGCCGCGGCGCGACTACGGCCGCATCATCCTGCCGCCATCGACCTACGCCCAGGAGCGCGAGAAGATCGAGCAGCGCCTGCCGGCCGCGCAGCGCTTCATCGCCGCGCGCGGCCTGAACGAACTCATCGAGGGTGAGGTTGCCGACATCGGCATCGCGCTGCAGGGCGGTCTGTACAACAACACGCTGCGTGCCCTCGAGCTGCTCGGGTATGCCGACGCCTTCGGCGCCAGTCGCGTGCCACTCTACGTGCTCAACGTCACCTATCCGCTGATCGCCGAAGAGTGGCAGCGCTTCTGCAGCGGCAAGCGGGCGGTGCTGGTTGTCGAGGAGGGCCAGCCCGAGTACCTCGAGCAGGCGGCGAGCCAGATCCTGCGGCAGCGGGATGTGCCTGCGCGTCTGCTCGGCAAGGGACCTCTGCCCATGCATGGCGAGTACACCGTTGACGTGCTGCGCAAGGGGCTCGGCGAGTTCCTCGCGAGCTGGGCACCGGCGGCGCATACGACCGCCGCGCCGGGCGCGCGCGAGGTCCCGTTGCTGCCGGCCGCGAAGCTCGCGGCGCTGGTGCCGGCACGGCCGTCGGGGCTGTGTACCGGCTGCCCGGAACGACCGTTCTTCTCGGCGCTCAAGTTGTTGCAGAAGGAGACGGGGCCGCTGCACATCAGCGCCGACATCGGCTGCCACTCTTTCGCCACCCTGCCGCCGTTCAACATGGGCAACAGCATCATGGGCTACGGTCTCGGGGCCGCTGCCGCCTCTGCCTTTGGCGCCGCCGGCGGCCGGCGTGCCGTGTCGGTGATGGGTGACGGCGGGTTCTGGCACAACGGTCTCACCAGCGGCGTCGGCAACGCCGTTTTCAACAAGCACGACGCTGTCACCATCATCATCGACAACGGCTACTCGGCCGCGACCGGCGGCCAGGACATTCCCTCTTCGCGCGGAGCCGGCGCGCACCGGCAGGGGAACAACTCCATCGTCGACGCGGTACGCGGCGTAGGAGTGCGCTGGGTCAAGCGCACCTCCACCTACGACATGGGAGCGACGCTCAAGGTGTTGCGCGAAGCTCTGAGCAGCAGCTATCTCGGCCCCAAGGTGATCGTCGCCGAAGGCGAGTGTCAGCTCAATCGCCAGCGCCGCGTGCGGCCGCTGCTGCGCAAGGCCGTTGCCGACGGCGAGCGGGTGGTGACCCAGCGCTTTGGGGTCGACCCGGAAACGTGCACCGGCGATCACTCGTGCATCCGGCTGTCCGGCTGCCCGTCGCTGACCGTCAAGGACAACCCCGACCCGCTGCGGACCGACCCGGTCGCGCACGTCGACAACAGTTGTGTCGGCTGCGGAGTGTGCGGGGAGGTGGCGGATGCGGCGACGCTGTGCCCGTCGTTCTACCGCGCCGACCTGATCGAGAACCCGACGCGCTGGGACCGCTTCGTGCACGCCGTGCGCGCCGCGATCATCGGCACGTTGCAGCGTCGCAGTGAGCGCCGCCGCCTGCAGCACGCGCTCTAGGCCGATGACGGCGCGCACCCTCAAGCTGACCATCGCGGCCCTCGGTGGCCAGGGCGGTGGCGTACTTACCGACTGGCTGATCGAGATCGCCGAGCACCACGACTACATCGTGCAGGCCACCTCGGTACCGGGTGTGGCGCAGCGCACTGGGGCTACCATCTACTATCTGGAGTTCTTTCCACGTGCCGCGGCAGCCGGTCGTGAGCCGATCATGGCGCTCATGCCCGTGGCTGGCGACGTCGACTGCGTGGTCGCCTCGGAACTCGCCGAGGCCGGCCGGGCCGTGGCACGCGGCCTGGTGAGCGGGCAGACCACGCTCATCGCCTCTACCCATCGCGCCTATGCCATCGCCGAGAAGAGCGCGCTGGGCGACGGCACGAGCGACGCCCGGGAGCTGCTGGAGCTGGTGCGCGGTCAGGGGCGGCGCGCGGTCGTGTTCGACATGGAGGCGACGGCGCAGCGTCACGGCAGCGTTATCAGCGCCGTGCTGCTCGGCGCCATCAGCGGCGCGGCGGTACTGCCTTTCCCTAAGGCGGCTTTCGCTGCCGCGATCTCCGGCAGCGGCCTCGCGGTCGACACCAACCTCGCGGCCTTCGAGGACGCGCATCGACAGGCGGAGAGCGGTGCACGGTCGGAGGCGGCGCGTCGGACTGCGGAACTGCCGCCGGTACCGGAGCGGGCACGGACGGCAGCCCTGCAACCCCTGCTCGAGCGGCTGCGGCGGCTGCCGACTTCGGTGCAGCCCTGGGCGCTGGAAGGTGCGCGCCGCATGCTTGACTATCAGGATGCGGACTACGCACAGCTCTACCTGGCGCGCGTCGAACGGATCGCCGCGCTCGATGGCCGCGCCGAGCAGGCTGACGGCCACACGCTCACGCAGGTGACCGCGCGCGCCCTGGCGCTGTGGATGACGTTCGAGGACACCATCCGGGTCGCTGATCTCAAGACGCGCGGCGCACGAGTCGTGCGCGTCGCATCCGACAGCGGCGCGCGCCCCGGGCAGCTGTTCGGCATCACGGACTTCATGCGGCCGCGGGTGGCAGAGATCGCCGGGACGCTCCCGGCCGGGATTGGGGCCAGACTGCTGCGCTCATCGCGCCTGGTGGGCTGGCTGAGCCGCTGCGCCGGGGGCAAGCAGATCCGCACCCGCACGGTGTGCGGTTTCCTGTTGCTGCGCGGGGTGGCCGGCCTGCGGCGCTTCCGCCGCGGCACCCTGCGGTTCCGCGAGGAGGACGGGCGCATCGAGGCCTGGCTCGAAGCCATCACGCGGCATGCGGCCACGCATTACGCACTTGCAGTCGAACTGGCGCGCGCGCAACGCCTGATCAAGGGATACGGCGAGACCCACGAACGTGGCTGGCGCAATTTCTGTGCGCTCGTCGCACAGCTGCAGCGCCTCGGCGAGCGAACCGACGGCGCCGCGCTGCTCGCGCGTCTGGCCGAGGCGGCGCTCGCGGACGAGGAAGGTGCGCAGCTGGCACGTGAAATCGCCGCGCTCGACACGCCGGCGACGAATCCCGCCGGCCAGCAGGTGAGCGCATGACCGAGCCGGTCGTCGCCCAGCCCAAGCCGTGCCTGGTCGCCCTCGAGGCTGGCCGCACATATTTCTGGTGCCGCTGCGGCCGGTCGGCGTCACAGCCGTTCTGCGATGGGTCACACAAGGGCACGGGGCTCGAACCTAGGAAGTTCGTCGCGGCCGAGGATCAGGAGGTGCTGCTGTGCGCCTGCAAGCGCAGCGCCGATGCGCCGTTTTGTGACGGCACGCATACCAACCTTCCCGGCGGCTCGCCACTCGACGATCCGGCCAGTCCGGCCAACCGTGCCATCCCCCTCGTGACCGAGCGTGACGGGCCGCGCACGCGCCTGAACGGCGCCTGCTACGTGGTGTCGCCGCGCCTGGCCGAACCCACCGCCCATGGGCCGCTCCGCTGCGCGTGCCTGGTGGCGCCGCAGCTCGGCTCGGTCTATCAGGCGCAGTACCTGCTGCAGGCGGAGGCCGGTGCAGCGCCGCCGCTGTCATTCGGCGCAAGTGATGTCATCCTGTTCGTGCTCGCCGGCGAAGGATGCATCGAGATAGCGGGGCGCCGTTTTGCCGTGCGCGCCACCGACGGAGTGTACGTGCGGCCCGGTGAGGCGCTGCGACTGGTCGCGGCCCCAGACTGCGTGCTCGAGGTGTTCGCGCTGTGCTGTCCGGCCGCTGCTCCCGAGTGGCTCGCGCAGATGGCCGACAACTTTGATGTGCACTGTCCCGAGCGCGTGGTGTCGGTCGATGAGGCGCAACGCCGGGCCACGGGACCGCGTTACTTCCAGCTGCTGGTCGACAAGCGAATAGGTTCCAAGCTGATCACGCAGTTCATCGGCCACATTCCTTGCTCCAAGGCTGCGCCGCACCGCCATCTGTACGAGGAGGCGATCATCGTGCTCGCCGGCGAAGGTTGCATGTGGACCGAGGACCGCAGGGCGGCGGTGCGCGCCGGCGACGTGATCTTCCTGCCGCGCAAGCAGCTGCACTCGCTGCAGGCCACCTCGGCCAACGGCATCGACGTCGTTGGCGTGATCTGTCCGGGCGACAATCCCAGCATCACCTACTACGACTGACGCGTCGCTGCTGTACCCGAGCTGCCGACCGGCATGAATCCGCTCCCGATCAGCGAACGCGAACGCGGCCTGCAGCGCGACCTGAGCAAAGGCCAGGTCGTGATGATCGGCCTAGGCGGCGCGATCGGCACCGGCCTGTTCATGGGCAGCGGACTGGCCATCGGTTACGCCGGACCGGCGGTCATCCTCAGCTACGTGCTGGCGGGGTTCGTGGCACTCGTGATGGTGTTCAGCCTCTCGGAGATGGCGGTGGTGCATCCGACCGCAGGCTCGTTCGGCACCTACGCCGAGACCTACCTGAATCCCTGGGCCGGTTTCGTGGTGCGCTACACGTACTGGATTGCCCAGGTGATCGCCATCGGCGGCGAAGCCGTGGCGGCCGGACTCTACATGGGGTTGTGGTTTCCGTCGGTGCCCGTGTGGCTGTGGGCGCTCGGATTCTGCCTGGTGCTGGTGTATTTCAATTCCCGCTCGGTGAGCAATTTCGGCACGGTCGAATCCTGGTTCGCCCTCATCAAGGTGAGCGCGATAGTGCTGTTCATCGTGCTCGGCACCGCCACCCTGCTGCGCAACGGGCCGGCCCCGAGCCACAATCTCACCGGCCTGCCGGGTGGATTTTTTCCCAAGGGGCTCGGCGGGGTATGGATGGCGGTGATCGTCGGCATCTTCTCCTTCAACGGCATCGAGGTCATCGCCGTAACGTCCGGTGAGGCCCGCAATCCCCAGGTCGCGATTCCCGCGGCACTGCGCACCATGCTGGTGCGCCTGTTCCTCTTCTACGTGCTGGCGGTCGCCATCATCGTGGCCACGGTTCCGTGGACCGCCACCGGTGTCACGGCCGTGGCGCAGAGCCCGTTCGTCACCGTGTTCCAGCGCTCCGGCATCGCGCACGCCGCGGGGGTAATGAACTTCGTCGTCATCAGCGCCGCCCTGTCCAGCATGAACACCAACATCTACCTGTGCTCGCGCATGCTGTTTTCGCTGGCGCGCGGCAGCTATGCGCCGCCGTTACTCGGCTCGCTGAGCGGTCGCGGCAGTCCGCTGGCGGCGGTGCTGACCTCCGGCGCCTGCATCCTGGTGGCGGCGGCGGTGTCGATCTTCACGCCGCACGCGTACGAGTACCTGCTGGGCGTGGCGCTGTTCGCAGCTATCCTCGTATGGATGATCATCCTGGTGAGTCATCTGAGCTTTCGCCGCCGGCACGCGGCCGAGCATCTGCCGGTGCGCATGCCACTGTTCCCCTGGATGCAGTACGCTGGACTTGCCATGCTGGCCGCCATCCTCGTCACCATGGGGTTCGATCCGCAGCTGCGCCTGTCGTGGGTGTACGGGGTCCCGTGGGTGATCCTGATCTCGGCCGCCTACTTCATATGGCGCGCACGCGCCGCCGCCGTGCCCGGCCTGCCGGCCGAGGGCGGCCCGGGCGCATGAGGGACTTCGCCGCTCTGCGTCGGCGCTTCCCGGTACTGGCGCGCAAGACCTATCTCAACAGCGGCTCGTACTGCGCCCTGGCCGACAGCGTGCGCGATGCGATCAACGCCTACATGGAAGACCGTCTGCAGGTGGGCGCGAACTGGGACGTATGGGTCGAAAAAAACGAGGCCGTCCGCAGCGCCATGGCTGCCGTGTTGCGTGCCAGTCCCGATGAGGTTGCGGTCACGGCCTCCGCTTCGGCCGGCCTCAACGCGCTCGCGAGCGCGTTCCAGTTCCACGGGCCGCGCAACAAGGTGATCGTCAGCGACTTTGAGTTCCCCACCAACGCGCAGATCTGGCATGCGCAGGAGTTGCGCGGTGCACGCGTGGTCCACGTGCCAGCGACGCCCGACGGCTACATTCCGCTCGACAACTTCGCGCGCCTGATCGATGACGAGACCCAGCTGGTCGCCGTCACCCACGTGTGCTTCCGCAACGGTGCGCGGCTCGACATTCCGGGTATCGTGCGCCTGGCGCACGCGCGCGGCGCGCGCGTGCTGCTCGACTGCTACCAGGCGGTCGGCGCACTCACGGTGGACGTCCGGCAGCTGGACGTCGACTTTGCCGTGGGCGGGATGCTGAAGTACCTGCTCGGTACGGCCGGCATCGGCTTCCTGTACGTGCGCGGCGCGCTACTGCCGACGCTCATTCCCAGTAATTCCGGCTGGTTCGCGCAGGAGAACATCTTCGCCATGGACATCACCGCCAACCGGCCAGCGCCCTCGGCGCGCCGTTTCGAGGCCGGCACGCCCGCCGTGGTCAACTGCTATGCGGCCGAGGCCGGACTGAAGATCATCCTCGAGGTCGGCACCGACGTCATCGAGCAGCGCGTACGCGAGCTCACGCGACACTGCCTGGACGAGCTCGCAGGCGTGGGCTGGGCCAGCGTCACGCCCCCGCAGGATGAGCGGCGTGGCCCGATGGTGTGCATCCCGGCGCGCGAGCCCGCGCGCCTGTGTCAGAGCCTCATGGAGCAGGACATCGTGGCGTCCTTCCGCGACAACAATCTGCGCGCCACGCTGCACTTCTACAACTCGGCCGACGATGTTCTGCGCCTCGTGACCGTGCTGCAGCAGTGTCGCACCCGCCATCACCCGCACGCCAAATGAACGCCATGACCCCCGGCACCGACGCGGCGAGGTTCCCTGTGCAGGCACTGCGCGGGCAATTCCCGGCGCTGCAGCGGGCCGCGGACTTCATCTTCTTCGACAACGCGGCCGGCGCGCAGGTCCCCCACGGTGTACTGGCGGCCGTGAACGAGCATCTGGTGGGCCACAACGTGCAGCGCGGCGGCCGTTACCCGCAGAGCGTCGCGGTCGATGCCAGCATCCAGCGCGGCCGTGCGGCCGTGGCGGCACTGCTCAACGCCCGCCGTCCCGAAGAGATCGCCTTCGGCATGAACGCCACCTCGTTCATCCGCCTGGTGAGCCTGGCAATCGGGCAGACCCTCGGTGCGCGCAACGAAATCATCCTGACCGACCTGGATCACGAGGCCAACGTCGCAACCTGGCTCGTGCTCGAGCGCCTGGGTGCGCAGTTCAGATGGTGGCGCATGCGCGACGACGGCTGCCTGCACTGCGAGGATCTCGAGCCGCTCGTCGGGCCGCGCACGCGCCTGCTGGCGTGCGCGCTGGCGTCCAACGCTCTCGGCTCGATCGTTGACGTGCACCGCGCGGCCCGCTTGGTGCATGGCGCCGGCGGCGAGATATTTCTGGACGCGGTGCACTATGCGCCGCACGGGCCGATCGACGTGCAGGCACTGGAGTGCGACTACCTCGTCTGCTCGGGG
>Ga0070709_10001656_pt1 | contig 12080 bp, 13 predicted proteins | sample LARL51metaG_FD_65449 | JGI IMG/M metagenome (GOLD analysis project Ga0070709, IMG submission 65449) | Corn, switchgrass and miscanthus rhizosphere microbial communities from Kellogg Biological Station, Michigan, USA - LAR L5-1 metaG | ecosystem: Host-associated > Plants > Roots > Rhizosphere ...
GGACCGGAGCAACGTCTCCGTGTCCCGCCACCCGCCGGCCGCGGCGACGTCCTTCACGGGGTAGCCCTTCCGCTCACTCGCCCACTTCCGCCGGATCGAATGCCACAACCCCTGCGGCGGTGGGGTCAGCACTGCGAGTTGAAAGGCCCGGCGCAGCCATTGGTCCATCAGCTCCCGACCTCTGTCGCCGATTCCGGCGCGGGCAGGCAGCCGAATAGATCCGGTGACTTGCCATGCGCGCCGAGTAGGCTGAACCACCCCGTGCCGCTCTCCCCCATTGCTCAATTGCCCGGCCCGTAGTGCGATTGCCGGAGCACCCTCACAGCGCAGTAGCGGTCCGGCGCATGCCGCAAGTGACGCGAATAGCGTCGTCTCCCGCCGTCCGGGCCCGGATCGGACGTCGGACCGGCGACATCACGCCAAGCAACAAGACGGTCACAGCCGATCGGGCCGCGGTCACTTATGCGTCCGCGCAAATGCCACCCACGCTGCCCCGATCACCAGCAAACAGAGGACGCTGCCCTCCGGGCCGGTGGCTCCTCCGGTCAGCCAAGCCGGTCCGTGGAACGACGAGCTGAGAAGGTGCCCCGGCGAAACCACTCCGCTGTCGGGCGCGGAGTAGATAAAGCTCTCACCCCAATCCCAGGCGGAATGGAATCCCACCGCGAACCACAGGTCTCCGGTACGCCGGAGCGTGTAGCAGAGGAAGAGACCGATCAACACCGCCGCGAGCGCCCCGGTCCAGCCCTCCCCCGGGTTATGCAGGTGAATCGCGCCGAAGACGCATGAAAGCAGCAGGGCGGCGGGCCAGAATCCGATGCCGCGAGCCAATGTGAATTGCGCATACCCGCGCAGCAGGAACTCCTCGAACAACCCAACCAGGAGAAAGAATACTCCCCAGAACGCGCCAAACCCCGCGAGGGGACCGATCGGTAACACCACATGTCCAATGGTGAAGGCGTGAGTCAGATACAGACACAAGAGCAGCAGCGTGATGCTCAGGAATCCCCAGATGGCCCCACGGGCGATGCCACCGACGATCCCGCGGCGCGCGGGTAGCCCATAAGCCCCCCAGGGACGTCCTTCCATGCGCGCCAAGACCAGAGCGGACGAGAAGGCTGAGACCAAGGCGCCAAGTTCCGCCGGCACCTGCACCCACGGCTCCCCCACGTGAAGCGACCGGACCGCCAACGCAAAGGCGGCCGCGCCCAGCGCGAAGAGCGCCACGTACAGCAGCAGGCTCCAACCGGCTCGAAGTCCCACGGGACCGACGAACACACGGCGCACGGAGCTCGGTACTGTCACGACGACGTCCTCCTGTGTTTCGTGCTAACCCTTGAGCACTGTCGGACTCGGGCGGGCGTTCATCGACTCCCACGCGGACGGACTGGCGCAACCTACGGAGGAGTCGCCTGGGCAGTAGAGCCATTTGCGGCCAGCTGCGGCATACCAAGGGCCGACGCCAACCGGATGAGCACTTGGGACGACACTACTGGGTGTCGTATTTTCTTTGTCAGTCAATTCGGGTACCCCTTGCGCTTCTACAAGAGCCTTCGTAGACTCTCCCTGATCCTGTAGAAGCGTAAGGGGAGCATGCCCGACCATCGCCTCGACCTGCCGCAGGGAACCCTCGATCTCCTGATCCTGAAAGCGCTCACGCTCGAGCCGATGCACGGCTGGGCCATCTCGGAGCGCCTGCACCAGGTCTCCAAAGCCACGCTGCAAGTCCCCCAAGGCTCCCTCTACCCCGCCCTGCATCGCCTCGAACGCCGGGGGTGGATCAAAGCCGAATGGGGCACCTCCGACAACAACCGCAAAGCCAAGTACTACGCGCTGACCGCCGCGGGCCGCCGGCAGCTCGCCTCCGACGCCGAAGCGTGGGCCCGCCTCACCGCCGCCGTCGCCCTCATCCTCAGGATGGACTGATCATGCTCGCCGAGCACTGGGCCGACCTGCGGTACCGCCTCCGGGCGCTCTTTCGCCGCTCCGACGTCGAACACGAGCTCGACCAGGAGCTCGCCTTTCACCTCGCGCACGCGACCGAGCAATACCTGGCCCAGGGCCTCGACCCCGCGGAAGCGCGACGCCGCGCGCGGCTCGAATTCGGGACCGTAGACAACACCAAGGAAGAGAGCCGCGACCGGCGGGGGACCGCCCTGCTCGAAGCGACCCTGGGCGACCTCCGCTACGCCCTCCGGGGGCTCCTCACGCACCCCATCTTTACCGCCGGAGTTGTCGTCGCGCTGGCGCTCGGCATCGGCGCCAACACCGCCGTGTTCGGTCTCATCGAAAGCGTGCTGCTGAAGCCGCTGCCCTACCCCCACCCGGACCAGATCGTCTCGCTGGCACTAATCGATCCGAGGGGACAGGTCCCCGGGGGTGGTCCCATAGTGACGGACCGCGCTTTTGCAATGTGGCAACGGGACAGCCGGTCGTTCGCCGCCCTCGCCGCCCTGAGCGGCGGTTCGGCCGTTCTGACGGACGCCGGCGACGTGGAAGAAGTCAGCGGGGCCGAGGTCTCAGGCGATTTCTTCAGCGTCTTTCGCGTCACGCCGCTGTTGGGGCGCACCCTCTCGGCCGCCGACACGAGAGCCGGCGCGCCCCCGGTGGTCGTGATCAGTCAGGCCCTGTGGGAACGACGGTTCGGGAGAGACCCCCGCACCCTGGGACGCACCGCCACGCTCGACGGAGTCAAGCGGGAAATCGTCGGGATCATGCCCTCAGGCTTGCAGTATCCGTCGGCGGCCGACTACTGGATCCCCCGCGATGTCTCGCCCGGCACCGGTAACATCGTCGCGTTCTTCACCGCCGTCGGGCGGCTGGCCCCCGGACGGACCCTCGCCGAGGCGACGGCCGAGCTGCAGGCGATTCAAGCTCGCGCGGAATCCGCTCTCCCCCCGCGGGCCCGCGGCGCCCGGGTCGAGATGCTCACGCTGCATGAACGGCTCTTCGGCTCGGCGAGAGGACCGCTGCTCACCTTGCTGGGCGCCGTGGCCTTCGTGCTCCTCATTGCCTGCACCACCACCGCCAACCTGTTCATCGCCCGCGCCGCGGCCCGCCGGCGCGAATTCGCGATTCGCACCTCCCTCGGCGCCGGCCGCGGGCGGCTGATCCGGCAACTCCTGGTCGAAAGCGTGCTGCTGGCCGCCCTGGGCGCGCTCGCGGGACTCGCCTTCCCGGTGTGGGGGACGCGGGTCCTGACGGCCGTCATCCCGTCGACAGTGGGGCACGTGCCGGCGACGAGCCTGGACGCCTGGGTCCTCCTCTTCGCTGGCGTCGTCGCCCTCCTCACCGGCGTGGCGTTCGGACTGACGCCCCTCGCGAGCCTGTCCTGGTCCAACCTGTCGGGCGTAATGAAAGCCAGTGCGCCCGGCGCGGGGGGCGGCAACCAGGGCCGAGCCCGCCAGGGGCTGGTCGTGGTGCAGCTCGCGGCCGCCGTGGTGCTGCTGGCGGGGGCCGGCCTCCTCATTCGGAGTGTCGCGGCTTTCGTCGCACTCGATCCCGGCTTCAACCCGCGCCACGTCCTCGCGGTGCTGGTCGACCTGCCCCGGACTCGCTACGCGAACGACCGCGCGCGTTCCACGTTCTACGACCAATTGCTCCAGGAGACGCGCGCGCTCCCGGGAGTCGTGGTGGCGGCCGAGGCCGACGCCGTGCCGCTCTTTGGATTCAGCATGATCACCCGCTTCGGAGTGGATGGCGCCGCGCCGGTGGGAGAGCACGTGGAGGAGGCGGCCGTCAACCGGGTGACCCCGGGCTACCTGGCGGCCCTCGGGCTCACGCTGAAACAGGGACGGTGGTTCACGCCGGCCGACGCGCCCGGCGCTCCGCGCGTGGCGGTCATCAACGAAGCGATGGCCGAAGCACGCTTCCCGGGGACGAGCCCGATTGGACACCGGCTTTTTATCCGTCCGCCACCGGACACCAAGCCCGGCACGCTTCCGGACCAGCCCCTGATCGTCGGCGTGGTGGGCAACGTGCGACAGGTCGGCGACCAGATAGAGCCCATACCGGAGGCGTTCTTCGCGGCCGCCCAGGACAGCGCGGCGGCGCAAGCCCTCACGCTGCGCACCAGTGGTCCGCCGCTCGAGCTGCTCGCGTCCGTGAAGCGCACCATCGCGACCATCGATCCCTCGGTCGCGGTCTGGGTCGGCGTGGACCTGTCGGACGTGTACGCACGGACCTATGCCGATCGCCGGGTGGACGCGCTGCTCATGAGCGCCTTCGCGCTCGTGGCGCTCGTCCTCTCGGCGCTGGGACTCTATGCCGTCATGTCGTACCTGGTGATGCAACGCACCCGGGAAATCGGCATGCGTATGGCGCTGGGGGCGTCGGCCGGGCAAGTCCTGCGGCTCGTGATCCGGCAGGGGATGACGTCGACCTTCCTGGGCCTCGGTCTCGGCCTGGTCGGCGCGTTCCTTCTGACCCGGGAGCTCCGCGCCCTGCTCTTCCGCGTGAGTGCCACCGATCCATCGGTGTTCGCGCTGGTCGCCGTCGTCCTGGCCGTGGTGGCGTTCGGTGCGTGCTACCTGCCGGCCCGCCGGGCCACTCGAGTGGATCCCATGACGGCGCTGCGGTGGGACTAGCCACGCCGGATTTCGGTGCGGGGTTCTTGCACCGCCGGTCCGCTCAACGCAAGAACAGCAATCCCGCCACGCAGAGCACCATGCCCAATCCGGTCCGGACGCCAAAGCTCTCGCCGTAGAAGAACGTCCCGACGGCCAAGAGCGCGAGCGCCACGAGATTGTTGCACGCGAAGGCGGTCCGGTTCAGCTGCAAGCCGGCGCGATAGCCGATCAGGTAGCCCGACTCGATCAGCATCACGGCGGCGGCCAGCCCGATAGAGGTCCAATTGACGCCGGTGAGCGCCGGAGTGGACAGGCCCTGGTTCCCGACGAACAACGCGAGACACCCCAGCGAGGCCAGGCCGAACGAGACGGCCAGCGCGAGAAACGGATTCAGGCCCGACGGCGTCGCCTTCTGGCTGACGTGATACAACACCCCGCCCCCGATGATCATGATGAGCGTGACAGGCTCCAGGCTCTTCGGGTTCATATCCGGCTCCGAGGGGTGGTCTTCACATAACCAGCAAAGAGGCTTATAATGGTGATTTGCTAGTCTCGGGGGACCTAACTTGTCAAGGCGCTTTTGATGGTTAGTTTCGAATTCACCGGCGGACATCCCTGCCTGGATTTCGCCAACACGACGGACGATCGCGGCAGCGACCACCCCCAGGAGCGACTCACCGGCTACGCGCTCCTCGTGCAATGGGCGCTGGAGGCCGGCGTGCTCACCCGCCACACCGGCGAACGCCTGCGCCGCCTGGCCTCCGCGGCGCCCGCGGACGCCGCGGCCACCCTGCGCGAGGCCATCCGCCTCCGCGAAACGACCTTCGAGATCTTCTCCAACGTCGCACAGGGGCGGGCCATCCCGGGTCCGGCCCTCGCGACCCTGAACGCATTCGTCCGCCGGGCCGCGGGCCACACCCACCTGGTCCGCACCAACCGCCGCTTCACGTCGGAATGGATCGAACCGGAACTCCACCTGGACGCCATGCTCTGGCCCGTGAGCCGGGCGGCGGCCGAGCTCCTGACGGGCGCGGAGATCGACCACGTGCGGCAATGTGCGTCCGAGACCTGTTCCTGGCTCTTCCTGGACCGGTCCAAGAACCATCGGCGCCGGTGGTGCGACATGAAGATCTGCGGCAACCGCGACAAAGCCCGCCGGTACTACCGGCGGCACACCCCTTGACGCTCTAAGGGAGCAACCCTATTCTCCCTTAGACCATCTAAGGGACATGGCGTGGCGACGCGGGAATCCAAAGACGAAGTCCTCCAGGGCACCCTGGACCTGCTGGTGCTGAAGGCCCTGTCCCTCGAGCCCATGCACGGCTGGGGCATCAGCGAGCGCCTCCTGCAGTGGTCCGAAGACGTCCTCCGCCTGAACGAAGGCTCGCTGTACCCCGCCCTGTACCGCCTCGAACGCCAGGGCCTGGTGCGGTCCGCCTGGAAACCCAGCGCCAACAATCGCCGCGCGCGGTTCTACGAGCTGACCGCGGCCGGACGCCGGCACTTCGCGCAGGAACTCGCGGCGTGGGCCCGCGCCTCACGCGCCGTCAATCTCATCCTGGCCGTGGAGGCCACATGACGGCATGGCGGCAGTTGCGGTCGGCCCTCGCCCGCCTCCTGGGAATGACCACCCGGGAGACCGACGACTCGCGCATGCAGGAAGAGATGTCGTGGCACCTGGAGCAGCGGACGGCCCAATTCGCCGCCCAGGGACTCTCGGACACCGAGGCGCGGCGCCGCGCCGGCGTGGCCTTCGGTGCGCGCGCCGCACACCAGGAAGCGGCGCGAGAACAGCTCCGCTCGCCGTGGGCCGACCACATCCTGCGAGACCTGCGGTACGCCTTGCGGACCCTGTCTCGGACACCCTTTGTGACCACGGTGGCGGTCCTGTCGCTGGCCCTCGGTATAGGGGCAAGCTCCGCGATCTTCTCGCTGTTCGATGAGGTACTGCTCCGCCCCCTGCCCGTCCGCGACCCGGGCCGCCTCGTCAACCTCAGCGCCCCCGGGCCCAAGCCCGGTTATGCGTCCTGCGGGGAGGCGGGTGACTGCAACATCACCTTCAGCTACCGGATGTTTCGGGATCTCGAGCAGCGACAAACGGCGTTTTCGGACCTCGCGGGCCACTTCCCGTTCAGCGCCAGCGTGAACTTCCAGAATCAGTCGCTCACTGGTGACGCCGTACTGGTTTCCGGCTCTTACTTCCCGACGCTCGGCGTGAATCCGGCGCTCGGCCGCCTTCTGTCCGAGAGCGATGACCGGAGCATCGGAACCAACTTCGTTGCCGTGCTCTCCTACGCCTACTGGCAGTCACACCTGGGTGGGGACCAAACGGTCCTCGGCAAGCGGATCTTGGTGAACGGGCGGGCGATGACCATCATCGGCGTGACCGAGGCGGGATTCGGGGGCACCACCCTCGGCGTGGAACCCCTCGTCTACGTACCCATCACCATGCAGGGTCTCCTGGTCCCCAACGGCGAAGACTTCGAGGATCGCAGGGACTATTGGGTCTACCTGTTCGCCCGTCTCAAGCCCGGCGTGACCCTGCAGCAGGCGGGGGTCGGTCTCAACGGACTGTACCACTCGATTCTCAACGACGTTGAAGTCCCCCTGCAGCAGGGAATGAGCGACGCCACCCTGGCCCAGTTCCGGGAAAAGAAGATCACCCTCGAGTCGGGCTCGCGCGGGCAAAGCTGGATGCACCAGCAGACCTCCGCCCCATTCCGCTTGCTCTTCGGTGTGACCGGGGTCGTGCTGCTCATCGCCTGCGCCAACATCGCGAATCTCCTGCTCGCCCGCGGCGCGGGACGCGCCCTGGAGATGGGCCTTCGGGTAGCCCTTGGCTCCAGCCGGGCTCGACTCATCACCCAATTGCTGGTGGAGTCCCTCGCCCTGGCTTGCCTCGGGGGACTGGCGAGTCTCCTGGTCGCGAAGTGGACTCTCACCGGAATTGCCTCGTTGATCCCGCCCGATACCAGTGGGGGGCTGGCCTTCACCCTCCAGCCGGCGGTGCTGGTGTTTACGGCTGCTCTCACCCTGGGCACCGGCGTTGTGTTCGGACTCTTCCCCGCCTGGCACTGCACGCGCGGAGACCTGGTGACCACCATTCGGGCGAACGCGGGGCACATCCCCGGCGCGCGGGCCGCGGCGCGATTCCGCTCGTCGCTGGTCACCCTCCAGATCTCGCTCGCGACTGCGCTGCTCATCGCCGCCGGTCTGTTCATGAAGAGCCTCAGGAATGTCGCGCGCGTGGATCTGGGCATGCACGTCGACTCCGTCGTGACCTTTCAGCTGTCCCCGGAGCAGGCCGGCTACGACGACGCCCGGGCGGCCACGTATTACCCTCGCGTCGAAGAAGCGCTGGCGGGAATTCCGGGCGTGACCAGCCTGACGACCTCCGCCGTGCCGATCCTCGCCGGCCGGAATCGCGGGCGGCCGGTGTATACGGCAGGATTCTCCACGGCGCCGGACGTCGATCGGGGGGCGGATTACAACCTGGTGGGAACCAGCTACTTCTCCACGTTCGGTGTTCGGCTCGTCGCCGGGCGGGAATTCACGGAGGCCGATCACCGCGGCGCGCCGCGCGTTGGCATCGTGAATCAAGCCTTCGTGAAGAAGTTCGGCATGACCACCGGTGCCGTCGGGAAATTCTTCTCAGACCCTCCCGATACGGCCAGCATTCAGATCGTGGGTGTCGTGCCGGATGTGAAGTATTCCGACGTGAAGAGAACCGTGCGTGCGGTGTTCTACCTGCCCTGGCGGCAGCGGCCCGACGTGCCCTCGATGAGTTTCTACCTCCGGACGGCGAGACCGGAAGCCGTCCAGCGCACCATCGATGGGGTCGTACGAAAGATCGATCCCGGCGTTCCCGTCGAGGGCCTCAAGACCCTGGCGCAACAGGTCCGGGACAACGTCTACCTCGACCGGATGATTTCCATTCTGTCGACCGCCTTCGCCGTCCTGGCGACGCTCCTGGCCGCGGTGGGCCTGTATGGCGTTCTGGCGTATGCGGTCGCGCAACGGACCCGCGAAATCGGGGTCCGGATGGCCCTCGGTGCCGGAGCCGGGCGAGTGCGGGTGATGGTGCTGCGGCAGGTGGGCGGGATGCTCGTGATCGGCGGCCTGATCGGCCTCGCCGGCGCCGCCCTCTTCGGGAAGGTGGCGGGCTCCCTCCTGTTCGGGCTCGAGGGGACCGATCCGGCTGTGTTCGCCCTCTCGCTCGCGGTCTTGGCCCTGGTGGCGCTGGCGGCGGGGTACCTCCCGGCACTCCGGGCTTCGCGGATCGATCCGATCAAGGCGCTGCGGTACGAGTAGCCCCGGTGGTCAGCGCCCTTCCCCGGTGAAGTGCAACGGATCCCGAAGGACCTGCAGCGCCCTATAGTAGAACAGCGCGGTGGGACGTCGGCCCGCGCTGGGGAGCTGCTTCAGCCACGCCAGCTCGCTCTCACTCACTGCGCGACTCAGCGCCGGATCATTCAAGAACGCCCGGAACCCCGGCTCTGCCTCGGCGGCCGGCTCGATGGGACGCTCGGTGAATTCGAATCGCTGCTCCGGCAGCGCGGTCACCCGGCGATTCAGCGTCACCTTGAGCCCGAACGTCACGAGATCGACGTCCCACGAGTCGATGAGCGGGCCCAGGAATGCCTCGCCGTCCCGGATGGAGAGATGGAAGATGTCCGTGTCGAGGAATTCGAGCGCGCGCACCCGCGTGACTTCGTAGCTCCGCCCGGTGCGCCGGGCCACGCTCCGGATCCACTTCTCATTCCCCAGCTCTTCCTTGGCCGCGCGCTTGGTGACGTCGAGCAGCTTCTGAGCCACCAGACGTTCCAGCTCGCCGAACGGCTGCTTCTCGAAAATGGCCCGGACGGCAGGGATCTTGTCGGGCGTGCATTTGCTGAGGACGAGCGCGCGCAGATCCGGGAACAGCGGGAGGGGGACCGCTTCGTCGCCCAGGGTCCGTTTCAGCTGTTCGCGCCGCTGGAACGCGGCCAGGCGGGCCAGTTCCCCGTTGGGGAGCTGCAGGAACTTGTCCATCCGGCCGTAGATGTCCGTCCGACCCGGTGCCGGCGGCGCCTTTTTCCTCTTCAAGAGCTGGGAGATGTAAGACTCGGTGACCTCGGCCGCACGGGCCAGGTCGCGTTGTTCCAGCCCGAGGGTCGCCAGGCGGGCACGAATCAGCAGGGGGACATCCACTCGATCCTCCGGGGTCATGACGTGCGATGAACCAACTTGGTTAACTAGTAAACTACATGATTCCTACGACTTGACAACACTAGTACATCACGATAGCTTGGATTCGAATGGCAGTGCTGGCAGTATGCAGGAGCGTAAACTTGAGGAGTCTCACATGTTTGCACGTAACGTGACGCTGCACCTGAAGCCGAACACCGCCCCCGAATTCACCCGGACCGTGGAAACCGACGTCCTGCCCGTGATGCGGAAGCAGAGCGGCTTCAAGGACGAGATCACCTTCATCGAGCACCAGGGCACCGAAGCCGTCGCCATCAGCCTGTGGGAGACCAAGGAAAACGCGGAGGCCTACGGCCGCGATACCTATCCCCAGGTCTTGAAGACGCTGGAGAAGGTCGTGGTGGGCACGCCCGAAGTGGACTCCTATGAGGTGTCCAACTCGACATTCCACAAGATCGCCGCCCGCAACTAGCGGCTGGTAGTTGGACGGACGAGGAGGGGGCAGTGCCCGTGGAACCCCTCCTTCTCCGTCGCTTTTCCCAACGGCGGAGGTCCTTCATGCTCGACATTCATTGCCATGCCTGTGGCGGCTTCATCGGTGACCCCGCGCATACCACGCACCGCCCACTCGCGGATCCGGCTACCATTGCGACGCCGCAGTCCCGTATCTGCACGTGCACGGCATCGGTGGTCTACGGCCCGCCGGCCGGATACGCGTCCATCCCCGCCATGAAGATCGGCGCCCGGCTGAACTGACTCGGGGGCGGACGCGCGGCCCTCTAGTCGTCCTGACGCGCCGCCATCCGCTGTCGCAGGGTCGTCTGCTGATCCGCCGTCAGGCGGCTCTTCAGCCGAATCAACAGGCCGATCTGCGCCCGCTTCATCTCCCGCTCGAGCGCCAGCACGCTGTCGAGGCGGGCCATGGTCAGCGCCTCATCCGGGCGGTCTTGATGGACCGCGTCGCCCAGCCGCTCCATCGCCGCCTGCAAGCGCCACTGCACGCTGGTCGTCTGCGTCTGCACCTTCTGAATCTCACCGATGATGAACTGCCGCTGGTCGCCCGTCAGTCCGATGGCATCCTGATTCTGCATGATCACGTCGGGTGGAAACAGGTTGCTCATCAGGGGATCAGGGGCCGGCATCCGGGTGGGCACCGCTCCCACCGGCGGCGTGCCCTGCGCGGAGACCGCCGGCGTCGTCGCCAGCACCAGGGCCAGAACCAACAGGCTTCCGAGTTTCATTGTGCCTCCAGAGTGATGACCGATTCAGAGACCGACGGCACCGTGGTCATGAGTTCCCGTCCCGGCGTTTGGAGCAGGGCCGCAGTCGGGGAAGCCCAGTCCGCGAGCCAGCTCGCGGCCGCGGAGCGGGATCCCCGAGACCTGAGTATCAGTCCACCGCCGAGGGCGACGGCAAGAAGCGCCGCGGCCAGGAGCGGCGCGGGCCGCCAGCGGCCCCGGGGGAGTCCGACGATGCGCTCGTACCGCGGCACCCTCCCCCGGTCGTACCGCTTGAGCTCGGCAAAGCGCTCCTCGAGATCGTGGTCCTGCTCGCTCATGGCGCCTCCTTGAGCAACTCGCGCACGCGGGTCTTCCCGCACTCATAGTGCGTGCGTGCCGACCCCACGCCGATTCCCATGACCGCCGCCGCTTCTTCGATGGTGTGCTCGTGGTAGAACACCAGGAGCAGCACCTCCCGCTGACGGCGCGACAACCGCTCCAACGCCCGCCACAGCTGCTCCCGGCGCTGTCGCAGCTCGAGAGCCTCCTCCAGGTCCGTGGGGGCCGGAGGCTCCGGCACCTCGGCCAGGCCTTGAGTCCGAAGCCTGGCGAACACGCGCAGGCGCCGATGCTGGGCCGCGGTCCGGCGGATCACCGCAAAGACCCAGGTCTTGAGGCTCGACCGCCCGTCGAACCGCGCCCGCCCCTCCAGCACCTTGAGGTACACGGCCTGCAGCACATCCTCGGCCTCGCGGGCGTCGCGACCGCAGCAGCCGAGGGCCCAGGCGTAGTTCTCCTCGTGGCTCGCGGCGAGCTGGTGGGCCAACTCGGTGTTCACGGGCGAACTCCCAATCGGCCTCCAGAATGACTATTGGTTGCTGCGGCTCCCCTTTTATATGACATCAGGTGAACCCTCGAATATGGGGACTTCGAGAGTCCCCACGGCCCTCGCGCGGGAGCTCGCGTCGCACGCCTACAAGGGCAAGGTCCAGGACGACTTCATGGGTGGGGTACGGAGCGGAGTGCATGGCACGCCCGACGTTCTATGTCGACGGCGTTTGCTTCGACGACTCGTGATGCGGACACCCTCACCGCGCGCTGAGCG
>Ga0070709_10001657_pt1 | contig 12073 bp, 10 predicted proteins | sample LARL51metaG_FD_65449 | JGI IMG/M metagenome (GOLD analysis project Ga0070709, IMG submission 65449) | Corn, switchgrass and miscanthus rhizosphere microbial communities from Kellogg Biological Station, Michigan, USA - LAR L5-1 metaG | ecosystem: Host-associated > Plants > Roots > Rhizosphere ...
CGTGCGCCAGCGTCACCGTCGGCACGCAGAAGCCCCACACGAGCCACTGGAGCCCACCGATCAGGTACAGCGCGACCGCGAGCGCGAGTGGCGGCACGACGTAGTACCGATCGAGCCAGGCGATTTCTGGAACGTTCGAGAAGTCGCGCATGACGGGGTTGGTCGCTTCCAGGTCGTCGTAACGCGTGTCGTTCAGAAACCAGCCGATGTGCGCGTAGTAGATGCCGCTGACGGATGGGCTGTGCGGATCGCCGTCGCGATCGGCGTACTTGTGGTGGTTCACGTGATGGCCGGCCCACCAGAGCGGCCCCTTCTGCATGGCCGCGGTACCGATGAGCGCCCACACGAACCGCGCGCCCCGGTTCATCTGAAACGCGCGATGCGCGAAGTAGCGATGAAACGACAGCGTCAGCCCGATGGCTCGCAGAAAGTGGGACACCGCCCACAGCCCGAGCATGGGCCACGTGAACGGTACGCGGAAGGCCAGCAGGGCAGACGCCTGGACGGCCCAGAACACAGCAATCGCAAGAAAGTTGAGCAAAGTGGACGGCGGACCCTGGGGGGCTAGCTCTCTTCCTCGAATTCTTCCTCTTCAGGCGGACCGAGACGCGTGGACGGTCGAAGCGCTTCACGATAGTCGTACAGAGGGAGATCGCGGACGTGAAAGAGTGAACTGCAGGCCGGCGACTTCTCGTCGATCACGACCGTAACGGGGCTGCCTTCGACGCCGTCGCGAAACGCGATGCGGCAGCCACAGGCAAGACGCGCGTGCGTGAACCCCTTGGCCATGAGGGAGTGATCATATCACTAGTCGAACTGAGCGAGCAGCGACTTGATCTCTTTCTCGAAGTTCTCTTTGGACGAGATCCCCAGGTGCTTGACACACATCTTCGCATCGCGCGAGATCACGACGGTCACCGGAATACCGACGAGCGGGCCATACGCATTCTGAATGTCGTCGTGATCCTTGCCCTGCAGAACTGGGTAGTTCATCTTCATTTTGGCCACGTACGGCGTCAACTGTGCGGGTGTGTCGTCGACGGATACGCCGATGGCCTGGAAGCCGTTCGCGCCGTATTTCTTCTGGAACTCGATGAACCAGGGAATCTCGAGCTTACACGGTTCGCACCAGGTGGCCCAGAAATCGAGCAGGATGACCTTGCCCTTGTAGTCGGCGAGCGTTACCGCCTTGCCCGTGAAGTCTTTCAACGTGAAGTTCAGCTTCGCCGGCTTCGCGCTCGCAGGGCAAGTACTCGAGGCATGGGCCGCAAAATCGAAGACTTCAGACGAATTCAGTGTGAGGAACGCGAGCCCTACTGCGCTTGCGGCCGCAATCGCCCACTTCACCCGCATGCTCCGTTCCATCGAAACCATTCTACGTTGCGGAGTCACTTCAGCGTCGCCTGCACAAACGAGACGACCTGTGCAACGTCAGCCTCGGGCTCTCGTGCGACTACCACGAACGTTCGGCCGCCCGACGACCAGACGGTGGCTTCGTGGCCCATCACGTCGACGACCTCATCTTTTATACCCGGCATGCCCGGGGTTGCCGGCATGCCCGGTCGCGCCATGTTCGGAATCATGAACACCGAGACGGGATGACCGTTGTGGCGGTACATCAGATGCGCGACCTTGCCCCTCGCGTACAAGCACGGCCGCGCGCCCACCAGCTCGAGTCCTGGGCTCTGGGACGCTTCCGGCACGTGCATCTGCCATCCGAACGTCAACGCCATCGCGTGCTCGATCGCCGGCCGATCCGCCGTCGTCCCGAGCAACGTGTTCATCACGCCAAAACACTTCACGTGATCGGCGGTGAGCTCCGCGGCCAGCAGCCGCGTCGATCGATCCGTTGACACGTACAGGAAAGAGCCGCCGACGACGAGCACGAGCGCGGCGGCGAACGCGATGGGCGCGACGCGGGCGCGCCACACCGTCGCGCGCGGCAGAGGCATGTGGACGTTCCGGCCTCCGAGCGCCCTGCATCGATCGCGAAGCGCGACCGACGCCGAACCGGCCGACAAGGCAACGCGCCGGGCCTGCAGCAGATCGCGAATGGCCTGTTCGGCCGCCACACGCGAATAACACGGCGGGCAGACGCGAACGTGCGCGTCCACACGACTGCGCTCGGCGGCGCCGATGTCGCCGTCGATGTACGGCGTGATAAGCGAATCGATCGACGAACAATCAGACATGAGCAGGCCTCAGATGTTGGAGGCGTTCGAATAACAGCCGGCGGCCACGCGAGATGCGTGACATGACCGTGCCGACGGGAATCGAGAGCATCGCCGCGATTTCGGCATACGAAAACTCTTCCACGTCGCGTAACCAGAGCGCCTGTCGAAAGGCCTCAGGGAGCGCGTCAATGGCGGCTTGCAGGTCGGGCGCGAGCGTGTCGCGAAGCAGGAGCGCTTCAGGCGTGTCGGATGGCGCGGCCGTCGAGAGCTCCGCGCGCTCAACGGCCTCACTATCGACGGTGACCGTCTCGCGAGCCCGGTCGCGCACCCGGTTCCGGGCGGTGTTGTGGAGGATCGTGAACAGCCAGGCTCGCAGGTTCGTGCCAGGCTCGAAGCGATCAGCCGACCGGAACGCTTTCAAGTAGGTTTCCTGGACGAGATCCTCGGCGTCGGCCGCCCGATGGGTAAGGCGCAGGGCCGTGCGGTAGAGGCTATCCAACGAGGCGAGCGCATCGGCCTCGAACGACGGCGATCGTTTCAATTCCGCGGCTTCACCACGCGTCCTGCGCATCGTCGACCGGCGCCATGGGTTTGTAAACCCGGACGCCACTCCATTTATTCCTGATGATACCCTGTCGCCTCAGGGCGTCAGGCGTGGCCCGGACTGAGGACACGAAACTGCAATGTGATGGGCTGCTTGCGGGATCGGGGTTTGCAGGCCGTCGAGGTCGCAGGTAAGATCCGCCTTTCTCCAGAGGTAACGCCTATGCGACCGCGCGCTCTCTTCCCCGTTCTGATGATCGCCGCGGTTGTCGCGGGATGGCCAGCTGGCGTTGCCGCGCAGACGCCCTTCGTCCCCTACTACGGGAAGAACCAGATCCACTACGACAAGTTCGACTGGCACATCTATACGACCGACCACTTCGAGATCTTCTACTACCCCGAGCTCGAACAGCACCTCGAGCGCGTGGCCGGGTATGCCGAGAGCGCGTATCAGCAGATCAGCGCCGACCTCAAGCACGACCTGTCGACGAAAGTGCAGCTGATCCTCTTCAAGACCCACAGTGAGTTCGAGCAGGAGAACGTCGACCCGTCGGCCGGGCAGGAAGGCGTCGGCGCGTTCGCCGAACCCACACAGCACCGGATGGTGATGCCAATCGACGCTCCGCCCGACCAGCTCTTCGGCCTCATCGTCCACGAACTGACACACCAGTTCGAGTTCGACATCATCCCGCAGGGGCTCGTGCGGCGGAATGTTCCGCTGTGGGTCAACGAAGGATTGTCGGAGTACGAGCGCGGTCAGTGGACGCCCTTCGATCTGATGATGGTCCGCGACGCAGCCATCTCGGACATCATCCCGAAGATGACCGAAACCGAAGCGTACGGCGGCAACAACGCGCGCTTCGTGCCCTACAACCTCGGTCATGCCGTGTTCGAGTTCATCGAGGCGAAGTACGGCAAGGAGGGTGTGCGCCAGTTCGTGTTCGCGCTGCGCAAGAGCGTCATCGGCGGCGGCGAGGACGCCTATGAGGAAGCGCTCAAGATGAAGAAGGACGAGTTCGATCAGGCCTTCGAGCGCTACCTGAAGGATCGCTTCAAGCCGTTCCGAGACAAGGAGCGTCCGGCCGACTACGGCCGCGACCTCGCGCCCAACAAGGAGAAGACGAAGTTTGCCGAGGCGATCTCGATCACGGCCTCGCCGTCGGGCGATCTCCTCGCGCTGATGACCGTCAACCGCAAGGACGGCGAGATCGACGTCATCCTCGTATCCACCAAAGACGGCTCGATCGTCCGCAACCTGACGGACGGCTTCGACAAGGACATGGGGTTCGACCACATCATCCAGAACGGCGAGCGGCCGGAGATGCCCTGGATGTCGTGGTCGCCGAAAGGCGATCGCCTCGCGTACTTCGTCCGCACCAACAAAGAGCGGGCGCTGCTCATCCAGAACGTCCTCACCAAGAAGATTGAAGAGCGGATTCCGATGACCACGGTGGACGAACCGGAGTCGCCGTCGTTCTCGCCGGACGGCCAGACGGTGGCGTTCTCGGCGCTCCGCAAGGCGGTGGGCGACATCTTCACGATCAACCTGGCGACGAAGGAAGTGACCAACCTCACGAACGACAACTTCGCCGACTTCGCACCGACCTATTCGCCGGACGGCAAATACATCATCTACAACGCGCGCGTCAGCGGGAACCAGAAGCTGTTCCGCCTGGATCTCGACACGAAGAAGAAGACGCAGATCACCTTCGGCACCGCTGACGAGACCGACGCCAAGTTCGTGGACGACCATACGATCGTCTTCTCGTCGACGGCTACGGATCCGAACGTGCCCCTCGAGCCTGATGTGGCGAAGAACGGCAACATCTACAACATCTGGACGCTGGACCTCAAGAACGGCGAACTCCGGCAGTACACGGATGCCGTGGGCGGCAACTGGTCGGCCGTCGTGTTGAACGAAGGCCAGACGAACAAGGTTGCGTTCGTCAGCTACTACAAGGGCGACTACACGCTGCACACCCTCGAGCGCAAGGAGCCGCTCCATACCGCCGCTTCATCCGACTTCGGATCGCCCGCTCCCATCATCGACTTCCAGCCGCCGCTCCAGCACACGCTGGTCACCGACAACATGCGGAAGAAGAAGATGTTCGAGAAGATGTTTCTCGAGGGTCGCCCGCCGGTAAACGTCGGCGTCACCAGCCAGGGCGACGTGTTCGGCGGCACACAAATCACGTTCGGGGACGTGCTGGGCGACAAACAGATCAACTTCACCGCTCAGTCCATCGCGCAGTACCGCACGTTTGCGCTGTCGTACATCAACATCGGACAGCGTTTCCAGTTCGCGCTGCAGGGCTACTCACAGACGATCTTTTATTACGGGCAGCTGGGCGGCCTCTTCTACGACCCGTCGTACGCCCCGTTCATCAGCCACGATCAGGCACAGTCGACGCAGACGATCCGGGGCGGATCGGCGATCGGGATTTACCCGCTCGACCGCTTCCACCGCATCGAGTTGTCGGCCGGGTTCATGAACATCGACCAGCAGTTCAACGATCCGAACCTTCAGGCTATTTCGACCGCCTACCAGGCGTCGGTCACCGGGCAGAACCTCACGACATCCGGATCGATGGTGCCGCTCGGGATCGCACTCGTGCGCGAGACGACGGTGTTCCGCGACTACGGTCCGCTCGCCGGCAGCACGGCCCGAATCTCGTACGAATACGCGCCGAAGGTCGGCGCCGCGCTGCTCTCGCGACGCACCCTGGACGTCGACGCACGACACTACCTGCGCATCGGGTCGAATGGCGTGTTCGCGACACGGATCCGCGGCTTCAAGAGCGACGGCGACTTCCCGGGCTTCATGTACTTCGGCGGCAACGCCGATCTCCGGGGGTACGACTTCTACCAGTTCGTCGGCCAGAACGTCATCTACGCCAATGCGGAGCTTCGGTTTCCCATCATTGAAGCGGCCCTGACGCCAATCGGTGTCGTGGGAGGAGTCCGCGGTGTGTTCTTCGCCGGCGCGGGAGGCGCATGGTTCGGGTCACAACAACCAACCATCAACTGCAATGGCGCACCAGGATTTCAGTTCGCCAGCAGCAGCACCACTTTGTGCCAGGTGCCTACCAGCGCGCAAACCGATGCGCTCGGCAACGTTAAGTTCACGACTAACGCAGCTGGTCAGCAAATACCGACGCTCAACTACACGGTTCAGCAGGTTTCCGGTTTCAGGTTGCAGGACGGCCGTGCGTCGTACGGCCTCGGCCTCGAGACGTTCATGCTTGGCTTTCCGATTCACTTCGACTGGTCATGGCGAACACTTTTCAACCCTGGATGGGAGAACATCGTCTATGGCTGCACGAGCATCGGGGCCAATGGCCAGTGCGTCAGCGGCGCGGATGACTTCCGGAAGCCGCGCTTCGCGGTCTGGATCGGCTACGACTTCTAAGGGCTAGGGAACACCTAAACACGCCGCAATTGCAAAGCCCGCAGAGAGCAAACGTTCTCTGCGGGCTTTTTTGTGTCAATCTCACGACGTGCCTTTTCAAACCGTCACGGTCGATTCGTGGAACGACCTGCACAGCCACGTGAAGGACGGCTGGCTTTATCGTGGCCACCGGCATTTCGATTGGCCTCTCGAGACGTCACTCGAGCGGTATTGCAAGCGACAGGACGTCGGATCAACCGACATCCCGAGACTGGAGCGGCTGATCGTCAGAGAATTCAGGCGCGCATATCACGAATTCGGCACGCAGAGCCCGGCCGACCTGGCGCACATGGAATGGCTGGCCCTGATGCAACATCACGGCGCGCCGACACGCATTCTGGATTTCACCTACTCACTCTACGTCGCGGCGTACTTCGCGCTTGAAAATGCCAGCGGCGATGCGGCCGTCTGGGCGATCAATCTGCGCTGGGCCATTGCACAATCGAGCGCCGCGGCAGTGTCTGCCAGAAAAACGGGGTCAGAGCGCATCGGGCGACGATGGCACAGCAGCCAGGATGAAGGGATATTCGAGAGCCTCTTCGTCTCGCCGCCGTTTGTGCGCATGGCCTGTCCTCTCAATCCTTTCTTGCTGAACGACCGACTTCGCTCTCAACTGGGCGCGTTCCTCGTGCCGGGCGACGTGACCTGTTCCTTCGTGAGCAACCTCGAGGCGTTGCCGGGTCACGATCGGAGCGAGAACGTGTATCGCCTGAAGCTTGTGGCGGCGATGAAGAATGACGCGCTGCGGCAGCTGTTCCTGATGAACGTCACGCGCGCGAGCCTCTTTCCGGGAGTTGACGGCTACGCGCAGATGTTGGGGATCTACCACCCACTGCTCGGCGACCCGCGCAACTGGGACGAATCGTGAAGGATCGCCGGTACACAACAGAGCCCGCAGAAGTGTGTCCCGCGGGCTCTCCAGGTCTACGTTGATCGTCCTCGTTCAGGAAATCGACTTCAGTCGCAGAACACTGCGTTCGAGGTCGATGCCGACGCGATACCCGCTCAGGAACTTGTGGCCGACGATCCCACCGAGCTGAAAGCCGAGTAACGCGCTCGGTGCGTTCAGATTGAGCACGACGACCGGGAAGTTCGTGTATTTGATCTTGTCGAACGACAAATCGACGCCGGGCATCAGGAAGGCGTCCTTGTCCCACCCCGACGAGCCGTACACCTTCAACGCGATCTTCCGCTGCCCTTCCTTCGTCGGCATTCGATTCGCCGTGGCCTGGCTGATCGAGATCACCTCGCCGCCGGTGTCGATGACGAAGCTCGCCTGGTGCTGACTCGCGACCAGGCCCCGTACGGTGGCGAGCCGGTAAACGCGCAGCGGCAGCTCGAGGTCGGCGGGCTCGACCGGCAGGTGCTTCCCGAAGGTCAGCTTCTTGGCGCCGTAGTCGATGATCATCGAGTAGCCGAGCGACAGCGGCGACAGGCTTTCGGTTTCGCTCGTCGGCAAGTCGCGCAGCGGCGGGCTCTTGATGATGCAGGGGACATTTCTGAGCTTGAGCGTGCCAAGTTCGAGGGAGTCGAGGCGCGCCAGCTGCAGTCCGCGCAGGCCCGTCTCCCCGACGCCGGCACTCAGCGTGTAGGTGATGGGCGCCACGCCAAGACGCCGGGCCGTGACCTCCGCGATGACCGTGTTCTCCGCACCGGTGTCGACGACAAAGTCCTGCGGGGTGGAATCGTTGATTCGCGCGCGGACGACGACCTTGTCGTTGACCGTGCGGAAGTCGACCGTGTAGACCATGTCGTCGGTGCCGGCCTCGGCCTGCAGCGGCACGCGCTGCGCGAACGAACGGAGGAATCGGATTTCGGCGCGCGACCACGCCGCTTTTTCGCTCGTGTCCTTGTTCGGCAGCAGATTGACGTAGTTGCCGTACGCGGCCGCGGCCTCTTCGTACTTATGCATCCGCTCGTAGATGGCGCCGACCGTGTGGTGAATCTCCATGTCGCGCGGCGACAGCCTCAGCGCCGCCTGCGCCTGATTCATCGCGTCGTCGAGCCGATTCTGTGCGAGGAGGGAGCGCGCGATGCCGTGAAGGCCACGGGGCAATTCCGGGGATGCCGCCAGCGCGGCGCGATACTTCGAGTCGGCCTCTTCGAAGAGCCCCGACGCCCACAACGCGTCGCCGTAGAGCGTCATCGCATCGGCGTCCCGAGGAGCCATCCTCGCGAGCGTTTCGGCTTCGCTGCGGGCGAGATCGAACTCCGCCACGCGAAGCGCCGACTGAATCACGCCAGCGCGGGCGCTACGCAGCTCCAGCGAGTCCGTTGTCTTCAGCGCGTTCTGATACGCCTCGAGTGATTCAATGTACCGGCCCTCGGAATACAAAAGGCTGCCGAGTTGCAGCTGAATCTCAGCCGACTGAGAGGGGGGCGTTCCGTCTGCGTGAATGATGAGGGTAGCTGCCGCAACAAGCGCCGTGACGACCGGGGTTCGTTTGAGGCCGGACTGCATGATCCCTCCAGCGGGATGTTGACGTGGCGCGCGTGTATACAAGAACCGCGCCGCCAGAACCCCCGCGCAGGGATAATGTACCCGTAAAGCGAGTTTCGGAAAGAGAAATATCGATACGAGAATTGTGGCGTCTGGTCATCTGGTTATCCGGTCATTTGAGGCCGGACTAATGCCCAAATAACCAGATGACCAATTCAAGATTCAGTGGGTGTATTGCTCGATGGGCACGCCGTCGTACATCTGATCCACGCGGAGGATCTGCGTGTCGCGGCTGTAGCTGCCAAGCTCGTAGTCCTCGCTCATGATGAGCGCCTTGATGGGCTTGGTCGGGCAGACCTCCGAGCAGAGACCGCAGAAGCTGCAGCGCGAGAGGTTGAAGTCGAAGTAGTCGAGCACCTTGATCTTCTGCCCGGGCTCGCGATGACCGCCGAGCGCGATGAGATCGTCGGGGCACGCCTTCGCGCACTGGTCGCAGACGATGCAGGTCTGAGCGCCCGTGGCGGGCTCCACCTGTAGCCGTAACACGCCTCGGAAGCGCGGCGCAGTTGGCCGGCGTTCAGCCGGGTACTGGAACGTGAATGCGGGCTGCGGCGTGTACTTCAACGTCAGCCACAACCCCTTCAACAGGTCGACCAGGAAGATCGTCTTGAAGAACCGGATGATCGTCTGCACGGCTACGCTCTCTCTCCAATGACCATCGTTGGCTCGGTCTGGCCCGACATGATGATGCGCTCCTTGCGGAGCACAGTGCCTTCCTTCCGGATCTTGTCCTGGAGGCGCATCAGCCCGTAGAGAAGCGCCTCGGGACGCGGCGGGCAGCCTGACACGTAGACGTCGACCGGCACGACCTTATCGACGCCCTGCAGCACGCTGTAGGTTGGGAACGGACCGCCCGCGTTCGAGCAGCTCCCCATCGAGATCACCCACTTCGGCTCTGGCATCTGGTCGTACAGTCGGCGGAGGACCGGCGCCATCTTCTTGGTGACGGTGCCCGCGACGATCATCAAATCCGACTGGCGCGGTGACGCGCGGAAGACCTCGGCGCCGAACCGGGCGATGTCGTACCGCGAGGCCGACGCCGCCATCATCTCAATCGCGCAACACGCCAAGCCAAAGCCCATCGGCCAAATCGACGATTCACGCGCCCAGTTCAGGACGCGGTCGATGCTCGTGGTGATGAAGTTGTCTTCAAACCGATGATCGATGAGTCCCATTCAGCCCTCAACTCTGTAGTAGTCCGCGTTCCTTCCGATGAAACCGGCCCACTTCCCCGGCGTCTCGTCGAGCGAGAAGATCGCCTCGACCGGGCAGGCCGGCACGCAGGCGCCGCAGTCGATGCACTCGTCGGGATGAATATAGAGCATCTCAGCCGAAGCAAATGCCGGCTCATCCTTTCGTGGGTGAATGCAATCGACAGGGCAAACATCCACGCAGGCTGTGTCCTTGGTGCCTACGCAGGGCTCGCAGATGACGTATGCCAAACTTTTAGTCTCCCTTAATCATACCCCGGTCTGTTGCATCCGGCGGTGAGCCCGGGCGCTATAATCCCTTGTTCTCATGAAACTTGTGCGTCGGGCGGCACTGTTCGCGGTGCTGGCGCTGGGCCACAGCGTTCCCGCGCGTCCACAGGGGTTTCCCTCCGAGCCGATCACCTTTGCCGAGGGCCGCGTGACTGTCGGCGGCGATGTCTCGGTTTCCGTCGGGTCCGACGACACGGGCTTCTTCAACTACACCGACTACGAGCATTCCGCACTCCGGCTGTTCCACGCCGACTTGACGACGGCGATCGGGATGGGGGGACATTTCTCTCTGCTGGGCGAGTTGAGCACGGAAAACGGCGACCATCCGCAGGCGTATGCTCTCTATCTGCGGATTCGTCCCTGGATCGACCGGCCTTTCGACATCCAGGTCGGACGCGTCCCGCCGACGTTCGGCGCCTTCGGCCGCCACGTGTACTCCACCGACAACCCGTTGATTGGCTATCCGCTCGCCTACCAGTACCTGACGTCTCTGCGTCCCGACGCCTTGCCGCTCAACGCGGACGAGCTCCTGAGCATGCGGGGCCGCGGCTGGCTGTCGCAGTTCTCAATCGGCAATCGCGAGCCGGACGCGGGCCTCCCGCTTGCGACCGCGTTCCGGTGGGACACCGGCGTGCAGGTGCACACAGCCACGGCCATGGTCGATCTCACGGCCGCCGTCACGGCGGGCACGCTCTCGAATCCGCTATTCAGGGACGACAATTCAGGCCAGCAGGTCGCCGGTCGCATCAGCGTGCATCCGCTCGCCGGCCTGCTCCTTGGGGCGTCGGCGGCCCGTGGTCCCTTCGTGTCGAACACGGCAGCCCGAGGCGCTGTGGGCGACGGCCACGACGGTGCCTTCACTCAAACCGCATTCGGCGGCGACATCGAATACTCCCACGCGTACTACCTCGTCCGCGCCGAAGCCGTCTTTAGCGAGTGGAAGGTGCCCGCGGTCGGTGCGCCCGTGATCGACACGCCGCTCCGCGCGTTGGGCACCTACGTCGAAGGGCGATACAAGATCCGTCCGGGACTGTACGTCGCAGCACGCGCGGATCATCTGGGCTTCAGCGAGGTGACAGGCTCGCTCGGACCGCAAACGTGGGACGCCCCGGTCACCCGCATCGAGATCGGGGGCGGCTACTCCATTCAACGGAACCTCCTGCTGAAGCTCTCGTGCCAGCACAACACGCGCGACGGCGGCCGCGTGACCCGGTCGACGCTCGCCGCGGCGCAGCTGCAGTTCTGGTTTTAGATCACGAATGGCTGTGCGACCAGAGAGGACGCAAAGACGGCAAACACCGGTACTGACCATCCTCATCGTGGTGGCGGCGCTCGTGTGTCTTCTGCCGCCCCGGGTGATCGTGGACGGCGCGCGAAACGGCGCGATCACCGGGCGCGTGGAGCTGCGTCGCGTGCCCGCGTCCGCGGAACGCCGCCCGGGCGTCGCCGAACTCGGGACGCCGGCCACAACCCTCGACTTCTCAGATCGGCTGACGTCGGTCGTGTACCTCGATTCCGCGCCGCGGGGCGCGTTCGAACAGGTGGAGACCCCGCGAGCCGTGATGGACCAGCGTGGCGAGCGATTCGTCCCCCACGTACTGGCCATCACGACCGGTACGATCGTCGATTTTCCGAACAGCGACCACATCTACCACAACGTCTTTTCGCTCTCGAAGACCAGGCAGTTCGACCTCGGCCGGTACGCGGCCGGGCACTCGAAGCCTGTGCGGTTCGACCGGGCCGGTGTGGTACGTGTGTTCTGCGACATCCACTCGCACATGAACGCTTTCATCCTCGTGTTCAGCCATCCCTTCTTCTCGCTGACCGATAGCGAGGGCCGGTACCGCATCGACAACATCCCGCCAGGCAGTTACAACGTGATCGCCTGGAACGAAGGCGTGTCATCTGAAGCGCGACCGATCGTCGT
>Ga0070709_10001658_pt1 | contig 12072 bp, 10 predicted proteins | sample LARL51metaG_FD_65449 | JGI IMG/M metagenome (GOLD analysis project Ga0070709, IMG submission 65449) | Corn, switchgrass and miscanthus rhizosphere microbial communities from Kellogg Biological Station, Michigan, USA - LAR L5-1 metaG | ecosystem: Host-associated > Plants > Roots > Rhizosphere ...
ACGGCGTCCCGCCACCTGGCCGGCTTCGGCGTCGCGATGTACTGCGGCTTCGGCCGCCAGCCAGGCAAGGACGGCATGCAGACCATGCGCGCCCACCGGCAGGCCGCCCTCGCCGTACGCGAGTAACGCCGGAAGAGGCTCAGCCGCTGCCCGCCCGCAGCTCGGCGCTGACCGAGCGGACCGCGGCGATCGCCGCGGCCATCCGCGGGGACAGGTGCTCGCCGTCGCGGACGATCAGCACGCTGTGCCGGATCGTGTCAACGCCCGCGATGGGCAGCCGGACGACCGGCACCGCCGTTCCTGCTGGCGTCATCTCCGGGGCTATCGTGATGCCCCAGCCGACGCCGACCAGGCTGATCGCGGTGCCGACGTCGTTCACCGTCGCGGCGACCCTCGGCTGGAAGCCCGCCGCGATGCACATGCTCCGTACCAGGCGGCCCAGCACGGTGTCCGGGCACATGACCCATGGCTCGCCGGCGAGCCGGGCCATGGTGCAGCCGGGAGCGCCGGCCAGCGGGTGGTCCATGGGAACGCAGAGCCGGAGCGGGTCGTGCTCGAGAACCCATTCACGCAACCCCGTAGCCGCGGGCGCCCCCTGCGCGCTGCCGTAGCGCGACACGATGGCCATGTCGAGCTGGTCGCGGTGGACGGCGCTGGGGCCGTCCTCGTCGGTGGTCGCGGAGAGCCGGATCTCCATGTCGGGGAACCGCCGTCGCACCTCGGTGAGCGCGCGGCTCATGATGTGCGGCCCCTCGCGGAACGGGATCCCCACCCGCAGCAGCCCGGTGATCCGCGTCCTGGCGCCGGCCAGCGTCGCCTCGGCCGACCGCAGCTCCACGAGGATCCGCTCGGCGTGCTCCACAAGCGCGCGGCCTGCCGGGGTGAGCGTGATGTGATTGCCCGTCCGGTCGATGAGCGCCGTGCCCGCCTCGGCCTCGAGCGCGGACAGCTGCTGGGATACCGCCGACCGGGTGTACTGGAGGCGGCGGGCGGCCGCGGCGATGGATCCCTCGGCCATGACGGCCTCGAGCATGATCAGCTTGCGAACATCCAGCACCGAAACGTCACATCCATTAACGCTGCATGTCGTGGATAGTAACTCCAGATTACTTGTCTGGCTGGATGGCCGTTGCTGTAGTGATGCCATGCCAGTGACCCTCACCGAGGTCCAGCGGATTCCCACCTCGGGCGCGCGAGCCGTCGAGCCCGTCCGGGTAGGAGTCCACGACCTTCTCGCCATACCGCAGCTCGCCAAGGACATCCCCGGCGGGCCGCCGGGGATGAACGGCGGTGACAGCGACGCCGGCCTGCTGCTGCTGACCCTGGCCGGGGACCGCTTCGAGCCCTGGGCCACGCTGCCGGCGCCGGGCGGCGAGGACGCGGAGTTCTTCCGCGTAGGCGACCGGTCGTTCCTCGCGGTCGCGAGCATCAGGACCGGCGCCGGCCCCTACGAGTTCGCGGCCACGTCGACGATCTTCGAATGGCGGGACGGCGGGTTCGAGCCCTTCCAGGAAGTGCCGACGTTCGCGGCTAAGCAGTGGAAGCACTGGCGGATCGGCGGGCGGCACTTCCTCGGGCTGGCCCAGGGAGTGATCCGCGCCGGACAGGACAACCAGGATTCGGTCGTCTACGAGTGGACCGGCGAGTCGTTCGCCGAGTTCCAGCGGATCCCCTCGCGCTGGGCCTACAACTGGCACGCCTTCGAGGCCGGCGGCGAGTTCTTCGTCGCGCACGCCGAGCACGCCGGCCCCAGCGTCCTCTACCACTGGGACGGCACGCGGCTACGGCCACGGCAGACCCTGGCCGATGAGTCGGGCCGCGCGTTCACCACCTTCAGCGACGCCGGCGAGACCTACCTCGTCGTCGCCTGCATCGCGGCCCCGACCAGGGTGCTGCGCCTGGCGGACGGCCAGTTCACGGACGTGCAGGTCCTCGACGGGCTCGGTGCCAGGGAACTGGCGGTGACGCGCTGCGGCGGCCGGACGCTGCTTATCAGGGTCAACTTCATCCTCGGTACCCCGGCCGATCCGCAGCCGGAACTCGACTCCCAGGTCTACGAATGGGACGGCGGCAAGCTGCACGAGGTCGCGACGTTCCCCACGTGCGGCGGCACCGACGTCACCGTCCTGAACCGGGGCGATGTGGCCGAACTGATCGTGACGAACTCCCTGACGCCGGAGCTGCGCTTCGCTGCCGAGACGGTCCGCTACGAGTTCAGTGCGGAAGCCCGCTGATGCGGCCGGCCGCCTTCGAGAGCCCCGAGCTCGTGGACCTGTTCACCACCTACACCGCCAGTCCGGACAGCATCGGCGCGCACCTGGCGCAGGCGACAGCCAGGGAAACGGAGCACGACCCGCTGCTCGTCGTCACCGGCACCGATCTGGCGCTATACCCCGGCGGCGGTACCGGCCCCATCGTCGAGCCCTACCGGCTCGCCAGCCGGGGCTTCAAGGAACTGGCCGGGATATCCCACCTTGGGCCCGCGCTCGCCACCCTCGCGAGGCTGCGCGAGCTGGCCACCCGCGATGACGCGGACAACAGCGGGGACAGCAGCGCGGACAGCGGGGACGACGGCTGGCGCGCCGACGCGGCACGCCTGCTCGCCGCCGCCAAAGCGGCCCGCGCGGCCAGCTCAGCACCGCTGTGGCGCGACCAGATCGCCGTCCGCGCGTTCGCGGGCCGCGAGGAACGCATCGCCGCGATGATCGACTACTCGTGCCTGCTGACCGAGCGGTTCCTCCAGCGGGCCCTCGACGACCCGGACTACCTCACGATGGCCGCCGTGCGCCGCGACTACCTGGAAGGCCCAGCCAGCCACGGCGACCTCCCGGTCCCGTTCAACAAGGTCATGATCGCGACGTTCTACCTCACCGGCATGGACATCGCGCACCGGCTCATCGCCTGGCTTGACGCGGCCGGCGTCGACTGGGCGCGGGTGATGGTGATCTTCGCGGGCCAGTCCGGACGGCCGACCGCCGGCGTCACCCAGGAGTCGCACAGCATCGCCGGCGTCGTCCGCGCCGTCTCCCGGGGCCGGCTGGCCCCCGAGCGGGTGTTCATCGCGCCGCACGCCCCCGTCTTCCCGCCCTACGACCCGGTGACGAAGGACAGCTCCGCGGCCAGCGCCCTGGAGACCGGCTACCGCGGGCTATGGGCCGGGCTGCGCGCCACCTCCGGCCTGGCCGCCGGCATGTTCGAGGGCTACCCGCGCTTTGCCGCCCCGCCCGCCGAACCGGTCATCATCGGCCGGGGTACCACCAGCGTCCACGCCAAGCCGGCCCTGAAAGGCCCCGGCGACTGGCTCGCCCTCGTCACCCGGCTGCGCGTGGTGATGGAAGACCCCACGCAGCTGCTGTCCGGCGCGGTCACCGACTACGCGAGCAGCGAGCTCGTCGCCCACGCCAACGACCCGTCCGCCGTCACCGTCCCCGGGCTCGACGGCGAACCGTATCCACGCCTCATCCAGTAAGAAAGCGGTCCCCATGAACAGACAAAGACGCCCCCGTCCACTCAGACTCCCCGTCCTCGCCGCCGGCCCAGTATTCGCCGTCACCACAGCGCTCGCCGTCACCACAGTGGCGGCCTGCGGTTCTGCCGCCTCCTCAGGATCAGCAGCCGGACAGGCCTCGTCGGGCCCCATCACCATCGGCATGTCGCTGCCGATGACAGGCCCGGTCGCCGACGTCTCGAAGTCCGGTTACCAGGGCTACGAGCTGTGGGCCACGCAGGTCAACGCCGACGGCGGCCTGCTGGGCCGCAAGGTCAAGCTCGACATGCTCGACGACGGCTTCGACCCCAACCAGACCGCGGCCGACTACACGAGGCTGATCAGCCAGGACCACGTCAACTTGCTGCTCGGCACCTTCTCAAGCCTGCTCAACGCGCCCGCCTCGGCGATCGCCGCGCGGCAGGGCATGCTGTACGTCGAGCCGTCCGGCGGCGCCGCCACGCTGTTCACCCGCGGCTTCACCGACCTGTTCTTCGCGCAGCCCGGCACCACGACGAGCCTGCCGGACCAGTTCGTCGCCTGGATCGCCAGCCTGCCAGCGAGCCAGCGGCCGGCCACCGCGGCGTACGTCACCCAGGACGACCCGAGCGCCAGCCCGGCGGTCGCGGTGTTCCGCACCAGGCTGCAGGCGCTCGGCGTCAAGACCGTCTACTACCAGGTCTACGATCCCAGCACCACGAACTTCGACTCCATCGCCACGTCCATCGCGCATGACCGCCCGCAGATGATCATCCAGGGCGCGGTCGCCGACGACGGCGCCCAGTTCGTCCGGTCCCTGCAGAAGATCGATTACAACCCGAAGATCCTCTTCCAGACCAACGCGCCGACCGACGAGGCCTACCCGAGCGCCATCGGCGGCGCGGCCAGCGCCAACGGCGTCTTCACCGCGCAGTCCTGGAGCTCGACCGCCACCTACCCGGGCAACCAGGGCTTCGTGCAGGCGTACACGAAGATGTTCGGCGCGCCGCCCACCGAGGACGCCGCGAACTCCTACACCGCGGGCCAGGTGCTGCAAGCGGCGGTCAAGGCGGTCGGCAGCCTGGACCAGCAGGCGCTCGCGAACTGGCTGCACAGCCACACGGTCAGCACGATCGTCGGCCCGCTGAAGTGGGACAAGGCCGGCGATCCCGAAGGCAGCCTGCTGCTGTCCCAGTGGCAGCACGGCACCCTGCAGATCGTCGCCCCGGCCTCGGCGGCCACCTCCAAGACCGTCCTGCTCACCAAGCCAGCGTGGGGAAACGGATGACCGAGCTGATCCAGGCCCTGATCTTCGGCGTGCTCACCGGCAGCGTGTACGCGCTGATGGCGACCGGGCTGACCCTGACTTTCGGGGTGATGAAGATCGTCAACCTGGCGCAGGGCGCCTTCCTGATTCTCGCCGCCTACCTCTGCTACACCCTGTGGGCGCACCTGGGCATCGACCCGCTGCTGGGTTCGCTCATCGTGACCGTGCCGCTTGGCGTGCTCGGCGTGCTCGTCTACCGGCTGATCATCGAGCGGGTGCAGCGCGTCGATCACGGGCTGACCATCGTCGTGACATTCGCCATCGCACTAGTCGCCGAGGCCATCATCGCGCTGGTCTGGGGGCCGGACCCGGTGACTGCGACGCCGGCCTACTTCAACAAGGCCTTCCATCTCGGCTCGGTGTCGGTGCCGGCCGCGCAGCTGTACGCGTGCCTGCTCGCAGTGGCGATAACGGCGCTGCTCCAGGCCGGCCTGCGGCGGACCTGGCTCGGGCACGCGATCACCGCCGCCGCGGAGAACCCGGACGGCGCACGCCTCGTCGGCGTCGAGCCGAAGAAGATCGGCACCTGGATCTTCGCCATCGCCACCGCGACCACGGCGTTCGGCGGGGCCGCGCTGAGCTTTCTCTACCAGTTCACCCCTGACTCGCAGGACATCTGGATCGGGCTGACGCTCAGCGTGGTGATCGTCGGCGGTCTCGGCAGCGTGACCGGCGCGTTCGCCGCCGGGGTGCTGCTCGGCCTGGCCGAGTCGGTCACATCGACCTACGTGTCGGTCCGCTGGGCGGCGGCGGTCCCGACGATCCTGATCCTGCTGGTGCTGCTGATCAGACCGCAGGGGCTGTTCACCCTGGCGGCCAGGCAGGACGCGGCCGCATGAGCCTGGCACGAACGGCGGTAACGAGCCACGCCACCACGATCCGCCGCGCCGCCATCGCGGTGGCCGTGGTGGCGCTGGCCGTCTTCCCGCTGGTATCGAACGACCTCTACTACCAGACGATGCTGATCCTGACGTTCCTGCTGGCGATAGGCGCGACCGGCTGGAACATCATGGGCGGCTACGCCGGCTACATCTCGCTCGGCAACAGTCTCTTCGTCGGCCTCGGCGCGTACACGACGGGCATCCTCGCCGCCAAGCAGAACGTCTCCCCGTTCCTCGGCTGCCTGGCCGGCGGCCTGGTGTGCGCGCTCGCGGCGGCGGCGCTCAGCCTGGTGACCCGCCGCACCCGCGGCATGTACTTCACCATCGTCACGTTCGCCGCGCTGCAGCTGCTCGCCATCGTGGCGACCATCTGGTCCGGCCTCACCGGGGGCAGCCAGGGCCTGGCCCTGCCGCTGCCGGAGTGGAGCCTGTCCTACCAGGACTGGCCCTTCTACTACTCGCTGCTCGGCCTGCTCGTGCTCAGCGTCGCCGTCTCCGCCGGGGTCCGGCGCAGCAAGCTCGGCCTGGGCCTGTTCGCGATCCAGGACGACGAGGGCAAGGCCGCCGGCCTCGGCCTGGCGGTCAGCGTGTACAAGCTGATCGCCTTCGTGCTCGGCGGGACGTTCTTCGGCGTCGCGGGCGGCATCTACGCCTACTACGTGACCTTCCTCAACGTCAGCGCGGTGTTCGACATCGTCACGAGCATGCTGATCGTGCTGGCCGCGCTGCTCGGCGGGCGGGGCACCCTGTGGGGGCCGGTGCTCGGCGCGTTCATCATCGAGCCGCTCGCCAACCTCACCAGCACCAGCCTGGGCGGCGCCGACGCCGGGGCCATCCGGCTGCTGCTGTTCGGCGGCCTGCTCGGCGGGGTGGTGCTCTTCCTGCCGCGCGGGGTGCTGCCGACCTGGCACGCCTGGCGCCGGAAAGATCATGATCATCCCGAACGTACGGTGGTTCCTCCGGCCGCCGACGTCTCGCCAGGGGAGCCGGCCGCCGAGGCCGCCGAGGGCACGTCGCACGGCACGCGCTCCCGGGACGGCGCCGTGCTCACGGTGCGCGGCCTGGCGAAGGCCTTCGGCGGGGTCCGCGCGGTCGACGGCGTGGACCTGGACGTCGCGCCAGCCAACGTTACCGGCCTGATGGGGCCGAACGGCTCGGGCAAGACGACCCTGTTCAACCTCATCGACGGCACCGTGCGGGCCTCGGGCGGCCGGATCACGCTGGCCGGGCGCCGGGTCGAGCGGAACGGGCGGCCGGCCCGGTCGCACAGCGGGCTGGCGCGCACCTACCAGCTGCCCCGGCTGTTCCCCAGCCTGACCGTGCTGGAGAACGTCGTGCTCGCCGAGCGCCGGCTCGCCCTGTCCAGGCTCTTCCTGCCGAGGGTGACCGCCGCCGAGCGCCCGCGGGCGCTGGCGGTGCTCGCGGGCCTTGGGCTGTCGGCGTACGCGGACGCCAGCCCGGCCTTGCTCAGCTACGGGCAGCGCAAGCTGATCGAGCTCGCCCAGGTGCTCTGGCTGGACCCGGCCCTGGTGCTGCTCGACGAGCCGGCGGCGGGCATCAGCCCCGCCCTGTCGCAGCGGCTGGCCGGGATCATCCGCCGGCTGCGCGCGGACGGCACCGGCGTCCTGCTCGTCGAGCACAACGTCGCGTTCCTGGCCAGCCTGTGTGACCGGGTCTACGTCATGGCGGACGGCCGGATCATCGCCCGCGGCACCGTGCAGGAGGTCAGCGCGGACCCGGCCGTCGTCGACGCCTACCTCGGCGACCAGGTGGCCCTCGCCACTGCTGACCAGGCCGCCGCCAGCCATGTGGAGTCAGCATCATGATCGATATCAAGGGCCTGGTCGCCGGTTACGGCGGCCTCGACATCGTGCGCGGCGTCGACCTCAGCGTCGAGCGCGGCGGCATCACCTGCATCGTGGGGCCGAACGGGGCGGGCAAGTCCACCGTCCTGAAGGCGGTGAGCGGAGTGCTGCGGCCGCGCGCGGGCTCGGTGACCATCGACGGGACCGATCTGGCGGGACAGGAGCCTGAGGCGATCCTGCGCGCGGGCGTGGCCCAGGTCCCGCAGCGGCACGGGCTGTTCACCCGGCTGACCGTCCGGCAGAACGTCCTGATGGGCGCCTACGTGATCAGGAAGCAGCGCAAGCGCATCGAGAGCCGCTACGACGCGCTCGCCGCGACCTTCCCGGTGCTCGCCTCGCGGGCCGGCGTGCCGGCGGGGACGCTGTCGGGCGGACAGCGGCGGATGGTCGAGTTCGCCCGCGCCCTCATGCTCGATCCCAAGGTGGTCCTGCTCGACGAGCCCACGCTCGGCCTTGACCCGGCCAGCCTGGCCGTCATCGGCGACAGCGTTCGCGCGATGGTCGAGGCGGGCACCACGATCCTGATGGTCGAGCAGAACGTCAGGTTCGGTCTCTCACTGGCCAGCCACGGGTGCGTGCTGACCGCCGGGACGGTGGCGCTCAGCGGGACGGCCGGCGAGATCGCCGGGCACCCGGGACTGATGGACCTGTTCTTCGGCGACGCGCGCCGCGCGGGCACCCGGTGAACGCGTTCCTTGGCCGGCTGCGCGGCGGCGAGCCGACGCTGATGCTGGCGATCAGGAGCAGCAGGACCGCGGACGTGGTGCGCATCGCCAGGTCGACCGGGCACCACGCCATCATGGTGGACCTCGAGCATTCGACGATGCCGCTGGACGTCGCGGCGAGCCTCTGCGCGACAGCGGGCGATCTGGGCCTGTTCCCCTTCGTCCGGGTCCAGGAACGGGAGTACGGCGGGATCGGCTGCCTTCTCGACGGCGGCGCGCTGGGCATCGTCGCGCCCCGCGTCGAGGGCGCGGCTGAGGCGGCGGCCATCGCCAGGGCCTGCCGCTTCGCCCCGCGCGGCCAGCGGTCGCAGCTCGCCACGGTGCCGCAGCTCGGCATGCGGCCGACCCCGGCCGCGACGCTGAACCCGGCGCTCGACGACGCCACGCTCGTGCAGATCCTCATCGAGACCCCGGCCGGGGTGGCGAACGCGGACGAGATCGCGGCGGTCGACGGGGTAGACATGCTGGCGTTCGGCGCGAACGATTTCACCGCCGAGCTCGGCGTGCCAGGGCAGTACGCCGACCCGCGCGTGACCGGCGCGATCGCGGCCCTGGCCGGAGCCGGCCAGCGACACGGAAAGCTCGTCATGGTCGGCGGCATCCCCGATCCGGCGGTGCTCCACGACCTGGCCCCGCTCGGGGTATGCCCCTTGAGACTGACCGGGACCGACACGGACATGCTCTACGCTGGCGCGGCCGCCCGCGCGGAAAGGTTCCTCCGGTGACAGACATCCTGCAGTGCACCCCGATGCGCGCCGCGGAGACCAATACCCGCCCGGCCTTCGCCATGCCGCCGGGCGCGTGCGACACCCATTTTCACGTGTTCGAGCCCGGCTACCCGCACGTCCCCGAGCCGCTCTACACGTTCCCCGACGGCACTCTCGACGCGTACCTCGCGATGGCCGAGGTGCTCGGCATCGAGCGCATGGTGCTGGTCCAGCCCAGCTTCTACGGCACGGACAACAGCCTGCTGCGCTACGTCCTGAAGCGCCTCGGGCCGCGCTGCGGCGGCGTGGTGCAGATCGATGAGGACGCCAGCGACGCCGAGCTCGACGAGTTCCACGAGCTCGGCGTCCGGGCCATCAGGCTCGACCTGTTCGCCCGCGCCAGCTGGCCGGCCGCTGAGCTCATCGCCTACATCCAGCGGATGGCCGCCCGCGCCACGCCGCGCGGCTGGCACCTGCAGTTCTACACGCCGGGCACGATCGTCCGCGACCTGCTGCCGTTCCTCGCGGACCTGGAAGACACCTTCGTCATCGACCACATGGGCTACCTGACCGAGTCCGACCCGGAGTTCGACCAGCGCCTGCTCGCCGTCCTGGCCCAGGGCAGCTGCTGGATCAAGCTGTCCGGCGCGTACCGGGTGGCGAAGAACAAGCCGCTCAGCTCCGTGGCCCCGTGGGGCCGCGCCCTCGTCGCGGCCCGCCCCGACCGGCTGATCTGGGGCTCGGACTGGCCCCACCTGCCGGACGGCCAGCGCGACACCGGCGAGATCCTGAACTTGCTCGCCAACTGGGCCCCGGACGAGGCGGACCGCCGGACCATCCTCGTCGACGGGCCAGGCCGGCTCTTCTTCCGCTAGCGGACGCCGCTACATGTCACCCATGGCGGCGACCGGCGATTCCACGCAGTCGGCGACGTAGCGGAGGAACCCGCCGGCGGTCCCGCCGTCGCAGGCCCGGTGATCGAAGGCCAGCGTCAGCTCGGTCACCTTGCGCACGGCGAGCTGGCCGTCGACGACCCACGGGCGGTCGATGACGCGGCCCATGCCAAGGATCGCGACCTCGGGATGGTTGATGATCGCCGCGGAGCCGTCGACCCCGAACACCCCGTAGTTGTTCACGGTGAACGTGCCGCCGCGCAGGTCCGCGGGGGACAGGCGGCGCTCACGGGCGGCTGCGGTGCGCTCGGTGAGCCGGGCCGACAGGTCCCGCGTGGACAGCAGGTGCGCGTCATGCACGACAGGCACGACGAGGCCGTGCTCCGTCTGCGCGGCGAAGCCGAGGTGGATCCGCCCGGGCACGATGATCTCGTCCCGCTCGACGCGGGCGTTGAGCTCGGGGTAGCGGCGCAGTCCCAGGACGGCGAACCTGGCCAGCAGGGCGAGCAGGCTGACCGGCCGCGCGGGATCGCGGGTGTTCAGCTCGCGCCGCGCCTCGACCAGTGCGGTGGCGTCGACGTCGACCCAGACGGTGGCCTCGGGGATCTCCCGGCGCGAGCGGGTGACGTGCTCGGCCGCGGCCCGCCGCGCGCCGCGCAGCGGAATCCGCCGCTCGGTGTCGTCGAGGGCCTCGAGCCCGGTGCCGGCGTCCGGGGCGGCGGGCGCCGCGGGCCGCTGCCGCTCGGCGATGGCCCGGCGAACGTCCTGGCGGCTCACGACGCCCGCGGGCCCCGTCCCCGTAAGGCCAGCCAGGTCGAGGCCGGCGTCCCTGGCCTGCTTGCGGACCAGCGGCGAGATCATCGCGACCCGGGCCGGCGGAGCGCTGGCTGGCGACGCGCCGCCCGTGACCCGGCGGCGGCCGCGCCGCCTGCGGGCCGCGGTGGCGGTCGTGCCGTATCCCACCAGGACGCTGCCGCTGGCCTCCCCGCCGGCGGCGACCGCGTCTGCCGCCGCGGCTTGCCCGGGGACGACGACGCCGGGCTCACGGAAGCCCGCGGCCGGGTCGTCCGCGGCGACGGTGATCAGCGGCTGTCCGACGGACACGGTGCTGCCGGGTTCGGCGTGCAGGGCCGTGACGACGCCCGCGTAGGGGACAGGGAGCTCGACGACGGCCTTGGCGGTCTCCACCTCGGCGATCACCTGGTCCACCGTGACGCGATCGCCGGCCTGCACCCGCCAGGCGATGACCTCGGCCTCGTCGAGCCCCTCGCCTAGGTCGGGGAGCAGGAAGTCAGGCACCGCCGTCCTCCCACTGCAGGCGCGCGATGGCGTCGAGGATGCGGTCGGTGTTCGGCAGGTGGAATTGCTCGAGCTTGGGCGGCGGGTACGGGATGTCGAAGCCGGTAACGCGCAGGATGGGCGCCTCCAGGTAGTGGAAGCACTGCTCGGTCAGCCGCGCGGCGACCTCGGCGCCGTAGCCGGCGAAGCCCGCCGCCTCGTGCACGATGACGGCACGGCCGGTGCGGGACACCGACTCGGTCAGGGTCTGGTCGTCGAAGGGCGACAGCGACCGCAAGTCGATGACCTCGACGTCCCAGTCCTCCTCGACGGCGGCCTCGGCGGCCTCCAGCGCGGTGGCCACCATCCCGCCGTAGGCGATGAGCGTGACGTCGCTGCCCGCCCGCCGCACGATCGCGCGGTCGATCGGCGGTCCCTCCGGCGTCAGGACGGCTGTCTCCTTCGACCAGTAGCGCCGCTTCGGCTCGAGGAAGATGACCGGGTCGGGGCAGCGGATCGCCTCGCGCAGCAGCAGATAGGCGTCCGCGGGGGTGCCCGGCGTTACCACCCGCAGTCCCGGCGTATGGGTGTAGTACGCCTCCGACGAGTCGCTGTGATGCTCGACGCCGCCGATCCCGCCGCCGAACGGGACGCGGATCACCACCGGCAGCGCGACGCGCCCCCTCGTCCGGTTGCGCAGCTTGGCGAGGTGGCTGGTGACCTGCTCGAAGGCGGGGTAGGCGAACGCGTCGAACTGCATCTCGACGACGGGGACGAGGCCGTTCATCGCCATGCCGATGGCGGTGCCGACGATGCCCGACTCGGCGATCGGCGTGTCGAAGACGCGGTGCTCGCCGTACTTCGCGGCGAGACCGTCGGTGATGCGGAACACCCCGCCGAGCGTGCCGACGTCCTCACCGAAGACGACCA
>Ga0070709_10001660_pt1 | contig 12068 bp, 9 predicted proteins | sample LARL51metaG_FD_65449 | JGI IMG/M metagenome (GOLD analysis project Ga0070709, IMG submission 65449) | Corn, switchgrass and miscanthus rhizosphere microbial communities from Kellogg Biological Station, Michigan, USA - LAR L5-1 metaG | ecosystem: Host-associated > Plants > Roots > Rhizosphere ...
AACGAGACTCGCGATGACCAAGCTCGTTATGTGGAATCTGCTCTCCCTCGACGGCCTCTTCGAAGGCGCCAAAAGCTGGGACCTGGATTTTCACCAGTCCGTCTGGGGCGACGAACTCGAGCGTCTTTCGCTCGAACAACTGAACTCTGCCGACGGCCTTCTCTTCGGCCGTGTCACCTACGAAGGAATGGCCGCCTACTGGCAAACCGCCACTGGCGAAGTCGCCAAACTCATGAACGCCGTGCCGAAAATCGTCGTCTCACGAACCCTAGATCGCACCGATTGGCCCAACACAAAACTGATCAAAGATAACGTCACAGCCGAAATCCAAAACCTCAAAAGCCAAGGCAACAAAAACACTTTCGTCTTCGGCAGCGCCAACCTCTCCGCAACCCTCATGCAACACAACCTCTTCGATGAGTACCGCCTCGCCATCGCTCCTGTCCTGCTAGGCCGTGGCAAGCCGCTCTTCCCGCCAAACTCAAATCCCCTCAACCTCAAACTTCTCGACTCCCGCACTCTCTCCAACGGCTGCGTCATCCTGCGATACGGACCTCTTCGCAGCAAATGTTAGGCAGACTCCGCAGGAGTCATTTGGCGCGAAATCTCCACGAATTCAGCCCCGTTCCATCGAAACAGGAGCGTCAATCTAGGAGCAGTCACGTACGGAAGGTTAGCGCTCCAATCAGTTTCCTGACTTCTGATTTCAATTCTTCCGTCACCATCAAAATCCCCAAACTCAAATCCAACTGGTGTGCCGACACCTAAATCCGCCAGTTTCTGAAATTTGCCGACCCTCCATCCAAAAATACTCAGCGCCGAGCCGTGTGCCCCTGTTGGATGCTGGACGATGAGTTCCTTCTGCCCATCCGCATTCACATCCAAACAGTCAACAGAAACGTGACACCCCTTGCCAAAAGCCGGACTAATCAATGCATCCTGTAAGCCTGGCCGCATTGAAAGGCGTTGAGCGTCTGCAACCCTGGCGGGCAAATCTTCTGTAGCCATGCGTAGAACTTGACTTGCCTTGCTCGCCCTCCGGGCCTGCAACCAAGCAAACCCGACAGCTGCGGTCGCTATCCCTGCGAGGATTCCAAGGTAGATTAAATACATGGAGTGTAGCCTCGACGCATCTAGATCATCGCGCTATTTCAACGGAACGCCGCTTGGCTATCGATCGCGCAGAGTTTTTTTCTTGCTGAACGGCTCGCTTCGCCAAATCGGGCGTCAGTGCCACGGATTTCAAATCTACTCAGCCGAACACCTATCAAGCTTGCTCTTTTGCGGAACGGGGCACGGATAACCGACGTCCTCAATATCTATGAACAAATCTATTGCTGCGGAGGTGAAATGTGGCAACTCCTGGGGAAGTGAGTAAGGGCTACAGCAAGGGAAAAAATCTACTGGAGGAGTTCAGGTGTTTTCTTGCCAAGGCCAATGTCACTTCCGTGGACTACGAACGTCATCGAGAGGATCTTTTCTGGTTCGTGACGAATGTGCCATTCGCGTGTTCAGAGGGCTCGGGGATAAAGAATTCCGGTATAGGCCGGCAAGGCTAGGAAACCGACACTGGATTCTAAATACGAATACGAGTTCAGCAGCATGTCATTGCGAGCTTCGCCGAATCCAGTCCCCCTTTCAAACATTCATCTTCTGCATCCGCTCCCGAAAATACTCCTTCCAATCCTCTGGCAACACAGCAACCTGCAAAGCACGCCGCAAAGACACCAACTCTTCCGTCCCCCAACGCTTCGTAACATACAGCCGTGTAATCTCGGGAACCGGAACGGCATTCGCATCTCGCGAGAGGACCGTGATCTCGTCGCCGGCGCCCACTTTTCCCTCTCGCGTCACCGCCACATAGAAGCCACTTCTGCCGCTCGCCAGGAAGCGCTTCACCATATCGTCCGACCCAAATCGCACGCCCAATTTGTAGCAAGGCAGCCGCGGCTGCGTCACCACCACTTCTGCCGAGCCCACGGCGAGGCGGTCGCCAAGATGCACATCCTGTTCAAGCACCCCTTCGGTCGTGAAGTTCTCTCCAAACATTCCCATTGGCAGCTCCCGCGCCGGCAATTCCTTCTTCCAGTAGCTGTAATGCTCCGCCGGATAACAGTAAACCGCCTTGTACTCGCCTCCGTGCACCGTCAGGTCCGCCTGCCTGTCGCCATCCAGATTCAGTTTGCGCAACGCCGCGCGTCCCGCCACCGGCTCCTTAAAAATTCCGGTGGTGACGATTCTTCCGTGCCACAAGACGTCTCGCGGCAGCCCAACATTCAGCGAAATAATTTTCATCGTGCTCCGGACTCTTCCTTTCCGAACAGGGCAGGGAAGCGCTACTCCAAAACGTCATCCCGTAAATACAGCGCGGCAAACGTCGCCCGCTAAACGTCACCCAGTGTACGTCGCAGTCCACCAAACATTCCCAAATGGATCCTTGATCCCCGCCGACCGCTCGCCATACGGCTTGTCATTCGGCGCTTCCACCGACGTCGCTGCCACCTGCATTGCTCGCGCGTAGACGGCATCCGCGTCCCGCACGTAAACATGCAAATAGCACGGCGACGGCGCATTCTCCTCGCTCGCCTCATCAATCTCCAGCGTACCGGTCCCGATCCTGATCGTTGCGTGCAGCACCTTCCCGTCTTCCGACGTCGCCACGCCTTCCGCCACCGCGCCAAATACCGCTTCCACAAACGGAATAAATTTGTGCGCATCCCGCAAATGCAGATACGGTTGCACGCTTCGCATCCCCTCCGGACCCGGCGTCCACCCGTGCGGCATCCCGATATACCACCGGTTCCCGAACTTATCTTTCACCGAACCCTGCCGGTCACCCCACGGCATGTCTTCCACCGCCTGCAGCACCGTAGCTCCGGCATTCACCGCTTGGGCAAACGTCGCATCCGCATCCGGCGCATAAAGATGTATCGCCGTTGGGCGTACCGGGTGCTGCTCGTTCGCATCGGCCAACTCGACCACCGAATCGCCTATGCCCATCTCCGCGTGCGCGATCGACCCGTCCGGCTGCGCCACTCGAACCCGCTCCGTTACCGCGAAGGCCCCCTTCAGGAATTCAATGAACTCCGCCGCTCCCTTCACCAGAATGTAGGGAGCAATATTATTAAATCCCGGCGGCGCGTAATTTTTTGCCGCTCGTAACCCTGCCTGCGATTTTCCCGTTCCTTCACTCATCTTTCTCCTCTTCACAAAGCAACGACCGATCAACTCTTCCACCCTTTTGAAAGTCTGCAGGACGCATCCCGCGGTTCGAATCAGCCCGATGTATCCCGTTCGAATCAGCCCAATTATGTCTGCGTAGTTTATTTACATCTAGTAAATATCATGGAGACCTCCGAGTGTTCGCTGGTTTTCAGCCTTTCTTGCCGCCTCCGGCTTTATTCTCAGCCTCTTCGCGTTTCTTTTTCCGGAAGTATTCTCCGCAATCTGGCGTAACCCGAATCTTTGCCATACTTACAACCAACTCCGCGTTTTGACCGAAATTGACCGATATCCACCCCGATAAGCCTTGTGTTTCTCATACTTACAAAAAGTACTCCCGCAAGTCCCGCATTTTCCATACTTACAAAAAACATGGGGGTGGGGCCCCCACCCCATCGGCGCTTCGCAATTCTATTTCAATCGCAAAATCACAATTGCCCCCGCCGCGAACAAGACTGCCGAAGCGCCAAACGCCGCACCCACTCCGAATACGCTCCACAATGCGCCCACCAGCAAACTCGACAGAAAATCTCCCACTGCATTCACCGCCGCCATCGTTCCAAACGCCATTCCGTGCTGCTCTCGCGGTACCAGTTCCGCCGCCACGGAATCTTCCAGCGCCTCTTCCGTGCCGATGTACAAACCTGCCAGCACAAAAATTCCGCCCAGCAACCACAGCGAATGTGTTCCGGTGCACAGCAGCAGCGCCGTCACCACCGCCAAACCATATCCCGCTGCCAGCACTGCGCGCCGGTGTGGCACGTGATCGCTCAACCATCCGCTCACGTATGCCGAGCCGGCATAAAATACGTTGTGCAGCGTGTACAGAATCACCGCCAAGCTCGCCGCGCGAGCCATTCCGTATTGCGCAGCCAGCATTTTTGTCGCGTACAAAATCAGCAAGGTGTGCGAAAAATCTCCGGCGCCGAAAATTCCCACGCCCACCAGAAATTTCCGGAACTCTGCAGGCAAGGTTCGCAATCCGAGCAAAAAAGACTTCTTCTGTTTCACTTCGATCGGACGCTCGCGCACCAGCAGCCAGAAGCAAGCGACCGCGATCAACCCCGGCAGCAGCGTCCACAAAAATACTTTTCGGTACGAATGATTGGTCGCCTGCAAAATCCACAGTGCCGTCAGCGGCCCAAGGATTGCTCCCAGCGTGTCCATCAATCGTTCCAGGCCGAACGCGCGGCCGTAGGCGCCGGGAGAAACATCCGCGGCCAGCAGAGCTTTTTTCGCGGGCGACCGTACGCCTCGTCCCAGCCACGCTGCGGAGCGCCCAATCAATACGTGAATGGCGTGAGTAGCCACCCCAAAAGATGCCGTCGCGATTGCAGTGAACGCGTAACCAAACACCGCAAGCGGTTTGCGATGTTTCAACCGGTCCGTGTAGTGCCCCGCGGCAAGCTTCGCAAAGCTCGAAAGCCCATCCGCAATGCCTTCGATAGCACCCAGCCACACCGGGCCTGCGCCAATCACGGCGAGAAAGGCGGGCAGCACCGCGGTAGCAGTTTCATGGCTCCAATCAGAAAAAAGGGAAGTGAGCCCAACACCCAACACGGTGCGATTCAGCCAGGGAGTTTTCTTTTGCTGATGATTGTCTTCCATGGGATTCCGGCAAAACAGGTTTTTATTTCTGTCGCGACGGTTTTGTTCCGCCGTTTTCTACTTTTTTGCGGCGCGATAAAGAATCACACGCACTTTTTCCAGGGTGATCAGTCCGCCTTCCACCATTTCATCCAGCCGCGGAAGAATTTGCTCGATCCGTTCCGTGGATTCGATCACTTCCACAACAATCGGCAAATCCTGCGACAAGCGCAGGATTTTGTCCGTGTGGTAAACGCTCGAAGAGCCGAAGCCTCCCACGCCGCGCAGCACTGTGGCTCCGGAAAACTTTTCTTTGCGCAACATTTCCACGATCGCTTCATGCAGTGTTTTCCCGTGCCACTTATCCGATTCTCCGATGTGAATGCGCATCAAGGTGCGTTCGCCTTCAAATTTTTCATGGGTCATAGCATGCTCCCGGTTGGCAGTCCTAAAACTTATTCGCCAGGCGGATTCCAGCGACCGACAGCAACAATCCCGCCACTACGCTCGCGCCAACGTAAGTTGTGGCCCGCCACCATTCGCCATCTTCCAGCATTTTCGCCGTCTCCCACCCAAAACTGGAAAAGGTGGTGTAGCCGCCGAAAAATCCCACTGCGATGGCCATGCGCATATCGGCGGAAACGAGCATACGGTTCAACATCAGTTGCCCGATCAATCCGAGCAGGAAACACCCGGTGAGATTGACCAGCAACGTGCCGTAGGGAAAAGCGCTGCCCGTGCGCAATTGCACGACGCCTTGCAATCCGTAACGCGCGAGCGTACCGATGGCTCCGAACAGCGCAATCAAGAATATTTTCAAGCAGACACCTCGCCGCCAGTTTGCGCTAAACAGCATAAGGCAAAACTCGCTCGGTGCGCCTGCAGGATGCAGTTAAAAATGGAATCGGTAACGAATTTCTCCGCTGACCTGCCGCGGATAATTCCAATGTGTTCCGCCGAAGGTGTTGGAATTGTCCAGAAGGTAGCGGCCATCCGCGATATTTTGCGCCGTGAAACCGACCGAGAGCCGCTCGCTGATGGCCTTCGACAGCGATAACGAAACTTCCGTGTGGTCAGAAAGGTGAGTCGGACCGTTTCCATTTAGAAATCCCGAGCCGTAGGAGAGGTTTCCCGAAGCAGAGATTCGGAAAGGAAGCGCCGCGTGAAAACCCGCGCTCAACGTATTGCGCTGGTCGTGATCGAGGTAGCAGAATCCGCCGCCATCGCAAAGTTGTCCAGGACCCGACAGCAGCCCGCCGGTAACGACGCCACTAGCCTCGGCCTGTTGATTGGAATAAGTAAGATACAGGTCCAGGCGTTTTTTGATGTGCGAAGAACGCAGCGTCGATTCCCATCCGTGAATGCGCGCGCGTTCTATGGAAAGCGGAAAAAAGATATTCGAATTTCCGAGAACGTCGTGGTCGAAAAAGTTTCGCGCGTGCGTTTGGAAATTGGAAAAATCCAGAGTCCATCCGCGAATCGGAATGGTGAGACCAAATTCCCGCTGCTCGTCGGTTTCGCCGTGGAGCGGTGCAAACGAGAATCCTTGGTCTGCCGCGAGTTGCAGAAGTGGGCCGGAAACGGTCGTCAGCGGCTGCGCCTGGTAATAGCGGCCGTAAAACGAGCGCAGCACCCAGCCAAGTTTTGGAATGCGCAACGCGGCGCCGATACGAGGATCGGTTTTGTCTTCGACGACGCCCGCGGAAAAGTGCGTGTAGCGTACGCCGGCATTGAAGGTCAGCCAGTCCGTGGCGCGAAATTGGTCTTCCGCAAAAAGAGTAAACAGGCCGCCGGAAGGCGTGTCCTTTTCCGAGGCGATCGATCCCGATCCATCGGTGGCTGCGACGCGGAAGAAAGTATCGTCCTGCTGCGCAAATCCGTAAGTGCCGAAACGCGCGTTGTGACGGCCACGCGTGACAGCGAGCGAAACCTGTGCGCCTTCGTAGAAAGAATCATTGTGATCGGTGGGAATCGGTGGCTGGTCGGGTAACACGCTTGGTATCGGCGACGATCCATCATAGGCCGCGCGATTCCAATGAACGAAGGGCGATACCGTCAACAAAATTCCTGGCTGAAAGGTGTGCACCCAAGAAAAGTTTACAAAACCGTCGCGCTCGCGTTGCGTGTCGCGAATATCGGCAACTTGCTGCTGCGAAGTATTCGGCACTTGGAAAAAATCCGCGCGCACGCTGGCCGCAAGACGTAATTGATCGTCTTTCGTGGCATTGAAGATCAGCGAAGTGAATCCGCTTACGCCGTTGTTGTCGTCATGCAATCCATTGGGCTCCGGCGGCATAAGTCCGAAATCGGAACGGTTGGCGCTTACGCTCGCGTAGTATGCAAACCGTTCCGTGTGATCACCAATGCTGATCTGGCTGTCGGTTTGGTTGAAGTTCCCGTAGGTGGCAAGCAATTCGATTTCGCGGTTGCGTTCAAACCCGGAGCGCGGAATCACGTTGAAAACACCGTAGGTTCTATCGCCGTAATCGGCAGCGTATCCGCCGCGCTGGATTTCCACCACGTCCATGTCCTTGGGATCGAATTGCGGCCCGACATTGGAAGCGATGTTGGTATTCGGAACGGGAATGCCGTCGATGAGCCAGGAAACCTGGTGCCCGCCGCGCACGTGCAATTGATCGTGTACCAGGTACGCGCCGGGAGTGTAGTCGGTGATCAGGTCGAGACTATTGGTGCGTGTAGCTCCTGGCGTTGATGCAATGGTTTCGCGGCTGAGTGTGGTTTGGCTTGCTGAAGAAGTGGTGTCCACGGTCTGCGTGTTTTCGCTTATTTCGACTTTTTCGTTGACAGCCGCGAGCTCCAGAGGGAAATGCCGCAGTGGGGCGGAATCTGCCGCGACCGTCAGGTCCGCGAAGTACTCTCGAAAACCATCATGTGAAATGGTGAGCGTGTAATCGCCCGCAGGCACCGCGTCCAATTGGAATTTGCCTTCGTCATCGGTGGAAGCTTCGCGTTTCCAATCGGATTGCTTGGCCTGTAGCTGAAGGTGAGCACCGGAAATGGGCCGGTGCTGCGCGTCGTGAACGATGCCACGAACTGTGCCGAAAATGCTGGCGAACGCAGAACCTATTAAACCGGTGCTTGCGAGCAGCAAATAAATGCAAATACAAAAAAAATAACTTCGTTTCATTTGGAAAGTGCTCTCCTGAAAAGGACTCATCTCGCAGATTTGACGATCGGCGAGAGATGGCTGCGCGGCTCGTGGCCAGCAGGCTGAATGGATGGAAGTTGCGTTCCGGCTGCGCCAGAGCCGTTCAACGCCAGACTTAAAGTTCGAATTAACTCGCGAGATGTTTCGGAGGAGGAGCTTGAGGCGCGAACACTGGGGACACGATCGAACTGTCGCGTGCGATTGGCGCTGGGGAGAGCGTCGCGAGCGAAGTAGTGATGGCCAGCGGAGTCAAAAGAAATACGTGAACATTTACAGCAATTTGCTCCACGGTTTGGCAACAGGACAGTGAGCAGGAGTGCATCTTGCCTGTGTCGTGGTTTTCGTGGCCGCAGTCCATCGGAGCGCTTTTATTCTTTTCCGCATTGCCGTTTTGCGCGGCGTGGCGCTTTCCGTGAATGGGGCAGTAGTCTCCAGCGCAGCAAGTACCGCTCAGAGCCATCAAAGTTGCGCTGGCCATTGGGGCGTACATCAGTAGCAATGCCAGAAGGCAGACCAGGGCTGCGATGGATTTCTGCAATGTCCGACCGAGTGTCTTTAAGCGGAGCGTTCGCATATACGACCAGACAATGATACTTCATTTTTCGTAAAAAGCCTTTCTACTGGAATTCTGCGCCGAGTGCTACGTTTAAATCGTAAGAGAGATTCCTCGCTTCGCTCGGAATGACGGCCTTTATGATCGAAAGTGTTTGCCGGCGGAGGATAAGCGCGGGAGGAAGATTGTGCGGAAGATTGTCGAGGAGGGCGCGCGCGGGGGGAAGCTGCTGCGTAGGTCGTCTTGATTGTCGCGTGCACGACACCGTGCCCAGCCAGGATTGGCTGGGCTACTGAAGAGCCGGGCTGAAGCCCGGCTCTACGTTAAGAACACTACGTTATGAAGATTACGTTGAGAGAATTGAGGTGGCGTCATGCGCTGCGAGGGTAAGAGGGATTCTGCGTCGCGCGGTCCGTCCAAATCCTGAGAGGGATTTCTCGCCTCGCCTGCCTGCGGCAGGCAGGCTCGGAATGAGTGCAGAATTTAACGTGGTTGTTAAAGGGGCTGTTCAGGGTTGACTTGGATGTTCAGGGACGGCAGACTCGCTGCATGGCCCACATATATATGAGTTTTGATTTTGGAACGGATGAAGATAAGGCGCAGCAGGCACGGCACAAACTGGAAATGTGGAAGCAGGCGTTCCGGTTGGACAAAAAGCTGCTGTATAAATTCGAGCGAGAATCGGACGAAGCGGCTGCGCCAGAAGTCACGGCCGGGAAATTGGATGAGTCCAAGGAAGCGGTGACGAAAGATAAGGAATCCAAATCCGGCGAGTCAAAATCTCGGAGCAAGAAACAGGCAGAGTCGGATGATAGCGGCGATGCCGCTCCGAACGGGAACGTGAAACTTTATTTGCGGTTGGCATTTTCCGGGCACGAAAAGATGACGGAAGAGCGGCTACTGAAAAAATTTCCGGCAGAAGAGCCGTTTAGCGGGTTATCTCCGAAGGCGGTCAAGGACGGAGACCCAGAATTTGCGTTCCTGGAAGAAAAGTTTGACGCACTGGAATAATCGACTCACGGGCTGGCGAGCAGGCCAAATTGGACTGGCTATTTCGGCGCGCCACGATTTGCAAGCGCGGCCGAAGATGCACAGGAATTTCATGCGCTGGCCACCACGTTGCAAAACGTCGCACTGAAAATTCTTGATGACCAAAAATGGCATGAAATCCCGCCTTTTGCCGATTCTGGGGACCCGAGAGATGCGCAAGGGCAGGCTGAAGCCGAAACGTATGGCGCCGGAATCGCCAAGAAACAAAATGAATGGTTAACAGCTCACCGATTGAATCTGAAGTAGTGATTTTTTCCGGGCGATTCGATGTCGCTGCGCGGAGGTCCAAGAAGCGCGCGAAAAACTTCTGTATAATTAAAATTGGAAGCGCCGGAAACGATCAACGACCGAGGTCCTACCCGAATGGCCGTGCAAACCCGCGTTAAGCCAGCCAAGAACGACACGCCCAAAACTGAAAACCATGCAGGATTGAGCCGCGACACACTGATCCGGCTGTACCGGGTGATGTACATGTCGCGCAAACTGGATGATCGCGAGATTCAGCTTAAGCGCCAGAATAAAATTTTCTTTCAAATTTCCAGTGCTGGGCATGAAGCAGTAACCGCGGCTATGGGGTTACTTTTGCGCCCCGGAATTGACTGGGCTTATCCGTATTACCGTGATCGTGCCTTGTGTTTGATGCTGGGCGTCTCGCCGCTCGAAATGCTCTTGCAGGCGGTAGGGGCGCAGGACGACCCGAGTTCCGGCGGACGCCAGATGCCATCGCACTGGGGCCATGCGAAGTTCAACGTTGTTAGCAAATCGTCGTGCACGGGAACGCAGTTCGTGCAAGCGGTGGGAGCAGCAGAGGCCACACTGTACTACGAGCAGCATCCGAAAGCACTGACCCAGGCCAAAAAAGCGCCGCTGGGCGAACTTGCAAGGCACGCGGCGGATGAAATTGTCTATGTCTCTTCGGGCGACGGCGCCACGAGCGAAGGCGAATTCTGGGAATCATTGAACGCGGCGTGCGCAAAAAAATTGCCGCTGCTATATCTCGTCGAAGATAACGGCTACGCGATTTCGGTTCCGGTGGAAGTGCAGACGGCGGGCGGTAGCATTTCGAAATTGGTGCGCGGATTTCCTGGATTGTATGTTGCGGAGTGCGACGGCACCGACCCGATTGCGAGTTATGCGGTTTGCCAGGAAGCGGTGAACTACTGCCGCGAGCGCCGGGGCCCGGCATTTATCCACGCGCATGTCACCCGTCCCTATTCGCACTCACTTTCTGACGACGAAAAACTTTACAAAGTCACCGAAGAGCGCGAAGCCGAAGCGCATCGCGATCCGCTGTCGAAATTTGCGTTATTTTTGGTGCGGGAAGGCGTGCTGAACCAGAAGCAGATCGAATCGCTGGAAGCGCAAGTCGATCACGAGGTGCGGCAGGCGGGCGATGCAGCGCTGGCGGCGGAAGTGCCGGCCGTCGAGTCTGTCATGGTGAACGTTTACTCGCCGGATATCGATCCGACTTCATCGGCGTTCGAAGCAGAAGCGCAGCTTCATGGTGCGCCAAAGACCATGGTGGAAATGGTTTCTGCGACGCTGAACGACGAGATGTCGCGTGACGAACGCATCACGGTATTTGGAGAAGATGTGGCGGACGCCAGCCGCGAAGAAAATTTGAAAGAAGTGAAAGGCAAAGGCGGAGTTTTCAAAGCTACCGCAGGATTGCAGCGCAAGTATGGCTCGACGCGGGTATTCAATACACCCTTGGCTGAGGCGTCGATTATTGGACGCGCGATAGGAATGGCTACACGCGGACTGAAGCCGGTGCCGGAGATTCAATTTTTCGATTACATCTGGCCGGCGATGATGCAGATTCGCGATGAATTATGCGTATTGCGGTGGCGTTCGAACGGCTCATTTAAATGTCCCACGGTGGTGCGCGTAGCCATTGGCGGTTATTTGACGGGTGGCGCCGTGTATCACAGCCAGAGCGGCGAATCGATTTTCACGCATTGTCCGGGATTGCGCGTGGTGATGCCGTCGACGGCGCTGGACGTAGCGGGCTTATTGCGAACCGCGATTCGTTGCGACGATCCGGTCATGTTTCTGGAGCACAAACATCTTTATCGCCAGCCGTACAATCGCTCGGAATATCCAGGAGCGGATTTCACGATTCCGTTTGGAAAGGCTCGTGTGGTGAAGGAAGGGACGGATGTAAGCATCATTACTTATGGCGCTTTCGTTCATCGCGCGGAAGTTGCCGCCGCGCAATTGGAACGCGAAGGAGTTTCCGCGGAAATCGTCGACCTGCGTTCGCTGTCTCCTTATGACTGGGATGGCATTTGCGCTTCGGTGCGCAAGACGCATCGTGTGATTGTCGCGTATGAAGACATGCTGAGTTGGGGTTACGGAGCGGAGTTGGCAGCGCGAATCGCGGACGAATTATTCGATGAACTGGACGCGCCGGTACGTAGAATTGCTGCGATGGATACGTTCTGCGCTTACCAGCCGCGTCTGGAAGATGCCATTCTGCCGCAGTCT
>Ga0070709_10001671_pt1 | contig 12040 bp, 12 predicted proteins | sample LARL51metaG_FD_65449 | JGI IMG/M metagenome (GOLD analysis project Ga0070709, IMG submission 65449) | Corn, switchgrass and miscanthus rhizosphere microbial communities from Kellogg Biological Station, Michigan, USA - LAR L5-1 metaG | ecosystem: Host-associated > Plants > Roots > Rhizosphere ...
GAGGAGGAGGAGCGCGGTGACGGCTGACAACGGTGCGGCAGCGGCCGGCGCAGCCCCGCCGGCCGGTACGGGGGTCATCCACGATCTCGGCTACCAGCACTACGACGGCCCGCGCCTGGGCCGGGCCGCGATCATCCGGGCGCTGTACTGGCACAGCCTGCGCTCGGCGTTCGGGATCGGCCGGGGCGCCAAGGCCAAGATCGTGCCGCTCCTCGCGTTCGGGCTGATGTGCCTGCCAGCGATCGCGAACGCGGTCGCGGTGGCCACCTCGCCCGACCACGCGCGGATCGTCGACTACGACACCTACACCTACGCGCTGCGCACCCTGGTGATGCTGATCTTCGTGGCGGCGCAGGCGCCCGAGCTGGTATCCCGCGACCTGCGCAGTCACGTCCTGCCGCTGTACTACTCCCGGCCGCTGCGGCGCCTTGACTACCCGCTGGCCAAGTACCTCGCGTTCACCGTCGCCTGCCTGCTCCTCGTCGAGATCCCGCTGATCATCCTGTACCTGGGCACGATCGTCTCGGTCGGCGGCGGCAGCGCGGTGTGGGACCAGACCAAGGCGCTGATCCCCGGTCTGGGCGTCGCGGCGCTGTTGGCGGTGCTGCTCGCCGCGATCGGGCTGGTGCTCGCCTCGCTCACCGGCCGCCGGGCATACGCGACCGGCATCATCGCGATCTACTTCTTCCTGACCTGGATACTGGCCAGGATCCTGGTCAACGTCGCCTATCACGGGGCCCCGCCGGTGCCCGGGCCCGGGAATGGGCTGGTGACGGTGAGCATCCCGCTCGGCGCCCGCCTGCCCGGCCTGATAAGCCCGTTCACCGTTATCGACGGGGTGCGGCAGTGGCTGGGTGGCACGAATCCGGGTCCCATTCCGAATCCCGGTAGTGCGGGCGTGGCGTATGGCCTGATGTTCGTGCTGTTGCTCGCCGTCAGCCTGGGCGGCCTGGCCGCCCGGTACCGGAAGGTCGGTGCTTCGTGACCGCGATAGAACTGCGCAACGTCTCCCGGTGGTACGGCAATGTGGTGGCGGTCAACGACATCACGGTGACCATCGGGCCGGGAGTGACCGGCCTGCTCGGCCCGAACGGCGCGGGCAAGTCCACCTTGATGCACATGATTGCCGGTTTCCTCGCGCCCTCCCGTGGCGAACTCACCGTCGGTGGCACCCCGAGCTGGCGGAACCCGGGCATCTACCGGACGCTCGGTCTGGTGCCCGAGCGTGACTCGGTGTACGCGTTCCTCACCGGGGCCGAGTTCGTCATCGCCAGCGCGCGGCTGCATAAGCTGCCCGACCCCGGCGCGGCCGCCCGGCGGGCGATCGAGATGGTGGAGATGACCGGGGCGCAGGACCGGAAGATCTCCACCTACTCCAAGGGCATGCGGCAGCGGATCCGGGTGGCCGGGTCGCTGGTGCACGACCCGGAGGTGCTGCTGCTCGACGAGCCGTTCAACGGCATGGACCCGCGGCAGCGGCTGCACATGATGGACCTGCTGCACGGCCTGGGCGAGCAGGGCAGGACGATCCTGTTCAGCTCGCACATCCTGGAAGAGGTGGAACGGGTCTCCGGCACCATCCAGGTGATGGTCGCGGGCCGGCTCGCCGCCTCCGGCGACTTCCGCGCCATCCGCCGCCTGATGACAACGAGGCCGCACGTGTTCCTGGTGCGCACGTCCGACGACCGCCGGCTCGGTGCCACGCTGATCGGCCGCCCGGCGGTGACGGGGGTGGAGGTTACCGACCACGGGCTGTCGGTGCGGGCCAGCGACTACGGCACGTTCTCCCGCGAGATCGCGGCGCTGACCAGGGATCAGGGCATCCGGTTGCGGGAACTGCTGCCCGAGGACGAGTCGCTGGAGAGCGTCTTCGCCTACCTGATCGACACCGATGGGCCGAAGGCCCGGTGAGTATCTCTGAGGCCCAGCGCCCGCCGACACCCGGCGGTGCCGGGAGAAAGCAGCCAGACAATGTTCGGTGACCAGGCACGGGTGATCGCGTCGATCACCTTCCGGGCGGCCATGGGCCGCAAGCGCGCCCTGCTGTTCGCAATACCGCCGCTGATCCTGGTGCTCGTGACCGTGCTGCTCAAGCTGTCGCACCCGCAGGACGCCTCCTGGCCCAGCGAGGTGGTCGGCATCTTCGGGTTCACCGTGGTGCTGCCGCTGACCGCGCTGATCATCGGCACCAGCGTGCTCGGTGCGGAGGTGGACGAGGGAAGCATCGTGCACCTGCTCGCCACGCCGGTGCCCCGGTCGGTGGTCATCTGGAGCAAGTACGTGGTAGCGGTCGTGCTGACCGCGGCGTTCGTCGCCGTGCCCGAACTGCTGGCCGGGCTGATCGCCACCGGCGGCCTGACCAAGCTCACCGTTGGCTTGTTCGTCGGGGCGCTGGCGGGCAGCGTCATGTACAACGCGGTCTTCGTCATGATTTCGGTGCTGACCACGCGGGCCATCGCCTACGGGCTGGCCTACGTGGTGGTCTGGGAGGGCCTGGTCGGCAACTTCGTCGGCGGTGCCCGGCTGCTGTCCGTTGGCCAGTACTCGCTGGGCGTGGCGAACGCCTTCGCGCACGAGGCCAAGGCCCTGAACGCGACCCAGAGCCTGGGCACGTCGCTCGTGATGGGCGTGATCGTGACCGTCGTCACGATTGTCATCGCGGTGCGCGCCCTGTCGGCGTTCTCGCTGAAGGGCGACGCAATCTAGCAGTGCTGGCCCGGGGGAGCGACCCCCCCGGTGGCCTGCGGCCCCGTTCCTTCGTCACGAGGCCTTGGCCCTACCTCGGCGTGTCCGGGCCGGGGCGGAAGGCGGGGCCGTGGCCGGGGATGACCACGGTCGCGGCGGCAAGGATCCGCTCCCGGCTGGCCGCCAGTTCCGGGGCGGCGGTGGCCAGCGGGTCCTCCGCCGGGCCGTCCGGCCCCCACCAGGCGTGGGTGCACGCGTAGACGCCGTCAGGCGTGGCGGCCAGCGTGGCGATGTCCTCCGGTGTGTGGCCGGGCGCGGGCACCAGCCGGACCGACGGCGTGAGCGCGAACTCGCCGGGCTCCCGCCCGATCCACAGGTCACCGGAGTAGGTGGCCCAGTGATCGTGGATCCGCGCGCCGGGGAACAGCGCCGCGTTCACGGTGTGGTCGGGGTGGTGGTGGCTGAACACCAGGTCGGTCACGTCGGCGGGCGCCGGGCCGTGCCCGGCCAGGGCGGCGATCAGTTCGTCCCGGTCGGCCACCATGCCCGGGTCGACCACGATCACCCGCCCGGCGTCCAGGATGAGCGTGACGCTGGAGCCCACCCGGTCCCCGGCCGGGTCGTCGCGTACGTAGCCCTCGTGCAGGACGTGCACGGCGGCCGAGCCGGCCTGCGGGAGCGGTGCATCGGTCATGCTGGCAGACCCTACCGCCCCCGTTGGCCGGGCCCGGCGGGCGGCGGGGCACCGGCCGGGGACACCACACGGTGCCGGGAATGGACGTCGCGCAGTCCGCACGGCACCTGGTGAGCGTGATCGACGGGCTGCGCTGGCCGGTGCTGTTCGGCACCTACACCGAGCAGGAGGCCCTGGCCGTGCTGGACGCCCAGTTCGACCAGATCTTCCAGCATTCCTAGGCGGGCGCGCTAGACGGGGGATGCGCCGTCTCGGGGGTCTGGGATCTCGTCCGGCCGGACCGGGAGGTCGGGGACCGGCGGCGGCGTGCCGCCGAACGCGGGGCAGATCGCCTGGTGCGCGCACCAGTCACAGATCCGCCCTGGCCGGGGGCGCCAGTCCCGGTTCACCATGGCCCGCTCGATCGCGAGCCACAGCGCCTCGATCTTGCGCTCGGTGGCGAGCAGGTCCGCCTCGTCCGGTTCGTACCTCACGATCTCGCCGTTGCCCAGGTACATCAACTGGAGCAGCTTGGGCACCTGGCCCTGGGCGCGCCACAGCGTCAGCGCGTAGAAGCGCATCTGGAACAGGGCCCGCTGCTCGAACTCCTCGGGGGGTGCGCCGCCGGTCTTGTAGTCCACGATCCGCATCTGCCCGCTGGGGGCGATGTCGAGGCGGTCGATGTAGCCACGCAGCCGCAGGCCGGAGGCAAGCTCCGCCTCCACGCACAACTCCCGGTGGGCCGGCTCGATCCGGCGCGGGTCCTCCAGGGTGAAATACCGGTCCAGCATGCCCATGACCTCGTCCAGCCACGCGGCGCGCTGAGCGTCGTCGTCGAACAGACCGGCCAGCTCCGGCTCGGCCTCCTGCAGCCGGGACCATTCCGGCTCCACCAGCGCCCGCGCGGCGTCCGGCGTCCGGTCGGCGGCCGCGGCGTCGAAGAGCCGCTCGAGAACCGAGTGCACCAGCGTGCCGCGCACCGCGGCCGGGCTCGGCGGCTCGGGCAGCCGGTCGATCACCCGGAACCGGTACAGCAGCGGGCAGGTGAGGAAGTCGCCCGCCCGGGAAGGGGACAGCGACGGACCGGACGGCCTGTCGCGCGGCTCCGGGGGGGCACCGTCGCCCGCGCCGGACGCCGCTGCGCCGAGCTCCGCCGTCCCGCGGGGGTCCGGGGGCTCGGCAGTCACGGTTGCGCTCTTATCACCCATGCCTGGGAGGGTAGGGGAGCCTTCAGACAGTTGCCCGTCCATTCCGGGCGTGTCTTCGAAGACGAAGAGTCCCCGGCCGGAAACAGAAGGCATGTCTCCAGCCAGGAAACAGCACACGCGCACCACGCGACACGCCCTCACGCGTTCCAGGACGTAGCATCGGCGTGTGGCAGGCAATGCGCCGGACGGTGAATCGCGGGAGCAATCGCGGGAGCAGGGGCCGGGCGTGAAGATCGCGCGCCCCTTCGGCATCCCCGTGTTCATCTCGCCGTACTGGTTCCTGATCGCGGGCGTATTCATCGTCCTCTACGCCCGTGGCCTGGACCGCTCCGTCCCCCAGGACCTGCGGTACGTCGTGGCCGCCGCGTTCGTGGTGCTGCTTTACGGGTCGGTGCTCGTGCACGAACTGAGCCACTCCGTGGTAGCCCTCGGGTTCGGGCTGCCGGTGCGCCGGATCCTGCTCTACCCGCTCGGCGGGTTCTCCGAGATCGAGCGCGAGCCGCCCACCCCCGGGCGCGAGTTCCTCGTCTCCGCCGCCGGGCCGGCGATCTCGCTGGCGCTGGCCGCCGCCGGGTTCGGGCTGGCCCGCGCGTTCCACCCCACCGGGGTGCCCGGGGTGCTGCTGAGCCAGCTTGTGGTGGCGAACCTGCTGGTCGGGATCTTCAACATGCTCCCGGGTTTGCCGCTGGACGGTGGCCGGATGCTCCGGGCGGCCGTCTGGAAGCTGACCGGCCGGCCAAGTACCGCCACGGTGGCGGCCGCCTGGGCGGGCCGCGGGCTTGCGGTGGCGGTGCTCCTCATCCCGCTGTACCTGTTCCTGCACACCGGCAGCCAGGTGCAGGTCTTCGACGCGCTGTGGCTGGCGGTCATCGCCGCGTTCATGTGGACCGGCGCCACCCAGTCGCTGCGCGCCTCGCGGGTGCGGGAACGGCTGCCCGGGCTGCAGGCCCGTCTGCTCGCCCGGCGGGCCATCCCGGTGCCGTCCAGCCTGCCGCTGGCCGAGGCCATCCGCCGGGCGGACGCGGCGCAGGCACGCGCGCTGGTGATCGTCGACCACGAGGACCGGCCGATCGCGATCGTCAGCGAGGCGGCGGTGATGGCCACCCCGGTGCAGCGGCGCCCCTGGGTCGATGCCGGGTCGCTGGCCCGCACCCTCGATCCGGGCCTGGTGCTGAGCGCCGATCTGTCCGGTATGGCGCTGGTCGATGCGGTACGCCGCTCGCCGGCCAGTGAGTACCTCCTGGTCGAGCCGTCCGGCCAGGTGTTCGGCGTGCTCGCCGCCGCCGACCTGGACCACGCCTTCGCGGGGGTTTGACCCGTCAGTGGCCGTACTCTGTCGGGCGTGATCTCTCGCCGCGGACCGTTCGCCCCAGGTGACCAGGCCCAGCTCACCGATCCCAAGGGGCGCCAGCACCTGGCCGTGCTGCAGCCGGGCAAGGTGTTCCACACCCACCGGGGCTCCATCACACTCGACGACCTCATCGGCAGCCCCGAAGGCAGCGTGGTGCGGTCCTCGGCGGGCACCCCCTACGTCGCGCTGCGGCCCCTGCTCGCGGACTTCACCCTGTCCATGACCAGGGGAGCGGCGGTCATCTACCCCAAGGACGCCGCGCAGATCCTGGCCATGGCCGACATCTGGCCCGGCGCCCGGGTCCTGGAGGCTGGCGCGGGCTCGGGCGCGCTGTCCTGCTGGCTGCTGCGCGCCGTCGGCCCGGACGGGCTGGTCGTCTCCTACGAGCGCCGCAGCGACTTCGCAGAGATAGCCCGGACGAACGTGGAGAAATTCTTCGGCGGTGTACCGCACCAGTGGGAGTTGCGGGTCGGCGAGTTCGGCCGGGATCAGGACCCAGGGACCGAGGACGCAGGGGCCGGGGGTGCCGGGGAGGAGCCCTTCGACCGGGTGGTGCTGGACATGCTGGCGCCCTGGGAGTGCATCGGCGCCGCGGCGCGGGTGCTGCTGCCCGGCGGCGTCCTGGCCTGTTACGTGGCCACGGTGACCCAACTCTCAGCAACAGTTGAGGCAGTTCGCGGGCATGGGGGTTTCGATGAGCCTGCTGCGTGGGAATCCCTCACTCGCGGCTGGCACGCCGACGGTCTTGCGGTACGTCCCGAGCACCGGATGGTGGGCCACACCGGCTTCCTGGTCACCGCACGGCGGCTCGCCGAGGGAGTCATCGCACCTCCGCGGCGGCGGCGGCCCGCCAAGGGGGCGCATGACCCGCGGGCGGCCGGGTGACCTGCGCCGGTGTCGCCGCAAGGGGGAGCGAAAGGTGCAGCGGGGCCGGGTGGTCGGATTGCCGCCCGGTCCTGGGTAGGTAGGGTCTAGGAGAGAACTGCTCCAGGAACGGAGGTGAGGACGTGGCCACTCGTGATGACGGCTCGTTCGCGGGACGCCATGATGACCAGGTCAAGAGCCTCACGACGCAGATCTCCTTCCTGGAGGAGGAAGTCGCGGTTCTGCGCCGTAGGCTGACCGACTCGCCGCGGCAGGCCCGGCTGCTCGAGGAGCGGCTCGGCGAGGCCGAGGCGCGGCTGTCGACCGTCAACCGGCAGAACGAGCGGATGGCCGACACGCTGCGCGAGGCGCGCGACCAGATCGTGGCGCTGAAGGAGGAAGTGGACCGGCTGACCAAGCCGCCGTCCGGGTTCGGCATCTTCCTCAACGCCTGCGAGGACGGCGCCGCGGACGTGTTCACCGGCGGGCGCAAGATGCGCGTCAACGTCAGCCCCGCTGTGGACCTCGACGAGCTGCGGCCCGGCCAGGAAGTGGTGCTGAACGAGTCGCTCACCGTGGTCATCTCCCAGGGCTACGAGACCGTGGGCGAGATCGTCATGCTCAAGGAGGTCCTTGAGGGCGGCGACCGGGCGCTGGTCATCTCGCACGCCGACGAGGAGCGGGTGGCCCGGCTCGCGGAACCACTGCGGCAGTCCACGCTGCGCGCCGGCGACTCGCTGCTGCTTGAGCCCAGGTCCGGCTACGTGTACGAGCGGATCCCCAAGGCCGAGGTCGAGGAGCTGATCCTGGAAGAGGTTCCGGACATCAGCTACCGCGACATCGGCGGCCTGGCCTCGCAGATCGAGCAGATCCGGGACGCCATCGAGCTGCCCTACCTGCACGCGGACCTGTTCCGCGAGCACCAGCTCCGCCCGCCCAAGGGCGTGCTGCTGTACGGCCCGCCCGGCTGCGGCAAGACGCTCATCGCCAAGGCGGTGGCGAACTCGCTGGCCAAGCAGGTTGCGGCCAAGACCGCGCAGGACGAGGGGACCAAGGAGGGCAAGAGCTTCTTCCTGAACATCAAGGGCCCCGAACTGCTCAACAAGTACGTCGGGGAGACCGAGCGGCACATCCGGCTGGTGTTCCAGCGGGCCAGGGAGAAGGCCAGCGAGGGCATGCCGGTCATCGTGTTCTTCGACGAGATGGACTCGATCTTCCGTACCCGCGGCTCCGGGGTGTCCAGCGACGTGGAGAACACGATCGTGCCCCAGTTGCTCAGCGAGATCGACGGGGTCGAGGGCCTGGAGAACGTGATCGTGATCGGCGCGTCGAACCGCGAGGACATGATCGACCCCGCGATCCTGCGCCCGGGCCGGCTGGACGTGAAGATCAAGATCGAGCGCCCGGACGCCGAAGCGGCCAAGGACATCTTCTCCAAGTACGTGATCAGCGCCCTGCCGCTGCACCCCGACGACCTGGCCGAGAACGGCGGTTCGCCCGAGGCGTGCGTGGAGGCGATGATCCAGCGCGTGGTCGAGCGGATGTACTCCGAGACCGAGGAGAACAGGTTCCTCGAGGTCACCTACGCCAACGGCGACAAGGAAGTGCTTTACTTCCGTGACTTCAACTCGGGCGCGATGATCCAGAACATCGTGGACCGGGCGAAGAAGAATGCCATCAAGGAGTTCCTCGAGACCGGCCAGAAGGGCCTGCGGGTGGCGCACCTCCTGTCCGCCTGCGTGGATGAGTTCAGCGAGAACGAGGACCTGCCGAACACCACGAACCCGGACGACTGGGCGCGCATCTCCGGCAAGAAGGGCGAGCGGATCGTCTACATCAGGACGCTGGTCTCCGGCAAGCAGGGCACCGAGGCCGGCCGCTCGATCGACACGGTCGCCAACACCGGCCAGTACCTCTAAGTGCGCAGTGCTAGCCCGGGGGGACACTCCTCCGTCGCGGGGGCGAGCCCCCGCACCCCATGGCCCGGAACCCCCCGGTGCGCTGCGCGCAGAGGCGCGGCCATCGCCGGTGCGCTGCCGCGCCCGGCTAGGCTTTCACCATGAGCGTGCGGCGTGTGATGGGGACCGAGACCGAGTACGGCATCTCGGTGCCCGGCCAGCCGGGTGCCAATGCCATGGTCACGTCCTCCCAGGTCGTGAACGCCTACCAGGCGGCGACCTCGGCCAGGACGCGCCGGGCCAGGTGGGATTTCGAGGAGGAGAACCCGCTCCGCGACGCCCGTGGCTTCGACCTCACCCGGGAGGCGGCCGACTCCAGCCAGCTCACCGACGAGGACCTCGGGCTGGCCAACGTCATCCTCACCAACGGCGCCAGGCTGTACGTGGACCACGCCCACCCGGAGTATTCCACCCCGGAATGCACCAACCCGCGGGCGGCGGTCGTCTGGGACAAGGCGGGCGAGCGGGTGATGGCCGAGGCTGCGCTCAAGGCGGCCACCGTGCCCGGCGCCGCGCCCATCCAGCTGTACAAGAACAACACCGACAACAAGGGCGCGTCCTACGGCTGCCACGAGAACTACCTGATGCGCCGGGCGACGCCGTTCGCGGACATCGTCAGGAACCTGACCCCGTTCTTCGTCTCGCGGCAGGTCGTCTGCGGCGCCGGCCGGGTCGGCCAGGGCGCCGACGGTCGCAACGAGGGTTTCCAGATCAGCCAGCGGGCCGACTTCTTCGAGGTCGAGGTCGGCCTGGAGACCACGCTCAAGCGGCCGATCATCAACACCCGCGACGAGCCGCACGCCGACCCGGAGAAGTACCGCCGCCTGCACGTGATCATCGGCGATGCGAACATGAGCGAGGTCAGCACCTACCTCAAGCTCGGCACGACCGCCCTGGTGCTGGCGATGATCGAGGAACGGTTCCTCGACGGCGACCTCGCGCTCGAGACGCCGGTGGCGGAACTGCGGGCGATCTCCCACGACCCGACCTGCCGGCACCTGGTCACCTTGCGCGACGGCCGGAAGATGACCGCGGTCCAGTTGCAGATGGAGTACCTGGACCGGGCCCGCAAGTACACCGAGGACCGGTACGGCGCCGACGTCGACGAGATGACCGCCGACGTCCTCAACCGGTGGGAGTCGATCCTTGGCCGGCTGGCCGAGGACCCGATGCTGACGTCCAAGGAACTCGACTGGGTAGCCAAGCTCGAACTGCTCGAGGGCTACCGGACCCGTGACAACCTGGGCTGGGGGCATCCCCGGCTGCAGCTCGTGGACCTGCAGTACTCCGACGTGCGCCCGGAGCGCGGCCTGTACAACCGGCTGGCGGCGAGGGGCCGGATGGTCCGCATCGTGTCCGACGACGAAGTAACCCGGGCCATGGAGAACCCCCCGGACGATACGCGGGCCTACTTCCGCGGTCGCTGCCTGCAGAAATACCCGGACTCCGTGGCCGCCGCGTCATGGGACTCGGTGATCTTCGACATCCCCGGGCACGACTCCCTGCAGCGCGTGCCGACCCTGGAACCACTGCGCGGCACCAAGGCCCACGTGGGCGACCTGATCGACCGCTGCCGCACCGCCACGGACTTGGTCGCCGCCCTGACGGGCCAGGGGTAAGTCCTCCCCTCGCGCTGACACACCCCCGCAGGGTTGGCCAAGGCGCTGGGTGGCGAGGATACGGTTGAGGGCGGCGAGGACGCCCAGGACCACGGAGGATCGTATGGCAACGAAGGACACTGGCGGCCAGCGGCAGACCACCAGGCGCAGCGAAGAGGCCGAGGACGCGGCCCCCGAGGCGACCGCGGAGGTGCAGGAGCGCCAGGAGAAGCTCAGCGATGACGTGGAGGCGATCCTCGACGAAATCGATGAGGTCCTTGAGGAGAACGCCGAGGAGTTCGTCCGCTCCTACGTCCAGAAGGGCGGGCAGTGACCCTGCCCGGTTCGCGCTGAGCTGATCGCTCCGGCGGCTGCACCGGCACAGGTGGGGTTCACGCGGCAGTAGGGTCTGTCGAAGGCAGCATTCAACCGGGAGGAACCTCGTGGGCGCTGAGTACCTGGGAGGGCAGTTCACTGCCGCGTGCCTGAGGGTGGGCACCTCGTCCTTTGCCGACTTCCTCACCACGTCTGCCCCGGATCTGCTGCCCGGCGCGAGAGGCACGGCCGCGCAGGTCCCCGGGGATCTCCCGCACGGGACCACGATCGTGGCCATGGAATTCGACGGCGGCGTGATCATGGCGGGCGACCGGCGCTCCACCGCCGGGAGCATGATCGCCCAGCGGGACATCGAGAAGGTGTTCCGCAGCGACGACTTCTCCTGCGTCGGGATCTCCGGCGTGGCCGGGATCGGCCTCGAGCTTGTCCGGCTGTTCCAGCTCGAGCTTGAGCACTACGAGAAGCTGGAGGGCCGGACCCTGTCGCTGGAGGGCAAGGCCAACCGGCTGGCCGCGTTCGTCCGCGGCAACCTCGCCGGTGCCATGCAGGGCCTCGTCGTGGTGCCGCTGTTCGCCGGGTACGACGAGGACACCGGCAAGGGCCGCATCTTCAGCTACGACGTGGCTGGCGGCCGCTACGAGGAGCGCAGATTCCATTCCATCGGCTCCGGTTCGGTGTTCGCCCGAGGGTCGCTGAAAAAGCTGTACACCGACAACATGTCCGAGGCTGACGCGGTCACCGCGTGCATGCAGGCCCTCTACGACGCCGCGGACGACGACTCCGCCACCGGCGGCCCGGACCTCACCAGGCAGATCTACCCGGTGGTGGCCGTGGTCACCGAGGACGGGTTCCGCCGGCTGACCGACGACGAGGCCGCCGAAAACGCGGAGGCGGTCGTCCGCGAGCGTATGCAGTCGCCCGGCGGCCCGATCGCGCCGCTGCGGCAAGCCAGTACATAACGACAGCCCCCGATAACTTATCCGTCCGACCACCAGGTCCGTCCGACTCTTAGGGGAGCCCCAGCGGTGTCCATGCCGTTCTACGTGTCGCCAGAACAGGCGATGAAGGACAAGGCAGACTACGCGCGCAAGGGCATCGCGCGCGGGCGCAACAGCGTCGTGGTGGCCTACGACGAGGGAATCTTGTTCGTCGCGCCGAATCCCTCCAGCGCCCTGCACAAGGTCAGCGAGATCTACGACCGGATCGCGTTCGCGGCGGTCGGCCGGTACAACGAGTACGAGAACCTGCGCGTGGCCGGGGTCCGCTTCGCCGACACCAGGGGCTACCAGTACGCGCGGGAAGACGTCACCGCGCGCGGGCTGGCCAACTGGTACGCGCAGGTACTCGGCAGCATCTTCACCGAGAGC
>Ga0070709_10001674_pt1 | contig 12032 bp, 9 predicted proteins | sample LARL51metaG_FD_65449 | JGI IMG/M metagenome (GOLD analysis project Ga0070709, IMG submission 65449) | Corn, switchgrass and miscanthus rhizosphere microbial communities from Kellogg Biological Station, Michigan, USA - LAR L5-1 metaG | ecosystem: Host-associated > Plants > Roots > Rhizosphere ...
GTAGTCGTTGTCCCGGCCGACCGAGATCACACCGACCGAGGCGTGCACGGCCCGCAAGAAGGCCGGACTCTGGTACGCCGATCCGTGGTGGGGCACTTTGAGCACGTCGGCCCGCAGGTCGGCGCCGGTGCGGAGCAGCGCCTCCTGTGCCTCCATCTCCACGTCCCCGGTCAGCAGCAGTGTCCGCCCGCTGACTCCCACACGCAGCACGCCCGCGGAGTTGTTGGGGTCCGAGCGGGTGCCGTGGAACGGCCGGTCGGGTGCAAGGACGTCCACCGTCAGCCCGTCGAAGCCCCGCCGCTCCCCCACCGAGACGGTCCGCACCGGTACCCCGTGCCGGCGGGCGCCGTCCTGCACCTCTCGCCAACCCGCCGCCGGCTCCTGGGACGGCCCAACGTCGAGCTCGGCAACCGATCGGCCGTTCAGCACGCCGTCGAGCCCGTCGACGTGGTCGGCGTGCATGTGGGTCAACACGAGCAGCGGCACCCACCGCACCCCGAGACGTCGCAGGCAGCCGTCGACTTCGGTGGGCTCCGGCCCGGTGTCGACCACCATCGCGGTGCCCTCGCCCGCGCCGACGACGAGCGCGTCACCCTGGCCGACCGAGCAGGCGACGAACAGCCAGCCGGGCGGCGGCCAGCCCGGGGACACCGCCCGTACCGGAACCAGCACCACCGCTGCGCCCGCCGTCGCCGCAAGAACGACCCGCCGCCCGGGCCGCCACCGGAGCACCGGAACGGCCAGGGCCATCCCCAGCACCAGCACGGCCGCTCCCGGGAGGCCGCCCGGCCACGACACCGCGGCGAGCGGGACGTGCGCCGCCCGCGTCCCGACCTCGACGATCCATCGGACGGGAACTCCGGCGAACCATGCCAGCCCTCGCGCGGCGTCGCCGGACAGCGGCGACACGGCCGCCGCCAGTACGCCCAGAACAGTCGCAGGCGCCACAGCCGGCTCCGCGAGCAGGTTGGCCGGGATCGAGACCAGGCTGACCGACCCGCTGATCGCCGCAATGACCGGCGCGGTCGCCACTGTGGCCGCAGCCGGCACCGCGAGTGCTTCGGCCACACCGCGTGGGACCCCGCGACTCCGCAGCCACGCCGTCCAGCCGGGCGCGAGCACGATCAGCCCCGCTGTCGCCAGCACGGACAACGCGAAGCCCGGATCCTGTGCGAGGGGCGGCGACACGAACACGAGAATCAACACCGCCGCTGCGAGGGCTGGCAACGCGGACCGCGGCCGACCCGAGGCGAGCGCCAGCAGCGCGATCACGCCCATCACCGCGGCGCGCAGCACGCTGGGCGACGGTCGAGCGAGCACCACGAATCCCGCCAGCGCCAGCCCCGCGCCGACGGCCGATGTTCGCGGACCGGCTGTCAGTCCTCGAAGCAGCAGCAGGACTGCGCCGGTCACGATAGCGACGTTCGTGCCGCTGACCGCGAGCAGATGCGACAGGCCGGCGGTCTTGAAGTCGGCGGCCAGTTGGGGATCCAGCCCGCTCACGTCGCCGTCAACCAGACCTGGGAGCAGGCCGCGCGGGCGCTCCGGCAGGACCGCGGCGGCGTCGCGGAGGCCGGCGCGGATGCGGCCGGCCACCGCCTGCACGCCCGAAGGCCCGCCGACCCGAGCGGGAGCCGACCGGACGGACAGCACGGCGACGGTGAGGTCACGCCGAGTCGGCGGCATCAGTCGGCCGTCGACCATGACCTGCTGGCTCGGCAGCAGACCGCTCCACCCCTCGGCCGGGGCGAGCACGAGCACCCGACCTGACAGCGACCACATACGCCCAGCGGTGGTCACCTGGCGCGCCCGCGCCGCGACCACCACGGTCGGCGGCCCGGCACCGCCCGTCAGCGGACGCGGGTCGTCGCTCAGCTGGAGCTCCATCGTTACGCCGGCCCGCCGCTCGGCCAGCCCGGTCAGCGGCGATCGATCGACGCCGGCGACCCGCGCCGACGTGGCCAGCGCGGCCGCCCCGGCACAGCCGAGCAGCAGCGCGACCACGGCCGACCGGCGCCGCCGCCGGCTCAAAGCGAGCAGCGCCAGCAGGAGCGCGACGGCGCCGCAGGTCGCGCCTGCCGCGGGCGGCAGCACGAGCGTGGCCAGCACGCTCAGCCACGCGGCGGCCGCGCCGACGGCAAGCCGGACGTCGGCCGGCGGGTCCTGAGCGGTGGCGGTCGGCCCCGCCATCTCACACCCGGACCAGATCGCGGAGCTGCGCCATTCTGGAGTCGCCGATGCCCGGGACATCCGAGAGTTGATCCACCGACGCGAACTGGCCGTGTTGAGTCCGCCAGTCCAAGATCCGTTGCGCCAGCACCGGGCCGACTCCTGGCAGCGTGTCCAGCTCGGCGAGAGTCGCGGTGTTCAGGTCGATCGGTCCGGCGGTGCCTCCAGAAGGATTTCCGGGCACAGGCGCCCCGGCGTCGGGTCCGGCGGCGGCGCCGGGAAGCGATGCCGGGACGCCCACCGCCACGAGCTCCCCGTCGGCCACCTTCCGCGCCAGGTTGAGCGTCCCGATGTCGACACCCGGCAGCGGCCCACCGGCGGCCTTGAGCACGTCGATGACCCGGGCACCTGCTGGCACCGTGACGACACCTGGGCGCCGTACCTTCCCGCTCACGGCGACGACCAGTGAGGTCACCGGCGCGGACGGGGACATCGAGCCGGCCGAAGCGGGCCCGGCCACGACCGGGGGTGCGATCGCCTGCGCCTGCGGCCGGCCGTGCCACACGTTGGCGGCCACAGCGAGACCGGCAAGTAATGCCAGCCCGACCAACGCGACCGCGCCGCGCCGGCCCGGGTCGGCTCTCGCCTTGCGCAGGCCGACAGGCATCCACCGCGGCACGACCTCATCCAATCGATCGGGGGCCGCGGGCTCCGCAGTGGACGGACTAGCAGCGTCCACTGTGGATTCACGTTCGGGAGGCCCAGATCCCAGCAGAAGTTGCAGTCTCTGGAGCGCAACGTCGCTAGTAGACAGAGGAGGCGAGGCATGGAAGAGGGCGCGCACGCGAGCGACCGTACGAGCGGCGCGTCAACCCGAGGAAGCCCGAATCTCTGATCTGTGGACGATGGTCGGGCCTGTGGACGGCGAGTTTGCGACCGGCTTCCGCGCGGCTACCTTCGCCGCCATGACGGGGAACGGGCCGCCGAGGGCGGCGTCAGCCGGTGTACGACACCCAGGTGGTCTGCACCTGGTGACCCGCGTGGTCGATTCGCAGCCGCACGGGCCCGCTGGGCACCGGACGCACCGTGAATCGGCCGACCTCGTCCACCGGGACCTCGACGACTCCGCCGTCGCGGGCCTGGACGCTGATCGTGGTGGCGCCCGCAGGCTCGAGCTGGCCGATCATCGTGCACTGCCCGTCCATCGCGCTGACCTCGACCTCGATGGACAGGTCCTCGCCGTCGACCACTGCGCCGAAGCCGAGCATGCGCGGTCCGAGGATGGCGTCGCCGGAGCGGACGGCGAGCGCGAGGTCGCGGTCCAGGAGCGAGTCGAACGACAGCTCGGCCAACTCGGCGTCGACAGAACGCCAGCAGAAGATCTGACGGGCCTGGTCGATCAGCTCCGGCGGCACCGGGTCGAGCCGGTCCAGCAGGCCACCGAGTTCGACGAGAAGTGCGTCACCCTGAGCGGCGGAGGTCATGTGCGGCCCTTTCGCTCGGGGAGAAGCATGGCAATCGGCGGGGGTGACGTGGTCGCAGACATCTCGCCCGGTGGTGGGCGATGCCGCCGATCTGCCGAGCCCACCTGCACGGTCATAGGTCCTCGATCACGTCTCGTCGCCACACGTGGCATCGGCTCTCCCGGTACGCCCCGTGGGAGACGTCCGCTCTCGACTGGTAGGAGCAGCGAAGCCCCCGCCCTGATACGGCTGATCGGCACATTGCTGCCCGGATGTCGCGCCGGCCTCGGCCGGCGGTCAACGGCGGACGACGACCACGCCGAGCACACCCGGGCCCACGTGAGCGCCGACCACCGCGCCGACTTCGGACGCATAGAACTGGCCGATCTGCGGCAATCGGGTGCGCAGTCGCTCAGCGAGCAACGCCGCCCGCTCGGCCGCCGCGAGATGATGCACGGCGACGTCTGCCGGGCCGTCGGCGGCGGCCGCCACCGCCAGTGCCTCGAGGCGGGCGATCCCCTTGCTCACCGTGCGCACCTTCTCCAGCGGCACGATCCGGCCCTCGCGGACGTGCAGGATCGGCTTGACCGACAGCGCTGTTCCGAGCAGCGCCTGCGCCGCACCGATGCGACCGCCACGGCGGAGGTGCTCGAGGGTGTCGACGTAGAACAGCGTGGTCGTCCTCTCCGCCGTTCCGACCGCGGCGGCGTAGACCTCCTCCGGGCTGCCGCCGGCCGCCGCGGCGTGGGCGGCGGCCAGCACGGCGAAGCCGAGCCCCATCGCGGCCGACCTGGAGTCGACGACCCGGATCGAGTCGGCGCCGACCTCAGCGGCGGCAAGCCGAGCCGAGTCCCAGGTGCCGGAAAGCTCGCGAGACAGGTGCAGCGACACCACCCCGGACGCGCCGGCGGCGAGCGCCTCCCTGTAGACCGCGGCGAACTCGGCCGGTGTCGGTCGGGAGGTGCTCACCGGCACCCAGGCGGCCAACGCCGAGGCGACCTCGGCCGGCGTCACCTCGCTGCCCTCGGCGCCGGACCGGCCGCCCAGCACGACCTGCAGCGGCACCACTCGCACCGACAGCTTGTCGGCCAGACCGTCCGGAAGATAGGCGGTCGAGTCGGTCACGACGACGACGCGGCCACCCATGCGAGCACCGTATCGGGCTCAGCCCGGTACGACGTTCACCAGCTTCGGCGGCCGGACGACCACGGTCCGAATCGGGCGCTCGCCCAGCGCCCGGGCCACGGCCGGATCGGCCAGCGCCAGCTCGCGCAGCGTGTCCTCGGTGACATCCGGAGGCACGCTCAGCCGGGCGCGGACCTTCCCTGCGACCTGGACGACCGCGGTCACGCTCTCCCGCACCAGCAGGGCGGGGTCGACGACCGGCCAGCCGGCCAGCGCCACCGTCGGGTCGTGGCGCAGCGAGGCCCACATGTCCTCCGCGCAGTACGGCGCGAACAGCGACAGCATCACCGCAACCGCCTCGGCGGCCTCGCGCACGGCGGGGTCGTTGCCCCCCGGGCCGGAGTCGATCGCCTTGCGGGCAGCGTTGACCAGCTCCATCAGCCGGGCGACCGCGACGTTGAAGCGGAAGGCGTCGACCAGCGAGCTGATCTCGGCAATGGAGCGGTGCGTCGTCGCCCGCAGCGCGGCGTCGCCGGTGCCCGGGTCCGTGCCGGGCTCGGAGGTGACGTCGCGGGCCAGCCGCCATGCCCGAGCCAGGAACTTCCCCGACCCGGTCGGCGAGACCTCGGCCCAGTCGACGTCCTCGTCCGGCGGGCCGGCGAACAGCATCGTCAGCCGGATCGCGTCGACGCCGTGGGTCGCCAACTCCGCACCCAGGTCGACACCGTTGCCCAGCGACTTGGACATCGACTTGCCCTGGTTGATGACCTGACCCTGGTTGTGCAGCGACTGGAACGGCTCGACGAACTCGATATAGCCCAGGTCGAACAGCACCTTGGTGATGAACCTGCTGTACAGCAGATGCAGAATCGCGTGCTCGACACCGCCGGTGTAGTGGTCGACGGGGGCCCACCGGCGCATCTCCACGGGATCGATCGCGACGTCCTCGCGGTCGACCGACGGGTAGCGCAGGAAGTACCAGGACGAGTCGACGAAGGTGTCCATCGTGTCGGTGTCCCGCTCGGCCGGTCCGCCGCAGCGCGGGCAGGTGGTCTGCACCCACTCGGTCGCCGCGGCCAGCGGCGAGACGCCCTTCGGGACCAGGTCTTGGCCCCGCAGGTCGGGCAGCCGGACCGGCAGCTGATCGTCTGGGACCGGCACCTCGCCGTCGACAGGGCAGTAGACGATCGGGATCGGAGCGCCCCAGTAGCGCTGGCGGGACACCAGCCAGTCGCGCAGCCGGTAGTTGATCGCGGCGTAGCCGTGACCGGCGTCCTCCAGCCGGCGCACGATCGTCTCGATCGCCTCCTGCTTGCGCTTGCCGTCCAGCGGCCCGGAGTTGACCAGCTCACCGTCGCCGGCGGTCGCCGTACCCGTACTGGCCGGGTCCGGCTCTCCGGTGTCCACCACGACGCGCACCGGCAGCCCGAACGTACGGGCGAAGTCCAAGTCGCGCTGGTCGTGGGCGGGCACCGCCATGATGGCGCCGGTGCCGTAGTCGGACAGCACGTAGTCCGCTGCCCAGACCGGGATCCGCTCACCGTTGACGGGGTTGACCGCATACCGGCCCAGCGGAACGCCGGTCTTCTCCCCGCCCTCGGCCAGCCGGTCGATGTCGGTCAGGCGCCGGACCTGCTCGCGGTAGGCCTCGAAGGCCTCGCGCTGCTCGGGCGCGCACAGCTCGTCAGCCAGGTGGGAGTCCGCGGCGACCACGAAGAACGTGGCGCCGTACAGCGTGTCCGGACGAGTGGTGAAGACCGTGACGGGCTCGTCGCGGCCCTCGATCGCGAACTGCACCTGCGCACCGGTGGATCGGCCGATCCAGTTGCGCTGCATGGTCAGCACGCGTTCCGGCCAGCGACCCTCCAGCTCCGCCATGTCGCCCAGCAGCCGCTCGGCGTAGTCGGTGATCCGGAAGTACCACTGGGTCAGCTCGCGCTTGGTGACCGGCGTGCCGCAGCGCTCGCAGGCGCCGGCGACGACCTGCTCGTTGGCCAGCACGGTCAGGTCCTTCGGGCACCAGTTGACCTGGGATGCCTTCCGGTACGCCAGGCCGCGCTCGTGCAGCTGCAGGAACAGCCACTGGGTCCAGCGGTAGTACGCGGGGTCGGACGTGTGCAGCCGGTGCGACCAGTCGAAGGAGACCGCGTACCGGCGGAACGACTCCGCCTGCGTCTCGATGTTCTCGTACGTCCACTCGGCCGGGTTGGAGTTCCGCTTGATCGCGGCGTTCTCGGCGGGCAGGCCGAACGAGTCCCAGCCGATGGGGTGCAGCACGTCGTAGCCGCTCTGGAACCAGTGCCGGGCGATGACGTCGCCGATCGCGAACGCCTCGGCGTGGCCCATGTGCAGGTCGCCGGACGGGTAGGGAAACATGTCCAGCGCATACCGGCGCTCGGCATCGGGACCGCGCTGGCCGGCCCGGAACGGGTCCAGCTTCTCCCACTCGGGCAGCCACCGCTCCTGAATGGCCCGCCAGTCGTAGCGGTCGTCCGTCATCGTCGTCGCTCCTGTCGAGGCTCGATCCCGGTTGTGAGGCAAGAAAAAGAGCCCCCGTCTCCACAGGGGCTCGCCGCGCTGACGTCGTTCCTGGTCAGCGCGGCCCGGGAAGGAGCAGGCGGGCGGCATTGCTCACGGATCAATGATAGCGCGCCCAGGCAACTCAGCATTCACCGCCGCCGCCACCGCCCGCCCGACCTCCGCATGGCAGTCCCAGCCCCAGTGCATGCCGTCCTCATTGCACCGTCCGGCCGCCAGGTAACGGGCGGCGATCGCGGAGACGTCGACCATCGGTACGCCCTCCCGCCGGCCCCACGCCCGCGCGGCGGCAACGGCTGCCGGGTGCGCGGCCGTCACCTCGCCGTAGAGCGGCGCCTGGTGCGGCGGCGGCAGGATGCCGAGCACCGGAACGCCGGGGTGGTAGTAGCGCACTCCGTACGCGCACAGCGAGAGGTACTCGTCGGTCAGCCGCTGCGGCAGCGTACGCCAGCGGCCACCGGTGAGGCGGGCGCCCATTGGCTGGACGGCGAGATAGGCGGCCCGAGCGGCTCGACGCAGCGCCGGTGGGCGGAGATAGGCGATGCCCTCCCGCAGGTAGGTGGGCAGCACCGCGGGCAGATAGTCCATCCCACCGACGGCGAGCAGCACCGCCTCGGCCCGGGGCAGCAGCACCGAGTAGACGTGCGGGTCCTTCGTCAGCGCCCACCAGGCGTCCCGGGCCGTCCAGCCGGACCGGGCCACGAGGTCGAGCGTGGTGCCCAGCGCAGCGGCGGCCACGTTCCCGTACAAGCCGGGATGAGTGGCCAGCTCACCGCGCTGCGGGCCGTGGAAGGCCAGCGAGTCGCCGACAACGAGCAGGCTCACCGCGGCTCCCGGTCAGCGGACGGGCTCGGCGTCGACCGCCACGGCCTCGAACGCGCCGTCACCAGTGGGCGCCGCGGCGGCCACCGCTCCGTCCGAAGTGGACAGCCCGGTGACCGGCGAGCCGAGCGGGCCGAGGTTGTGGGCGCGCAGCCGCCAGCCGTGTTCATCGGCGGTGAACTCGCTCCACCGACCGTTGCCGAGCGGTCCGACCGCGCGCCAGCCCGTTATCGGCAGCCCGATCAGGAGGCCGGTCAGGGCCATCGCGGTCGCGCTGTGGGTGACCAGCACGACCGTCTCCCCCTCGACGTCGGCCAGCGCGGCCAGCGAGCGCGCGCCGAGCTCCGCCTGCTTCTCGCCGCCGTGCTGGGGCGCGTCGCGGCCGGCCAGCCAGCGCGCGTACTGCTCAGGGTGGCGGCGGATCACCTCGTCGCGGGTCAGCCCTTCCCACTCACCCAAGCAGCGCTCGCGCAGGCGGCGGTCGAGGATTACCGGCAGCCCAAGCAAGTCGGCCAGCGGCCGTGCCGTCTGCACTGCCCGGCAGAGGTCGGAGGAGATGATCGCGCTGGGCGAATAGGTGACCAGCAATCGGGCCGATGCCGCCGCCTGGTGCCGACCGACGTCGTCCAGCGGTGGGTCGGCCTGGCCCTGGAACCGGTGCTCCACGTTCCAGCGGGTGCGACCGTGCCGCCACACCAGGACGCGGCGCGGCGTCGGGCCGTGCTCGGACATCTCAGGGTTCCCGGCGCTGGGCGATCACTCGCTGCCGGCCTGCGCGGGCAGCGACTGGTCCACGAACGGGATCGTCGGGCAGTCCTTCCACAGCCGCTCGAGCGCGTAGAAGGAGCGCTCCTCGGCGTGCTGGACGTGCACGACGACGTCGGAGAAGTCGAGCAGCACCCAGCGCCCCTCGCGCTCGCCCTCGCGTCGGACCGGCTTGACGCCCTCGCGCCGGAGCCGCTCCTCCACCGCGTCGACGATCGACTCGACCTGCCGCTCGTTGGGCGCGGACGCGATCACGAAAATGTCGGTGATCACCAGCCGATCGCTCACGTCGAGCAGCACCACGTCGGTGGCGAGCTTGTCGGCAGCGGCCTGAGCGGCGGCCAGCGCAATCTCGCGGGCCCGGTCGGTGGCGGTCACTGGGCGGGTCACTCCATCTCTGCCGGCCGGGAAACCCGGCCGCGGTTCTCGGCTGGAGTCCCACGGTACAGGCGGTGCTTGCCGATGTACTGCACTACACCATCGGGCACCAGGTACCAGACCGGGCGCCCGGCGAGCACCCGTTCGCGGCACGCGCTCGACGAGATGGCCATCGCGGGCACCTCGACGAGGCTGACCGCGTCCCTGGGCAGGTGGTCGTCGGACAGCACGTACCCGGGGCGGGTCACGCCGACGAAGTGCGCCAGGGCGAACAGTTCGTCGGCGTCCTTCCAGGACAGGATCTGCTCCAGCGCGTCCGCGCCGGTGATGAAGAAGAGTTCCGCGTCGGGGTGTTGCCCGGCCAGGTCGCGCAGCGTGTCGCTGGTGTACGTGGGCCCCGGCCGGTCGATGTCGACCCGGCTCACCCAGAAGTGCGGGTTGGACGCGGTGGCGATGACGGTCATCAGGTACCGGTGCTCGGCCGGACTGACCAGCTTGCCGGCCTTCTGCCACGGCTGCCCGCTCGGCACGAACGCGACCTCGTCCAGCGAGAAAAGGTTCTGGACCTCGCTCGCCGCCACGAGGTGGCCATGGTGCACCGGGTCGAACGTGCCGCCCATGACGCCGAGTCGCATGCCACCCACGGCAGGGACGCTAGACCGGCAGCAGTCGACCGACGAAGTCGGTCAACTGGGCGACATTCCGGCACTCGACCATCTCGATGATCTCGCCGTACCGATAGGCCATCGAGTCGCCGCTGCCCCACTCGCGGCGCGGCTCCGGGTTGAGCCAGTACGCGTGCCGAGATCGGTCGACCAAGCCCTTGAGCAGCGCGGTTCCCGGGTCCCGGTAGTTGGTGCGGGCGTCGCCGAGCACGAGCAGCGACGTCTTCGGCCCGACCGCGTCCGGGAACCGGTCAACGAACACCCGCAGCGCGTTGCCGTAGTCGCTGTGCCCGTCGTATGCGACAAGGTCGGCCTCGCGGGCCAGCCGACGGACCGAGTCGGCCAGGTCGGCACCGGGCCCGAACAGCCGGGTGACGTCGTCGCAGGTGTCGATGAACGCGAACGCCCGGACCCGGGAGAACTGCTCGCGCAGCGCTGCGGTGAGCATGAGCGTGAAGTGGGCGAAGCCGGCGACCGAGCCGCTGACGTCGCAGAGGACGACCAGCTCGGGCTTGTGAACCCGGCGCGGGCGGTGGTGGGTCTCGACCGGCACGCCGCCGGTGCCGAGCGACGCACGCACCGTCCGCCGGACGTCGAGCCGGCCCTCCCGGCCCAGCCGCCGGCGGGCGGCCAGCCGGGACGCCAGCCGTCGAGCCAGCGGATGCACGCTCCGGCGCATCGCGGCCAGATCCTCCTGCTGCGCCCGGAGGAAGTCGACCTGGTCGGCCAGCGGCGGCAGGGCAGAGCGGGCAACCTGGTCGCGGTCGCGTTCCTCGGCGACCCGCCGACGCACCTCTGCCTCGACGTACGCGCGGAGGGCGGCGATCCGCTCTTGCAGGCGCTGCCGGGCGACCTGCTCGGCCAGCCCGCCGCGCGGCTCGCCGGCCAACAGTGCGTCCAGCATCGAGGCGATCAATGTCTCAGGCGAGAGCGCACGCAGCACCCGGTAGGTGAACCAGGACTGCCGCCCCGGCTGGGAGCCGGCGTGCCCCAGTTCGGCGACGGCGAGCCGGGCGAACCGGCGCAGCGCCTCGTCGTCGCCCTCCAGCAGCAGCTGGCGCAACTCGTCCCGCAGCGCGTCCAGGTCGGGCTCGCCCGGCTCGCCGGGCTCGTCGTCGCGACGCTCGGTCAGGTCCGTCGGATCGCCGACGGCGGGCGGCCACCACAGGTCGAAGAGCATGTCGAACGCCGGCCGGTGCACCGGCCTCTTGACCAGAGCGGCGGCGAGGCCGGCCCGCAGTTGCGGGCGGTCGAGCAGGTCGACGGCTCCGAGCACCCGGGTCGCGTCGAGGACCTCGCTCGTCCCGGCCGGCACCCCGGCCTCGCGCAGGGCGCCAGTGAAACCCTCGAGGGTGTCCAGCAGGCCCACCGGTCAGCTCAGCTTCAGCTCGGCGGTGGCCCGGGCGGCGTCGCTGGCGTGCTTGAGCACCACGCCGAGGGTGGTCCGGACGGCCTCCGCGTCGAGCGTGTCGAGGCCGAGGGTGACCAGAGTGCGAGCCCAGTCGATCGACTCGGCGATGGACGGAGCCTTCTTCAGCTCCATCGCGCGCAACGCCCGGACGGTCCTGACAAGCTGCTCGGCGAGCTGCTCGCCGATCTCGGGAACCCGCTCCAGCACGATCGCCCGCTCCCGCTCGGCCTCCGGGTAATCGAGGTGGAGGTAGAGGCAGCGGCGCTTGAGCGCCTCGGTCAGCTCGCGGGTCGCGTTGGAGGTCAGCACGACGAACGGCCGGCGCTGGGCGGTCACCGTGCCGAGCTCCGGGATGGTGACCTGGAAGTCGGAGAGCATTTCGAGCAGCAGGCCCTCGACCTCGACGTCAGCCTTGTCGGTCTCGTCGACCAGCAGCACGGTGGGCTCGGTGCGCCGGATGGCCTCAAGCAGCGGTCGGGCGAGAAGGAACTCCTCGGAGAAGATGTGCCCGCGCTCGACGTCCCAGCCGGTCTCGCCGGCGTCCCGGTCGACCTGCAGGCGGAGCAGCTGCTTGCGGTAGTCCCACTCGTACAGGGCCCTGGCCTCGTCGATGCCTTCGTAGCACTGCAGCCGGACCAGCCCGGACCCGGTGACTGCGGCGACCGCCTTGGCCAGCTCGGTCTTGCCCACGCCGGC
>Ga0070709_10001675_pt1 | contig 12031 bp, 7 predicted proteins | sample LARL51metaG_FD_65449 | JGI IMG/M metagenome (GOLD analysis project Ga0070709, IMG submission 65449) | Corn, switchgrass and miscanthus rhizosphere microbial communities from Kellogg Biological Station, Michigan, USA - LAR L5-1 metaG | ecosystem: Host-associated > Plants > Roots > Rhizosphere ...
TTCGGTCACGCGAGGTGGCGTCATCGTGTATCGCGACAGCGACCACTTGACGGCGTCGTTCAGCCGCGCCCAGGCGCCCGAGCTTGACGAGCGAATTCGATTGGCGATCAAACGACTCGGGCGACTGCTTCGCTAGAGTCAGACGGCAGATGGCGAGCGCCCCGATGAGTTGCGCTGTCTCGGGCCGCGGCTTCATTTAGGTCGTCGGCGGCGAATACGGCGCCGGGAGCGCGACGAACATGATGCGCACTGAATCCGAGACCCCATTGGCATTGATCGCCGACCATTGATGACCTTCAATGGATGATTCCGAATCGGACCTCACCGCCGCTCTCGGCGGCCGGTACCGTGTCGAACGAGAGCTCGGCGCCGGCGGCATGGCGACCGTGTATCTCGCCGACGACGTGCGTCACGGCCGACGAGTCGCGATCAAGGTCCTTCGCCCCGAGCTCGCCGCGGCGTTGGGCGCGGAGCGGTTTCTGCGAGAGATCGCGACGACGGCCAGCCTCCGTCACCCGCACATCGTGCCGCTGTACGACTCGGGCGTCGGCAACGGCACGCTGTACTACGTCATGCCGTTCGTCGAAGGCGAGTCGCTGCGTGACCGGCTTGGGCGCGAAAAGCAGCTCCCCGTGCAGGACGCGCTCCGGATTGCCGGCGAAGTGGCAGATGCGCTGAGCTATGCGCACGGGCGTGGAGTCATTCACCGGGACATCAAACCCGAGAACATTCTTCTCGAGAGTGGTCACGCCGTGGTGGCCGACTTCGGAATCGCCCATGCAATCGACGCGGCGGGTGGTGAACGGTTGACCGGAACCGGCGTGGCCATCGGCACGCCGGCGTACATGAGCCCTGAACAGGTCTCGGGCGAGAAGAACCTCGACGCGCGCTCCGACGTGTATGCGCTCGCGTGCTTGCTTTACGAGATGCTCGCCGGTCAGCCGCCATTCACCGGACCGACCACGGAGAGTGTGATCCATCAGCATCTGCTCGCCGCACCGCCCGTCATCACACAACTGCGGCCGGCGGTGACGGGAAGCGTCGTGTCGGCGCTCCAGCGCGCGCTGAGCAAGACGCCGGCGGACCGCTTCCCGTCCGTGTCTCAATTCGCCGAAGTCCTGGCCCGGGACGCCACCGGCGCCGATACGCCGCACGCGTTGCTGCCATCCTCCGCGCGCCGACGCTGGCCGTTGATCGTCGGCGCGCTCGCGCTCGTCGCGGTTGTCGTCGCGGGCAGTGTGCTGCTCATGCAGCGTGCTCCATCGCCGATCCACCTTGGCCGACGAACCCCGGTAAGTGTGGATCCCGGCCTCGAGCTCGACCCGGCGCTCTCGCCGGATGGAAAGCTCGTAGCCTATTCGGGCGCGAATGGTGCGCTCACCGTGCGACAGGTTGATGGCGGTGCGCCTGTGCAGGTGCTGCGCGCCCCGGACGCCAGGGGTCGTTGGCCGGTCTGGCTTCCCGATGGGCAGCGGCTCGTATTCGTGTCGCCGCGCGGCATCGAGGTCGTGTCGGCGTTGGGTGGTGCGCCGCGACTGCTCGTTGGCGGAACCAACCTCGCGAGGGGTGTGACGGTCGCGCCAGATGGCCGGGCCTTCGCCTTCATCTCGCACGACTCATTGTACGCCCAGCCCCTCGACGGCGGAGCGCCGAGGCTCGTTGCTCAGACGTACGAGGCGCACTCGCCCGCGTGGTCACCCGATGGACGGTGGATCGCGTTCGTCCAGGGCAATCGGCAGTACGTCAACGTGATCGACCTCGGAAATCTGGCGAATAGCTCCATCTGGCTGGCGCCGGCGAGCGGAGGAAAGCCGCATCGCATCACCGACGAGCGATCGGCACACGCGAGTCCGGCGTGGGCGTCCGCTCGGTCCCTTCTGTATGTGTCCGATCAGGATGGCGGGCGCGACGCCTATGAGATCTCTCTAACGAACGATGGATCGCCGCGCGCGACGCCGGTTCGCATCACGACGGGGCTCAGTCCTTACGCGATCGCCGTCTCGAAAGACGGGAGACGGATCGCGTATGCCCCGCTCACTGAAACATCGAACGTCTGGTCGGTGCCTATTCCCGCGACTGGCGGCGTCTCGGTCTCCACGGCCGTGCCGGAGACCGAAGGAAATCAGCTGATCGAGAACGCCGGCGTCTCGAATGACGGCCGATGGCTGGGCTACTCCGGAAATCGCGGCGGCACGAGCCAGGTGTACATCGTCCGCCTCGGTGTGAAGGGCGCGGAAGCGCAGCAGATCACCTCGGACAGTGCGGCATCGTACTGGGTCGCTTGGTCACCCGATGCGAAGGAAATTGCGTTTCACCGATTCCATGGTGAACGGCGTCAAATCTTTGTGTCGCCAATCGAAGGTGGCAAGCCTGTACCAGTGACGGACGGCAGCGAAGATGAGCGATCGCCCGAGTGGTCGCCGGATGGCCGCCAGCTGTTGCTGCTCGCGAACTGGGGCACGAGGGCGGCGACTCACGTTGTGAGGCGAAGCGTCGACGGCCGATGGTCCAAGCCGCGAACGATTCCGATTGTCGTCGGCGGAGATACGATCGCGTCGGGTTTGTCGGATTGGTCGCCGGACGGTCGGTTCCTCGCGTGCGGCTGTGGCGAGGGCGGGATCGTGATCGCGCCGGTCGACGGCGGGCCGGCGCGGCGGTTAGCCTCGTCGTTCTCTACCGCGGGCTGGGCGTTTCCGCAGTGGTCGGCCGACGGACGGACGGTGTTTTACGTGTCGGAGGACTCGGGTCGTGTCGTCGCGGTTGTTGGCGTTCCGGTGGATGGTGGGCCGGCCCGTGCGGTTGTCCGCTTCGATGATCCGACCCGGCCGTGGCATCGATACGGCTTTCGCGTTCGCGCGGGCCGCATCTTCTTCACCCTGGGCACTCGCGAAAGCGATGTCTGGGTCGCGGACATCGAACGGGAGTGAGCGACGATGGTGTTGACGTTAAGCATGCGGACGGTTTAGGCCAGGTGCGTGCGACGTACGATCCGTCGTAAGATGCGCCTCTTCTTGGAGTCCCCTCGCGGCCGCGAGATGCTTCCGACTTGATCGACGGTGTACGTCGTCGCCTCCGTCTGCACGCCGCCAGATCGTCGCGTCACGCGATCGCATCGTCGGTTATGGTATTTGCCTCCGCTCAGCAAGCGGTGGCGTCGTCGTCGCGGCGCTCCGTGTCCCAAAGCACGTCTCGCGGTCGCTTGCAACGTGTTTCCCGATTATCTGGACTCTCCAACGTGTCCGCGATACGCCGCGTCGTCTCTCCGCTCTTCCACTCTATATAGGTAAGTCGCGACGGTCGCCCAAATGCTCACATGAGGCGGAACGATGCTGGTGCGGCTCTCCTCGACCCATCAGACCTCACCGTGCGCCTCGCCGAACATCTCATTGAGATCGATCGCGAGCGCGTCGGGCGCGTCTGGGGCCGTCCATTCAATTCGCTCGGTCAGAATCTCCGGACGGTCGTCGCTCGGCCTCCAGCGCTCGACCAATCGCGCGTCGAGATCGACGATCCAGTATTCGGCTCCCGCGCGCTGATATCGTGGCCGCTTCACGACGCGATCGTGCCGTCCGGTCGTCGGTGACAGCACTTCGATCGCCAGAAGAAGTTGATTGACGTCGCCGAACTCTCGCGGCGGCCGACCGTCGACTAGCGGAATGACAAAGAGGTCAGGCTGAACGAGCGTCGACGGGTCGAGCTCGACGTCGGCGGGAGCGGGCAGCACATCCCCTGCCCGGAATCGTCGGACATACTCGCGGAGCTTCGCGAAGAGATACCCGACTGCGCGCTGATGCGCGTATGATGGCGACGGAGTCACGAGTAACTCTCCGTCGACCACCTCGAACCGCTTTCCCGGTTCTTCGGGAAGTGAACGAACCTCGGCCGCGGTCCATCGGTGCTTGGCCATGGCGGGCATGCCCATAGTGTGCTCAACTCGGCGAATGGTTGGCAAGACAGCATCCGGCATGCTAAGCCGTTTTGCGCCACACACCGTCAGCAATTTCGTTCGGTCCGCATCGAACCGCTGCGCCCTACGAACACCAACGGCCAACCGCGAGGGTTGACCGTTTGTCGAGCATGGCTAGGGGCAGAATCGAACTGCCGACACGCGGATTTTCAGTCCGCTGCTCTACCAACTGAGCTACCTAGCCGCAAGCCTTTCAATTTATTCGAGTTAGTTACATCAAGTCAATCGGCCAAACTCGCAGAACTGGTCGGAACGTTCTCGCCGAATCACCGATTTCCTCTTGAGCCACACCGACCTCCGTCTCGCCTGAGTGCGCCTCGCCGATTCGCGACGTGACGCAGACGCGTGCTCTCGGTGTTCCAAGAGTGAGCGCTTCGTCCCTGTGACAATCTCGCCAACTCCGGACTCGCGCCATACATTGTCCTCGCTCATCCGACCTTCGTTTTCGCGCGTGACATCGCCGGTCATCGCGGTGACTGATCCGTTACTAAGCCGTGCGACCAACGCGTTATCCCGCCAGAGATTGTTTGGACTGCCCACGCACTCCACCTCCGAAGCCGCGTGGGAGACTGAGAGATGCCGAGCGAAGGCATTCACTCCACGAGGGAACACCCACCGTATGAAGATTTCACGTTGGACACTCCGTGCCGTCGCGGGTCTCGCGACCCTTTTCGTCGGTGCGACGAGCCTCGCCGCCCAGGGCGTCACGACCGGCGCCATCAGCGGACTCGTTAGCGATGAACAAGGCAACGGCATGCAAGGCGTGCAGGTGCAAGCCGTCAATCGCACGACCGGGTCACGCGCCGGAACGCTGACTCATGCAGACGGTCGCTACTACATCCCGTCGCTCGAGAGCGGTGGTCCGTACACCGTCTCGATTCGCCGCATCGGGTTCGCGCCGCGCGATTCAAACAATTTGTTCGTCTCGCTCGGCGAAAATCTCCGCGTCGATTTCTCGCTCCGTCAGCAAGCCGTTCGTCTAACGGGGGTCGAGGTCACCGGCACGACCACCGGCGCGGTGATCTCGTCGTCCCACAAAGGCATCACGACGACGATCACCGATTCAACGATCTCGCACGCGCCCACGCTGAATCGCAACTTCACCGACTTTCTCGCTCTCGTTCCTCAAATCTCCACAAAGGGTCCTGGCAACTCGGGCGGCGGTCAGAACAACCGCTTCAACGCAATTCAGATCGACGGCGCGGTCTCGAACGACATCTTCGGTCTCAGTTCGACGCTGCAGCCCGGCGGCCAGGCCTCGGCGAAGCAGATCTCGCTCGAGGCGATCAAGGAATATCAGGTGCTCCTTTCGCCATACGACGTCCGCCAGGGCGGCTTTACGGGCTTCTTGGTCAACGCGGTGACGAAAACCGGCTCGAACGATTTCCACGGCTCAGGAACGTACGCCACACGCAATGAGAAGCTTGAACGAAACGTGCCCTACCTGAGAGCGGCGCCGTTCACGCAGACGCAGGAAGGCTTCTGGATTGGTGGGCCGATCGTGAAAGACAAGTTGCTCTTCTCGATCGCGCCCGAGTTTCAGCAGCGCAACGAACCCGCCTCGGGCCCATACATCGGCCAACCGGCAGCACAGACGCCCAAACCGCCGGTGACGCAGGCGGCCGCGGACAGCTTCACCAACATTCTGAAAACCAAGTACGGGTTCCCCGATCCCGGCGGCACCGGTCTCATTAAGAACGAGAACCCGCTAGCCAACATGTTCGCGCGATTTGATCTCGTGAACCTGCCGCACAACAGTCGGCTCGTGACTCGCTACAACTATGTGGACGCGCAGCAGGACATCTTCAGCCGCAGCAACACGCGACTGAACTTGTCGAACAACGGCTACAACTTCCGCTCGGTCACCAACAGCGAATTAGCTCAGCTCTTCTCGGACTTCGGCAACGGAATGTCCAACGAACTGTTGACGGGTTACACGACCATTCGCGACAAACGGATCACGCCGATCGCCGCGCCGTTCGTCGTGGTCTCGCGGTTGACGAACCCGTCGGGCGGTACAGGCCAGGCCTCGGCCGGAACGGAAAACTCGTCGCAAGGGAACGAGCTCGATCAAGACATCTTTGAGGTCTCTGACAACGTGTCGATCCCGATGCGTTCGCACCGCTTCACGCTCGGAACCAAGAACACCTGGTACAGGGTCCGCAACCTCTTCGCGCAAAACTCGTTCGGCAATTTCACATTCGGAACGTTGGACTCTCTCATCAACAACACGCCGAGCACAGCGACATTGGGCATAAAGCTCGACAACACGGACGGTGCCGCGCGTTTCCACGCCCGCACGCTTGGTTTTTATGCCGAAGATGAATGGCAGGCGAGAGACAACCTGAACATCGTGGCCGGTCTTCGATTGGACATCCCGGGCCTGACGGACAGCCCGAGCCTCAATCCGAACATTCAGAAAACGCTCAACATCAACACCACCGACGTTCCTCGGAACGTCAAGCAGTTGGCGCCACGCATCGGATTCAACTGGGATGTGACCGGCGATCAGGTCAACCAGCTTCGCGGCGGCACCGGTGCCTTTACCGGCGCGCCAGCATTCGTGTGGCTCAGCAATCTGTACGGCAACTCTGGCGTGAACGGCTATGGCAACCTGGTTTGCAACGGCACTGCGGCTCCGACGATGCCCAACGCGGGCGGTGCGTCTCCTACGAACTGTCGAAACAGCACGGCGGCTCCGGCCGTTACCGTGAACACAGTCGATCCGAATCTCAAGTTCCCCGAGGTCTGGCGAAGCTCGATCGGATATGATCGGCGGTTGCCGTGGAACGTCATCGCGACGCTGGAGGCGATGTACACACGTTCGATTTACAATTTCTACTATCAGAACATCGGCCTTCAGGACAACCCCATCGGCACAGACCGTAATGGCCGCTCGCTCTACGGCGACATTGCGACGCTGACGGGTAATCCGGCGCCGGTTCGCAAGACGATCCCGGGCACGACATCGACGCTGGGTGATGTCATCAACATCTCGAACACCAAGACGCACGACTATTCGTACAACTACACTGCGCAGCTGGTGAAGCGCTTCTCGAACAACTTCGAGGGCCAGTTCTCGTACACGTACGGCCGTTCGTATGATGTGTGGGATCTGACCTCGTCGGTGGCATTCTCCAACTGGTCGTTCGGCCGCTCGTACGCCGGCCGGCAGGATGCGCAGGATCTCTATCCGTCCAAGTGGGACACGCCGCACCGGTTTGCCGCCGGCGGGACCTACACGTTCAAGACGAAGACGGGCATCTCGCTCACGTGGATCGGCGAGTCGGGCGTGCCGTTCGAGTATGTCTACAACGGCGACATGAACGGCGACAATTCCACCGCGAACGATCTGATCTACGTGCCAAAGAATGCGCACGACACGACCGAGATCCGCTTCTCCGCCAACGGCTCGATCACGCCCGCCCAGCAACAAGACTCGCTCGAGAACTTCATCAACGGCCACCCCTGCCTCAACTCGCAGCGCGGTACGATCATGAAGCGAAATTCGTGTCGGGCTCCGTGGGATAAGGTGGTCAACCTGTCGGCGCGGCAATCGCTGCCCACATTACACGGACAGAACTTCATTTTACAGCTCGACATCTTCAACTTCTTGAATCTGCTCAACAAGGACTGGGGTGCGCGCGACTTCGGCAGCACGAACAGCCCGCAGATCCTGCAGCGACGCTCGTTCGTCGCCGCGCCCGGCCACACCCCAAGAATGGCAGACCAGGCGCAAGGCGTCTTCAACTATGTCTCGACGAACCAGTTCAACACACAGAACGCGTCGTCGAACTACGCACTACAGTTGCAGCTCAAGTACTCGTTCTAGTACTCGTTCTAGTAGAGCCTCACAGAGAACGATGAGCAGAGTGGGGCTGCCATTTGGCAGCCCCACTCTGTTTTGGTGCGACGCTCAGCCCGCCGTGCGTGCGCCCACCCGCGCTCGAATCACCGACTTGATCCCGCCACGAATGTTGAAGTCGCCCACCACCTCCATCCATCTCGGTTTTGACACGCTCGAGAGGTCATCGAGAATGCGGTTGACGGCCCGCTCGTAGAAAATCCCGTCGTCGCGAAAGCTCCAGAGATAGAGTTTCAGACTCTTGAGCTCGACACAGACATCAGCCGGAACGTACGTGATGTAGATGGTACCGAAATCGGGCGCCCCTCCGCGCAGCGCACGCAATTCATCGGCATCGCTCTCGATGCCGCCCAGCGGACAGAGAGCGGTGAATTCCGGACATTCCATCGCGATCTCGTAGTCGCGACCCGGATATGGATTCGGAAAGGTCTCGAGAAGTTCGGGCTTTGGCATGGCCAAAGAATGCAGAGCATCCGTGGCCGAATGCAATCGCAACAGAGTGTTGCCTGGCGGGACCGTGTACCGTCTTACATATTGAAAATGGGCCGGCGCTATGCGCCGGACATCGCCGCCGCGAGAACGGCGTGGCGGCATCGCCCCCCGGCATAGCCCGGGGGGCTCTTTTTTTGGTTGCTAGTTGCTGGTGACTGGTTGCTAGTGGCTGGCGACTCCGATTCGTCGTGGCTACCGCCGACTTTGCAGTTGCCAGCAACCAGCAACTAGTAACTAGCAACCAATTCAGTGTCCGCGCAGCCGCCGCGACATCTCTTCGAGCACCTTTCGTTCGTCGCCGGTCAAGCTCTCGATCCCTGTCTCGGAGATCTTGTCGAGCACGCGATTGAGCTCGTCCGCCTTCGCTTCACGGCGGCGTGACGATGGCGCCAGCGTCACCGCGCGTTTCGCGGCGATCGCTTTGCTCTTCGCGACGATGTCGTCGACCTCGTCACCGCGCTCGCGGCGTGGAAGATTGCGCGGAATTGCCCGCGGTGGCTCATCGGCGTCGGGAAGGCTCGCCACGCGCTGTCGCACCTGGTCGATTCCCGTCGACGCGGCCATGCGCATGTACGCATACGCGGCGATCACGCCGCCGACGTGCGCGAAATACGCGATGTTGGTCCCGCCACCGTCGCCCGTGGCGACGACGCCCATCACCAGATTGAACACGAACAATGCAACGACCAAGGTGCGAACTCGCATCGGCAGAACGAACATGAGATAAATCTCATCGTCCGGCCACTGCATTGCGTACGCCGTCATTACGCCGAACACCGCCGCCGATGCGCCGACCAGGCCACCGGTGCGAATGAACAACATCTGGAACACGACGCCGCCAAGCCCGCAAAACACGTAAAACCAAGCGAACTTCTTCGACCCCAACGTCTGCTCGAGCCGCGGCCCGAAGAGATACAGCCCATACATGTTCGCGAGCACATGCCAGACGCCAACATGAACGAACATGTAGGTGATCGGCGTCCACCAGCGGCTCGGGAGCGATCCCAGATCGAACCCGAACCAGGCAGCGAGGTCGGCATACGGCAGCACGCCGACAGCCTGCAGAAACGCCACCGCGAGATTGCTCACGATGAGGGCCTGCACGCCGGCGGTCAGCCGCTGGGGCTGTGGCTGAGATTCTTGCTCGTTGCCGATCGGGTACGACGCCATACCTGCTGCAGAACCTCTTTGGAGTTGAGTGCGCCTACACTAATAACACGACTTGGAAAGCACAGTTCCGGTCACTGTAACGAACTCAGCGCATCCCCGTTGGTGGTGGCAAGCGTAAAGCCAACCGGACGTCCCCATGCAGCGCCGCCGCACGCTCGAACAATGTCATCCAGCGGCGATCGCGATCGACCGGCGTCGTCGGACCTGGATGCACGACGATGATCGTCGATTCGCTCGTCGCGTGCGCGCGTTCGACCGCGCGCAACACGTGTGCGTCCGTCGTCCGTTCGTCGACGATCATGACGAGCGCCTGCTGCATTCCGGCCTTGGCCGCGACCCCCAACGACTCGAACGCGCGGTCACTTTGCGCCTCGAGCGTCGGGCCGTCGAGCGTGACCTGCGTCAGCGTAACGAATCCCTTGAGCTGATCGATCTCCGCTGGCCGCTGTCCGTCGCAATCGAGCATCACTGGAATCGTCGTCGACAATTTGTCGAACGCCGCGCAGATGTATTCGACGTTGGATAGCGGGTCGCGTCCCGAGATCGAGATGGAATGAAACGCCGAGCGGGTCGTGCCGCGCCGAACCTCGCTGGCTAGCGCGTCGGCGGTATACATCGTCGCCGTCTCACCCTCGGCGGCGAATCGAACGAAGATCTGGCGTCGTCCGGCCCACACACCTTGCGCCTGCAATCCGGCCGGGATGCCGGCGAGTGCCGCGGTCGGAATCGCCATCGGCGGCATCAGACGCGCTCCCCCGCACGTCCATCACGCTCATGGAGCGCGAGTTGGACGATGCGATCACACAACGCGGGAAATGAGATTCCCGCCGCGGCGGCCGCCTGCGGAATGAGACTGGTTTGCGTCATGCCCGGGAGTGTGTTTGCCTCGAGACAGTAGAACGTGCCGTCCGTCGTCATACGAAAATCAATGCGCGCGCATCCTCTCAACTTGAGCGAGCGAAACGCTCGGAGTGCTTCATCCTGCACGCGCGCCGCTTCGTTCTGCGTGAGCTCGGCCGGAAACCGTTCGTCGGCCATGCCTGCGGTGTATTTGCACTCGTAGTCGTAAATCTCGTGCTTTGGGATGATTTCGCCAACCGGAAGCGCGATGTCGCCTAGAATGCCTACGGTCAACTCCCGTCCAGCGATGAACGCTTCGACCATCACTTCGTCGTCGAAGTTGAATGCCTCGTCGATCGCCGGCTCGAGTTCCGCCGCGCTGCGCACGATCGACAGTCCGACGGTCGACCCTTGCTTCGACGGCTTGACGATGACCGGAAAGCCAAGTGTTTCATTCACTTCCTCCGCACTGGCCGGGGCCATCAGCCAGTCGGCCGTCGTCACGTTCGCCCGACGAAAGAGCTGCTTCGACAGGTCCTTGTCCATCGCCAGGGCGCTCGCCAAGTGGCCGCTGCCGGTGTATGGAACGCCCGCCATGTCGAGCAGCGCCTGAATCGTTCCGTCCTCGCCGGAGCCCCCGTGTAAACCGAGGAACACCACGTCGACGTCACCTTGGCGCGGCAGATTGCTCGCGAACCTGGGCAGAGCTTCGCGAGCCATTCGTGCGAGCGCTTCCTGCGAGGGAGGTGCCGCCTGTACCACGCGCCCGCTAGCAAGAGTGCGCTGCTCCTCGTCGCTGAGCGCCCCGCGCGCCGGATCGATGGCGCGCACGTCATGCCCGCAACTTCGCAATGCCTCGGCGATGCGAATCCCCGACGCGAGTGACACGTCTCGCTCGGACGACGTCCCGCCCATCAGCAGCGCAATTCTCAACCCCATGTCCTGCTCCTCCTCCGCCCCGCAACCCTGAGTTATCGAGCCATCAAATAGTTCAGCATGTCGGATCGCGTCACGATCGCCTGCACGTGACCGTTCGAACGCACGAGCACCGCCGGGTTGGACTTCGAGAGCAGCTTCGCAACGCCGTCTACCGGTTGATCAATATCGACGATCGGGAATGGGCCATCCATGACTTGACTCACGGTAGCGTCGAGCAGCTTGGTGTTGTCGAGGCTTTTCGCCGAGAGCGACCAGTCGCTTACCGAACCAACGCAATTCGGCCCGTCCATGACCGGCAGCTGAGACACGTCATGCAACGACATGAGGCGCAACGCCTGCCGCACCGTCGCCCCAGGCGCTACGCTGACCACCACGGGTGTCTCGCTGTCGCCGCGACCCTTCGACTCGAGCACGTACGCTAGCGTCGTACGATCGGCGTCGAGCAGTTGGTTCTCCCGCATCCACTCGTCACTGTACAGTTTGGATAAATAGCGTTCGCCGGTATCGGGGAGCGGCGCGACAATGAGCGCGCTGGGATCATCGAGGCGCCGAGCCACGTGCAGAGCCGCGTGGACGATCAATCCGCTCGATCCACCGACGAACAAGCCCTCCTCGCGCGTGAGCCGTCGCGCCATCGCGAACGATTCCTTGTCGCTCACTGTCATGAAGTCGTCGATGAGGCTCATGTCGAGCGCGCCGGGAATCTTGTCCTGGCCGATTCCCTCGACCTTATATGGCACACCTTCGGGCTTCCCCTC
>Ga0070709_10001676_pt1 | contig 12027 bp, 11 predicted proteins | sample LARL51metaG_FD_65449 | JGI IMG/M metagenome (GOLD analysis project Ga0070709, IMG submission 65449) | Corn, switchgrass and miscanthus rhizosphere microbial communities from Kellogg Biological Station, Michigan, USA - LAR L5-1 metaG | ecosystem: Host-associated > Plants > Roots > Rhizosphere ...
AACGAGCTTGGAACGCAAGCGTGGAACGAAGAGCTTCGTTTCGACAAGCGGCGGCGCGGCGCTCGCGACGAAGGCAGTCTCGGTCTCCCGCGGTTGGTCAGCGGTATCGACGAGAGCAAGCGCTCGATTCATGCTGAACGCGCGATTTGCGCGAACGAGCCTGGACGCCGACCGATCGCGTACATCGTTGCTCTCGAAGCCGAGGGAGGGATGCTCGAACGAGGCCGTGTGTCCGCGGCCGAGTCGTTTCCAATCTTGTGATCAGTCGCTCCGGCGCAAGAGCGCTATTGCAGGCACTCAGTGAACCGCGCCGCCCCGCGTGATTAGCACCGCGCGCGACGTAGGCCATCGTCCGATTCCAGCCGCACAGTGCGGCAGGAGTCGTTCGATCGTTGCCAGGCTTAGGCCGCGCCGGTAAGTTCTCTGGTACTGTCTGCGGGCGTAATTCAGTTGGTAGAATGCCAGCTTCCCAAGCTGGACGTCGTGGGTTCGAGTCCCATCGCCCGCTCTTTAAGTCGCAAAAATAACAACTTACTGAACTGGCCTGCCGGTCTCGGCAGGCTTTTTTAACAGGCCCCAACGGTAACCACAACGGAAACCGATCGTGCGCGTCTTGGTTACCGTTGCGCGGCGATCGCGCTGAGCGCCTCATGCATCTCCTTGTCCAAGTACCTGTTCCGACGTCCAGCCAGTGCGCACCTGCTCGTTAGGTCCTGATGGAACGCCGCGCAAGCCTAGCTGGCATTCTGGAGTACCAGACGACTCACCGTAGCGTTCGGGGATCGACTGAGCTTGGTCGCATGCTGGCTTCGCTCGAGCGTCGTTTGGTGCGTGGATTAGCGGAAGACTCGACGACAGAGATCGTGCTGTGTCGTCGAGCACCATGTCAGTTCCGCCGCACACGCCAAATCTTCTAGGGATGAAGACCACCGACGCCGCGGAACTCCTGCGCGCGATTTCCACTTGCGGCAACAGCTCCCGGTCTCGCGGCAACGCTGACTCTGGCACCCTTTCCACATCTCCAGTGTGGAAAACATTGCTCGGCAACGCCTTACGCGAGATCCCACTTGCGCGAAGGCACTCGGACCAACCATACTGTTCCTCCCGAACAGAAACCGAATCGCAACGCGGGATACGCCGATGGGAAAACTGGGATACGGATTCGATAACACGGCCTACGCAACGGTCGCTGAGCGTGTCCGGCTCTTCTACGCCGCGCATCCACTCGGCCGTATCGAAACGCAGCTCATCGAGCGCACCGAGCGTGAGATCGTGTTCAAAGCCTTGGTCTTTCGCGGCCCGAACGACCCATCACCCGGGGCGACCGGATGGGCGTCGGAGTGCATTGGCGACAGTGAGATCAATGCGGTCGCGTGCCTCGAGAATACCGAGACATCAGCCGTCGGGCGAGCGCTCGCGAATCTGGGATTTACGGCTTCGCGCGAGAGGGCAAGTGCCGAGGAGATCGCCAAGGCCTCTCGCGCGCGTGCTCGCCTCCGATTGGAGCTGGATGTAGCAGAACCGACGAGCGGTTCCGGAGAGAAGGCCGAATCACCAGAGAGCGGAACTCAGCCGGTGTCGACGCTCGCGCGCGATCTGCTGAACCTCATAGACCGCGCCGAGCTGCTCGGTGTCCGAGCCGCGCGCGTCGAATGCTGGAAGGACGGCATTCGCCTGGGCGCAATTCCTCCCGCTGATCTCGTGCGCTGTGAACGCCGCCTCCGCGTCTGGATCGAACGCCATCGCAATCCCGCACCCATGTGATATCAGCGGCGCCCCTCGCGTCGCGCCCGGCTGATGTCCCGGGGTGGAGACTTTATGTCGAGGCAGTAAGTCACTGCTGGATCCGAACAAGTCGGAAGGACAGACGACGTGCGCAAGCCTCGCATGCGACAGGACGTTCAACGAACCCTGCGCCACCTGAATGACAACGCGCTGATCGACGCCATGCGAGCCGGCGCGAGCGAGGCGTGGCAGGAGTTCATGATGCGCTTCCGACCAGTGCTGCTGCAATACGGGCTGCGGACGAGAGTTGATAATTCTGACATCAACGCCTACGTCGACCAGGTGCTCGAGGAAGCGGCGCTGCGCTGGGCCATCGACGGCGCGGCGCCACCGAAGAACATCACCGCGTATCTGTTGCGAGCTCTGAGCTTTCATCGACGGACGGTGGATCGCGACACCAAGCGGCGTGCACGGCGGTACGAGCGCGCGACAGACGCTGGCAACAACGAAGGTGCGATTCTCTCGTTATGCTCCGAAGCGTCGGTTCGGGACAGCAATGGACCAACCGAGGACGAAACCGACGCCACGCAAGGCGCGCTCGAGCGCCTGTGTAACCTCGTCAAGTTATCACTGGGCGAGCAGGAGGCGAGAATCCTGGCGCAGTTAGCGGACGGACTCCCGCATCGCGAGATCGCGGCGGAGCTGGGTCTGAGCTATGACGCCGGCCGCAAGCGAATTCAGCGACTGTGTGCTCGGGTCCGCGATTTGGTGCCCAGCGCCGTCAACCAATTGAGTAGCACAGATCGCGTTCACGTCGAGCGCTTGCTTCGACGGTTGGAACCGCTCAGAGCCAGAGGAATCGACGATGCCGTCTGATCGTATTGTAGTCAGCACGTCTCTCCGTCGGGACGAACACGAACGCTGGATCGATCTCATCGATCCGGAGCTCCTGGCCGAACTGCTCGGTCGTGAGCTCGCCCGAGATCCGGACCATCCGATCTGGGGAGATGATCGCTTTCTCAGATGGTATGCTGCCAAGGCCCGCGAGGAGTACGAGCGCACGCACCGGATGTCCGACGAGGATTTTCGCCGGCGCGGCTCCGAGTTCATGGCACGCGTACAGGCCCGGAAGCTGCGCGTCACGCGCCGCGATACAGCCATGCACGTTAGGCACTCGGCCTCGCATCCTGAGCACGAGCGCCCGCGCCCGGTACGCGTCGGGCCGGTGCCGATCGTGGAACTTGGGATTGCAGCCGGTGTGGGCCGTGAGCTGTGGGACGAGCCGGTGTCGTCCTGGGTGCAACTGCCGCCTGATCTCCCAGAGGCCCGGTACATCGCGCTCAAGATCGTGGGGAATAGCATGGCGCCGCTGATGCACACGGGTGACACCGTGCTCGTTCGCATTGGCAGTGACGTGCAACGGGATACGGTAATCGTCGCGCGCCATCCGGAGGACGGCTATGTCTGCAAGCGCGTCAGCCGGCTGCAGCGCGACGTAATCGAGCTCTCGTCGCTCGAGTCCGGGCGGCCCCTGATCCGCGTGCCGCGCGATCCCAAGTGCATCGTGGGGACGGTGGTGCTCGTGTGGTGTCATCACCGGCAATGATACGTCACTGCGACTCGTAAACCGCCGCGCGCCCGTTCTCTTCGAGAGCGGGCGCTTTCATTTTGTGCAATTAGGCAAAAGTGCCTAACGAGCTGTCCCGGGCCGGAGACTTCATAGCAAGGGGTGACGCGGAACATCGCGTTCGAACCGGCGCTCTTTGGTGAGCGCCGCCGCGTAACCGTTGCCAGTGAGGTCACCGTGCCATGTCGCAACGCTCTTGTAGGAGCTCGACTCACGCGCGCGCGAGCCCGCGCGACGCTGTTCATCATCGCCGCCATCGCACTCGTCCACGGCTCAGCGGTATTCGGCCAGCAGCCAGCATCGCCGCCTGCTTCCTATCGCCCACCCGTGATCGTGCTCGCCGAGCCGCTTGCTGGCGTGTCGATCCCGGCGGACAAGCCAGTGATCGTCGTACGATTTACTGCTGGAGAGCCAGACGATGCGATCGACCCGGCCAGCCTGCGCCTGTCCGTCGATGGCGAGGACCGAACATCACTGCTGCAGGTAGGCAGTGGAGAGGCGTGGGGTCCGCTCGCGCGCGACACGACAACGGCAAACGTGAAGCCGACCAGCACCTCCTCCGGCGGGGTGCCACTCATCGCGGCCGGTGTGCATCTCGTGCACGTCCGCGTGTGTTCGATGCGCGGCGTCTGCTCGACCTTGGACACCACTGTCACGGTCGCTCCACTGGAGACGGCGGCACCGCTGTTGAGTCGGACTGCCGCAGCTGATTCGGTGACTCAGCAGCATTCGGGACACTCACCGCTTCGCAAAGTCCTGGACCTCGTCATCGCCGGCGCGCGCAAGCTGCTGGTGCCCTAACGACCGCGCATTCATCGCAAGCAAAATGGCGCTCGCGCGCCCAAGACTGGAGTCTGCATGTCGACATCACTGCACGTAAGGTCAATGCACAACGGACGCACCCGGGTAACCGCATTCATCGCTACCTGGTTGCGATTAATATGCGTTCTACTCAGCCTTCTCGCCGTCACAGCGTTAGCTGCTGCCGCTCAAACCTTTCAAGTCCAACCCCACGGAGTTGGAGTTTCCAAGTCGCCGAACACCGGACCCTACCAAGCCGGATTCACCGTCATAGGGATGCAAAGCGGCAGTACGTACTTTACCGACATCCTATGCACTGGCTCCGCGATCAATTGCTCGGGACCGTCTCAACTCACTTCTTCCCAGAGCTCTGTGAACCTGACCTATTACGCGGGAGCCGTGGGAACGGGACGGATACGGCTGAGGGTCTACAAGAGCGGCGGTACCCCTTCGGATTCCGGCTGGTTTAACCTCACAGTCTCCATACCCCCGCCGGCGCCGACCCCTGCGCCGACAGCATCGGATCAGCCGCTCGGCGATTATCGCAATCCCGCCATGTGCGTTGCCCAGTGCTTCGAAAATGTGGCCGCCTACTCGACACCGGCGTACATCAGTATGGACGTGGGCCGCGCGGCGGTGCTCACATACCGAAGCGGCAGCGCGCATCCAGCGGCGAAAGTATTGGTCGATGCCGTAGACAACAATCCGCCATATGCTGTTCAGTATTCGCTCATGCTGCAGGATCGCAACGGCTTCTACGTAAGCTTCAATAATGGTGGGAGTGGCACGCAGGAACTGTTCTTCGCCGATAATACCGGCGGGACGGTACGGCTGGCCGGATCGTTCGATGCCTCGAGTTACGCAACAGGTGTGGAAAGTTTCACAGCGGTGGTTAAACGATGGACGAGTACGACTTCGTTCACATCGACATCGCTGCCGGTGTGGCTGATCGTTCTCAATGAGGCAAGTAGCCCGTATGGCGCTGGATGGACAATTGCGGGCCTTCAGCGATTGTACTTTGATCCATCTCCCGCCGGCATTCTCACCGTCGATGGCACAGGGGGCGCTTCGTTTTTCCGAAGTAGCTGCTCTGGTTCGACGTGCATCTATGCCGGGCCGGCTGCGGATGCCTCGAAGTTGGTGCAGGTCGGCTCGACGTATCAGCGCCAGTACCCGGACGGATCGTACGTAAATTTCCGAAGCGATGGAACAGCGAGTGCCAGCTGCGATCGATTTAACAATTGTACAACGTACAGTTTCAATACGGACGGCACCGTTAACTCGATCGTGGATCCGACAAACACCGCCGTTCAGTTCGCATATACTGGCTCGCCAGCAACGCTCAGTACAATCTCCGTCCCGGGCGGAGGGAGCACTCGCCGCGTTTCGACGTTCACCGTGACTGGAGGTAACCTCACCCAGATTCAAGATCCGGATAACGTTTACACGTCATTCAGCTACGACGGCGTCCACAGGATGACCCAGACGACCGATCGACGGGGAAAGATCTGGACGACGACGTACAAGAATGACGGTACCGTCGACTCCGCTCAGGCACCCACCGTCACGGTAAACACAGGGCAAGCGCGTCCGACTACGCGGTACTCGGCACCTTCGACACAACTCATCGACTCGATCACCCGCTCGGGGTACGGGACGTCGACGAAGCTGGTACCGCGATCCATTGATCTCCGCGGCAGGGTAACAACTCCGCGGAGTTACCCAACGTACTTCACAGTCGATAACTTCTCGGCCCCCACGTTGATACAGGCTCCTTTGAGCCGCACGACTTCCCTCGCGCGAAACGGAAATGGACAGGTAACCTATTCCCGTTCGCCATCGGGCCAGGCGATCGTTTTCAAGTGGAATGGGCCGGACCTCGTCAGCACCTACGACAGTGCCACGACGCGGCGCGACACGATGATTTATGAGCAGACGTACCACCAGCTGACGTCACGTTCCAATGGCGCGACGAAGGACAGCCTGTACTGGTCCGGTGGAAAGCTCGATTCGCTCGATAGCGGGCAACCTGGCCCCACATATCGGACGCGCTTCATCTATGAGACGATAGGCACCCAAGTCACTGGACGCGTAAAAACCACTACCGATCCTGGTGGGCACGTCAGCGCGAAGGTGTACGCCACTTCAGGACTCCGGAATCTGCGCGCCGACAGCATTCCGGGAACGAGTGGCAGCGCGCCACAGGTATCGCGACATGGTTACGACAGCGCCGGGCGCATTGTGAGTGATACGGACGCGTTAGGAAATGTTCTGGTAACGATGTACGACTCACTCAATCGCCCGGTAAAGCGCATCGGCCCGGGTGCAAATCCCGACACGACGATATTTGTGTACGATGGCCTGTACTTGACTACTGTCACGGACGCAAAGGGCCAAGTCTTTCGGAACGCGCCTAACGGTATTGGTTGGGACACCGTTCGCGTCGATCCCTTGGGCCACATCGACAGTTTGAAGTACGATCTGAACGGGAATGTCGATACAACGGTCGATCGGAACCTCAAACGGGTGTCATATCAATATGATCAGCTGGACAATCCTACGTCGCGAATCGCAGGTAGCGACACCACTACATTTCTCACTGACTCGCTCGGGCGATTTGTTAAGGTGTCGAATAAGGAAAGCACCGATAGCACGGCCTTCGATGCCGCAGGTCGCACTGTCGCGGAAGTCGCGAAGCGTGGAAGCGTTACCTATACGAGAGTGAGCGCTTACAACGCGTATAGCCAACGGACGAGCCTCATCATCGCGTCTCAGAATTTGAACCCAAATTGGGCGGACACTGCGCGATTCCACTTCAATACGCTGCTGCAGCTCGACACGCTAACTGATTTCAGTAGCGGAAAGACAACCATAACATTCAACGGGGACAATCAAGCAACTGGATTGCAACTGCCCGCGCCAAGCGGCTCACCACTTTCTGTTACGCGGAACTACCCCGGAGAGCACACTGCAGATCAAATCACGTACGGAGATGCTGGGGTAAACTATCCCCTTGGCCTCTATTTCACCTATTCGAAGCTTGGGCAAGCCACCCAGCGACTTCTGGCCGGACAATCCACGTCGACATTCCAGGCCGGCCGTGACCTGACATTCGATGCCTTGGGACGCGTAACCGGATACACAAACTGGGCAGCGCGAATCGCAAATGACAACTGTCTTCAGCCCGGCTTGCAAGTTGATCCGAACACCGGGCAAGCTTGTTACACGACCGACAGCACGACGTATGGAGATCAAGCGACTTATTCATATGATAAAGTTGGGAACCGCACGGATCTCGGAGGAAATTCCCCAACGGGGAACCGGCTGCAGAGCTTTAATGGGTTCACGTTTACTTACGATGCGGCCGGCAATCTCACAGAGCGGGACTCGTCGGCACATCCGATTCAGAAGCTCTACTGGGACGGGTTAGGCCGTCTCGACAGCGTCATCACCACAAGCGACACGATCAGATTTGGCTATGACGCATTGGGCCGGCGTATCCGAAAGAGCACGCGCTCGGGTTCGAAGTACTACTTACACGATGGAGATAATCTGCTCGCCGAAGTAGACGGCAATGGCAGCAGGGTCGCCGAGTACACATCATATCCCGCCGATGTCGATCAGCCGCAAAGCATGCGGCGATGGAATGGGGGAAACGCGACCACGTATTACTACACCACCGATTTCCCGGGAAGTGTCACGGGCTTGGTCCGGAGCGACGGCACATTGGTGAGCAAGTACTACTATGCTCCTTACGGCTCACTGCTCTCTTCCGATAACTACGGCCCCGTTGGCGGTCCAATGGCCACGGTCGATACTGTAACTAATCCTCTAAGATTCGCCGCGCGGGAATTCGATGCAGAGACAGGCCTCTATTTCATGCGGGCACGATACTATGACCCAACGGTTGGCCGATTCATTTCGGAGGACCCCGCAGGCATTTCGAGCGGTCTTAATCTATATGTCTACGCTCGTAACGATCCGGTTGATTATGTCGATCCCACTGGCCACGATGTCCATTGTCCACCGGGATGGTCTTCGAACCAAAAATTTTCTGACGACGGTACAGAAGACCTTCAGTGCAAACCAAGTGGTAACAGCGGTTCCGGCTACTCATCATGGGAGCAACTGTTCTCCGACATGGGGTACAATTTCTTCGACGCAAAATATCTCGCTGGGTTCTTCTCAGATGGCTGTGGAGGTGGAAGAAGTTTCAGCACGTGCTCGAACATGGTAATTGCCGCCATCCTAGGCTTGAGGACGACGACGCGATCGCAATTTTCGGACTTCTGCCATAAGCTGGGAGACGTCGCCTACCATCAATACATCACGGGGAACATCAGCTGGCAGCCGACCGATAAGCTCGACCAGAACGGTCACATTATCGATGCCCTTACACTCAGGAATTGGAATACCTTCTTTCCACATGCCTTCACAAGCACGTCCTACCTTCAGGGCGTAATTGCACACGAGATGGTTCACATAGTTGACCCAATCAGCAGATTCCCCAATAATGACCGAGCCGGTGGCCCGGGCACCGGGTACTTTTGGCAAAGTGAATGTGGCGGATAGACTTTCGGAGGAAGGAACGATGTTGCGGCCCATGACGATAGCGAAACTGGTAGCATGCTTGTTTGTATCGTTGGCATGCGGATGTCGATTGCGAGAGAGCGACCGTGTTGCTTCGCAGTCGGGGAGCAGCCAGGTATCAGCACCGTTGTATGGATATGTGGTTATGAAGCAGGGTGCTTCCGCGCTTGGATTCAGGGGAGACACCATACCTGAACTACGTCCAACGGAAGTCCCCGCCGATCTTAGAAAGGCGGTGAGAGAGGAGTTCGATCGCGGCTCCTCAAGTCCTGACTCCCAGCAGTGCACTCGATTCTTTGGGAACCAAGCACCGTATGTTGTTGTCTTCGTCGCTCGATGTCCCACAGATGCCATGATCACGGACAACACGGTCGTAACGTTCTTCGTTGCGGACTCCTCTGGACACTTCTCTATTCTCAGGCGGTCTGATTTACCTTGGGCGGATATCGAGCCTGCTTGGCGAAACAAGGACGGGCGCGGCGGAGGGGTAACGCGGTGAACACCACCTGCTCGCTATTAAGTCGAGCCTGTGCGGCCCGGAAGTGGCTCGGTGGCGGCGGGTACGCACTACTTGAAATGGCGGCATCCATGAACTGCTGATGCGAAGCAATGCAATGATTGCCAGATCAAGGGATTCAGGTGGTGTGGAGGAGTCGAGCGAAGACGGAGATTGTCCCAAGGGCCAACGCCTGCGTTTAGTTCAGCATGAAATCGGCCAGGCAGGCGAGACTGTTTCTCTACGTTTCCGAGCGTCCCTCATCCAGAGGGACGCTCGTGTGTTTCTGGTGTCCTAAACATGAGGGCACCGGGCCACCAACAAGCTTCCACAGAGGTGGTCTGACGGATAAGACAGGTTAGGCGGCGGGGATAAGTGGAAGGGCGCGGGGTGAGTGGGTCAGCAGTTCAGGCAGCCCAGTAAAGAAAACACTATCCGGGATTCCAGAGCGGAGTCCACGGTGCGGGCGACGTTGATTAAAGAACTGGAAATAGCGCGTGAGGCCGGCCCGCACGTCGGACACGGTCTCATAGCCGTGTAAGTAGACCTCCTCGTACTTGACCGAGCGCCACAGCCGCTCGACGAAGACGTTGTCGCGCCAGCAGGCTTTGCCATCCATGCTGATGGCAATCTGACGGCGGCGTAGCACGTTCAGGAACTCGACACTGGTGAACTGACTCCCTTGGTCCGTGTTGAAGATCTCCGGACAGCCGTAGCGCGCGAGCGCCTCCTCGAGCGCCGCGACGCAGAAATCACTCGTGAGCGTCGGCGACAGGCGCCAGCTCAAGATCTTCCGGCTCGCCCAATCCATCACGACGACGAGATACACGAAGCCGCGCGCCATCGGGATGTACGTGATGTCCGCGGCCCATGCGTGATTCGGGCGCGTGACCGTCAGCGTGCGGAGGAGGTACGGAACACGGGATGCGCCCGATGGCGCTGCGTCGTCTGCGGCCGTTGGTAAATGGCGGTGGATCCCCATTCGCCGCATGAGCGTGCGCACGTGCTCGCGCCCGATCGGAACACCCTCGGCGCGGAGGAGATCGCGCAGCATCCGACTCCCGGCGAACGGCAACTCGAGGTGGAGCTCATCGAGCCGTCGCATAAGAGCGAGATCCGTTTCGTCGACGGGTTCCGGCGTGTAATACACCGAGGCCCGCGACACCCCGAGGAGCTGCGCTTGTCTCGTGACGGCCAGCGTGTGGTCGCGACTGATCATCGCTTTCCGCTCGGGCCGCGGTCGCGCCCGAGCGCGTTAGACAAAAAATCCAACTCCAGCGCCTGCTGCCCGATCTTGGCGTGGAGCGCCGTCACATCAATCGGCGGCTCGCGCCGTTCGGCTTCGGTCGCGAACGCATCGGCGGCGTTGGCCACGAGCTGCCGACGCCACTCGGTGATCTGATTGGCGTGCACATCGAAGCGCTCCGCGAGCTCGGCGAGCGTCGCGTTGCCTTCGATCGCGGCTAAAGCCACCTTGGCCTTAAAGGCGGCTGAGTGATTGCGGCGGGGGCGTCGCATCGGAAATGGACCTCCTGGTTGGCGAGAGTATCGCCTCGTGGAGCGCCCATTTCCAGTTATCTCACCTGTCCAGATTCTTCAGACCACCTCTCCCTAACGACTCGCGCGGTCTGCCGTTTACATAAGCTTGCTCAGGAAAAAGTGGTTACCGTTGGTTACCGTTGAGGCTTGAGTAGGCGCCAAAGACTTAGCGCGTACAGAAGTAGGCTGGACGTACACGGTTGATTCTTAGCGCGTTACGCAATGCACCCCTTAGCTTCGTGCCGCTTCCCAAGCTGGACGTCGTGGGTTCGAGTCCCATCGCCCGCTCTTCAACACCCGAAATACGTACTTACTGAACCGGCCTGCCGATCTCGGCAGGCCTTTTTAGCTGCCCCAACGGTAACCACAACGAAAACCAATTGGCCGAGCCTTTGGTTTCCGTTGGCGAGCCCTCGCACAGAGTGCGTCATGGATCTCGTTCGGTCCGAGCCGTTGCGAGACGTCGTCTGGGCCCGGCAACTCGTTAGGCTCCTGTCGAATGTGTGTAACCCGAGCTGGCATTCTGCAGTATTGCGCAATTGGCCATCATTTCGGCGACGTGCGCGTCGCTCGGATGCACGCCCGCGAGCGCATCGACGACGAACAGAAGCAGATCGGCTTCGCCAACCGCCTGGGTACTCGACCAGGTGACGTTTCGTTTCCAACGCCGACTGTTGCGACGCCTGCCCGGCGCCATCTTATAAGGCCTCGTGAATCCGCGCGTGGAAGCTTGATTTTTTCACTTAGTTAGAAGCGGCTGGCGACCAAAGGTCCCCAGCCGCTTTTTTCTTGGGGACCGGCTCGCAAGAGCCGGCCACGGAGCGCCACACATCCCCGACGAGTGTCTCGCAGCTTGTTTTCGCTGTTACTCCTCAGGTGTCGCGAGAAAGGCCCGTGTCTGTCCACCCACCACGTAGTTCCCCACGACCTTGCCCGTCGCATTGATGCCGAGCGCCCGTGTCGCGGACGCGCCTGGAACGTTCAGTGTCGAATAATGGTCGCCGAGCCGCACGAACCCATGAAGTACAAAGGCCGCATCGCGATAGAAGCCCGTGATCTCGCCCGCCGGGTTCATGTCCCATGACTGCGTCGCTTGGCTTTGCGGGACCATGAACGATGTGAACGCCCCGTCCTCCTTCATGTAGCCTTTCACCACCCCGTCCATATCGGTGAAGAATCCCGTGATGCGACGCCCGTTCGGCGTAGCACCCATGTTCATCGACGCTGGTTGGTCGAGCGCCTCGCGGCC
>Ga0070709_10001678_pt1 | contig 12027 bp, 10 predicted proteins | sample LARL51metaG_FD_65449 | JGI IMG/M metagenome (GOLD analysis project Ga0070709, IMG submission 65449) | Corn, switchgrass and miscanthus rhizosphere microbial communities from Kellogg Biological Station, Michigan, USA - LAR L5-1 metaG | ecosystem: Host-associated > Plants > Roots > Rhizosphere ...
GCTCTGGCGGTATGCGCCGCAATTGCTGAAGGGCTTCGAGCTGACCGTTGTCGTCTGGCTTGCAGGCTCCCTGCTTGCCGTCGTGCTTGGCTTTGCGCTCGGTTGCGCGCTGTTGAGCAAGAACGGCGCCGTCTCGCTGCCGGTGCGCGGCTATGTCGAGTTCTTCCGTGCGACGCCGCTGCTCGTGCAACTCTTTGTCGCCTATTACGGCGGACCCAGCATCGGCATCACGCTCAACGCCTTCACCGTTGGCGTGTTCGGCCTCGGCTTCTACGGCGCCGCCTACTTCGCCGAAATCTTCCGGGCCGGCTTTGCCAGCGTCCCGCCGGGTCAGATCGACGCCGCGCGCAGCTTCGGCATCCCGCGGTGGGCGCGGATCCGCCACATTATCGTGCCGCAAATGCTCGTCTTGTCGGTGCCGCCGGGCGTCACACTGCTTATTATCTTGCTGAAAGACACCGCCATCCTGTCGATCGTGACGGTGCCTGAGCTCACCTTTCAGGTCACCGGCATGACGATCGAAACCTTTGCATTCGTTGAGCCGTTTGCGGTGCTCGCCGCGCTATATTGGGGAATGACGGAACTTGTCGCATTTTTCGGCCGCCGGGCGGAGTACCGGCTCGGCCGGTATCTGCAATGACAACAGGCAGGCCGATGGCGGCGGGAATTTCCAGGGACGAACCTGCGCTGCTGCGCGTTGCAAACGTGTCGAAATGGTTCGGCGCGCACCAGGTCTTGAATTCCGTGTCGCTGTCCGTACAGCGGTCGGAGGTCGTGTGCATCATCGGACCCTCCGGCTCCGGAAAAAGCACGCTGCTGCGCTGCATGAACTTCCTTGAGGAGTACCAGAGCGGCGAGATTTTCATTCGCGGCAAGCTGATCGGCTATGCCAACGCGCGGTCCGGCCAGCGCGTTCGCGACAGCGAGCGCAACATCGATGCGCTGCGCCGTGACGTCGCGATGGTGTTTCAGCAGTTCAATCTTTGGCCGCACATGAGCGTGCTCGACAACGTGGCGCAGCCGCTGGTCCTCGTTTACGGCAAGCCGAAGGCTGAAGCCCACGCCCGCGCCCGGCGGGTGCTCGAAAAAGTCGGGCTCGGCGACAAGATCGACGAATATCCGTTGCGGCTTTCCGGCGGCCAGCAGCAGCGCGTCGGCATCGCGCGCGCGCTCGCGGTAGAACCGGCTGCCATCTTGTTCGACGAGCCGACCTCATCGCTCGACCCGGAACTGGTCGGCGAGGTTCTGCAAGTGATGAAGCAACTCGCCGGCGAGGGCATGACGATGGTTATTGTTACGCATGAAATGCACTTCGCGGCGGAAGTCGCTGATCGCGTCATTTTTCTTGATCAGAGCACCAAGGTGGAAGAGGGTACGCCCAGGGAAGTATTCTTCAATCCGAAGAACGAGCGGACGCGGCGCTTTCTCGAAACCTGGGCAGAGCGCAATTCGCTTTTCACCAGGAATCATGCCGAGACGGCGCAACGCGCACCATCGGTCTAGGAGCCAACCAACAAGGGGATCATCGTCATGAACAGATTTGGTTTTGTCTGCGGATCGAGTGGATTGACGGCTGGCCTTCTGGCGCTGTCATTCCTGGTCTTTATGCCATCGAATGCCCGCAGCGCCGGCCTGCTCGACGAGGCGAAGGCGCGTGGCGAATTATTGCTCGGGACCGAGCTGCAATTTGCGCCATTTGAATTTCTTCAGGACAACAAGCCGGTCGGCTACAGCATCGATCTGATGAACCTCGTCGCCGCCGATCTGGGCGTGAAAATCCACATCCAGGATTTGCCGTTCGCCAGCGTGCTGCCAGGGCTCGATGCGAAGAAGTACGACATGGTCGAGGCGACCTCGACGATCACCAAGGCCCGGATGGAGCGCTACTACTTCACGCTGCCGATCATGGACGCCACCGTCGCACTGGTGAAGCGCAAGGGCGACACTTCGGTCCAGAAGCCAGCCGACATCGCCGGGAAAGTGGTCGGCGGCACCAAGGGCTCCGCCCAAACCAAGTTGTTGCAGGATTACGTAAAAACGCTGCCGGGCGGCGTTCAGGAGATCAAGGAATATATCGGCAGCCCGAACGCCTTTGCCGACTTGCAGGCGGGCCGGATCGTTGCGGTTGCGGGCTCATTGCCCAACCTCGCCTACCTGGTGAAGACGCGTCCGGACGCATTCGAGCTGGTGCTGCCGGCGTTTGGCCCGAAAGCCTATTTCGGCTGGCTGACCCGCAAGGACGAGCCCTCCAAGCAACTCGTCGATGCCGTCAACGCCTCGCTCGTCAAGCTGACCAAGAACGGCAAGGTGAAAGAGCTGCAGATGAAGTGGTTCGGCGTCGAAATCAATCTGCCGACCGACGGCATTCCTCCGCCGCTCTACTGATCGACGCAGGAATGGCCCCGCCTGCGATCGCAATACCGGCGGCGCGCCCATGCCGACGCCGCCGGAATACGGTTTGAGTGCGTGGAGTTCGCCACGTTGTCGCTCGACAAGCTGATGAACCCCCGTTCGATCGCCGTCGTCGGCGCATCGGAACGCGAGGATGCGCTCGGCAGCCGCGTCATCCGCAATCTTCGCGCGCTCGGCTACCAGGGCCGCATCTACCCCGTCAATCCGCGTTACCAAGACGTCGGCGGCCTCGCGTGCTTTCCTTCTTTGTCAGGATTGCCGGAACGCGTTGACGCCGCTTTTCTCGCCGTGCCTGCCGCACAAGGGCCCGATCTGGTTGAGGAAGCGGGCAAGCTCGGCATCGCCGCGCTGTTCATGAACGCCAACGGCTATGCCGACGGCGATGCGGCCGGCGTCGCCCTCCAGCGCCGCGTCGAAGGCACCGCCAACAGGCACGGCATCGCCCTCTGCGGTCCGAACAATCTCGGCATCATCAACGTCAACGACCACGCGGCGATGTGGACGCCGCGCTACATGATGAAGGTCAAGCAAGGGCCGATTGCCTTGATTTCGCAAAGCGGCTCGGTCGCTATCGTGCTCGCCGACGACGAACGCAAGATCGGCTTCTCCTACCTCATCACTGCGGGGAACGAGGCCGTCCTGACTGTCGCAGAGTATATGCACCACTGCGCCCAGGACGAGCGCGTCGGCGTCATTCTCGTTTATCTCGAGACAATCCGCCGTGTCGAAGCCTTCACCGAGGCGGCGCGGGAAGCGCAGCGGCACGGCAAGCCGATCGTCGTCCTCAAGCTTGGCGCCAGCGAAGGCGGCCGCGCCATGGTGCAGGCCCATACCGGCAGCCTCGCCGGGGAAGACAGGCTCTACGACGTACTGTTCCGCAAGGTCGGCATCGTGCGCGTGCGCGATCTCGATGAAATGCTGGAAACCGCGATCCTGCTGTCGGCCTATCCTAAGCCAAAGACCGGCGACTTGGTCGCGCTCACCCTGTCAGGCGGCGAGGCGGCCTTGATCGCCGATATCGCAGCCACGGTCGGCGTCAGGTTTCCGCAGCTTTCGGCAGCAACGCTCGACAAGCTGCGCCCGGCCTTTCCGCCCTACTCCAAGATCGGCAATCCGATCGACGTCTGGGGCCTTGGCTTCACCGTCGAGCGTTTTGCCATGATCGTGGATATCGTGGTCGCGGACCCCGCGATCGGCACCGTCGCCGTATCGGTCGACGCGCCGGGTGCGGGCGGCGCCGACGTGCCCTATGCCTGCGCCATGGCCGAGGTCTGCGTCGCCGCGGCGGCGAGGAGCGACAAGCATTTCGTGTTCTTCAACAATACCACCGGCACCGGCCCGAACGCAGACGTGCGCGCGATCCTCGACCGCGCAAAAATCCCTTACCTGTCAGGCGTGCGGACCGCGCTCACCGCCATCGGAAATTCACGGCGCGCGAAAAACTCCGTGGCGCCGGCAACCGTGCAGCCGCTCGCGCGGGATCGCCTCGACGCCGCGACCACGGATGTCGCGCGCTTCACGCTGTTGGCCGACGCCGGCTTGCCGATGGCGGAGTGTGTCGCCGTCGCGTCGGCCGCGGACGCCGCAGGCGCCGCGGGGAAGCTCGGGTTTCCGGTCGTCTTGAAAGGATCGGGGCCGCGCCTCGCGCATAAAAGCGACCTCGGCCTGGTTCACACCGGCCTGCGCGACGGCGCGCAAGTCAAAGCAGCTTACGATAACGTGAGCCGTCTCCTCGACAAGCATGTCGCGGAAACGGCGGAACGGGAAATTTACGTTCAGGCGATGGCCAAACCGGGTGTCGAGCTTATTCTCGGCATCCGCAATGAACCGGGGTTTGGCAGTTTCATCGTCGCCGGGCCCGGCGGGGTGTTCGTCGAGTTGATCAAACAGGCGAGCATTCGCCTGGGACCGGTCGACGAGCAGGAAGCGCTGATCATGTTGCAGGAAACGCCGGCGGCGAAATTGCTCGCCGGGTTTCGCGGCAAGGGGCCCTACGATACCGACGCCGTTGCGCGCGCAATCGCCGCGCTGTCGCGCCTCGGCGCGGCGACGGCCGGAACACTCGCAAGCATCGAGATCAATCCGCTGATCGTGCATGAAAACGGCGCCGTCGGGGTGGACGTGTTGATCGAGCCGGCAAGCAAGAAAGAGGGGAGCATTCCGCGATGAACTACGAACACCTGCTCTATGCTGTCGATGACCGGGTGGCGACCGTCACCCTCAACCGTCCGGAACAGATGAATGCGTTAAGCCTGACGCTCATCGACGAGATTATGGACGCCGTGCGGCAAGCCGATCGCGACCCGGAAGTGCGCGTCATCGTCGTCACTGGCACCGGCGGCAAGGCCTTCTCCTCCGGCTACGACATCAAGGAATCCGCCCAGCAGCCCAAGCGCGGACTGGTCGAGTGGCGCGCGCGCATGCAGCACGATGTGGCCTTCACCTACACCGTTTGGGACTGCAGCAAGCCGGTGATTGCCGTCATCGACGGCTTTTGCCTCGCCGGCGCGCTGGAATTCGCCATGTGCTGCGACATCCGCTATTGCTCCGACGACGCCAGATTTGGCGCCGTCGAAGCGCGGTTCTCGAACGGCATCGCGACGATGATCATGCCGTGGCTGATCGGTCAGCGTTGCCGCGCGCTGCTTTATACCGGCGACATATTCGACGCCGCCGAAGCGTACCGGCTCGGACTGGTCGACAAGGTCTTCCCCAAGGCGAATCTTGCGGCGGAAGCCACAAAAATCGCACGCCGCATGGCGCGCGTATCGAGCAATTGCCTCAAATGGAACAAGCGCGCGATCAACCAGACCTTCGAGACCATGGGTTTGCGCAGCGCCATCCAGTATGGCTCGGAAGCCAGCGCCATTATGGATGCGACCGGCTCTCCCGAAGCCGATACGTTCGAAACCATCCGCCGCACCGAGGGCTTGCCGGCCGCGCTCAAATGGCGCGCGGCGCAATTCGCCGACTACGAATAAAGAAAACCGCCGACCGGCAAAACCCGGGGCCGTGCAAAATGTCGTCTTTGCGCAGGAGGCATTGACGCCGAAAGCCACGTCTCTGCGCACAAAAAGAAGGCGCAAAAAGAAACCCCGGCTTGCGCGGCACGTTCATGCCGCGCAAGCCGGGATTTTTTCAGCAAAGGCTTCTACTTGCTGTCGGCGATGAAGATCACGTTGCAGTCAAACCGACGTCCGGGCACTTGCACCACCGCCGGCTGGCCGACCGGAGCAAAGCTGCACCCGCGCGATCAGCGCACTTATTCGCGTTTCGCGTTGCGTGCATTGAGCAGCATGCTTGAAGGCCCTCCGCGAGCAGCGCCGCGGAGAGCGTCGTCAGGAGGCTCGGCGTGGAACGGCTGCTGAAGGTCGGTGCCCACGAGGCCGATCACGTTCGAGCGGGCGTTGATCAGGCTCTGCGCCAGGAGATTGACGCGATAGCCGAGATGATCGGCGGCGCGCGGGATCCGCTTGCGGGCATCGGTGATGCACTCGCGTGCAATGCCCGGCGTGCGCCGACCTTCAGATGCCCGTCGGCCAGGTCTCCGGCGGCTCTCCCTCGTCCCACCCGGCGCTGCGATCGAGCGGTGTGAGCGCCTTCGTTTTGTCGAGGTGAACGAGCGCGTCGAACTGCTCCGGCAATCGCGCTTCGAAGTAGTGGCTCCAGCGCTCGGTATCCGGGCGATAGATGACGCCTATGGCACGCTGAAGTTGCGCGCCGCGCAAGGCCGTGGCGACGTCACGATCCGCGAGGTCGACCCAGAAGCGGCCATGTCCGCTGTCGTGAAACGTACGCTCGTAACTGCCCGGCAGGCCGGGCCGCACGCGCTTGCGCTCCGCGGGCGCATCCCAGTCCGACGCGGCGGTGACGGTGCCGTGAAACGTCGAGAAGCCAATCGAGTAGCTGTCGCTGCCGTAGCGCTCGCGGACGAGCTGGCCGACGTTGACTTCGCCACGGCGTCCCATCTCGGTCGCACGCGCATCGCCGAGGTGCGAGTTGTGCGCCCACACGACGATGCCTTCCGCTGCGCCGGCAATACGCTCGCGCAACGCGCCGAGCGTCTCGGTCATGTGACGATCGCGCATGTTCCACGTCGACTCGCGGCCACGATACATCGCGCGGTAATAGCGCTCGGCATTGACGATGAGCCGCGCGTTCTGCTCGGCAGAAAAGAATTCCTCGTCGTCGCCGCTGCTGCGCGCAAGGGGCAACATCGCATGGCGGCGCATTTCGACGAGCTGCGCGACCGCCTCGTCCTCGCAGGATTCGCCGCCCTGCATGACGGCGAGCGCATACCCTTGCGGATCATCGCCGAAGTACTCGAAGCAGCGGTAACGCGCGCGCGCCCGCGCCGCGGCATGAGGATCGACGCGATCGAGGTACTGCAGCACCGACTCGATCGAGCCATAGAGACTGTAGAGGTCGAGCCCGAACAGGCCGACCCGCTCGCCGACCGGGCGCGCGCGGTTGAATTGCGCGAGCCAGTCGACGAATTCACGCATCGTCTCGTTACGCCACATCCAGGCGGGAAAGCGCCGGAAGTCGGCGAGCGCCTGCAGCGCGTCCGCGTCGTCAGACCGCCCGGTGATGAAACGATGGACGCGGAACGTGTCGGGCCAGTCGGCCTCGAGCGTAACGGCGCGGAACCCATGGTCGGCAAGGAGGCGTCGCGTCAGCGCGGCGCGCATCGCGTAAAAGTCCTGCGTGCCGTGCGATGCCTCGCCGATCAGGACGATCGAAGCCCGCGCGGCGCGCGCGGCCAGCGCGTCCAGTGCGCTGTCGGAATCGACCGGCAGCGCGGCGAATGCATGCTCCATTGCGGCCCCGCTTCCCTGATGCCCGATTGGACCGCGATCCGCAGCGTTGGTGCGTGTACCTACTCGCAGTGCGGCAGATGATCGCGGATCAGCGCATCGAGGTTGGCGTAGATTGCATCGGCCACGCCGGCATCGTGCTCCGCCATCTCGCGCGCGACCGCGTCGGGGACCGGCTCGCCGGCATCGGTCCAGCCGATCGTCCCGGCGATGCTGCCGCCGGCATAGTCGGTTTCCGAGCGACGTCGACCATCTTCGTACCACGCGCGCGTCGCGCCGTCGCGTTTGCCGTGATGCCATACCGACTCGAATCGACGCGGCGGCTCGCGTCCCGGCGGGCCGTCATACCAGATGGCGACCGTGCCGTTTCGCAAATCGTCGTCGTAGGGCACGTGCGCCGCGCGCACACCCTCTGCCGTCCAGAAGATGAATGACCCGGTGCGCTTGCCCTCGTTGAACGCGCCCGCAATGCGCAGCTGCCCGTCGCCGCTTCGCAATTGATACGGGCCCTGCGGCCGACCGTCGCGGCAGTTGCCGTCGACGATCCACGTCGCCGGCGCGCCGGCAATTCCCGCCGCGGACAACGACGCGGCGACAAACAGCGTCGCGCGGATCAGCCGCGCCGCTTCGCCCACCACGCCGCGAGCTCGCCGACGATGCCGCGGCGAAATGCCAGCACGCACACGACGAAAATCGCGCCGGTGATGACGGTCACCCATTCGCCGAAGCCGGCCAGGTAGCTTTCGAGCGCGACAATGATGAACGCGCCGACGACAGGGCCGAAGATCGTGCCCATGCCGCCGAGCAGCGTCATCAGTACCACCTCGCCCGACATCGTCCAGTGCACGTCGGTCAGCGACGCGAGCTGGAACACGATCGCCTTCACCGCGCCCGCCAGTCCGGCCAGCGTCGCGGACAGCACGAAAGCGAGCAGCTTGTAGCGGTCGGCATCGTATCCGAGCGAGACCGCGCGCGGCTCGTTCTCCCGGATCGCCTTCAGCACCTGGCCGAACGGCGAATGGATGATCCGGTAGATCAGCACGAACGCCGCGATGAACACGACCAGCACCGTGTAGTACATCGCCAATGGCTGCGACAGATCAAGCAGGCCGAAGAGCCGGCCGCGCGGCACCGACTGGATTCCATCCTCGCCATGCGTGAACGGCGCCTGCACGTAGAAGAAATACATCATCTGCGCGATCGCGAGCGTGATCATTGCGAAGTAGATGCCCTGCCGCCGGATGGCGAGCGCACCGACGGCGACGCCGAGCAGCGCCGATGCGGCTGTTCCCGCGATGATCGCGAGCTCCGGCGTCAGGCCCCAGGCCTTGGCGGCGTACGCGGAAACGTATCCCGCCGTACCGAGGAACATCGCGTGGCCGAACGAAAGCAGGCCGCCGAAGCCGAGCAGCAGGTTGAAGGCGCAGGCGAACAGCGCGAAGCACAGCGCCTTCATCACGAAAACCGGATAGATTCCGGCGAAAGGCGCAACCGCGAGCACCGCCGCCATCACGGCCGTGCCGATCAGGATGCCGTTGCGCGAGCGTTGCGCGCCGACGACGCGGGACGCGATCGCCGCCACTACCGCTCCCTGCCGAACAGTCCGGCCGGGCGCACCAGCAGCACGATCACCATGATCACGAAGATCACGGTGCTCGACGCCTCCGGATAGAAATACTTCGTCAGGCCTTCGATGACGCCGAGCGCGAAACCGGTGAGGATCGCGCCCATGATCGAACCCATGCCGCCGATCACGACGACGGCGAACACGACGATGATGAGATCCGCGCCCATCAGCGGATTCACCTGGTAGATCGGCGCCGCCATCACGCCGGCGAGCGCTGCGAGTGCAACGCCGAAACCGAACGTCAGCGTGATCATCCGCGGCACATTGACGCCGAACGCCTGCACGAGCTCGCGATTCTCGGTCGCGGCCCGCAAGTAGCTGCCAAGCTTCGTGCGCTCGATCACGTACCAGGTCGCGAGGCAGATGATGAGCGACGCGACGATGACCCAGGCGCGATAGATCGGCAGGAACATGAAGCCGAGGTTCAGGCCGCCCGTGAGCAGCGCCGGGATCTGGTACGGCAATCCCGACGAGCCGAACTCGTTGCGGAACACGCCCTGGATGACGAGCGCAAGCCCGAAGGTCAGCAGCAGGCCGTAGAGGTGATCGAGCTTGTAGAGACGGGAGAGCATCGTGCGCTCGATGACGATGCCGATCGCGCCGACGACGAGCGGCGCGATCACGAGCGCCCACCAATAGCCGAGGTAATAATCGCCGACATGCGCGTACTGCAGCAGCAGCCATGCGCAGAACGCGCCCATCATGTACTGCGCGCCGTGCGTGAAGTTGATGATGTTCAGCAGGCCGAAGATCACCGCGAGGCCGAGCGACAGCATCGCGTAGAACGCGCCGTTGATGAGACCGATCAGCAGTTGGCCGAATAATGCCTGCATTCAGGTATCCGAATTGCGAGGGCCGGGCTCCGCGAAACGCATCGACATTGGAAGCGAAGCGTTGAGGGGCGCCGCAAGGCGCCCACTCGAACGCGAGCAGTTATCCGTCGCGCCGCGCGATCGTGTCCTCGAAGGCAATTACAAATCGGCGCGACGGATAATGAAGCGTTATTTCACCAGCGAGCAGCCGCCGTCCTTCAGCGGCCGGAATGCCTCGTCGGCGGGAATCGTCGCGAGCGTCTTGTAGTAGTCCCACTCGCCCTTCGATTCCGACGGCTTCTTCACTTCGACGAGATACGCCGGATGGATCGTGCGGCCGTCGACGCGAATCGAGCCCTTGCCGAACAGCGGATCGTCGGTCGGCATCGACTTCATCTTGTCGACGATCTTGCCGCCGTCCGCATCGCTCTTCAGCGCCTCTACCGCCTTGAAGTAATGCAGCAGTGACGCATAGACGCCCGCGTGCACCATCGTCGGATGGATGCCCTTGTCCTGCGGCGCGAAGCGCTTGCTGAATTCGCGCGTCTTGTCGTTCATGTCCCAGTAGAACGTTTCGGTGAAGGTGAGGCCCTGCGCCGTCGGCAATCCGAGCGCATGCACGTCGGTGATGAACACCAGCAGGCCGGCGAGGCTCTGGCCGCCCTTGACGATGCCGAATTCAGCGGCCTGCTTGATCGAGTTCGTCGTGTCGCCCCCCGCATTCGCAAGGCCGATGACCTTCGCCTTCGACGCTTGCGCCTGCAGCAGGAACGAACTGAAGTCCTGCGTGTTGATCGGCACCTTCACGCCGCCCAGGACCTTGCCGCCCGCCTTCTCGACAGCCGCCGTCGTGTCGCGCTCGAGCGCCTGCCCGAACGCGTAGTCGGCCGTGATGAAGAACCAGGTATTGCCGCCATGCTTGGTGATCGCGGTGCCGGTGCCGTTGGCCAGCATCCACGTGTCGTAGGTCCAGTGCACCGTATTGGGCGAGCACGCCTTGCCGGTCAGGTCCGACGAGCCGGGTCCCGACGCGAGGAACACCTTGTTCTTGTCCTTCGTGATCTGGCTCACCGCAAGCGCGACACCCGAGTTGGGGACGTCGACGATCACGTCCACGCCTTCCTGGTCGTACCAGCGGCGCGCGATCGCCGAGCCGACGTCGGCCTTGTTCTGGTGATCGGCGGAAACGATCTCGACCTTGATGCCGCGCTTCTCGATTCCCGAGTCCTGGACCGCCATCCTGGCGGCGACGATCGAACCCGCACCCGCCAGATCGGTGTACAGGCTCGACATGTCGGACAGCACGCCGATCTTGATCTCGTTGCCCGTCATCTGCGCCTGTGCGGTGCCGAAGGCGAACGCGCCGGCGATCGCCAGCGCAAGCACATTGCGTTTCATTGCGTTCATCGATTCTCCTCCATTGGAAATACGTTCATGTCCCTACACTCCCAGGTACTCGTGCAGCTTGCCCATGTTCCGGTCGAGCTCCGCATTCGGGATCATATCGATGATCCGGCCATGCTCCATCACGTAATGCCGGTCGGCGACGGTGGCCGCGAAGCGGAAGTTCTGCTCGACCAGCAGGATCGTGAAGCCCTGCTCCTTCAATGTGCCGATCGTGCGGCCGATCTGCTGAACGATGACCGGCGCAAGACCCTCCGTCGGCTCGTCGAGCAGCAGCAAGCGCGCGCCCGTGCGCAGAATGCGCCCGATCGCAAGCATCTGCTGCTCGCCGCCGGACAGCTTCGTGCCCTGGCTTTTCCGGCGCTCGGCGAGGTTCGGGAACAGCGCGTAGATCTGCTCCACCGTCAACCCGCCATCGCGGACCTTCGGCGGCAGCAGCAGGTTCTCCTCGACGTTGAGGCTCGAGAAGATGCCGCGCTCTTCCGGACACCAGGCGAGCCCGAGCCGCGCGATGCGATTCGAAGGCAGCCGCACGGTTTCCCGCTTCTCGAAGATGATCGATCCTTCGCGCCGGGGCACGACGCCCATGATCGATTTCAGCGTCGTCGTCTTGCCGGCGCCGTTCCGCCCGAGCAGCGTGACCACCTCGCCGGCCGCCACGTCGAACGCGACGCCGTGCAGGATATGCGATTCGCCATACCACGCCTGCAACGCGCGCACCGCCAGCAGGGGCGCCGGGAGGCTTGCATGATCCCCCCACGCTTGCGGCTTCGCCGCTTCGCTGCCCCCCGCGGGGGCGGGATCCGCGCCTTGAGGCCCCTCTGCGGCGCGCATCTGTTCCGGTTTCGGCAGCGCGCTAGCCATACGGCGTGCCGAGGTACGCTTCGATGACGGCGGGGTTCGTCGACACCGACGCGTAATTGCCCTGTGCGAGCACTTCGCCGCGCGCGAGCAC
>Ga0070709_10001679_pt1 | contig 12024 bp, 7 predicted proteins | sample LARL51metaG_FD_65449 | JGI IMG/M metagenome (GOLD analysis project Ga0070709, IMG submission 65449) | Corn, switchgrass and miscanthus rhizosphere microbial communities from Kellogg Biological Station, Michigan, USA - LAR L5-1 metaG | ecosystem: Host-associated > Plants > Roots > Rhizosphere ...
TCACTGTCAAAGGATTGGGCGGCGGCGAATCGCGAGATGTATTTGCCGCAGCTCGCGGGACGAATGCACCCGGACAGCGTCGGAACGAAGCTCGTCGGATTGTCGCACACAGGCGACTACAACCTGGCCCCGACCATCAGCCCCGACGGGAAACTGTTCGCCTTCTTCTCGAGCCGGAGCTTGTTCAGCATCGACCTGTTCGTCGGTGACGCCACGACGGGCAAGATCATCAAAAAGCTGGGCGGTCCATCGAGCGATCCGCACTTCGACGCGATCAGCTTCATCAACTCGGCGGGCGATTGGTCGCCCGACGGCAGCGAGTTCGCGTTCATCGTGTACGCCGAAGGGGCGAACGAGATCGCGATTCTCAATACAAAGAGCACGAACGTCGAGCGTCGAATCAAGCTGCCGGGGATCGGTTCGGTCAGTCACGTGTCGTGGTCGCCCGATGGTAAGACACTCGCGTTCTCGGGTCAGGCGGGTGGTTTGAGCGATCTCTATTTGCTCGACTTGAATGCGGGCACCATTCGTCAGCTGACGAATGACAAGTACGCCGACATCCAACCGACGTGGTCGCCCGACGGCAAGACGATCGCGTTCTCGACCGACCGTGGTCCGCAAACGGACTTCAACACGCTCAAATACTCGCCGCTGCAGTTGGCCACGTACGACTTGGAGACGGGCCGCATCAGCGTGTTCTCGCCGTTCGCGCGCGGGAAGCACATCAATCCCCAGTTCTCGCCCGACGGGAAGGACATCTTCTTCATCTCCGATCAAGATGGCTTCGCCGACGTCTACCGACTGAACTTGGCGGGCGGCCAGGTCTACCGCGTCACGCACGTGTCGACCGGTGTGAGCGGAATCACCACCGTGTCGCCGGCGATCTCCGTATCGCGCCAGACAGGGCGCATGCTGCTGTCGACGTTCTACGATCAAGGCAATGAGATTCGCGGGCTCGACATGTCGCAGACGGTCGGAACGCTCGTCACGCCGTCGAATGTGGCGGAGGGCGACAAGCTGCCGCCTCCGCAGGTCACACGCAGCTTGGTGATGGGCTATCTCGCCGATCCGACGACGGGTCTGCCGTCGGGAACGGAATTCACGGTCGAGGGTTATCACTCGTCGTTCGCGCTCGACGCGATCGGTCAGCCGAGTTTGGGCGTAGTTGCGGGCGGTCCGTTCGGCACCGGCGTCGCCGGCGGCGTATCGATGATCTTCGGCGATCAGTTGAGCGACCGACAGATCTTCGCCGCGATTCAGGCCAACGGAACGGTCAAGGACATCGGCGGCGCGCTACAGTATTACAACTTGAAGCGTCGCTGGAACTGGGGCGCGGGCATCGAACACGTTCCTTATTTGACCGGGCAGGTCTATCTCCAGGACACGACGTTGGCCGGCGGCATCCAAGGCTACTCGGTCAACCAGGTATTGCAGCGCATCTACATCGATCAGGCGATGCTGTTCACGCAGTACCCGTTCTCGAGTACACGACGCCTCGAGCTGACCGCGACCGCGACGCACTATGGGTTCGACACGGAGTTGTTCCAAACGGTGTTCGTCGGAAACTCCGTCGTCGATCAGCGCGACACGAATATCGGCTCGCAGTACAAGCCAGTGGTGTTCGCCGAGCCTTCGGTGGCGTACGTCGGCGACAACTCGTTCGCGGCCTTTACGTCGCCGGTGCAAGGCGAACGATACCGGTTGCAATACACGCCGACCTTCGGCTCGGTGACGTATCAGTTGGCGATCGCCGATTATCGCCGGTACTTCTTCATGCGACCGTTCACCTTCGCCATTCGCGGGATGTCGCTCGGCCGCTACGGCAGCGGCGCCGAAGACGTGAACACGACGTGGCCGATTTACCTCGGTGAGGAAACGCTCATGCGTGGGTATGGCTACGGCTCGTTCAGCAGCGACGAGTGCGAGGTCACCGGCGCGGCCGCCGGATCGCAAGCGGCCACCGTCGGCTGCCCGGCATTCCAACGGTTGTTCGGGAGCAAGGTTGGCGTCGTGAATGCGGAATTCCGTATTCCGCTATTTGGCACGGAGGGGTTCGGGTTGCTCAACTTCCCGTTCTTGCCGACCGAGGTGTCGCCCTTCTTCGACGCGGGCGTTTCATACACCAACGCGCAGGGTCCGAACTTCCGACTGACCCGCGAGGCCAACGACATCCCGACCAACTGCGCGCAGCCGAGCAGCAACATTCAGGCGTTGCAGCAGTCGTACTATCCGTGCGCCGATCGCATTCCGGTGTTCAGCGCCGGCGTGTCGTTCCGCTTCAACCTGATGGGGTACGCGATCATGGAAGCGTACGCGGCGCATCCGTTCCAGCGGCCAAAGAAGAATTGGGTGTGGGGATTCCAGCTGGCGCCGGGATGGTGAAGCGAAGTACTCAGTAATCAGTCGTCAGTCCTGAGTTTTACCACCCAGTACTGAGTACTAAGTACTCAGTACTGAGTACTGAGTACTGAGTACTTAGTACTGAGTACTCAGTTGGAAAGCTCACGACTGAGAACTGAACACTGAGAACTCACCAAGCGTAGCTTGCCTTGTAGATTGCTTGGTTGCGCTGTACGAGCCGCACGTAGTCGCGCGTCTCAGAAAACGGGATTCGCTCGGCGAATACCTCCGGATCGTCGACCCCCGGCTTTGCCGACCAGCGCGACACGCGCGAGCCGCCCGCATTGTACGCGGCGAGAATGCGGGGCGTCGCGGCGTACTGTTTGACGAATGCGGCGAGGTGCGCAGTGCCGATTTGCAGGTTCGCGTCGGCGTCGTACAACAATGCGGAAGTCCACACGGGAAAGCGCAGCGAGCGAGAGACCTCGGCGCCCACACTCGGTAAGACCTGCATCAATCCCCGTGCGCCGGCGACAGACGTCGCGTGTGGATTGAAATTCGATTCTTGGCGAATGATTGCCGCGACTAGGGCCGGATCGAGGCCGTGCGCCTTGGCGTCCCGTGTGAGCTCGTCTCGATCGAGGACGGGAAAGAGCAATCGGTACGCGCGTGCGTCGCGAGCACCCGAATCAATCAGTTTCTGCGCCAGCCGAATCGCCCGAGAGGATTGGTCGTGCTCGAGGAATGCGTGCGCTGTCGCGACGAGCCGATCCGGCGATCGGGGCGCCTGTTCCTCGAGCGCGTCGTACTCGAAGCGGGCCTCGGCGTCCATTCCCAGGCGCTCGAGCAAGGCGATCCGAGCCATCGCGCTGTCGACCGTAGCCACGCGAGGAAACGAATCGGGCTGCGACTCAGGCACCCACGGTGCCTGCTGGAGTCGACGAGCGGCGACGACGGCGTAATAGGATCTCGGCTGCTGCGCGATCACCTCGCGCCAGCGTTGCCGCGCCGCTGCTTGATCGCCGGTGGCCGCCCAGGCGCGTCCGCTCCAATAGCGCGCCGCCAGCGCGTCGTCCGAGCGCGGCATCCGCGCGGCCAGTGAATCGAATTCTGAAGCCGCTGCTTTCGCGTTGTCGTGTATCAGCGCGATCAGCGCACCTTGAAACCATCCGTCGGCCGCACGCGGAGACGTCGGATATTTGTGCGAGAGTTGTCGGAACAACGCTCGTGCCTGGTCGTCGTTGCCGCCGTCGGTGACGAGATCCGCGAGTAAATAGAGCGCGGCGCTTGCCGCGGCCGTGTCATCAGGGAAATGACCGACGACGTCGCGCAAGGCCGCTCGCGTCGCGTCGGCCGTCCCAGACGTAAGAAGAATGCGCGCACGTTGGTATGCGGCTTGGCCGGCGAGTGGGCCGTCGATCGTCCCGAGTTGCGCAAGCGCGTCGCGCGTTCGATCAAGCCGGGCCAGCGATTGAGCAAAAGAAATCCGGTCGCTCGCAGTCAGGAGCGACGGCTGAGCGAGGGCCCGCTCGAACGCCGCAACGGCTCGCGCCGGTGGTCCATTTACCGCCGCGCTGCGCGCGATGGTCAACTCCTCGGCTGGCGCGAGACTCGTGAAGCCTTTGTCCAGAACCTCGACCGCGCTCTTCGCGTCGGCTGTGCCGTTGTGCGTACGAATGAAGGCGAGCAGCTCCGATTTGACGACGTCACGCGTCGCGCTGTCCGGCGCCACCGACAACCGGAGTCGCAACGAAATGACCGTGGCGCCGAGTGCGGCATAGCGCGCGGACGCGCCGAGAGCGTCGGCAAGGCGCTCTCTCGTCTGCGCCTCCGTCCAGGCGATTCGCGGCCTCGCGACCGGCAGAGTCACCGTCGCGTACACCGCCGCGCGCTTCGCCGAGTCACGCTCGGTGCCGGCGACGCGCAACTGGAGCCAGTCGTGAATCGAAGGGAAAATACCAGCCGCACGCGAGTAGTTTGCCGCCGCGCTGTCGAAGAAGTTGTTTCGCTCGAGCGCTCGCGCGAGGAGAACGAGACGCGTCGCGCGGGTATCGGGCTCGCGTGCATCCCGCATTGCTGCCGACGCGTGCGTGAGCGCCGTCGTGTCGGCTCCGCGCTCGAGCGCCGCGCGAGTGAGAAGCTCGCGTGCCTCACCGCCAAACTCGCTGTCGATCCATGACTCGCTCGCGAGCAACTTGTCGACGTCGGCCGATCCTCCCCAACCGGCCGCGGCTCGCGCGGCGACGATCAGCGCGGCGGGAGTTCGTTTCTGAGGATCGCGCAGGATTGGTGCGAGCAGCAGCGTCGCACGCCACGGATGACCGCGGTCAATCAGTGATTGCGCATCCTTGAGCACATCGCTCTGGGCGATCGCGCGCGCAAGGTCGCGATCGCTGGATGATCCGACGTCGCCGGCGGAAGTGGACTCGCGCGACGAGCCGCACCCGGCGACCCCGATGGTCAACCCAACCAAGAAACTCGCGAGCCGCCTCATCGACGGGAGATCATCAGAATCCGTACCGCCGGCGCCGCGGCTGAGTACCGACGTATCGCTATCTGTCGCCTGCGGCCGTCGCCGGTTTCTCCTTGAGCCAATACGTGAACCACTGACGCAAGCGACTCAGACGATCGACCAGTAGCCACGGCTCGCCCGTCCTCGACAGATCATGGTTCGAGCGCGGATAGCGCACGAACTCGGCGGGCACGCCCTGTTTCTTGAGCGCCATGAACCACAGGTCGGCATTCCCGATCGGCGTGCGGAAATCTTCCTCACTCTGCACGAGGAGGGTCGGCGTCTTCACTTTGCTCACGTGACGGATCGGCGAAAGCGTATCGTACATGACCTGGTTTTCCCACGGCTTGCCGAAGAATTCGCCCTCGGTCAGGCCCTGCGCATCGGAGGCGCCGTACCAGAACGTCCACTCGCTAATCATCCGATCCGCTTCCGCAGCCTTAAAGCGATTCGTCTTGGTCGTGACCCACGCGGTCATGAAGCCGCCGTATGAGCCGCCGGTGACGCCCATCCGCGTCGAGTCGACGTCGGGACGCTTGGCCACCATGTCGACGGCCTTCATCAAATCCTCATAGTCCTTGCCGCCCCAATCGCCGCGACTCGCGTACGTGAATTCCGTGTTCGTGCCGCTCGACCCGCGCGGGTTCGTGAACAGCACGAAGAAGCCGCCGCCGGCCAGATTCTGAAACTCGTCGAACCAATTCTCGCCGTACGCCGAGTGCGGACCGCCGTGGATGTAGAGCACGAGCGGATATTTCTTCGAAGCGTCGTAGCCGTAGGGCTTCATCAGCCAGCTCTCGATTTCGAGGCCGCCGACGGATTTGACCGTGAATCGATCGGCGTCCGCCCACGCGACCTCGGCGTTCACCTTGTCGTTGAACGACGTCAGTTTTCGCTCGCATCCGCCTTGCGCGCCACTCGGGCACGCGCCGTCGATCGTCGCGACGTACAGCTCCGTGGGATGGGTGAGATCGGTCGAAACATAGACGACATGCTGCTCGGATCTGTCGAACGTCACGCCACTCACCTGTCGACGACCGCCCAACACCGTCGTGATCTTCTTGCTGTCCGGATCGACCTTGTAGATCCCCGTGCTACCACCGGTCGACGTGATCATCGCGATCTGACCGCCGGCGAGCCAGCGAATTTGTCCCGGCTCGTATTGCCACGAACCGAGAATGTCTTGCGGTTTGCCGCCGGCCGCGTTCACGACGAAGAGCCGTTGGTTCTTGAATCGACTGGGTTGGCTGACGAACGCGATTCGTTTGCTGTCCGGCGACCATGCGATCTGTGACTCGCTTCCCGCGTGCTCGAGCATGCGCGGCTTGCAGTCGGCGGTTTGCGCTTCGCAGGCCGCGACCGGAAGAATGAAGATTTCGCTGTCGTTTCGCGGCAGCTCGTCACGTTTGCGATCGGGCGGCAGCTTGGCAATCGAGTCACGCTCGGCATTGACGAGCGAGTCGGAGCGCAGCTTGGCGTCTGCCGTAAAGGCGATCCATTTTCCGTCGGGCGACACGACGACGTCGCGGTGCGAATAAGTCGTGGTCGTGAGTTGCTTGCGCGGCTGCCCCGGTCGCTCGATGTAGATCTGCGTCGGCTTGAGCGTGTCAGTGCGCGGCGCTGTGCGCGGACCGGGCAAATACCCCTGCCCATTCCCTTTGTAGGTCATGTCGACGATCTGCCGACCGTCGAACCGCGCCGAGTTCTCAGGCTTGGTGATCGCGTTGTATGGCGGACGCGCCATCGGCTGCATGCGACCGAACGGATCGTTCGTCGCGCTCGTGTCGCTCGACGAGTCACTCGGCACGCCACCGCGGCCGCCGCCGCCTCGACCGCCGCGTCCTCCGCCCTGCCCTTGCGAGATGATCGCGAAACTCCGGTCCGCGGGGAACGAGCCTGTTTGGATTCGCGGCTGGCCGTCTGGCTGAAACGCCTCGCCCGAAGGCTGGTCCATTCGGAGCGCCCACGTCGTCCCGCGTCCACCAGGTCGCTGCGACGTGAAATAGAGCGTCTTGCCGTCGTCGGAGAAGCGAGGGTTCGTGCTCTCGAACGCGGGGGCGGTATAGCGCGCCGGCTCGCCGCCCTGCGTCGAGACGACCCAAACCTCCGAATGCCGCTTGTTTTCGGCTTCTCGAACCGTCGTGACGGTGAAGGCGATTTTGCCCCCGTCTGGCGCGAAGGCCGGAGTACTGACGGTGGTGACTTTGTACCAATCGGCAGGCCGAAACGCGTGCTTCGCGGGCGTCGACTGTTGAGCAGACGCAGCGGCGCCACACGCGAGTAGGGCGGCTGCGACGATCTTCTGACCATGCATCGGGAAACTCCGGTTCGAGCACAAATCCGGGAAGGAGCGGCGTTCCACAACTTGCGAACTGAGCGTTGTCGAGTCCAGTGTTGGTACCGATGCAATCCGTCAACGTCTTCATCACCGGTGGCACCGGCTACATCGGACAGCGCTTGATACCGGCGCTGATCGCGCGCGGCCATCGCGTGGAGGCGCTCGTGCGACCCGGTTCCGAGGGCCGGTTGCCCGCGGGCGCGACTCCAATCGTTGGCAACGTATTGGCGCGCGGCTCGTTCGAGTCGGCGATCTGCGCCGGGTCGGTGGTCGTGCACTTGGTCGGCACTCCGCATCCGTCGCCGTCGAAGGCGGCGGAGTTCGAGGCGGTCGACTTCGTCAGCGCGCGCGAGTGCATCGCGGCGGCGCAATTAGCCCGCGCGCGACACTTCGTCTACGTGAGCGTCGCGCATCCGGCGCCTGTCATGCACGCCTACGTCGACGTGCGTGTACGCGCGGAGGCGTTGCTGCGCGAGAGCGGACTAGCACACACGGTGTTGCGTCCGTGGTATGTCCTGGGGCCGGGACATCGATGGGCGTATGCGCTGGTGCCGGTCTACTGGATACTTGCCGTGCTTCCGTCGACGCGAGAGGGGGCGCGGAGGCTCGGAATGGTGACGCTCGATCAGATGGTTCGCGCACTCGTGTGGGCGGTAGAGACCGCAAACCTGGGAGAGAAAGTGATGGAGGTGCCGGAGATTCGGGAACGGCGCCCGCGAGAAGTCGAGTCCTGACATCCGAAGACGAGCCATCCAAAAGAACCAACGGCCTGAAGCCGAAGCTCCAGACCGTTGACTCGGAGGAGGGAACGTGCCCACCCGCACGCTCGCGCTCACTCCCGTTTTCTAGCCGCGCAGCTTACACGCGGGGACCGGCCGCACGCCCGCCCTTCTTCCAGGCCTTGCCGGCGCGCTGAGCGACGTGCTGCTCGAATGCTTTGACGTTCGCGTCGAACTTGACCTGGTTCTCCGGCGCCAAGGCGGCGCGGAGATCAGTGCGCTCCGCCTCGAGCAACTTCTTCGTTTGCTCGCGCTGAGCCGCCGACTTTTGCCACATCGCCTTGAGTGCGGCGGTGTCGCCGCGCTGGCGAGCCTCTCGCGCCGCCTGCATTTGCGGCTTGAACTGCTCGCGAAGTGCCTTCATCTGCGGCGCGTACTTCGCCTGCACGTTCTTGATGTTCGCCTTTTCCGCGTCGCTAAGCGTGATGCCTTTGAAGAGCTGACCACGCATCCCGGGGCCGAAGCCCTGGCGCATGTGTTGGCCGTGCGCGCGCTGAGTAGACGCCGGCGGCGTCTGTTGCGCTGCCGCGATCGCGGCGCTGCCGACCACGAGCATTGCCGCAGCGAGCGCAGTACGAATATGAGTCACGGTGATCCTCCACCAGTTATGAAGAGTTACGGCGGCATTGCGCCGTCGAACTGGTAGACGTTGTGGTACAACCGACGTTAAGCGGGCCGAACTCGCGTCAGCCCGCTTGAGCCCGGCTCAGCCGTTATGACCCTTTGCCGACGTACGCCACCGCGCTGATCTCGATGGTGATGCCACGGAGATTCGCCCCCACGGCCGTGCGCGTCGGATAGGGGGCCGGCATAACCTCTTTGTAGACCGAGTTGAATTTGGCCCAGTCGTCGACGTCGGCGAGGTACACCACCATCGAAACGACGTCGGCCAGCGAAGCGCCGGCGGCTTCGAGTGCGCGTTGGACGTTGGCGAGCACCTGTCGCGTCTGGGATTCGACATGAGCGCCGACGAGCTCACCGGAAACGGGATCGCGCGGAACCTGCCCAGAAACGAATACGAAGCCGCCCGCCCGAACGGCGGGCGAGTACGCCCCGGCCGGCGGCGGCACGTTGCCGCCGAGCAGTACTGGTTGCCACTGCCGCTCGCGCTGTGTCATTTACTGTCTCCACTCAGTGAGGGTCGCATTTCATACATGCCGCTGAAGATCGCTGACCTCGAGACACCAATTCCCGTTGTCGACCTCGATCGGCTCGCCCGTAATCTCGACCGCGCAGCCGCGTACGCAACCGCGCACGATCTGGCGCTCCGGCCGCACATCAAGACGCACAAATCGCCGCGCATCGCGAGCGAGCAGATCAAACGCGGCGCCGTCGGCGTGACGTGCGCGACGCCGTTCGAAGCGGAGGTCATGAGCGACGTGTGCGATGACATTCTCGTCGCGTATCCGCCCGTCGGCGCCGCGCGGGCGAATCGCCTGGCGATGCTTCCCGATACGGTGAAGCTGACAGTCGCACTCGACTCGCTCAGAGCAGTCGACGACGTCGCCGCCGCCGCGCGCGACGCCGACCGTCCGATCAGCGTGTTGGTCGAGCTCGACGTGGGGCTACATCGCGTCGGTCTTCCGCGCGTCGACGACGCGATCGCGCTCGCGCGCGCAGTCTGCGAGCGTCCACCGCTCGAGTTCGAGGGGATCGCGTTCTATCCCGGTCATGTGCGCGACGCGGTCGGCGAGCAGTCCGCCAAGCTGGAGCAACTCGCTGCGGCGTTGCGCGATGCGTTGGACGCGTTCGATCACGCCGGCGTTCATCCCACCGTCGTCAGCGGCGGCTCGACGCCGACGATGTGGAAGACGCACGAGCTGACAGGCGTGACGGAATTTCGGCCGGGGACCTACGTCTACAACGATCGCACGACCGCCGCGATCGGCGCCTGCGATTGGGACGATTGCGCGTTCACCGTGTTGGCGACCGTCGTGAGCACCGCGGTGCCCGGCCAAGCCGTGGTCGACGCGGGCACTAAAGCACTCGGTCGGGAGCCGATGCGCGGCGTCGATCCCGGCGAAGGATTCGGCTGCGTTCTCGGCCACGGTGAGGTCGTCGTGAAAAGCATGTCGGAGGAACACGGCATTCTCGATCTCTCATCGACCGATTGGCGACCGACGGTGGGTGAGCGCGTGCGAATCATCCCGAATCACGTGTGCATCGTCGTCCATTTGAACGACGTGATTGCCGGCATTCGCGGCGACACTGTCGAGACGACGTGGCCAGTCACGGCGCGCGGGCGAGGGTACATGATAGAAACGTGAGAACCGTCAGTGCGCGGGCCCCATGGATCCTCTCCCCCGTCCGGTGCGGAACAAGAACAGCAGCGGCAGCGCGCACAACAGAATCACGCCGCTCAGAATGTAGATCCGCGAGAACGCCAAAACGCTCGCCTGCGCTTGAATCTGACGGTCAAGAACCATGAGCGCCTGTTGCTTGGCCATGATCGGATCGATGCCCCGCGAGATGAGGCCACGCGTCAGCGACTCCAAGCGGCCGAGCGATGTCGGGTCCATTGTCGTCACGTGCTCGGTGAGGATCGCTTTCTTTTGCGTCGTGAAACGCGTGAGAAGCGTCGCCATGATCGCGATGCCGAGTGAGCCGCCCAGCTGTCGCGTCAAGTTGAACATACCGGTTCCTTGAGCGAGCTCGCTCACCTTGAGCTCGGCCATCGACGCGCTGGTGAGCGGTACGAAGATCAAACCGAGTCCGACGCCGCGCAGAATGAGCGGCCAGAACGTTTGCTCCGGTCCGCTCGACAAGGTCATGCGAGCGAGCAACCACATCGATGCGAAGAACAGCAATGCGCCGATCGATACGGTCGCGCGCGCGTCGAGGCGATTGGCGTTCTTACCCACGACGGCCATCGTGATCGCCGACGCGATTGCGCCGGGAAGAATTACGAGTCCGGTCTGATTCGCCGTCAGTCCGTGCAGGTTTTGCAGGAAGATCGGCAGCACGAAGATCGAGCCGAACAGCGCGAGGCCCAACACGGCCGCGATGCTCACGCCCGCCGCCAGTTGGCGGCTTTTCAAAACACGGAAATTGATGATCGGTTCGTCGGTCGTGAGCTCGCGCCAAATGAGAAGCACGAATGACAACGCCGACGTGAACGCCAGCGTCGTCACGAGCCGCGAGTCGAACCAATCGTATCGCTCGCCCTTCTCGAGCATGAACTGCAGTGAGCCGACGCACAACGCCAACAACACGAATCCAAGGACATCGATCTTGTCGGCCCGCTCCTGATGCTCAGCGTCGTGCACATAGGTCATCGTCATCAGCGCCGCGATGATGCCGAGCGGAACGTTGATGTAAAAGATCCACGGCCAATTGTAGTTGTCGACGATCCACCCGCCGAGCGTCGGTCCGAGCGTTGGGCCGACCATCACGCCGACACCGAACATCGCTTGGCCAATGCCGACTTCCTGCGGCGGGAACGCCTCGAATAGCGTCGACTGTGCCGTCGATAGCAACGCGCCGCCGCCGATGCCCTGTACGACGCGCCAGAAAACGAGGCCGCCGAGCGACGTCGCGGCGCCGCAAAAGAACGACGCGAGCACGAACAACATGATCGACCCGGTCAGATATCGCTTCCGGCCAAAATACGCCGACAGCCATCCCGACATCGGGATCACGATCACGTTGGCGATGATGTAACCGGTCGACACCCACGAGATCTCGTCGAGCGTCGCGCCGAGATTGCCCATCATGTGAGGAATGGCGACGTTGACGATCGACGTGTCGATCAGCTCGAGCACCGCGGCCAGCGTCACCGCGATCGCGATCAAGTACTTGTATTTGTACTTATCCTCAGCGACCGGCGCTGGCGTCTTCGACGGAACGCCGACATAGATCGCCGCCGTTCCGCGTGGGCCGGATGAAATCGTTGGAGACGACATGCGAGCTGGTTGCTAGTTGCTGGTACTGGTTGCTGGTACTGGTTACTGGTTGCTGGTACTGGTTGTCAGATGCCGCCGTTTGCAGTTGCTAGCACCAGCAACCAGCAACTAGCAACTAGAAACTGCCGCCTTCGTGTCGACATGCACGGTCAC
>Ga0070709_10001680_pt1 | contig 12023 bp, 8 predicted proteins | sample LARL51metaG_FD_65449 | JGI IMG/M metagenome (GOLD analysis project Ga0070709, IMG submission 65449) | Corn, switchgrass and miscanthus rhizosphere microbial communities from Kellogg Biological Station, Michigan, USA - LAR L5-1 metaG | ecosystem: Host-associated > Plants > Roots > Rhizosphere ...
TCTGACGCAGCAGGTGGGCATCAGCCCGGACGAGTTCGTGTTCTATGATGGCTCCGGGCTCTCCCGCGAAAACCTGGTCACGCCACACGCCATCGTGCAATTGCTGCAGTACGCCTCCAATCAGCCCTGGGCGCTGCTCTTTGAAGGCACGCTGCCGGTGGCGGGCGTGGATGGCTCGCTGGCCGACCGCCTTAAAGGAACGCCGGCGATGGGCCATGTGCAGGGCAAGACTGGCTCCTTAAATCATGTAAACGCACTCTCCGGCTACGCCACCACCCCCAAAGGCGAAAAGATCGTATTCTCCATCCTCACCAATAACCATCATCTTCCCGACCGCGAAGCCCTGAACACCATTGACCAGATTGTGCTGGCGGTGATGCAGCAGTAGCGCACGCCGGTAAATTGTTACGTCTCTCTATGCGCGTGTGTGTGACGTCGCGAGCAACGTCTCTGCCGGGTCTTTGTTTGTGATTCAGAACCTACCTGAGTAAGAACGGCAACACGCATGCATTGGGCTCGGTGTCGGAAGCAGGCTCGCGGCGCGCGGGCACGCCCAGGCTGATTTCTTCGCGAAAAGGCGAGGGGTCGAGCCGGCACAGTTCCCCGTCGCGGTGCAATACGACAGAATGCGCGCCAATCGCTTGCGGAAATTGGACGGAAGCGCGCGACCCGCAGCATAGATACAGCGAGAGCAGGTCGCAGAACTGCAACAAGTCCACCAGGTCTTCCACCTCGGACCACGAACGCGACTGCCGGCTAAGACGCGCCGCATCCTCCCTGGCTTCGTTGTCTGCGAACGCATGTATGCGGGTTGCGTCCTCAAGCGAATCTTCAACCGAATTCAGCCGGTGTTCGGCGAGGCGCCGGAAATGGCCACTGACCATGAGCCCGCCGATGGCGCCGGCCCTCTCCTCCGCGCATTGGATGGAAGCAATCCAGGCTTCCACGAACATCGTCACCGGAGCCTGTAAAAACGAAAGCGGACGCCTGTCGGGGTCATGCGGTGGCTGAGGAGCATTGCCTTTTTCGCCCCCGGCGAGCCCGCCGCCGTCATACTTGGCCCAGCCGGCATCATGCAAAGAAATGGCGCGCACTCTGTCATCCTGGAGGCGCGGGAACTCGGGTGTGTCGAACTGCGCGGCAAGGTCCCCCGCCAGCGCGGCATGATCGGGTTGCGCGATCAGCCACCAGGTGGACGCATTTACTTTTTGGCTGGCGGCCACCGCATCCCAGGCGGGAATGATTTGAGAAGAGGCGGAGGACGCCGCGCCCAGAGGATGAAGAATCATTGCGGCCGCCGCGCCCGCGCCCGCTGCCGCCCTGCCATGGCCGCGGCCGCCGCGCCTGTGCCGGTGGGCGGCTTGCGCATGCCGTCCAGCAACTGCTTCAGCACCACCGCGTTATTGTGTTCGAGATTGCGCGAGGCGAACAGCAGCGTGAGCCGGCTGCGCCTGGCGGCCAGGCGGTAGAGCTCTTCCAAAGCTTCGGCTGCCTGGGGGCGCGCCAGTTCCTTGAGGTAGCGGCGGCGAAACATGTCCCAGCTCTGCGGGCGGGCATGAAACCAGCGCCGCAACTCGTCGGAAGGCGCAAGGTCCTTCAGCCAGGTGTGCACAGCTTCCTTGCGCACGCCGCGCGGCCACAGGCGGTCCACCAGCACGCGGGCGCCATCGGCGCGCACCGGCTTCTCGTAAACGCGTTTGACTGCGACCGGCATGGGCTTTGCTCTATTATTGTACGTTTCCCGGGTGCCCCATTGAGAACCGTACTCCTCCTCTGCTCCTCGGCCCTCATCCTAAGTTTGCTCGCCGGCTGCGAGGCGCAGCGACGCAAGAGCGATGCTGAACTGGGACTCAACCCCCAGCAGGCCGCCGGACGCCGCGTGTTTGACTATTATTGCGCCCGCTGCCACGAAGCCTATTCCTCCAGCGATTTGCAGGGACCGAGCCTGCAACATATGTTCAAGAAGCAGTATCTGCGCAGCGGTTTGCCCGCCAATGACGACCGTGTGACGGAGGTCGTGCGATATGGAAAAAGCAAGATGCCGTCCTTCGGCAACGTGCTCACGCCACAGCAGATCAGGGACTTGATGGGGTACCTGCACACTCTTTAGAGACACGCGTGCGAGAGATATGCTTAGGGACGACCTCAGGACGGCCGCGGGAACGCCGGCGCGAAGGTGAAGTGTAAAATAGAACTTCGCATGGGGTCTTCTTCCGAACTGGTTCAGATCAGCCTGGCGCCACCGCGGCCACAGCCTAAGCCGCAATGGCTGCGCGCCCGGGCCCCAGTCGGGGATAACTATCACAATCTTAAGGGCTTGGCCCGGGGCCTCGGCCTACACACAGTGTGCGAGTCGGCGCAGTGCCCTAACATCGGCGAGTGCTGGAACCACCGCACCGCCACTTTCATGCTGCTGGGCGACAACTGCACGCGGCGCTGCGGCTTCTGCGCCGTGCCCAAGGGCAAACCTGGTCCGCTGGATTGGGATGAACCGCGACGCGTGGCCGAGGCGGTTGCCACCCTGGGGCTGAAGCACGCCGTGGTGACCAGCGTGAATCGCGACGATGACAACCTGGGCGGGGCGCGCATCTTTGCCCAAACCATCGAAGAAATCCGCAAGCTCACCCCGGAGTGCCGGGTTGAAGTATTGATTCCCGATTTTCAGGGCCTGGACGAAGCCCTGAAAATTGTTCTCGATGCCCGACCCGATGTCCTGAACCACAACACCGAAACCGTGCCCCGGTTGTATCGCGCAGTCCGCTCGGGCGCGCGCTACCAGCGCACCTTGAAACTGCTGGAAAATGCCAAGGAGTTTTCCCCGGGGATGGTCACCAAGTCGGGAGTGATGGTCGGTCTGGGTGAAGAAATGTCCGAACTGGTCGAGGTTTTTCGCGACTTGGCCGCGCGCGGCGTAGACCTGCTGACCGTGGGCCAGTATCTGCGGCCTTCCCGCGATCACCTGCCTATCGCCCGCTTCTACACCCCGGACGAGTTCCTGCACCTCAAAGAGGAAGCGCTGCGCTTCGGCTTCCGCCACGTGGAATCGGGTCCGCTGGTGCGATCAAGCTATCACGCGCACGAGCAGGCCGAAGCGACTAAGCCCGCCCTTAGCATCTAGAACAAGCGTTTGGCACTGCCGAGCACGTGCCTAAGCCGCGCTGCCGCCGCGGATAACCTGCAGCTCACATTCGGTGGCCCAGTAGCCTGCGCCATTCTCGCCATCCAGCACATATTCCTGAACCACGTAAACGCTTCGATCGGGAGCCTTTTCCACTGATTCCCAGCGCTGAATGTGGCGCACGGGCTGGGGGTTGCGCCAGACGATTTGCAGCTCCATGGGGGGACTCCACAGCCACCCAGAAAGCAACTGCCGTGCCAAGCCGCCCAGAGACTACTGCCTGCAGCTAAGCCACTGCCTGCCTTGGGGTTACACGTGCGCCACGCGACCAGGAGGGCTTGTTCTAAGAGGATTTTCAGACCGAATTGGGCGAGTTGGTCCCAGATCGGAACCAGCCGCCGGTAGAGACGTAATTGATTACGTCTCTACCGGTGCTCCTTTGTCGTGTTAGTTAGAATGTGACCCGCAGGGCCAGCTGAATCTGGCGCGGGTTGAAGACGGCTCGCGGCGTGCCGTAGCCCGGATTGGGGGAGCCATCCAGGAAGGTCCCCGGTGTCCCCGCGGGAATGAAGTCGGGCGCTCCGTAAACTGTGTTGAAGTACCGGATGTTGACGTTATTCAAGGCATTAAAGGCTTCTGCCATGCCCTGCAGGTGCACCTTCTCGGTCACGTTGAAGGTGCGGGAAAGGCGCAAGTCCACGGTCTGGTAGCTGTCGCCGCGGAAGGTGTTGCGGGGCTCGAGGCCCACGCGGTCGTTCAGCGGGAAGCCGTCGCCGTTGGCGTCGAAGCCCACAAACTTGGTGAAGTAATGGGGCGACTCCAGGGTCACGATAGTGGAGAACTCGAAGTCGTTGAGCACGGCGTTCAGGTGCGTGGGACCCGCCAGGGTCATGCTGCCCACAAAGCGGTGGCGCACATCATCAGCGGATAAAGCCTTCTCGGCGCCGAAATTACCGCTGTCCTGGGGAATGAGCACAAAGCTGGGATTGGGGCCATCGTCCAGGGTCTTGGACCAGGTGTAGCTGATGCCGTAGCCGATATGGTGGCTGACTCGCTTGTTCAAGTTGACGAGCAGCCCGTCGAATTCCGAATACCAGCGCGAATCCGCCTCAAAGTAGGTGAAATAGTTGGGGTTCCTGGAACCGGGAACTCCGGGCGCGCCGCACACTGAAACCGGGCAGAAGAAGGTGTTCTTCACCCCCAGGTCGCCGTTGGAGTCGTGGACCAATACGGAACCGGTGGGCGAAGGCTGGTTGATGTTGAAGAAACTGCCCAGGTGCACGCCGTGGGTGCGCAGGTAGCTGATGTTGAGCACGGCGTCCTTGTAGGGCTGGAACTCAACCCCAAAGCTGCTCTGGATGCCATAAGGCATTTTGTGGTTTTGGGTGAAGCGCACGATGGTAGCGGGCAAAAGCACGCCCAGTGTGGCCGGATTTTGGGGATTGGGGTACTGCCCGCTGATCAGCCCATTGAACGCGTTTTGAAAAGCCGCCGGGAAGAAGCCGGAGTAGCCGAAAAGCTGGCTGGTGGAATTGAGGTTATCTTCGCCCGGGCGAAACTTACCGTAGGCCGCGGTGCCGCCGCAGGAGGGCGCCTGGCACATGAGCAGGGGCGAGGGGATGGTGCCGTGGAACAGCCCAAAGCCGCCGCGCAGCACCACGGAGTGGCTGCCGCCAAAGTTGTAGGCGAAACCGGCGCGCGGATCCACGCCGTGGGGATTATCCAGCACGTTGCTGGGCCAGGTTTCGAAATCGAAACGCGTGCCCAGGGTCAGGGTCAGGTTCTGGGTGGCGCTGAAGCGGTCCTGGACATAGAAGCCTTCATAGGTGTGGCCCAGGGTGCCGCTGGCCTGGTTGCGTATGGCCTGGGGATAGCCATTCATCTGGAACACAGACGGATCAAATGTGGTCTCGTTGAAGTTGGGCGCCTGGAAGCGCTCCATCCACAGCACTACCGGCGTGTGGTCCAGCAGATTGGAACGGTTGCAGGGCGAACCGGGGTTGGTGGGATCAGGGGCGATGCAGACGAAGGTTGCCTCAAAGGGATAGAACAGCGGGAACGACTCAGTCGTGTTCACGTGGTTGAAGTCGCCACCGAAGCTGATGGTGTGGCGCCCTGCGGTCTTGGTCACGTTGTCCACCAGTTCAAAGCGCCCCTCGTTGTAGAAATCGGGATTCCCGCGGTTGACTCCAATCGCGAACTGGTTGGCCACTTCCATGTGCGGCTCCGCCGTGACCGTGGGGAAATCGAAGGAACGCTTGGCGTACTGCATGCGCACTTCATTCACCAGGCTGGGAGAGATGATCGAGGTGAGGCTGCCCACTACCGACTGGTCGCGGGAGAAGTTGTTCTTAAAACCGGAGGGCAGGTCGGAGCCGTCATTGAGTGGCGAGTAGTTGTGCAACCGACCATCATCGAAGAAGTAGCGCACGTACATGTATTCCTTGGTGCTGAAGGCGTGGTCCAGTTTCACCAGGAAGTTGTCGTAATTATTGCTGCGGGTGACGTTCAGATTTTCCGCCGGGAAGCCGATGCTGGACTTGAACTGGTTGATGGTGGTGATGTTGTTCAGAATGATGGAATTGTAGTAGGGCGACTCACTGCGCCGCTGGCCTTCATAGTTGGCAAAGAAGAAAGTCTTGTCCTTCTTGATGGGACCGCCAAAGGTGAAGCCGTACTGATTCTGGCGCAGCTTGTTGAGGCGGCGGCAACCGCCGGAATTGATGTCGCCGGGTACCGTGCAGCTGAAGGGATCTTTGGAGGCCAGCAGGCTGTTGGCATCCAGGGCGTCATTGCGGAAGTACTCGTAGGCCGAGCCATGGTAGGTGTTGGTTCCGCTTTTGGTGATGATGTCCACAATGCCGCCCACGGCGCGCCCGAATTCGCTGCTGTAGTCGCTGTTGATCACGCGGAATTCGCGCACCGCATCCTGCGAAGGCGTGTACTTCTGCACGCCGGAGGCCGTGGAGATGTCGTCAGCACCGTCAATGGCCACGAAGTTGTAGTGAATGTTCTGCCCGGCAAAGGAGAGCTTGGTCACGGGCTCGATGATCACGTCGGTGCTGCCGGAGGTGGTGTCGCCGATGGTGACGCCCGGCGCCAGCAGGGCAAAGTCAATGAACTGGCGGCCGTTCACCGGCAGGTTTTCAATCTTGTTCTCGTCAATCACTGAGCTGACCATGGTGCGCGTCGGCTCGGCGGTCACGCCCACATCCACTACCTTGATCTCCTGTGTCACCTCGCCCAGGGGCAGGGTGAAATTCACCGCGCCCACCTGGCCGACATCGAGATGGACCTTTTTCACCTGCTTCTGAAAGCCTTGCTTGTTTACTGTCACCACGTAGTCGCCGACGGGCAGCAAGGCAATCTGGTAACCGCCGTTGGCATCGCTGCTAGCGGTCCGGGAGATGGACGTGGCCGTATTGACCGCCGTCACCTGCGCGTCAGGAATGACCGCCCCGGTGCTGTCATACACCCGGCCCTGCACCGTTACCGTTACCACCTGGGAGAGCGACGGCAAACTCAACAAAACCAGCAACATGCAAAGCAGGCTGCAAGCGAACACGCGGGCACGCATCATTAGCTTCCACCTCAATGGGATATAAGGACAAATAACGGCGAGAGCAGGTGCAGCTTTGCATCTGATATTGCAAAACCGGGGCAAAGTCAATAGCTTACGCGGGACTTCGCGGGTATGTCGCAAGATAGCGCAAGTGGTGGTTGCGAATCGCAACAGCTTGGCCCCTCTGAAGCTTGCTTTGAAAATTGGCCCACGGTTAAGTTCTGTGTAGAAGAGAAAATGGCACCTCAGCGGCTGAAGCCGGCATCTCTGCTCGGCCTGTCAGGCAGCGCTAAAGCGCTGCGCCACCCAAATCCAGTAGGTAGGGAGTGTTTGCGTGGGAATTCAAGGTAAAGAGTGGCGGGAACGAGTTGATTCTCTCAGCCGCGAAGCGGCGCCAGAATGTAGCCCCGGGCATAAGCCCGGGGAGATGAAGTGGAACGAAAATCAGCCCCAGCGGGGCGAAAGAGCTGTTACCACGCTGAAGGCCTGTTCTGACAGCTTCCGATGGATCAGCGATTGCGCGTGAGTACTGTCTGATAGGGATCCGCCAGCAGTTTGTGTGCGCCCGCCGGGGCGCTCAGGCGAAAGCTGGTTTCCTCGCCATCGGCGAACACGCGGCCCAGCAGCACAGGGGTTCGACCCATCACAGCATAAATAGGCACCGAAGTGATCAGGTCCGCGGGCGCGTCCTCCTGCTTTATGGTGCCCGTGACCATAACGGAACTCCCCTTGCGCAGGAACTTTGTGTCCGCCAGTTGCAGGCGAGGGATGGCGATGCCGTTCACCCAGCCATCGAAGAACCAGTCCAGGGATTTGTGTCCTTCGAACCAGAGTGACGGAGGCAGGCTCTCCTCGAACGCCGCCTGCACATCCTGCAGCGTCATCACCTTGCCGGCAAAGCGCTCCTGCAGAACCCGCAATACCTTCAGGAACAGCTCATCGCCATCACCGGCGGGCTTCCGTCCGCGCGTTCGGGACTGGCTGGCGGCATCGCGCAGCATGTAGCGCAGCATATGAAACAGCCAGGTGCCCCGGCCGTAAGCGATGGCGTCATAAGCGTCGGGAAATTTCGAGGAAGAGAGGCGCAGGCCCAGCGTGACCGGCCCGGCCTGACGCAGTTCCATGCCGGCCTTGTTTTTCTGCAGCAGTTGCTGGCGGTAGGTTTGCATCATAAGTGCGAACTGCTGGGGATGCTCGCGCTCCAGCATCATGAGCACGCAATAGTTGGCCAGGGCTTCGCCAATCCACTGATCGCGATAGCTGCGCCAGCCCACCAGGTCGCCCCACCATTGATGGGCGGTTTCGTGCGCCGGCATGAGCTCGCCGTAAAGCACATCCGCCTGCGGGCTAAAGTGCAGAACCTCGCGTTCGTGGGGAGTGAGGAATGCGAGGCTGGAAAGAAAGACCAGCCCCGGCCAGCCCTGGCTGGTTCCTCCCGGCATTTGCGTCAGGGAGAGGCTGCTGTAAGGGAACGGACCCAGGCGGGCGCTGAGAAAGCCGATGGCGTGCGCCGCCTCATCCGCCACCGCCTGGGCATTGCGGGCGGGCGAAGGCGAGGGAGGAGGCGCTGCCATCGCCATTCTCTCCTGCGATAAGCGCTCGGCTGGGGAAATTTCCGGGTTGGGGGCGGGAGGGGCCGGGGGCAAAGGCCGCGCTTGCGGGAAGGTGCGTTCCACTCCCGCCGCGGCGTAGGTGTCAACCACCACTTGCCCGGCGTGCGCCACCGCTTTCACATACTGGCCGAGGTTGAAGCCGGCCATGGGCATGGCGTGCTCAGAGACCCAATGACCGACCTGCTCACCAGGTATGGCCGGAGAATATCCTACTTCCGCGACAGGAGGAACCTGCTTGCCCGTGGCCACCAGGGTCCAGCCTGGTGGGTAGTGAAACTGCAGATCGAATTGGGACATGGCCAGGCCGCGGTTGGGATACCACGTGCCGCGCGCGCCTACGTAGAGCAGTCCTCCGCCGGCCTCAGAAAGCACCGGCCCGGAATATTCGAAGCTCAACTGCAGCCGCTGCCCGGCCTGCAGCGGTTCGGGAAAAACCACCGCCACTATATCGTTGCCCCGCCGCGCCAGCTGCGTGCCATCAAGGGCCGGATTGTGCACGAACTCCACGGAGCGCCCGTCGGCCTCCACTTCCTTCACCTGCAGAAAACGCGAGAGCTCGAACAGCAGTGCCCGGTCGCCGCTTTGCCGGACCTCCACCTCCAGCAGGGTCTTGGCGGAGAGCTCATGGGGAAGCGTGACACGCGCCCGAATGCGGTAGCGAGAGATGTCAACCACACTGAGCGAGCTCTCAGATTGCGCTCTTTCGCCCGGCTTGGCACGTGTGGGAAGAGAAAAAGAAGTCCACAGATCGTAAAAATCGCCTTGCGGCGTCAGCGTCAGCTGCCCAGCAGACACCTGCTCAACTGCCAGGGAATCGAAAAAGACGTCGAAGAGCCCGCGCCGTGGGCTGCTCAGACGCAAATGCAGGAAGTGGTCATTACCGGTATAGGCCGACAACGGCTGCCTAGCGGTGGCGGCAGGCAGAAAGCGGCTGAATGTCAGGAGCAGCCGCAGCGCGTCGCTGGTGGCCAGCGAACTGGCTACCGCGCTGTTGGTGGCAAAAAATTCCTGGGCATCGCTCGCGGGATACATGAAGGGCTCCAGTTCCTGCCGCGTATCGTCGTTGAAGCGCAGATAGGCGGCGGTGAACTGCTCCTCCAGGATGGGGGTGCCGGTGAACAGTCCCAGGGAAGCGCGCTCGGCGCGATTTGGGGGCATGAGCAGCAGGTCGCCTTCGCCCTCAAAGTAGGCGCCCGTTACCCGCCCCAGCACGTCCTTGGTAAAGGCGATGGTGCCGTCATTGAAAGTTACGTGCAGGTTTGGGTGCTCGATAGAAGCGTTGCGAATGTGGAAGACGCGGGCAGGATCAAGGCCAACGCTTCCCAGTTCCTGGTAGAGCGTAGCCCCTGTCGAGGGGCGGACTGTCGGCGGGCTCTCCTGGGTCGCCAGGGCCGCTTGGGCACACGTTGTGATGCCCACTAAGAGAAGCAGCGCACGGAGATAGCCAGTTACCTTGGTCACGGTTTCAGCCGCGAACGGCGCGGTTAAAATCGCGACGTGCGGGCCTGCCTGATTATCGTCCTCATCTCGGCGATTTGTGCCCCGGCCGACACCATTTATCTGAAGAATGGCCGCCGGATTGTGGCGGACCGCGTACGCCAGGGCGCAACTCACGTCGAATACGATATTGGGGACAATTCCTATGCTATCCCCAAATCGCTGGTGGAGCACGTGGATGCCACCGGGATGCCGCCCAGCCAAGGGTCTGACGCAGGGCCAGAGGGGCAGAAGCCCGCTTCCGAGATGCCGGCCTTCACCCCTAGCGTGACGATGGACGACAGTCAGGTCGCGGTTTCCGTCCTCAAGGACGGGCGAGTAGATACTTCGGTGCTGGATTCCCTCGACCGCTCCGGGAACGCCCAAATGGCTGCCGCCGGCTACTTCCTTGCAGGCCGCCATGAAGAGGAAGCCGGCCACCGTACGCAGGCTCAATCCTATTTGCAGCACGCAGTGGGCTTGACGCCGGAGAATCCCGCCATCCTCACTCATTATGGCGCTGTGCTGTTGCAGGGTGGCAATTACCGCCAGGCGATGGACGTGTCCCTGCGAGCGACGCGGCTAGCCCCGGACTCTGCGGATGCATTCGCCGTGCTCGGCTTTGCCCAGTTCATGTCTGACCGCAGCCAGGATGCTGTCCGCTCCTGGAAGCGCTCCCTGCAACTGCGTCCCGACCCCACGGTGCAGCAATTTCTTGCCAAGGCGCAGCGCGAGGTTGCCGCTGAGGCCAACTTCACCGAACGCGAAACCGGGCACTTCACCCTGCGCTATGAAGGCCGGCAGACCTCGGACGAATTTCGCCGCCAGCTGCTGCAGGTGCTGGATGCCGACTACAACGATCTCTCTACACAACTTGACGCCCAGCCGCGCTACAGCATTCCCGTGGTGCTCTACACCGAGCAGGAATTCTTTGACGTGACGCAGGCGCCGGGCTGGACCAGCGCCCTGAATGACGGCAAGCTGCGCATCCCGGTAAGCGGCTTGACCGAAGTGACGCCGGAGCTGGCGCGCGTGCTTAAGCACGAACTGGCACACTCATTTATCAACCAGCTCAGCGGCGGGCGCTGCCCGCAGTGGCTGCATGAAGGCATTGCTCAGCTGCTCGAGCCGCGCAGCACGGCTTATTTTGGCCAGCGACTGGGGCAGCTCATGAGCCAGCACCAGGCTTTGCCCTTCAACATGCTGGAGAGCAGCTTTATCCGCTTCAGCACGCCGGAGGCGCGCCTGGCCTACGACGAATCGCTGGCTGCCGCCGAATACATTCGCGACACCGACGGCATGGACGACCTGGTCCGCATATTGCGCCGCATTGCTGAAGGCAGCTCGACCGAAGCCGCCATGCGCGCCACCATCCATTGCGACTACGCCGGGCTGGAGACTGACGTGGGAGCGTTTCTGCAGCAGAAGTACGGGAAGTAAGCCAGATATTAGCGGCTGAGAACGCTACTGCAGCAGGCCGATACGGCGCAGCAGGTCCGCAAAGCGAGGATCGGAACGGAGACTATCGAACTGCGGCTGGACTTTGACGGCAATTACCCTACGATTTCCGTATGCTTGCTCCAAATAGCGGAAGGCGCGTTCCTTGTCTCCGAGCAACGCCGCCGCACAGGCGGCTCCTATCACATCGTAAGTGCCGGATGAAGCATCGTTCTGTATTTTCAACAATACTTGCAAGACGCCCCGACAACCTCCGGCCACAAACGCCCTCCTGAAACTTTCGGCATTGGCCGGTCGTTCATAAGAATCCTCAGAGTGAGCGTATGCCTCGGAGGCGTCGGCACACATTTTCTTCTGCAAGTAAGCCTCGCCAAGGCTGTAATAAACAGAAGGATTCCCCGGGTAAATCATCAGTGTTTTCTGATATTGTGCAATGGCTCGGTCATACTCTCTAGCTAGAAAATAGACGATCCCCTTCGTATACGAGATGGTGAACGATGTAGGGTCGAGAGCCTCAGCCTTGTCCATTTCCTGAATACCTTCGGCGAAGCGCCCCACGAAGGTGAGATACCAGCCGGAAATTACATGCGCCCGCGAACTATTTGGGTTGCGCAAGACGGCCTCGCGTAGTTCCTCCCCGGCTTGCCTCCACTGGAGATCCATGAATAATGCCAAACCCAGCGCAGCATGAGCCTCAGCTAGAGACTTGTCCCGCTCCACCGCTTTCCTCGCCGCCGCCAATCCCAGGACTCGAAGTTCGGGAGCCAGGGGATCACCAAAAAATGCCGCCAGGCTT
>Ga0070709_10001683_pt1 | contig 12010 bp, 12 predicted proteins | sample LARL51metaG_FD_65449 | JGI IMG/M metagenome (GOLD analysis project Ga0070709, IMG submission 65449) | Corn, switchgrass and miscanthus rhizosphere microbial communities from Kellogg Biological Station, Michigan, USA - LAR L5-1 metaG | ecosystem: Host-associated > Plants > Roots > Rhizosphere ...
TCAGTCCCGCCTCGAGCAGGAGGGTCCGTGTTTCTGCCCGGCGCTGCTTCTTGACGATACCCATTAGGATCTATGATACCATACGGTACCTAATGGCAAAAGGAATTAGGGAAATAGGTCTGGAAGAGGTGTCCCAGGACGCACATTAGGTACTCATAAGTATCTCAGATACGCTGAGGTATCTCATTTGTGGGGTATCTCCGGAAGCGCGGGAATCGCGCAACCCAAAGGCCTTGACTCGGATAGACCCCCTTCTACGTTTGGTGTTCGCATCACCACGAAGCCCGTAAGGAGAGCCCGTAGATGCCGTACGTCATTACCCAGCCCTGCATCGACTTGAAAGACCGGTCCTGCGTGGACGTCTGTCCCGTGGACTGCATCTACGAGGGCGAGAAACAGCTCTTCATTAATCCCGACGAATGCATCGACTGCGGCGCCTGCGAGCCCGAGTGCCCGGTGACCGCGATCTTCCCTGAAGAAGACGTCCCCACCCAGTGGAAGGAATACATCGCGTTGAATCGGGAAATCTTCCAGAGCGACAACCCGCCGGGGAAACCCCAGCGGAAGGGTGCCTAGAGAACGGTCTTCAGAAAGTCCGCAATCAAGCGGGTGGTCACGAAAGGCTGTTCGAGTGGGGGCAGGTGTCCGGCACCGGAGACGGTGGCGAACCTCGCCCCCTTGATCTTTCCCGCCATGGCGGCGCTCCCCTCCGGCGTACAAATGCCGTCCGCCTCACCCGTCACGACCAGCACCGGGAGCCGCAACTCCGTCAGGAGGGGCGTGGAATCCACCCGGTCCCGCATCGCCTGCAACGCACCCACCACTCCGGGCACGGGAGTCCGCTCCATCATTTCCCGGACCTGCACCTCGACCTCCGGACGCTCCGTCCTGGTCCCCGAAGCGAGCAGCACCGGAAGCATTTTGTCCGCCACCGCCTTCGCGCCTCCCTCTCGAGCCAGGGCGATCATATCCTCCCGGCCCCGGCGCCCTTCCTCTGAATCCGCTTCCGACTTCGTGTCGCACAGGATCACGGCGCGCACCCGGGACCGGTACCGGCGCAGGAGCTCGAAGATCACGTACCCACCCATCGACAACCCGCAGACCACGGCGGCCGCAACATCCAGCGCGTCCAGCACGGCGATCAAGTCGTCGGCATAGCGCGTCATCGAGTAACCGGCGGACGGCGCGCTCGACTGGCCCGCTCCCCGGAGATCCGGGGCGATGCGCCTCCAACCCGGCAAGGTCTTGAGCTGGTGCCGCCAGAGGTCATGGTCGAAGGGAAACCCGTGAACGAGGAGCAGGGCGGGACCGGCTCCCCGCTCCTGAACCGAGATCTCCACGTCATCCTCAGGCACTCGCACCATCCGGCTCATTCGGCAGGCGCCGCGTAGGTGTGCCAGAAAACCACGCGCCGGCATCCGGCTCGAGCGACCTCAGGCAGCATGGCCAACGTCTTCCCTCCGTAGGTCGAGTCGATCATCAGCCCGGATTCGGCTCCCCACCGCCGGCCCACTTCCCCCGCCGCCGACGGATAGCCGTACCCGTCACCGATCCCATTCACGACGGACAGTTTCGCTTGCGTGGAAGGGTGGAAAGAGGCGACGTCCAGTTCGCGCAAGAGCGTCTCCGCCCGCCGTGCGAGCCTCAGCACTCTCCATCGGTTCGCCACCACTCGCGGCGCCACCCGCACCGCGATCACACGCGTCGGCCACTGCAACATGGCACATCCCAGCAAGAGCCCGGCCGCCGTCCCGCCCGACCCGAGGGGAGTGACGATCGCGTCAGGCGGCACCTCGAGTTGCCGGGCCAGTTCGAGGACGGCGAGGGTGTGCCCCAGAACCGCGTGGGGCGTCGCACCTCCGCCACTGATGTACACCCGCGGCCCCAACCGCCCCGCGGCCATCCAGGCCCGGAGCAGGGCGACAGGAAACCCGAGCCAGGAGCGCGCCGCAAACACCCGAGTCGACGCGGCGCCGGACGCCCGCGAGGTGCGCTGCTCGGCTTCGTTGTGCCCCTGCGGAAATAGCGCCAGCACAGCCTGGGCACCGAGGGCCCGGGCGTGCCGAGCGGTGGCGAGGCAGTGCGTGGACCCCCACCCCCCAATGGTGACCACGGCATCCCCGGCGGCGAGGTCGCGGAAGAGAAATTCGAGTCCGCGGACTTTGTTGCCTCCGTAAACCGCAGACGACAAGTCTTCGCGTTTCACCCAGAGCGCATCTACGCCGACCCGGGTGGCGAGTGCGGGATGCGTTTCGAGGGGCGTGGGCCACGACCCCAGAGAGCAGGGACGGAACGCCGTGCGTATCTTTCGGTCGAAATCCGCGGCATCCAATGCTCAAGGCCTTTCACCGCGAGTGAACGCATGCGGGTAGCTACCGACTACATCAGACACGCCGCGCGGGCCGCGCGCAAATGCGCCGGCGACCCGCTTGGCGGCGCCCCCGAGCCTCCTGACCCCGAATTCTACAAGACCCTCGCCAAAGCGCTGGAGGAGATCGCGGCGGGAATGGAGCTGCTGGGCAAGGCGGATCAGCATTAGCGAGGCCCGATACATCGCCACCCCGGAGGCGCTGGCCCAGGTGGTCACCGCCTTCCGCCGGGAGTCGCCGGTGGCGGTGGACACGGAGGCGGCCAGCTTCCACCGCTTCGTGGACCGCATCTACCTCGTGCAGATGTCCACCCGGCGCGCCACCGCCATCATCGACCCCGTGGCGGTCACCGATCTCTCACCCCTGGGCGTACTCCTCAGCGACCCGGGCGTCGAGAAGATCTTCCACGACGCCGACTACGATCTCCGCACGCTCGATCGGGACTACGGCTTCCGCGCGGTTCGCCTCTTTGACAGCCGCGTGGCCGCCCAGCTCGCCGGGGAGCCCGCCATCGGCCTCGCCGCCCTCCTCGAGAAGTACCTGGGGCTGAAGTTGTCCAAGGTCCACCAGAAGGCGGACTGGTCCCAGCGCCCTCTGACGCCCGGCATGCTGGAATACGCGGCCGCCGACACGGCGCATTTGCCCGCGTTGCGCGACGCACTCGAAGCGCGCCTCCGGGAGCTGTCCCGCTGGGAATGGGCGACGGAAGAATTCACGCGACTTGAAGGACTGCGGTGGACGGGCCCCCAGGACGACGGCGCGGCCTACCTGCGGATCAAAGGCGCCAAGGCGCTGCGCCCGCGGCAGCTCGCGGTTCTGAGGGAACTCTCGGCCTGGCGCGAAAGCATTGCCCGTCGCGAAGACAAAGCCCAATTTCGGATCATCGGCAACGAGTCACTGCTCGGCGTCAGCCGTGCTCTCCCGCGCACCGTCGAGGAGCTGGCCGGCGTGAAAGACCTCCCGGCATCACTCGCCAAGCGGCACGGGCCGGCATTGCTCGAAGCGGTGGAGCGGGCCCTCGCAGTTCCAGAAACCGAGCTGCCCCGAGTGGAGCGACCGCCGCGTCCTCCGCATGACCCGTCGTATGACGTGCGGCAGGAGAAGCTCAAGGCGGCGCGCAACGCCCGGGCCGCCGAGCTGGGTGTCGATCCCGGTGTCCTGCTGGGACGGGTGGCCCTCGAAGCCGTGGCGAGGGCCCATCCAACGGATCGCGCCGGGCTCGCCCGTATCGGCGAACTCCGGCGCTGGCAACTCTCGGTGCTGGGCGACGCGCTGCTGCAGGCGACGGTCTAGCTCGTCAAAAACCCATCATGGCCCGGATCTTCGGCTCGATTTTCTCGGGCGTCCAGTACGGCTCCCACACCAGATCCACATCGACGTCTTTGACGCCCGGAATGGGCTTCAACTGTTCGTAGATGTCGTGAATGATCTGGGGCCCCGCCGGGCACCCGGGCGAGGTGAGCGTCATGGTGACCCGCACGTCACCGTCCCCGGGGTCCACGCCGTAGACCAACCCCAGGTCGATGATGTTCAGATTGAGCTCAGGATCCTTCACCGACCGGAGCGCCGTCCGCAGCTGCTCCTCGGTGAGCTGCACATCCGTCATTCCATTCCTCCCGCCACCGCGAACCTACCCGGGAACGGTGCCCTGGGGCAAGAAGTTCCTAGCGCGCGCGGTCGCTCTCGCGGGCCGCGGCGTCCGCCAAGCGGCCCCGTACCGTCTTCAGAACCGTGAACGGTTTCCTCGCCCGCGGGGCGAACGCGCGGTTGGTGAGCAGGATGACGAAGAGATCGCGGTCCGGATCGATCCAGAGGGAGGTGCCGGTCCAGCCCGTGTGTCCAAAGCTCCGCGGACCGAAGAGGGTCCCGGCACTCGAGACTTCCTCATCAGTGGGCACCGCCTGCCAGCCGAGGGCCCGGTGGTCGGGGCCGACGTCGGCCTGGGGTGACCGGGTGGTGAACAGACGCACCGTCGCCTGAGACACGAGCGGCCTGCCGTCGGGGCACGTGCCGCCGCGGAGCAGGAACTGTGCGAAGCGGGCGAGGTCTTCACCGGTCGAAAAGAGGCCGGCGTTTCCGGATACCCCTCCCGCCTTGGCGGCCGTCGGATCGTTCACCACCGCCGCGACGGGATGCCCGTGCCAGAGTCCCGTCGGCGCCGTGCGCCGCGCGAGCTGGGAGGGCGGCCGGTAGCGGGTTTGCGCGAGTCCGAGGGGGTTGATGACTTCACTCGTCACGAACTGGTCGAGTGGCTCCCCCGACAGCCGGTGGATGATCTCCCCGACCAGCACGAAGTTCAGGTCGCTGTAGACCACCCGAGAGCCGGGGGCCGTTCGGGGCGTCTCCGCCAGCACCGTACGGAGCAGCGCAGCGCCATCGGGCAGGGCCTTGAGCTCCGGGACGGGCAGGTCCCCTCGCAGCCCCGAGGTGTGGGTCAACAGCATGCGGACGGTGATGGCGGCGGTGCCCTTGCCGTTGAATTCGGGCAGGTACGTGGCGACCGGTTCGTCGAGCTTGAGCTTGCCCCGGTCCACCAGGATCATCGCCGCGGTGGTGGTCGCCACCGCCTTCGTGAGAGACGCGAGATCGAAGAGGGTGGAATCCGGCCGATCCGCCGGAGCACTCGGCGACCAGGTCAGGTGTCCGTACCCCTTTTCGTAGACGATCCCGTCGCGGCGCCCGATGACCAGAACGGCGCCCGGATAGGCGCCCTGCCGGATCCCCGACAGCACGATGGAGTCGTAGCGAGTGGAGTCCCCACACACTGGAGCGTGTGGTCGGCAGCCTGTGAACAACGCGAGGAACAGGAGTATCAAGCCCAGATTCCGGGGATGGCACGGGCGCACGAGGGACAGCGCCCGTCACTCCCGATCCGCTGAGCCTTGATGGTGTATCCCTGGCGCTCGACCAGAAGGTCTCCGCAATCCGGGCACCACGTATTCTCCCAATCCCCGACGGCTCCTGGCCGGTTGCCGGCATACACGAAATGGAGCCCGGCAGCGGCGCCGATTTCACAGGCCTCGATCAGCGTCTCGGTAGGAGTCGCCTGCGGGTCCGTCATCCGATAGTCCGGGTGGAAGGCCGTCACGTGCCAGGGGATGTCGGGCGAGACCGACGCGATCAGCTCCGCGGCCCGAATCAGCTGGGCCCGGTCGTCGTTGAATCCCGGTACGATCAAGGTGACCACCTCGACCCAGAAGCCGCGGGCCTTCGCGGCGCCGATGGTATCGGTCACCTGTTCCAGCACGCCGCCCAGCTCCCGGTACCGCGCGGGGTCCATGGCCTTGAGGTCCACTTTGTAGCAGTCGGTCCAGGGGCGAAGAAAGTCCAGCGCTTCGGGGGTGGCATTGCCGTTGGAGATGAACGCCGTGCGCAGCCCGCGCGCCCGGGCAAGGCGGAACACCTCCACCGCCCACTCCGCGGTGATCAGGGGCTCGTTGTATGACGACCCCACCACGCGCGCACCGTGCCGAAGGGCGAGCCCCACCAGTGCCTCCGCGCTCACCTCGGTGGGCGGCACTCCGGCCGACGGATCGCGCAGGGCCTGGGATGTCAGCCAGTTCTGGCAATATCCGCAGTGAAAGTCGCATCCCAGCATCCCGAAGGTCAACGTCTCACTGCCGGGCAGGCAATGGAAGAACGGTTTCTTCTCAGTGGGATCGCATTGCAGCGCGGCGACGTACCCCGCGGGCACCCGCAGCTCCCCATCCCGGTTGAATCTGACCTTGCAGATCCCCCGACGGCCGGGCCGCACCAGACAGCGGTGGCCGCAAGCGACGCAGCGCACCGCGCCGTCCGCCTCCGGGAGCACGAGCGTTCCGGCGATGGTCCGGCGGTCGAGGCCGTCGGCGAGGGTGGGACCCGGCGCGGCGGCCGATGCCGCCAGGAGCGGGAGGGGGTGGCGGCTCACCGCACGCTCCCCGGGTTCAGCTCGTAGAGCAGCTGGGCCGTCCGTTCATCCCGGACCGAGAGGTCCCGCGCCATGGTGTGCCCGAACATGACGTCGGTCGAATCGCTCGAGTGATTGAGACCGAGCATGTGACCGACCTCGTGAAGCGCCACGACGCGGACATCATCGACGCCCATCGGGTGGTTCGACGGATCGAAGGTGGCGATGGTGACGACCGCGGACAGCACGTGGCCGTCGCGGTCCCAGGTGAGGTCGGTCTGCCCGGTACGGTCGATGTCGAACTGCCGGCGCCACCGGAACAGCACCTCGGCGCGGCTCGAGTCATCGACGTATTCGAAGCGCACCGGCAGCTGGACTTGGTCCCAGCGCGCCAGCGCCGACCGCACGGCGTCCAGGAAGGCGGGCTGAAAGTTCTCGACGGTATCGGTGGTCAGATAAATCCGGACCGGATCCCGGTACCGGTGATCCCAGCGATGGAGCGCCGAGTCCGAGCTCTCCTCCACGATTTCGTTCAGGTAGGTGATGCCGGCGCTGGCCCGGATCTGCCGTCGGGTTTGGGCCCGGGCCAACTGATCGTAGTACCCCTGCGGCTCATTCATCACCACGGTGTCCATGGGTGAGACTGGAGCACTGGCGGTGGTGTCTCGTCCTCCCGAGTCCGGATGGGCGGTGACCTGTGCGCCGAGGGAATCCCGAGTGTGTGGAACCGGGGCCGCGGGCGCGCCCGCCACCGGCACCCGCGCTCGGGACGGCCGGTGACGGGCCACGGTCCGCCAGAGCACCAGGAGGACGACGGCGAATGCGACAATCAGAACGGGCGAAGGACGCCGGTCAGCCATGGGCGCAATATGTCGGCGCGCGCACGCGCGCCGCTAGCTTCGGCCTTGGAGTCTCTCTATGATTGTCCTCGGTCTATGCGCCCTCGCCTGTGATAACTCTCCCCGCCAGGATGTTGATCCGCCGCCGCTGGTGGGTGCTTCTCGCCTGGGCCCTGGTGGCGGCGGTGCTCGCGCCGAGCGCGGCGCGGGTGCAGGACGCCCTCGCGGTCCGCGGGGGCTCCGACGAATCCACCGAGTCCTTCCGGGCCGGTGAGGCCCTCAAGGCCGCACTACCGAACCCGATCGCCGAGTACGTCGCCGTCGTGGTCCGCGGCCCGGTACCGGTGAGCCATCCCCGGTTCATCCGCGTACTCGACTCACTCAGTGCCGTCCTGTCCCGCAAGTACTACATCAAACAGGTGGTCTCGGCCCGGTCCCTCGGAGAATCCACCTTCGTCAGCAAAGACCGGCACACGACGTTCCTGATCGCCGCCATGGAGACCGCCGAGACTGACAACATCAAGAACAACTTCGTCCCGGATATCCGGACCACCCTCGCCGCGACCGTCGCCGAAATTCCCGGAACCGGCTCGTTCGACGTGAAGCTCACGGGCGACCCGGCGCTCGACTACGACATCCGCACCATCTCAGCCGAGGACACGCAGAGGGGGGAGCACCTCGCGGTGCCGTTCTCTCTGGTGGTGCTGGTGGTGGCATTCGGCGCGCTGGTGGCCGCGACTTTGCCGATCATCGTCGGTGTCCTTGCCATCACTATTGCGCTCGGCCTGATCACCATCGTCGCGCACTTCCAGACCATGTCGGTGTTCGCGCTGACCATCACGAGCATGGTGGGGCTGGGGGTAGGCATCGACTATTCCCTCCTGGTGGTGACCCGGTTCCGGGAAGAGCTGAACCGCGGTCTGTCTCCCGCGGACGCCGCGGCCCGCACCATTCAGACCGCGGGCTCGGCCGTCATCACATCGGGGCTCACCGTGGTCGTGGGGTTCGCCGCACTGCTCGTCACGCCGTTGATCGAAACGCGGTCGGTGGGGATCGGAGGGTTGCTCGTGGTCGCCATCGCGATCGGCATCGCGACCACGTTTCTGCCCGCCTTGCTCGCCATCCTGGGCAGAAGCATCGACCGGCCCAAGTGGCTGGCGCGTCCCCTCGCACGCTTTCACGCGCCCACCGGCTGGGAGCGCTGGGCCCGCTGGCTTGGGCACCGGCCCTGGCGGGCGATCGCACTGGGGGGCGGGGTCATCGGCCTCCTGATGATCCCGCTCTCCGAAATGAAGATCGGACTCCCGGCGCGGAATTGGTTCCCCTCGGAGTCCGAATCGGGTGAGGGCCTGCAGGAGTTGGTGACCATGGGCGTCTCGGGAATCATTCAGCCGACCCGGGTGGTCATCTCCCTGCCGGCCGGAGAGTCCGCCCTGTCGGCCCGCCGCCTCCTCGGCCTCAAGGCGCTCGGCGACGCCATCCTCAAGGATCCGCGCGTGAAGCAGGTGCGGGGCGTGGCCTCCCTGCAGCCGCACCTCTCGAGTCTGGCGCTCACCATGTTCTACGCGAATCCCGACTCGGTGCGGCGGCGGCATCCGACGTTCTTCAACGCCTACTTGAGCGCCGACTCCCGTACCACGCTGGTCGACGTCATTCCGGAAGACTCGGTGACCCTGACCGGACTGATGCAGATGGCCACCCACGCGCGGGCCGTGGCCCGCCGGGGCATCCGGGGACTCGACGGCGCGACCATCCTCGTCGGCGGGTTCGCCGCCACCAGCGTGGATCTCCAGAACGATCTGTTGTCCCGCTTCCCCGGCATCGTCGCACTGATCCTGGGCGTCACCGCCGTGATGCTGTTCGTCGCGTTCAAGTCACTCCTCGTACCCCTGAAGGCCGTGCTCCTCAACTGTCTCTCGGTGGGCGGGGCCTTCGGAATCACCGTGCTCGTGTTCCAGCGCGGCGTCCTGGGCTGGCTGTTCCGGCTGGACGGCCCCACCGAGGCGATCTTCGTGGTGGTGCCGGTCATCGTCTTCGCGGTGGTCTTCGGACTGTCGATGGACTACGAGGTGTTTCTGCTGACGCGGGTGAAAGAGGTCTTCGATAAGACGGGGCGGAACGACCACGCCACCATGGAAGGGCTGTCGAGCACCGCGTCCACGATCACCTTCGCCGCCGCCATCATGGTCCTGGTATTCGGCGTGTTCGCATTCTCCCGCGTCCTGGCGGTGCAGTTCATGGGATTCGGGCTCGCCGTCGCCGTGCTCCTGGACGCGACCCTCATCCGCATGGTCCTGGTCCCCGCCATCATGCACATCGCGGGACGGTGGAACTGGTGGCCCGGGGTGCGGGCTCCGAAGGACCCCCCGTCCGGTCACTGACCGGCGGCCAGCAGCTCTTCCAACCGGCGTTTCGGTTCCCCCCACAAGTCCCAATGCCATGCTTCCACCCGCACGCCGGTGCGCGGGTCTTTCAGGGGCTTGTACTGCAGCCAGACGGGATCGAGGCCGAGGCGGTCGCCGACGGCGAGGAGGGGCTCCCGGCGGGCCGACACGAGGTGGATCATCGGCTCGTCGTGAATGCGATGGCGATGCAGCCAGACCCCGCCGTCCAGCGCGTAGCGCATCCCCTCACGCCGCCGCGGGAACGTCCTGATCAGCTCCGTCAGGAGCAGGCGGCCACACCCTCCTGCGTGGCGGCGCCCACGGGGGTGGCGGTGCCCATGAAGAGGTAGCACTTCCGCCCGGTACCCGTGCTCGAGGCCGTCGCGGACCAGCCCACCTTGGTGGCCTCGTTCACGACGATGCTGCCGCCGGCGCTGGGAGTGAAGTTGTTCATCAGCGGGAGGCTCGTCGTGTACGCCGAGCTGTCGTAGAAGTAGGCCTCCTCCGCCGTGGCGAGGTTGCGGAGGTCGGACTTCATCTGGGCCTCGTACGACTTCTGCTTCGTGCTGGTGTAGTTGAGGATCGCCATGGTCGCGAGGATGCCGATGATGACGATGACGATCATCAACTCGATGAGCGTGAAGCCGCGGGGCGCGCGCATCGCGCTAATGTAACGCTAATCCTTGGCGTCCACCCAGTTCGGTCCGGCGCCGACGCTCACCACCAGTGGCACCCGCAGCTGCGCCGCACCCTCCATTTCCTGCTTCACCAGCGCGGCCGCCATCTCTCCCTCGCGCTCGGGGACCTCGAACACCAGCTCGTCGTGCACTTGGAGCAGCATGCGCGTCTCCAGCTTCCGCTCCGCCAGTCCGGCCGCGATGCGGATCATCGCGACCTTGATCAGGTCGGCCGCCGATCCCTGAAGCGGAGAGTTGGTGGCGGTGCGCTCACCGAAGGCGCGCATGTTGAAGTTCTTGTCCTTCAGCTCCGGGATATACCGCCGGCGCTTGAAGATCGTCTCGGTGTAGCCGCGCTGGCGCGCCTCCGCCACCGTGCGGTCGAGCCACGCGCGCACGCCCGCGAAGCGCTGGAAGTACTCCGCGATGAACCGCTTGGCCTCGTCCTGGGAAATCGAGAGCATCCGGGCGAGGGCGAAGGGTCCCTGGCCGTAGATCGTCCCGAAGTTGATGGTCTTGGCCCGCGCCCGCATCTCGGACGTCACGTCCTGATCCGGTACGCCGAAGATCACCGCGGCGGTCTGCCGGTGGATGTCCCCGCCCCGCTCGAAAGCCTCGACCAGCAGGGGATCACCGGACAGGTGCGCGAGCAGACGCAGCTCGATCTGCGAGTAGTCCGCAGTGAGGAGCACACACCCCGGGGACGCGATGAACGCACGGCGAATCGCCTCCCCGCGCTCCGTCCTGATGGGGATGTTCTGGAGGTTCGGGTCGGACGACGAGAGGCGCCCCGTGGCGGCGCCGGTCTGATTGAAGCTGGTGTGGATCCGCCCGGTTTCGGGGCTGATGTTCAGCGGCAGCGAGTCGACGTACGTCGATTTGAGCTTGGACAGCTCGCGGTATTCGATCAGGAGACGCGGCACCTCGTGTCCCATCGCGGCCAGCTGTTCGAGCACTTCATAGTCGGTCGAAGCCCCGGTCTTCGTCTTCTTCAGAACCGGCAGCTGGAGCTTCTCGAACAGCACCGTACGCAGCTGCGGCGTCGAGGCGATGTTGAAGTCCGTCCCGGCGGCGGCGTGGATCTCCTTCTCCAGACGGCTGAGATCGATCGCGAACTGACGCGAAAGCGTGGCGAGCAGCTCCCGGTCCACGCGGATCCCCGCCCACTCCATGTCGGCGAGCACGCGGATGAGCGGCAGCTCGATGGTGTCGAGCAAGGGTCTGAGATGATGGTCGTCCAGCTCTCCGGCGAACGCTTCCACCAGCCGCAGGACCATCTCCGAGTCATCGCAACAGTAGCGGGCCGCGTCCGGCACCGGGACGTCGGCGAAAGGGCGCTCGGCGCGTCCCCGTCCGGCCACGTCCGCGTACGTCCGCATGGGCAGGTTCAAACGTTCGAGGGCGAGGGCGTCCAATGCGTGCGACCGGCGGCCCGGATCGAGCACGAAACTCGCCAACATCGAGTCGTAGGCGACCCCGGCCAGCTCGACGCCGGCGCGGCGGAGGACCAGCCAGTCGTACTTGATGTTGTGCCCGGCCTTCTTGACCGACGGATCCGTGAGCAGATCACGGAGGGGAGCGAGCTCCGGACTCGAAAGGGCGGGGAGATTCCGCGGCGGCTCGCCCCCGGCCAGCTCACCGTCCGGTGGCCGGTGCGCAAACGGCAGGTACCACGACTGGCCCGGCGACACGGCGATCGACAAGCCGACCAGCGACGCGCGCAGCGGATCGATGGCTGAGGCCTCGGTGTCGATGGCGATCAGCGGCGCCCGGCGACATTCCGCGATCACGGCCGCGAGCCCGGCCACCTCGTCGAGGATGCGCGCCGGCGCGGTCGAAACGGCCGGGGCGG
>Ga0070709_10001684_pt1 | contig 12006 bp, 7 predicted proteins | sample LARL51metaG_FD_65449 | JGI IMG/M metagenome (GOLD analysis project Ga0070709, IMG submission 65449) | Corn, switchgrass and miscanthus rhizosphere microbial communities from Kellogg Biological Station, Michigan, USA - LAR L5-1 metaG | ecosystem: Host-associated > Plants > Roots > Rhizosphere ...
GTTCGAGACCACTGGCGCGGGCGGGAACGCGGTGTCGGCGATCATCGGGGCCGGTATCGTCCCCGCGGCGATCGAGATGATGGACGCGCTGGCGATCGAGGCCGCAGAGGCCGCGGTGAGCTGCCGCTACCCCGAAGGTGCGGGCGCGGTGCTGATTGTGGAACTCGACGGCCCGCAGGGCGACGTGGAGCGCGAGTGCGCCGCCGTCCGCGCGCTGTGCGAGCAGGCAGGCGCGACCGAGATCAGGGAAGCGGACGACCCGGCCGAGCGAGCGGCGATCTGGGTGGGCCGCAGGTCCGCGTTCGCGGCGGTCGGCAGGATCGCGCCTGCCTACATCGTCCAGGACGGCGTGGTGCCGCGCACCGCCCTCGGGGCAGTGCTGGACAGGATCGCTGAACTGTCGGCCGAGTCGGGCATCCGGGTGGCCAACGTGTTCCACGCGGGCGACGGGAACCTGCACCCGCTGGTGCTCTATGACGACAGCGTGCCCGGGGCCGCCGAGACCGCCGAGACCGTGTCCGGCGCGATCCTGGACCTGTGCATCACGCACGGCGGGTCGATCACCGGCGAGCACGGCGTGGGGGTGGACAAGTCCCAGTACCTGCCCAAGATGTTCGATGCGGACGATCTCGACACGATGCAGCTGCTGCGCTGCGCCTTCGACCCGGCCAGCCTGTGCAACCCGGGCAAGATCTTCCCGACGCCCCGGCTGTGCGGAGAGGTTCCCGGGGCGCGCCGAGCTCCGCACCCGCTGGTGGCCTCGGGGCAGGCGGATCAGTTTTGAGCGGCATGACGCCACCCCGTGCTCTGCTGGCTCTCACCCCGCCACCCCACCCAATCCCGCCGTCCTCCGCCGCGCGGGGGTGCCGTGGGCGCTGACCCGGTCCTGGAGGCCCTGGCCGCGGCCTGCCCAGCGGCACGTGCTGCGCGCCCAGAGGACGCGGTCGCCGGGGTGATGCCACGCTTCGCCGCCTCCCCCGCCACCGTCGCCGAGGCAAGCGAACTGCTGCGCGCGGCCGCCGCACACGACCTGGCCGTGGTGCCGCGCGGCGGCGGCAGCAAACTCGCCTGGGGCGCTCCGCCTCGCAGGTGCGACCTCGTGGTGGACACCAGGGCCATGGACCAGGTGCTCGAGCACGCCGCCGGGGACCTGGTCGTCCGCGCCCAGGCCGGGGCGAGCCTGGCCCAGCTCGGTGAGGTGCTGGCCGGGGCCGGGCAGCAGCTCGCGCTGGACCCGCCGCCCGTTCCTCGGGCGGTGGCCGGGACGCGTGGAGGATCCGGGGCGGGTGCGTCGGCCGGGAGCGAAGCGCCGTCCGGGGCGAACGGGGCAGCACCGCAGTGGCGGGGCGCGACCGTCGGCGGAACCCTCGCGACCGGGGCCGCGGGACCGCGGCGGCTGCGCTACGGGACACCGCGGGACCTGCTGATCGGGATCACCGTGGTGCGCGCCGACGGCACCGTGGCGCACTCAGGCGGCAAGGTGGTCAAGAACGTCGCCGGCTATGACCTGGGCAAGCTGTTCACCGGCTCGTTCGGGACGCTCGGGCTGATCGTGGAGGCGGTGTTCCGGCTGCATCCCCGGCCTGCCTCCGCCGCCTACGTCACGGTGGACTGCGACGGGCCCGGCGAGGCGTACTACGCGGTCGCCGCGGCGGCGGGCAGCGAGCTGGCACCGTCCGCCATCGAACTCGACCGCCCGGCACGAGACCAGCCGTTCCGGGTGGCCGTGCTGCTGGAGGGAGACCCGGACGGCACGGCAGAACGGACCGGACTGATGGGCACGCTGCTCGGCAAGGGGGCGGCAACGCAGCCGGCCGCGCCCGGCTGGTGGGGGTGGCCGGCGAACGGCCAGCCTCGCCACGGCCAGCCCGGCAACGGCCAGCCCGGTGGCGGGCAGCCAGGCAGCAGCCAGCTCAGCGACAGCCGGCCCAGCGACAGCCGGCCCAGCGACAGCCGGCCCAGCGACAGCCAGCCGGGCGATGGGCGGTCCGGTGCCGGGCAGCCGGGCGGCGCGGCCGATGCCGGGCAGGCCGGCACGCTGATCCGGATCGGGTTCTGGGCCGCGGGGCTGCCGCGGATCCTGCGGGCGGTCGACGCCGCGGCGCTGGCCGCCGGCCTCGACCCCGCCGTCGGCGGATCCGCCGCGGCCGGGGTGATCTACGCGGCGGTCGGGCCGGGCGCGGACCCGGCCGCGGTCGCGGCGTTCGTGTCCGGGCTGCGCGAGGCGCTGGCCCGCGGGGACGGCGACGCGCGGCCCGCGTCCGCCCCGGTTCCCGACGGGCCGCCCGTGCTGGCAAGCGCCGTCGTGGTGCACGCCCCGCCCCGGGCAAGGGACCTGATGGACCTCTGGGGGCCGGTGCCGTCGCTGTCGCTGATGCGTGCGGTCAAGGACCAGTTCGACCCGGGCCACCGGATGGCGCCGGGCCGGTTCGCGGGAGGAATCTGATGGACGAACGGGCCGGTGGGCTCGACCCCGGCGGGCACCTTGCCGCCACGGCCGGTGACTGTGTCCATTGCGGGTTCTGCCTGCCCGCCTGCCCGACCTACCAGCTCTGGGGCGAGGAGATGGACTCGCCGCGCGGCCGGATCCACCTGATCTCGCAGGTCCTTGACGGGGCCCCGGTCAGCGAGAAGGTGACCATGCACCTGGACCGGTGCCTGGGCTGCATGGCCTGCGTGACAGCCTGCCCGTCCGGGGTGCGCTACAACGAGCTGATCGAGGCGGCCCGCGCGTGGCCGGAACAGGCGGGTTCCGCGGCCGGCCCGGTACAGGCCGGCGCGCCCCGCTCGGTCCGCGACAGGGCCGTGCGCGCCGCCATCTTCGCGACGTTCCCGTACCCGAAGCGCCTCCGCGCGCTGTCCGGCCCGTTGCGCGCGGCCCAGCGCGCCGGGTTCGACCGCCTGACCCAGCGCGGCCCGCTGGCCAGGTACGCCCCCGAACTCGCCGGGTCGCTGCGGCTGGCACCGCGCTCCCCCGGCCGCCAGGGCAAGCTTCCCGCCCGCATCCCGGCCAGGGGTGAGCGCCGCGCGGTGGTGGGCATGCTCACCGGCTGCGTGCAGCAGGTCTTCTTCCCGCACGTCAACGCGGCCACCGCGCGCGTGCTCGCCGCCGAGGGCTGCGACGTGATCGTGCCGCCCGGCCAGGGCTGCTGCGGTGCGCTGTCGCTGCACGCGGGCCGGGCGGACGAGGCGGCCCGCTTCGCGGAGCGGACGATCGCCGAGTTCGAGCGGGCGGGGGTGGACGCGATCGTGATCAACTCGGCGGGGTGCGGGTCGGCGATGAAGGAGTACGGCGCGTTCTTCGCCCACTCGGCCAACGGCGAGCCAGGCCGCCTGGCCAGCCGGGCGGCGGCGTTCAGTGGCCGGGTGCGCGACTTCAGCGAGTTCCTCGCCGACCTGTACCGCGACCATGGCGGCCCGCGCGCGATCCGGCACGAACTGAAGGCGATCACCGCCTACCACGACGCCTGCCATCTCGCGCACGCGCAGCGGATCCGGCAGCAGCCACGGGACCTGCTGGGCGGCATCCCGGGCCTGGACCTGATCGAGGTCGGCGGCGGCGGAGCCTGTTGCGGATCGGCGGGCATCTACAACCTGGTGCAGCCGGAGGCGGCCGCCGAGCTGGGCCAGCGCAAGGCCGCGGCGATCCGGGCGACCAGGGCGCGCCTTGTCGTATCCGCCAATCCCGGTTGCAGCCTGCAGATCGCGGCCGCGATGGCCGCCGACGGCGGCGACCCCGTGCTCGTGGCGCACATCGCCGAGGTGCTCGACGCCTCGTTCCGCGGCCTGCCCCTGTCCGCCCTGGGCCCCAGCTCCGCCTGACAACCTCCCGCCGCCCGTACCAGGCACCGCCCCGCGATCACACGCACCTGCCCCGCAACCCCGCACCCGCCCGCGACCACGCTCCCGCGCCCCGCGATCGCCCCACCCACCGTTGGTGATCATGACTTTGCTGTTGCTCGAGCAACAGCAAAGTCATGATCACGAGGGTGTGCGCCCGGAAGCCAAAAGATGATCATGGGGTTTTGGCCCACCCAGGGGCCAAAACCCCATGATCATCCCGGCGTGGGCCGGGTGTGCGCGGGTCTGGACGTCCCGTCAGCAACACCAACCTCACGAATGGTGGGGTTGCGAGTCTCGTGGGCACCGAGGGGTGCGAGCCAGGACGGGTCGAGTTCGCCTTCGGCGACGATGACGGCAGGGCCGGTGAGCCACGCGCGGCCCGCTTCCAGGGTGACCTTCAGGTCGCCGCCTGGCACCCGGACGTCCCAGGTCCCCTCCCTCCCGGCCGCCGCGGCGACCGCGGCGGCCACGGCGCCGGTGCCGCACGAACGGGTTTCGCCGGAGCCGCGCTCGTATACGCGCATGGCCACGCTCGCCGGACCGGTCACCTGGACCAGTTCCACGTTGCCGCCCTCGGGGAACTGCCCCGGATCCAGTCCGGGCGGCCGGGACAGGTCGAACGCGGCCAGCGGGCCATCCACCAGGCAGGCCAGGTGCGGGTTCCCCACCGACACCCGCACGCCCGGGTACGCCTGGCCGGCGATGACGGCACTGCCGGCGCCGAGCACGGCCACGGGGCCCATGTCCACGCTGACCCCGCCATCGGTGCACATCCGGATCAGGCGCGGCCCGGACCGGCTGGCCACGGTGAACTCGGGACCGTCCGCGAGGCCATGGTGCACCAGGTAGCGCGCGAACACCCGAATCCCGTTGCCGCACATTTCCGCCACGCTGCCGTCGGCGTTGCGGTAGTCCATGAACCACTCCGGCCCGGCGGCGCCGTCGGCAGGCCCGGGCTCCCCGTTCGCCCGCCCGGCAATGCCGTACGCCGCGGACCGCACCGCCCGGAGCACACCGTCCGCCCCGATGCCAGCCCTCCGGTTGCACAGCCGGGCCGTGAGATCGGCGGTGAGCCCGCTGGAGCCGTCGGGGTCAAGGAGGATCACGAAGTCGTTCTCGGTGCCGTGTCCCTTCGCGAACCGCATGGCCCCGATCGTAGCCAGCGTCTCCCCCTGCAGGTCACCTGCGTCCGGTGAGATCGCTGGTCCGTCCAGCGGCATAAGTCCGGCCGGGGCTCATCCCAGGAGGCGACCAGGTAGGTGACCCCGTAGGGAGCGGACATGCACAGCAGCCGTCCCTGCATGCGCCGCCCACCGGCCGCGCCCGCCAGCACCTGCCACGCCGCCCGGCCAGCCACCACAAGCTCCTCGTCCAGTGCCGGGTCCAGCCGGGCGAGCCAGCGGGCATCCGCGGCGGCGAGCGCCTCGGCGACCTCCTCGTCGTACTCCCTCGCGTCCGGGTCGGGCACTTCCGGCGCCTCCCGGGCCGGCCGGGCGCAGGCGTCGCCCATGGCGAGCAGTGCGACGCGCGGGGCGCGGTCGGCGAGGATCCGGCCCAGTTTGATGCAGTCGCCCGCCGCGGCGGACCGGGCCACCTCCTGGAACACCACGCCGACACCGCCCGCCGCGGTGCCGTCGCGGTCCAGGATGCCGCCTTGCTCCAGCAGCCAGCGGCCCACGGTCAGCGACAGCGGCAGAACCGGCTCGCCCGCACCGATCGTCACGCCCACCCCGAACGCGTGCAGGCCGCCGGCGGCGTCCGCGCCGTATTCGCGTTCCGCGGCACCACCGCCTACCACCACGATCGCCTCCGGCCGCGCCGCGGCGAGCCCGGCCACCGCCCGGGCCGCGGCGGCGGCCACTTTGCGCAGGTCATCCGGAGGGTCGCTGGCGGCCGCGCCGAGCGCCTCCGGGATCAGCAGGGGCGGGTGCGGGCAAACGGCCCCAGCGATCAGCATGGCGTCAGTTTGCCGTAGCCATGCGCACGGCGGCCATCCCCGGGGCTGCCGTATGTGGTCCGGTCAGCCGCCGTACGCGGCCCAGTCAGCCGCCGTATGCGGTCCGGTCACGAGCCGGGCCGGCTGATGGCAGGCATACCCAGGAGCACCGGCGCCCCACCGGCGGTCATGTCCTCGGCAGGCGGCGTGGCCGGGCCGTCCTTGCGGGCCTGCCACGCGTCCCCGCCCCGGGTCCGCCGCACCGTCAGCGGCGGTTCGTCCGCGATCAGGTAGTGCGGCGCCGCCCTGGTCACCACCGTGGTCACCACGTCCCCCGGGCGCGGCCGTGTCCCCGAGGGCGCGAAGTGGACCAGCCGGTTGTCCCGCGCGCGGCCACTCGCGCGGTGGGTGGTGCTGTCCTTGCGCCCCTCCCCCTCGGCGACGAGCACCTCGACCTCGCGGCCGACGAGCGCCTCGTTTTCCTCGCCCGCGATCTCCGCGACCAGCGTGGTGAGCCGCCCGTACCGCTCGGCGACAACGTCCGGGGGAACCTGGCCGGGCATGTCCGCGGCAGGCGTGCCCGGCCGCTGCGAATACTGGAACGTGAAAGCGCCGGCGAACCTGGCCGCCCGCACGGTGTCCAGGGTGTCGGCGAAGTCCCGCTCGGTCTCGCCGGGGAAGCCCACGATGATGTCCGTGGTGATGGCCGCGTCCGGGATGGCCGCACGCACCTGCTCCAGGATGCCCAGGTACCGCTCCTGGCGGTAGGAACGGCGCATGGCCCGGAGCACCGCATCCGAGCCCGACTGCAGCGGCATGTGCAGGCTCGGCATGACGTTCGGCGTCTCCGCCATCGCCGCGATCACGTCGGCGGTGAAGTCCCGCGGGTGCGGCGAGGTGAAGCGCACCCGTTCGAGCCCGTCGATTTCGCCACAGGCCCGCAAGAGTTTGCTGAACGCCTGCCGGTCCCCGAATCCCGCTCCGTAGGAGTTGACGTTCTGCCCGAGCAGCGTGACCTCAAGTACGCCCTCATTGGCCAGCGCCGTGACCTCGCCGAGCACGTCGCCGGGCCGGCGGTCCTCCTCCCGGCCGCGCAGGCTCGGCACGATGCAGAACGTGCAGGTGTTGTTGCAGCCCACCGAGATGGCCACCCAGGCGGCGTACGGGGACTCGCGGCGCACGGGCAGCACGGAGGGGAACCGCTCCAGCGATTCGACGATCTCGACCTGCGCCTCGGCCTGCACCCGGGCCCGCTCCAGCAGGACCGGGAGTGACCCGATGTTGTGCGTGCCGAAGACTACGTCCACCCACGGGGCCCGCTCGGCGATGCCGGCCTGGTCCTTCTGCGCCAGGCAGCCGCCCACGGCGATCTGCATGCCCGGGTGCGAGGACTTCACCGGCAGCAGGTGGCCGAGGTTCCCGTACAGCCGGTTGTCGGCGTTCTCCCGCACGGCGCAGGTGTTGAACACGATCACGTCGGGCACTGCGCCGGCGTCCGCGCGCTGGTAACCCGACTCCTCGAGCAGGCCGGCGAGGCGCTCGGAGTCGTGGAAGTTCATCTGGCACCCGTAGGTGCGGATCTCATAAGTCCGGACCGTGTTCATGTCAACAAACGAGGGTACGCGCACCCCTCGGCATATCCAGAATCTCCCGTGGCCAGCCCTGCCTTGGTGGACCATATTGGCATGACAGACACCACTGCCGCGCGGCCCCTCCCGTGCGGTACCTGGCCTTCGCCGATCACCGCGGCGGACGTCGCCAGCCAGTACCGCCAGGTTTCGTTTCCCGTGACGATCGATGGCGAGGTGTGGTGGCAGGAAACCCTGCCCGGGGAACTGGGCCGGACCACGGTCGTTCACCTGGGTGCGGCGGGCAAACCCAGGCAGGTGCTGTCTGCCCCGTGGAACGCCCGGACCCGGGTGCACGAGTACGGGGGGCGGTCCTACCTTCCGGTGCGCGCGGCGCGGCGCGGGGGTGGGCAGTCCTGGGCGATCGTGTTCGCGAACTTCGCGGACCAGCGCCTCTACCTGGCGGACGAGCCGGGTGCGGACGGCGCCGGCACAACGCCCCGGCCGCTGACCCCCGCGCCGCTGGCGGAGCCGGGTACCACGGAGTTTCGTTTCGCAGACTTCGCCTTGTCGCCGGACAAAGCGGAAGTGTGGTGCGTGCAGGAGCGGCACGAAGCCGGCAAGGTGACCCGCGCGATCGTCGCGGTGCCGCTGGACGGCTCGGCCGCGGAGGACGCCGGCGCGATCCGTGAGCTGACCAGTGGGGCCGACTTCTACGCGTTCCCGACCCCCGCCCCCGACGGCCGCCGTGTTGCCTGGGTGTGCTGGAACCACCCACGGATGCCGTGGGACGGCACCGAGCTGCGGGTGGCGCGGGTGGACGAGCTGCCCGGCAGGGGCGGGCTGGTCAAGGGCGGCGTCAGCGAGTCCGTGCTGGCCCCGGTCTGGCACGACGACACGAGCCTGTACCTGATCTCCGACTGGCCGGGCTGGTGGAACCTTTACACGCTGAATCTGGCCGGCGGGCCTGCCGAGGCCGTCTACCCCGCCGAGGAGGAGTTCGCCGCGCCGCTGTGGCGGCTCGGGCAGCCCACGTACGCGGTGCTGGCCGACGGGCAGCTCGCGGTGCTGCACGGTAGCGGTGGGCTGCGACTTGGCCTGCTCGACCCGGCAACCGGGGAGCTGACCGACCTGGACATCCCGTACCGGATCTTCGCGCCCGGGCTGTCCGCGGACGGCATGTCCGTCGTGCTGGTGGCCGGCGGCCCGAGCACGCCGATGTCGGTGATCCGGGTCGACATGACCACGGGGAAGGCGAAGAAGCTCTATTCGCCGGCCGGGCGCCTGCCCGCGTCCGGGTACCTGCCCAAGCCGCGCAAGCTGGAGTTCGAAGGGAGGTTCGGCCAGGAGGTGCACGCCTGGGTGTACCCGCCAGCCAACCCGGAGGCGACGGCCGGTGAGGGGGAGCTTCCGCCGTACGTGGTCTGGGCGCACGGCGGCCCGGCGTCGCAGTCAGACCGGGGGCTGGACCTGGAGAAGGCGTACTTCACCAGCCGGGGCATCGGCGTGATCGACGTGAACTACGGCGGCTCGGCGGGCTATGGCCGGGTGTACCGGGAGCGGCTGCGCCACCAGTGGGGCGTGGTCGACGTGGAGGACGTGATCGCGGCGGCACAGGCGCTGGTGTCCTCCGGCGACGCGGACGGCGCCAGGCTGGTGATCCGCGGCGGCTCCGCGGGCGGGTGGACCGCGCTCGCCGCGGTCACCGCGCACGCCGCCGACAGCCCGTTCAGGGCCGCCACGTCCTACTACGGCATCACCGATCCGCGGGGATTCGCCGCCACCACCCATGACTTCGAGTCCACGTATACCGACGGCCTGATCGGCCCGCTGCCCGGCCTCGCGGCGACCTACGCCGAACGCTCCCCCGCCCAGCACGTCACCCCGAAGACCTGCCCCATCCTCCAGCTACACGGCCAGGACGACATCATCGTCCCTCCGGCCCAGGCCCACACGATGGCAGCCCAGCTAACCCACCAGGGCATCCCCCACGCCCTCTTGGAGTTCGCCGGCGAGTCCCACGGCTTCCGCCGCACCGAAACGATCATCAGGGCTCTGGAAGCGGAACTCTCCCTCTACGCCCAGACCCTCAACTTCCCCCACCCCGACACCCCCTTGCTAAGACTCCACACCACCCCCCCAGAAATCCCCGAGCCAGTCCCGCCACACGCAGCCACCGCAACCCCGGAACCACCTCCCGCTCCCCCCTCCACGAAGCGGCCGGCGTCACCCCCGGTTGCTCCAAGACAAGCAATCAGCGAGGAGCAGCCCTCCCGCGCCTAGAGCCCAGGACAGGCATGCGAGGGCACGCTCATCTCGCCCAAATCTCAGCGCGCAAACTCAGTAGCCCGCGACTCCCTAACGACCGTGACCCGGATCTGCCCCGGATAAGTCAGCTCTTCTTCGACCTGCTTAGCCACGTCCCGCGCAATGACTTGAGCCTGAATGTCGTCCACCCGGTCCGGCTTCACCATGACCCGGATCTCTCGCCCCGCCTGCATCGCGAACACCTTGTCCACGCCCTCGTGGGCGGTCGCGATTTCCTCCAGGCGCTCCAGCCGCTTGACGTAGGCCTCCAGTGACTCGCGCCGGGCTCCCGGCCTGCTGCCGCTGATCGCGTCGGCGGCCTGGGTCAGGACGGCTTCGACGGTGCGGACCTCGACCTCGTTGTGGTGCGCCTCGATGGCGTGGACCACGTCGGCCGACTCGCCGTACTTGTGCGCGATCTCGGCGCCGATGAGCGCGTGGCTGCCCTCCACCTCGTGGGTGAGCGCCTTGCCGATGTCGTGCAGCACGGTGCACCGCTTGAGCAGCACGGGGTCCATGCCCAGCTCGCTGGCCATCATGGCGGCGATGTGCGCGGACTCCACCAGGTGGGCGAGCACGTTCTGGCCGTAGGAGGTGCGGTAGCGGAGCTGGCCGAGCAGCGTCACGAGTTCCGGGTGCATGTCGGTGATGGCCAGTTCGACCATGGCGTCCTCACCGGCGCGCACGCACAGTTGCTCCACCTCGGCCTTGCTGCGCTCGTAGGCCTCTTCGATCCGCTGCGGGTGGATGCGGCCGTCGAGCACCAGCTTCTCCAGCGCGAGCCTGCCCACCTCCCGCCGCACCGGGTCGAAGCAGGACAGCAGGACGGCCTCGGGTGTGTCGTCGATGATCAGGTTGACCCCGGTCACCGATTCGAAGGCGCGGATGTTGCGGCCTTCGCGACCGATGATCCTGCCCTTCATCTCCTCGCCGGGAAGGTGCAGCACCGAGACCACGGACTCGCTGGTCTGCTCGCTCGCGACCCGCTGGATGGCGAGCGTCACGATCCGCCTGGCTCGCTCTTCCCCGTCGCGGCGGGCCTGGTTCTCGGCCTCGCGGACGATCAGCGCGGCCTCGCGCTTGGCCTGATTCTCGATGGTGGCGACGAGTTCGGTCTTGGCCTGCCCGGCGGTCAGCCCGGCGGCCCGCTCGAGTACCGCGCGGCGCTCGTCGTCCAGGCGGGCAAGCTCGGCGCGCTGGGCGTCGAGTTCGGCCCGGGCCTCATCCAGCCCGGCGGACCGCTGTTCCAGCTTGCGCAGTTCGCCGTCCAGCCTGCCTTCGCGCTCGGCAAGCCGCGCTTCCCTGCGTTCGATGTCGGCGCGAAGCTGGGCGGCTTCCTCCCTGGTTGCCTGGACCTGTTCCTCGGCAACACGCTGTGCCTGCGTGACCTGGCGCGCCGACTCCTCGGCCCGGCGCATGACGGCCGTGGCGTCGGCCTCCGCACTGGCGCGGATCTGCTCGGCGGCCCGGTCGGCTTCTTCAAGGCGCCGCTTCGCGGCGCGGCCAGCCTCTGCCGTCCGGCGTTCTGCCTCGGCGGCCAGTTCTGGGCTGGCGGATGAGTGGGCGACGGCGGTTTCCTGGGGTGCCGGAACCGTACGGTTCCCGGCCTTGCGCACAACGGCGAACAACGCACCTGCAACGGCGAACAGCGCAATGATCCCGATCACCGCGATCACTACAGCGATTGTGTTGCTCATGGCACACCTCAATCCTGCTCGCGGGCCCCGGCTCCGGGGTACGGAGCCAGGGCTGATCCCTGTGGCGAGGGGTCAGGCGCGCCATGCGCGGCGTATCACTGCGCGGACGGCGACTGCCGACGAACCGGTCAGCCGGGCCCGCCCGGCCACCGGTGGTTCCGGCAGCCGTACCTCGGCGCTCGCCGCACGGTCACGCGGTCAGCGGCTTTGCCGCCGCCCACAGGACCGTACCCGGAGGGCCGTACCTGCGCTGCGCCGCCCGCAGGAGTATTACTACCCGCCATAGCGCCGCTCATGAGAGCGCCGCCCGCAGGACCAGGTTTGCCAGAGGGCCCCCAGCCCGGTGGCACCCGGTAGAAGACCGGGACAACGACAACCGGCCAGGCATCGGCCAGCAGTCGGTGACCTGCACCGACCGCCCATGCCACCGCCAGCCTTCCGGCGTGAGCGCCGTCCCCCGCGACCGCCGGCGGGCCAGCCCGCACTGCTCCTGCCCGCGCCGGCATCTCGCCGACGCAAGCCCGGCCGCGACCAGAGCCTTGCCGGGCACACCATCTGCCCATCCGGTTCCTGGACCGGCCGCCCCGCGCAAGCCCGCATGTGCGGGTCCTCGCGGGTCCATGCCCCGGCACCGCGTCAAGCCCTGTCCGCCCCC
>Ga0070709_10001686_pt1 | contig 11993 bp, 8 predicted proteins | sample LARL51metaG_FD_65449 | JGI IMG/M metagenome (GOLD analysis project Ga0070709, IMG submission 65449) | Corn, switchgrass and miscanthus rhizosphere microbial communities from Kellogg Biological Station, Michigan, USA - LAR L5-1 metaG | ecosystem: Host-associated > Plants > Roots > Rhizosphere ...
GCGCGCACCGCGGTCAGCTCCAGATGCTGCCCCAGCACGGTCCCTCGCCGGTTGCCAGGTAGTGGGCCGGCCCGGCGTGATGCGCCTGGCGCAGCGGCGGGGAGATGATGAGCCCGGTCAGCGGCTGGCCCATCGCCCGGTCGCGGTGGTGCCAAAGACCCGCTCGGCGGCCGGGTTGAACTCCACCACCCGCCCCCGGTGGTCCATGGTGATCCAGCAGTCCAGCGCCGACTCCAAGATCGCCGGCTTGCGCGCGTCCAGGGCGATAGCTCCCGCATGCCAGGCACAACGTTGTGGTCCCGGCTGAACACTGCCCCTCTACTACTCGTGTTAGTGGGAGGCGAGGGTGCGGCCAAGCCGCCGGTTCGCCGCACCGTCTGACGCACCAGAGAGGACACGGATGCGCAAGATCATACGGGCCCTTACCGGGCTGGCCGCCGCTGCGCCGGCCGTCGGCATGGCGCAGTCCCGCGCACGCAGCCACCCAAGCCGCCAGGTAGCCGAGTTCACCCTGCGGCAACTCCAAACCGGCCACGTTCACCCGGGCTGACCCGCAAATCCGCCGCCCCGCACACGCGGCCGGCTTACCAGCACCAGGTCCAGCCGGGCCTCGTGTGAGGCGGTATCCGGCCAACCCAAACGACACGAATGGAAAATCATGAAATCCGTGAAACGCAGGACGTCCGCCACCTTCCTGGCGCTGATCGCCGCCAGCTCGCTCGGCCTGACCGGCCTGGCGGCGAACGCCTCGGCCAGCCCGATCGCAAACCGGGCCTACCAGCAGACCAACCTGGTCTCCGACATCCCCGGCCTGGCCGTGCACACCGACCCCAACCTGCGCAACTCCTGGGGCACCTCGACCGGCCCCGGACTGCCGATCTGGGTGTCCGACAACCACGCCGGGGCAGCCACCCTCTACGACGGGCAGGGCAACCCCCAGCTCGGGCCTGGCGGGCAGCAACTCGTGGTATCGATCCCAGCACCGCCGTCGGCCGGGCCCGGAGCCACCGGCACGCCCGATGGCACGGCGTTCAACCCCACGCCGGATGGCTTCGCGGTCTCGGAGAACGGCGTGTCCGCCCCCGCCCAGTTCCTGTTCGCCACCGAGGACGGCACCATCGCCGGCTGGAACTCCGCCGTCGATCCCACCCACGCGGTCACCGCCGTGGACCGGTCCACCGCCACCGACCAGGCAGGCGACCACGGCGCGGTATACAAGGGACTCGCCCTGGTCAGCACCCCGGCCGGCAAGTTCCTCTACGCCACCAACTTCCGGTTCGGCACCATCGAGGTCTTCGACAGCAACTTCCACCTGGTCAACAGCTTCACCGACCCCACCGTCCCAGCCGGATTCGCCCCGTTCGGAATTCACAACATCGGCGGCAACCTGTACGTCACCTTCGCCAAACAAAACGCGGCCAAGCAGGATGACGACGCCGGCCCGGGCAACGGCTTCGTCGACGTCTTCGCGCCGAACGGCAACCTGCTGCAACGGCTCGCCAGCCAGGGCCGGCTCAACTCCCCGTGGGCGGTGACCCTGGCACCTCCTACCTTCGGGGCCTTCGGCGGCGACATCCTGGTCGGAAACTTCGGTGATGGGCGGATCAACGCCTTCGATCCCACGACCGGCCAGTTCCTCGGCCAGCTACGCAACCACGGCGGCCCAATCACCATCCCCGGGCTGTGGGGACTGCGATTTCCCGTCGGCTCACTCAACGTCACCCCCAACGCCCTCTACTTCACCGCCGGGCCCAACCACGAAGCCGACGGACTGCTCGGCGACATCGTCCCCGCGCAGAGCTAACCGCATCTGACGCGAACCTGTGGGGTGCGGCCGGCAGTGCCGCACCCCACAGCCAGCCTCCTCCCGGTCATGCCCGCTAAGCAGGCCATATAGCAGTGCACCTCGTGGCGCACGCAGATCATCCCGTTACGAGTGGGTGACGGCTAGCCGGCCTTAGTCTCGTAACCGCACCTAACGGCGGCTCGGCGCGCGTTCTCCACAACTTCTCGATCACTCAGTGTGATGCGGCCCGTAGTTGGCGAGTATCGGCCCGTTGCGGACGGCCCTGAACGGCAGGGTGCACGCCCCCGCGGCGTGCGTGCTCCTGTTCAGGGGCGTCCGGAGCATACGTGACTAGGCAAAACACCTGCGGCTGAGCCGGCGGCGGGACCGCACGCGGCTCGCAACTGAGACAAATGAATGAATGAGACACAAACTGAGCCACAGCGTTTGGCCTGCGAGTCGCGCTGTAGAGGTAGCGAGCCGCGGCTACCGGCCGAGGGCTGGCCTGGCATGAGCCGGCGACTCAGGATGCACAGACGCGCCAGCAACTCGCCTGCCTGTCTTCGCCTCCGCAGGCACTACTGCCATCACCCAGCCTGAGAAACTCTTGCCGTGCTGACCGCCGGGATCGCACCTGACGCCGATTCCGTGCTTGCCCGGCCGTGGCGGGCAAGATTGTGCAAGCCGCGCAGATCAGCTGGCTCTGTGTGCTGTGTTCGCTACTTCTGCAAGGGGACTCCGGGCAGGCCGCCGGTTTGCCCAGGAACGATCAGGCCGCTCTCGTAGGCGAGGACGACGAGCTGGGTGCGGTCCCTGGCGTCCAGCTTGGTCAGGACGCGCGAGACGTGCGATTTGCAGGTCAACGGGCTGATGAACAGGCGGCCGGCGATCTCGGTGTTGGTCAGGCCGGCGGCGATGAGCCGGAGGATCTCGATTTCGCGGGCGGTAAGCGATGAGGGAAGCGGGAAGCCTACCGGGGGCGCTGCCCGCTGGCCGCCGACGTAGGCCTCGATCAGCCGGCGGGTCGCGCTCGGCTCGAGCAGGGCCTCGCCGCCGGCGACGGTCCTGACCGCGTCGATCAGCACGGGTGGCTCGACCCCTTTGAGCAGGAATGCGCTGGCGCCTGCCTTGAGCGCCCCGAAGACGTATTCGTCGAGGTCGAACGTGGTCAGGACGATGACCTTCGTGCCGCGCAGCCTGGGGTGAGCGGTGATCAGGCGGGTGGCTTCGAGGCCGTCCATCCCGGGCATGCGGATGTCCATGAGCACCACGTCGGGGATCTCCGTGACCGCGGCGGCGACCGCTTCTGCTCCGTCTTTGGCCTCGCCGACGACCTCGATGTCGTCCTCGTCGCTCAGGATGGAGCGGAACCCGGCCCGCACCAGGGAGTGGTCGTCGGCGACGAGCACCCGGATGGGTCCCATCACGATTCCTTTCCGCCCACCGGCGTGCGGGCCTGTCCGGTCAGCGGGATGCGGGCCCGCACCCGCCACCCGGCGCCGCTGACCGTGCCGGCCTCGCAGCTGCCGCCGAGCGCGGCCGCCCGCTCCTGCATGCCTTGCACCCCGTGGCCGCCCGCCGGGAACGCGGTCGTCCGCTTCGGGCCAGCATCGGTGACCTCGATGACAGCGGCGCAGTCGTCGATCTCGATCCGGACCTGCGCCTGCCGGGCGGTGGAGTGGCGCAGCACGTTCGTGAGTGCCTCCTGCACGATGCGGTACCCGGCGTGGCCCACGCTGGCGGGCAGGGCCGCCGGTTCTCCGGCGATTTTGAGTTCCACTGCGAGGCCGGCTGCTTCGACCCCGGCGACGAGGTCGCCGAGGCTGGCCATGTCCTGGACGGGATGCAGCGGGGCCGACCCGTCTGGCGCGCTGCGCAAGGCCTTCAGCGCGATCCGCAGCTCGGCCAGCGCGCCAGCCGAGGCGGACGCTATCTCCTCCAGCGCGGTGGGCGCCTCGGCGCAGCCGGCCTTACGCTCGCGCCGCGCGGCAGCCGCGGCCCGCACGTTGATGGCCACTAGCGTGTGCCCGATGATGTCGTGCAGCTCGTGGGCCAGCGCGAGGCGCTCCTGGTCGAAGCGGTGCTGTGCCGCAGCCTCGCGCATCCGCGCCGCTTCGTCGGCGAGCGAGCGCCCGAGCGCCTGGCGGGCACGCAGCGCCTCGCCGGCGAGCAGGGCGCCGAGCACCAGCGAAGAGTAGGCGATGACATCGAGGGGGCCGCCCCTGCTGGCGGTGAGCAACACAGCGACGGGCACCACCAGCGCCATCAGCGCGCCGACCACGAGCGACCGGGCCCGGCCTCCCTCCAGCCCCACGGTGAACACCAGCAGCATCACGATGCCCACTGCCGCCCGGTTCGGGTGGAACACGAATAGGCACGCGAGCAGCAGCGGCACGACGATGGCCAGTACGCCGAGAGGGAAGCGCCGCCGCGCGACGAGCGGCAGTGCCGTCACGAAGGCCAGTACCCCGATGACCGGCGTCAGGCCGGTGACCTTGTGCAGCAGCAGCGGATCGACGAGCAGCGCGACGAAGGCGATCGCCGCCAGGATCTGGTCGATGTCCGGGGCACGCAGCAGCCCCCGCAGCCCCAGCCTGCCGCCCGCGGTCACGCGGGTGGTCACTGCGCGGAACGCGAGCACGGCATCCTCCTCCCGGCGCTTACAAAACTACGCCGGCGCCGGCAGTCTCCCATCGGCCGCGAGAATGCATTCCGCCGTTTCCCGGCCGCCGGAACTACTCCTTGAGAACTAGGGGATCCCGGCGCCGGCGCAGGTGACGGGGGCCAGAACGTTGCATCGCGCGCGCTACTCCCGCAGCACTAATAGCGGGGATCAAAGGGTTCTGACGGCCGACGATTCACTGGGCGCCCCGGCCCGATGCTGGCCAGAGGTCCCCGGCAAGCGGGGAATAGCAGAGGAGATCGTGATGCGTTCGCTCGCTCGCTGGTGTGTCAGGCATCGCCTGGCCGTGCTCGGGATATGGCTGATGGTGCTGGCCGGCGCCTTCCTCGGCCAGTCCGCCCTGGGAAGTCATTACGCCACCAGTACCACGCTGTCCGGTACCCCGAGCGCGGCGGCGGCCAGCCTGCTGCAGCGGGCGGTGCCGGGCCAGTCGGGTGACACCGAACAGATCGTGTTCGAGACGAAAACCGGCACGGTCGGATCGGCACCCGTTCGGGAAGAAATACAGGCCATGCTCGGCCAGGTGTCACACCTGCGGTACGTCTCCGGCGTGACCTCGCCCTACATCCCGGCGGGCGCGAAGCAGATCAGCACAAGTAACCGCATCGCATTTGCCACGGTCAACTTCAGCAAGGACGCCAGCAGCATCCCGTCGGCTGAGGCGGCCAGGTTCGTGAAGCTGGCCCGGGCGCCGAACTCGCCGACCCTGCAGGTCGACGTCGTCGGCGCCGTCGCCGCCTCGACCAACCCGGCCTCCTCGGCGAGCACGCTTATCGGCGTCCTCGCCGCCCTGGTCATCCTGCTGCTGTTCTTCGGCGCCGTGCTGCCCGCGCTGCTCCCGCTGATCGGCACCGGCATCGCGCTCACCGCCGGGCTCGGGGTGGTCGCGATGCTGTCCCACTCGGTGACCATGGCCTCGTTCACCCCCCAGCTGTGCACGCTCATTGGTCTCGGCGTGGGGATCGACTACTCGCTGTTCATCCTGACCCGGGCGCGCACCGGGCTGCGCCGCGGCCTGTCCGTCGAAGAAGCGGTGGCCGCGGCCGCGGCCACCGCCGGCCGGGCCGTACTGTTCGCCGGGATGACGGTGTGCATCGCCCTGCTCGGCATCCTCACGGTCGGGGTCAGCACCCTGTCTGGTGCGGCCATCGGCGCCGCGATCGCCGTTGCGTTCCCGGTGGCCGCCGCGCTGACGCTGCTGCCGGCGCTCACCGGCCTGCTCGGCATGCGCATCCTGACCCGCCGCCAGCGCGCCGCCCTGGCCCGGGGCGAGACCGGCTTCGCTGAGGCGTCCCGGGGCTGGACCCGCTGGGCGTCGACGGTGCAGGGTCACAAGATCGTCCTCGGTGTCGGCGCCCTCGGGATCATGCTGGCACTCGGCGCCCCGTTCTTGTCGATGCGGCAGGGGACCGCCGACTACAGCGTCGACCCCACGAGCACCACCACGACCACCTACCGGGGCTACGAGATGCTGGTGCACGGGTTCGGCCCCGGCTTCAGCGGCCCGCTGCAGTTGGTGGCGCCGCTGCACGGCCCGGCCGGCCGGACTGCCTTCGGCGCCGTCGTCGCCGCGGCCGGCCACGCCCCCGGCGTGGTCACCACCGCCGGCCCCGCCTATTTCCCGGCCGGCCCGGGCCACCCCGCGGTCGCCCTCGCCGAGGTCTACCCCGCGGGCAGCCCGCAGGCGGCGTCCACCGCGAACCTGATCACTGACTTGCGCGACCAAGTCATACCGGGGGCTCTGCACGGACAGCACCTCCAGGTGCTGGTGGGCGGCCAGACAGCGCTGGGCATCGACCTGGCCGGCCAGCTGTCCGCCAAGCTGCCGCTGTTCGTCGGCATGGTGGTCGCGCTGTCCTTCATCCTGCTGATGCTGGTCTTCCGCAGCCTGGCCATTCCCGCAACCGCGGCGATCATGAACCTGCTCTCCGCCGCGGCGGCGTTCGGGGTGGTGACGGCGGTCTTCCAGTTCGGATGGCTGAAGAGCCTGGTCGGCGTGACCAACACCGGGCCGGTCAGCCCGTTCATCCCGATCCTCATGTTCGCCGTCCTGTTCGGCCTGACCACCGACTACCAGGTGTTCCTGGTCAGCAGGATCCAGGAAGAATGGCTCAAACGGCGCGACAACTCCGCCGCGGTCCGCATCGGCCAAGCTACCAGCGGCCGGATCATCAGCGCCGCGGCGGCCATTATGACTGTGGTCTTCTTCGCCTTCACCTTCACCACCGACCGCACCATCAAGATGATCGGGCTCGGCATGGCCGCCGCCGTCCTCACCGACGCCCTGCTCGTCCGCACCGTACTCGTCCCCGCCGTGATGCACACGCTGGGCAAGGCCAACTGGCGGCTGCCCGCCGTCCTCGACCGCCGACTCCCCCACCTCAACCTGGAAGACAGCAGCAAGCCGACGGACCACGTCGGCGAATCCGGCCTCGACGATACCGGCGAGCTCACGCCAGCCAGCAAAACCTAGGCTCTGGCCTGCGTCCCGGCGCTGCGCCACCCACGGTCGCAGGTGGCGCAGCGCCGCATCGTACGGCGGACGCTGGCGGGGCCAATTCGGGTCGTCGAGGAGAAGCTCGACTCCCGCAGTGGCGTGGCAGGGAAACCTGCTCGACCGGGTCGTGCACCGCCAGCTCGAGCGGCGTGCGCCGCCCACCCGCGTCGAGTCGTGATCGACCTGTACCCTCCGCGCTCTGACAGGGAGTCCCGATAAGGAAGCCGGTTCCGAGCCGCACCAGCAGCTCGGCGTTGTACGTGGCCTCATACCAGGCGCCGTAGCCAAGCAGGCCGCTCATCACTCGTCACAGGGGTTCTCGTACCCAACGCTTTCGGCACAACCGCGAACATGACGTCAGCGGGGTGGATGCTATAGGCCCAGGTAAGGCCTGGCGTCGCAGCTTGCTTCGAGATCCGCCGCCCCATCCCCGGGCTTCCGGTCAGCTCGCCGGCTCCCGCTGCCCTCTAGCTACGACAAGCCGGGGTAGGTGCGCTTGTTACGCAATGTGAGTACGGCAGTGGTCCCTGAACGCTCCCGGGCACGCCTGCCGAGTCGGTACGGACGGCAGCTGTATCGCCTTCAATAGCCGACTGTCGTCCAGTCCCCAAGCGGTCCCCCCGGCTCCGGACACAAGCGTGATGTTGCTTGCGCTGCGTGACATCGGGTGGGCGGGTTCAGGCCAGTTAGAAACCTTCCTCCCTGCCCGAACGTCCGTCGTGGGCACTACCTCCGCAGGAGGAACCGGTGGTTACGGAAGGGTCCTGACGGCCGACGATTCGCGGGCCCTCCGGCCCGATGCTGGCTGGAAGGCCCCCGACAGGCGGGGACCAGCAGAGATACGACATAGGAGTTCTGACATGTCTGAGAGCAAGTTCCTGCCGCTGCCGCAGAGCGTCCTGCCCTTGGCGGAGGGCCCGGGGGTTACCGGCTGCAGCGCGCGGGTGATCGGGGATATGTGGTCATCTCCGGGTTCGTGCAGGTAGCGTTCGTGGTCACCGGCGAGGGCGTGGTGCTGGTCGACGCACCCCCGGCGCTGGATGACAAGATCCAGGCCGCGATCGCCTCGGTCACCGACCAGCAGGTGACCCACTTCATCTACACCCACTCTCACCTGGACCACGTGGGCGCCGTCACCAAGTTCCCCGGCGCCACGCGGATCGCGCACGAGGAGGCCGCGCGGCTGTTGGCCAACCACGACGACCCGGCCCGGCCGTTGCCCGACCAGGTTATCGACGGGCCGCTCACGGTGCTGACGATCGGCGGGGAGGAGGTGCAGCTGATCTACCCGGGCCCCAACCACGAGGTCGGCAACATCCTGGTCCACTTCCCGGCGCAGAAGCTGTCGGTTATGACCGATGTGGTCATGCCCGGCTGGGCGCCCTACCGCGGCTGGGGCAACGCCGATTACCCGCCCGGCATGCTGGCCGCCCACGACGCGATCCTGGCCACCGACTTCGACACCTACGTCGGCGGGCACGTCTACCGCACCGGCACACCCGCCGACGTGCAGCAGTCCCGGGACTTCCTGACCGACACGATCGTGACGACCCAGAAGGCGATGGGAAGCATCTCCTACGCCGATGCCGCCGCCGGGATCGATCCGGCCAACGCCTGGGCGGTGCAGACCGTCTGGTTCGCCCGCATCGCCGACGCCGTCGCCACCGAACTGGCCGAGCGCTGGGGCGACAAGATCGCCGCGGTGGACACCTTCACCCCGGCGACCGTCGAAGCCCTGGTCGTCTCCCTGTCCACCGACGCCCCCACCCACCTGCCCTAACCGGACCCAGCTCACGCAGCCCGGGTGGCGGGGCGTACGGGCTGCGTGGGCCGCGGGTCCTCCGGGACCGCGGTAAGGAGATTCACCATGCAGTGCACAGCATCGTTTGGCGGAAACTATGCCGTCGACTGCAGTTATCGCATGCCGATCACCCCGGTTCTGTGCCCGCGAGATGCTAGCGGGCGATAGTAGTGGTATTTGAGCGCGGCGACTGCACAGCTGTCGAGGACGGCGGAGTTCTGGCGGGGCGGCGAGGATGGCGGTCGCCGAGCGTGCCAGCTGGTGCAGGCCCTGCTCGGACGGTGAGCCTGGCTCGGCGGTGTGCAGGACGAGCCGAGCCTGTACTTCCATCACGGCATCTATGTCAGCGATGACCGCGTGATCCAGTTCGGCAGCGGGGTCAATCCCGTTAACAAGCGTGGCGTGGGCATCAACACAGTCTCGCTTCAGGACTTCGAGCAGGGCGGGACGGCGAGAGTCGTCCGTCACGGATATGAGAGTTGGTTCAGCGGCTGGCGGCCGCCGGCCGACGAGTCATGGAAGATCGTCGAGCGCGCTGAGTTCCTGCTGAAGCTGCAGCCGCGTCTGCCATACAACCTGGTCGGGCACAATTGCGAGATCATCGCCAACATGTCCGTCAGCGGTGGATGGACCGAGAGTTACCAAGCCCGGAAGTTCTTCCTGGTGCGCACCATGATGGGACGCTGCGTTGCTTTCCTGGCTTGCCAGCCGCAGGCGTGCGAAGCTGCCCATCCCAAGATGGGTGTCCTCGGTGATGGCCTCGTACGGCGGGTTGGCCCGGCCCAGGGCCCGGCCGACCGGTAGGCGTAGGCGAGGTCGTTGCGGGAGGCCAGGGTGCGGGGGTGTCCTTGCTTCGGCGAGATCGGGCAGTCATCGAGCTAACCCGGTGAACGGTCCTTGTCGTTAGACAGCCACCGCGGCAGCTGGGGTTTCCAGTTCAGCGTGACCCTGCTCGGCTGGGTGGAGCTCCGCGCAGGCGGCACTGGTGCGAGCGGGCACCTTGAGCGCGATGCGGCACAGTGCCGGTCGGCCGCGATGATGGGGGCCCGGATGCACGGGGTCAGAGTGCTGGTCGACGGGAGGGGTGACCTGATGCTTGGCCACGTCGTTTGTCCGTCGATGGCCGGTTTCCTTTCCGGATGGTGTCATCTGGCGACGGCGCCCGCACGTCTCACCTACGAGGCTTCTGTGCCGTTGTCTGTAGCCGGCCTGCGCTGCCGACACGGGGGCGGTGGAGGACACGTCCGATGGTAGGCAATCGGTTGGCAGGGATGGACAGGTTGAGGCGCTGCGTACCGGCCCTGGTGGCGGCGGCCCTGGTATCAGCGGCGATGACCGCGGGCGTCCCGGCGGCCGCGGCGGCTCGCCCGCTTGGTGCGGGGGTGCCGCGTGGCGGGCCGGCGGCCGGGGTGATCTCGACGGTGGCGGGAGGTGTCGGCGGCCCGGCCAGGGCCACCCGGGTTGGCCTTACACCGTGCGACGTGTGGTTCGGCGCTGGGCACCTCTACATCGCCAACGGCGGGTCGGTGCGGAAGGTGGACCCCGGCACCGACCTGCTGAGCACCCCGGCGGGTACCGGCGCTGTCGGCCCGCTCGGCGAGGGCGGCAGCGCGACCAGGGCCAGCGTCCGCACATGCGGGGTCGCCCTGGACCACTCCGGGAACCTGGTGATCGGCGACACATTCAACCAGCGGGTCCGGGTGGTGGCGGCCAGCGCCGGCAGCTTCTACGGCACGGCGATGAGGGCCAGGCACATCTACACCGTCGCCGGAGACGGCAAGGGCGGGTTCGCCGGGGACGGCGGCCCGGCCACCAGCGCCAAACTCCGGGGCCCGGAGGGCGTGGCGGTGGACGCCGCCGGGAACCTGCTGATCGCAGACCATGACAACAACCGGGTCCGGGTGGTGGCGCACCGGACCGGCACCTTCTACGGGCAGCCGATGACCGCCGGGCATATCTACACCGTGGCCGGCAACGGAACTCCTGGGTTCTCCGGCGACGGCGGCCCGGCCACCAGCGCCGAACTCAACTTCCCGCCGGCCGTGGCGGTGGACGCCGCCGGGAACCTGGTGATCGCCGACACCAACAATGGCCGGGTCCGGGTGGTGGCGGCCCGCGCCGGCACCTTCTACGGGCAGCCGATGACCGCCGGGGACATCTACACCGTCGCCGGCGGCGGCATGGGCGACCTTGGCGACGGCGGCCCGGCCACCAGCGCCGAAGTCACCCCGGAGGGCGTGGCGGTGGACGCCGCCGGCAACCTGCTGATCGCCGACAGCGGCAACGGCCGGGTCCGGGTGGTGGCGGCCAGCACCGGCACGTTCTACGGGCAGCCGATGACCGCCGGGGACATCTACACCGTCGCCGGCAACGGCACCCGGGGATTCTCGGGCGACGGCGGCCCGGCCACCAGCGCCGAACTCAACTTCCCGGAGGGTGTGACGGTGGACACCGCCGACAACCTGCTGATCGCCGATGCCGGCAACGGGCGGGTCCGGGTGGTGGCGGCCGGCACCGGCACGTTCTACGGCAAGCCGATGACCGCCGGGGACATCTACACCGTCGCCGGCAGGCAGGGGTTCCTCAACGATGGCGTCCAGGCCACCAGAGCCCAAATCGGGCCAGATGGCCTGGCGGTCGACACCGCAGGGAACCTGCTGATCTCAGTCGGCCTCCGGATATGCGCAGTGGCGCACCGGACCGGCACGTTCTACGGCAAGCCGATGAAGGCCGGGAACATCTACGCCGTCGCCGGCAACGGCATGATCGGGTTCTCCGGCGACGGCGGGCCCGCTACCAAAGCCGAATTCAACAACACGCAAGGTGTGGCGGTGGACGCCGCGGGGAACCTGCTGATCGCCGATGGCCTCAACTTCCGGGTCCGGGTGGTGGCCGCGCGCACCAGCACCTTCTACGGCAAGGCGATGACGGCCGGGGACATCTACACCGTCGCCGGCAACGGCACCCAGGGGTTCTCCGGCGACGGCGGCCCGGCCACCAGCGCCGAACTCGCCTCGCCGCGAGGCATAGCAGCGGATCCCGCGGGGAACCTGCTGATCGCCGACGGCCTCAATAACCGGGTCCGGGTCGTGGCGGCCAGCACCGGCACGTTCTACGGGCAGCCGATGACCGCCGGGCACATCTACACAGTGGCCGGCAACGGCATGATCGGGTTCTCCGGGGATGGCGGCCCCGCCACCAGCGCCGGAGTCACCCCCGCAGCGGT
>Ga0070709_10001687_pt1 | contig 11990 bp, 7 predicted proteins | sample LARL51metaG_FD_65449 | JGI IMG/M metagenome (GOLD analysis project Ga0070709, IMG submission 65449) | Corn, switchgrass and miscanthus rhizosphere microbial communities from Kellogg Biological Station, Michigan, USA - LAR L5-1 metaG | ecosystem: Host-associated > Plants > Roots > Rhizosphere ...
AGCCTGTAGTGAAAAAGGCTCCTCTCCAAGTCGCCCGTGCGCTCGTACACCTCCGACAACTGCAGATGCACCTGGGCTATCTTGGGCTTCACCTTCAACGCTTCCGCGATCGCCAACGCGTGCGTGAGGAGCCTGCGGGCCTCCGTCCAATCGGAGCGCTTGCCGCGGATCTCGGCGAGTCGCAGACAGTTTGTCACCGCGCCGTTCAGCAGATGATGCTGCTCGCGAATGGCGAGCGCCCGCGTGCTCAGCGCCTCGGCTTCGTCGAGATTCCCCGACCGAAAATGGAACGTGGCGAGCTCGGTCAGCGAGTTCGAGACGTGCAGCGGATGTGCATGCTGTTCGGCTAGATGCAAAGCCCGCTGGAGCATGTCCGCCGCTTCCGCGCCCCGCTCCTGGTGCATGTATACACGTCCCAGCCCGTGCAATCCATATACGCTGAAATAAAAATCGTCCGCGCGCGTGCTTTCTTCACACGTGACGTTGAACATCGCCAGCGCCTCGTCGAGGTTGCCCATGTCGAGGTTGATGTTGGCCATGCTGTTTGCCGTAGCGGCGAGGAAGACCGGATATCTGCCGGAGGCTTTGAGTAGCTCGTACGCCTCCCACAACATCTTGAGGGCCAGATCGAAATTGCCGAACGTCCGGTAGATCGCGCCGATCGCCATCGCGCAAAGCCCGAGGCCTTCGCGGTCGTCTTGCTCGCCGAAAGTGGCGCGCGCCTGGGTCATCAGTTGCAACGATGACTGGAGCTCTTCGCGCATGAAACGGTCCAGGCCCTGCAGGAAGGTGGCGCACCCGTACTTGAGTGGCGCGTCGCTCGCATGCTCGCCGGACCACCGCGCGAATGCCTCGGCGCACGCGCGCCGTTCCGCGGCCGGGATGAATCGGAACCGTGGTAGCGCGACGGAGAAATGCGTGTGAACGTCGGGAGCCGCGCAGCGCTTGATGGCGTTGAGGCGCTTCGTGACTTCTTCCAGGTCGGTCATAAGATTCGCATTCGCCGAGCGATCGGTGGGCGGCTCTAATGTGCGCGTCCGGAGTCGCGTCGGGTAGACTTTGTGGGCTCGCTTTGGGCGATTGTCTACTTCCGAGCGCCGGAGGCACATCCAAGGACACCCGAAAACAGCGCGAATCCGCGCCGCTATTGAGGTTTTCTAATCACCGCGGCAGTGCCGGGCAAAGCCGGTCGAACAACCGTCGAGTTGGGCCGCGCGGGATCCATGGGTTTGACGATCGGGCTCGGAGGTGTTGCAATCGGGCTCGAGTCGGCTGGATTCATCGCGGGCAAAATTGGAATGAACGGCGATACCAATGCATCCGACCGCGACGCTGGTGCCGCTGGACTCGTCGGCACTCGGATGCTCGTCCCGAGTGTTGGGAGAAACATCGATGTCGCGCCTGGCGTCGCTCCGAGTCCGCCAGCCGAGTCGATCCGCGGGACCGAGCCGTTGGCGTTCAGCATGACGCTTCCCGCCGCGGAATCCGTTCGACTCGCCGAGGCCGTTCCGCTCGAGCTCATCTGAGTCGCGGAGTTACTACCGCTCGCCGGGCGTGCCACCCCACTACCGCCCTCGCCGGCGGTCCCGGCCGTTGTTCGCTTGCACCCGGCGATCACGCACGCGATCAGCGCGGCAAAAACGATTGCCGAGTTCGTCCGCCCGAGAATTCTGGTCACTCTCAGCCTCCTGCGTTCGACCGCCAGCCCTCAACCCTCCACCCTGCAGCAATGAGGCCTATCCCTTGCGACGCCACATCGATATCTGTACGACAGAGACCTTGATTTTGAACGGGAGTATGGCACATGACTGATCGCAGCAAAACGCACAATGGTCGGGATGTCGATGGACGCTTCCGCGTTCGGCAAGCCGACGTCGATGATTTGCTCGAGGACCCGACTGGCGTTGATCTCGTGCGCGACGACGTCCGTTTGGGCGGCGCCGTCGCCGATGTTGGCCCGCAAGCAGGATTGCACGCGCGGGAGATTGGTCAGATGATTGACGAGAATCGCGACGACGTGATGCGCGCGACCGGCAAAACGGAGAACCATCGTGGGAAACGGGGGCGCAAGCGTTAATCTCGGCGTAACGAAGGACATTTCCTCGACAGCGTTGCGGCACAGCAAGAACGTGCTCGCGACGCTGTTCGGCGCGCCGGCCCGGCGTCGCTTCGACGTGCGCTATTGGGATGGCACTATCGAACAGGGGAATCCCGACGATCGTGCCTTCACGTTAGTCCTCACGCGCCCAGGTGCGCTGCGACGCATGTTGCTGCCGCCAAGCGAGCTGTCGATCGTCGAGGCGTACTTGTCGGGCGACGTGGACGTCGAAGGCGATCTCTCGTCGGCCGTCACGATCGCCGATGCGATCAACGGACAACTCCGCTCGCCGCTCGTCCTGGCGTCGATTCTGCGGGAGTTGCTCGGGTTACCCAAGGACGACGCGCGCGGCGACGATGTCCGACGAACTCGCGCCGATAAAAAAGTTGCGCCGGCCGGACGACCGCACGAGCCGCGGCGCGATCGGGCCGCCATCCAATATCACTACGACGTCGGCAACGAGTTCTATCAACTGTGGCTCGACGAGCGCATGGTGTACTCGTGCGCGTATTTCGCGTCGCCGACGATGACGCTCGATGAGGCGCAGGAAGCGAAGCTCGACCTCGTCTGTCGCAAACTGCGTCTTCATCCCGGCGAGCGATTCCTCGACGTCGGCTGTGGTTGGGGCGCGCTGGTCATGCACGCCGCTCGGCACTACGACGTCCAGGCGGTGGGTATCACGCTCAGTCAGCAGCAACTGGCTCTGGCGCGCGATCGTATCGACGCCGCCGGCCTCGCGTCGCGCTGCCACATCGAGCTGTGCGACTATCGCGACGTCGCCCGACTCGGCGTGTTCGACAAGGCCGCGAGTGTGGGGATGGTCGAGCACGTGGGTGTCGAACATTTGCCCCAGTACTTCACCTCGGTGCATGGCGTGCTTCAGCCGGGCGGTTTGTTCCTCAACCACGGCATTGTGAGCGTCGAAGCGTCGCACCCGTTGTCGTTGAGCCAGCACATCGAGCGCAAGCTATGGCGCCGCGACGCCTTCATCGATCAGTACGTTTTTCCCGACGGAAAGCTCGGACCGTTTCACGCCGTCGTGGAATCGGCGGAGGAGTCTGGCTTCGAGACACGCGATGTCGAAAGTTTGCGCGAGCACTACGTGCTCACGCTCCGCGAATGGGTCAGACGCCTCGAGTCCTGCGAGGCCGAGGCGATTGCGCTCGTTGGCCAACATGCCTATCGCGTGTGGCGGCTATATATGACCGCGGCATGTTACAGCTTCGCTCAGGGACGGTTGAACGTGCTGCAGACTTTGTTCGCCAAGCCGCGGAACGGCGACGCCATGCTTCCGCTCACCCGGGCCGACCTGTACGCCGCGTCCCAGACCAGCGTGGCGTCGGGAACATTTGCCCCGTCGGGACGTTAAATGGAGCGGTGACGCGCCTTGGTTTTCGCGTCCGTCTTCGCTCCAAACTCGAGGTCACGATGTCAGTCGCTGGATGGTTGCGGACGGCCTATTTGATGGCGCTCGTGCCGTCGCTTGTCGCCGCGCAACGGGGAGGCATGGGAGGGATGGGAGGCGGCGCCGGCGGTATCGGCCGCAGACGTCCCGGCAACATCGAACGCGAGCCCGGCCTGGCTGTTCCCAAGATGGTGAACGGCGTCAACCTCCTGATCGAACATCGTCAGGACTTGGAGCTCGGCGATCCTGAATTCGCTCGGGTGGTGGTCATCAAGCGCTCGCTCGACTCGACGAACGCGCCGCTGACCCGAAGGCTCGACTCTCTCCAGCGAGTGTTCAAAGGCGGACCGATATTCAGTGAACCGAGCGCCGCCCGGCGCGACTCATTGGCCGAGGCGCACGCGGTCGTCCTCGAGGCGACCGGCACGATCCGGGACAATATCTCGGCGGCTCGAGAGCGGGCATTCGCGCTGCTGTCACCCAGGCAGTTGACCAAGGCGCAAGAGCTCGAGGCGGTGGCGGAAAAGGCCATCGAGGAAGAAAACAAGCGAAACACGGGCGACGGGCGACGGGGTCGGGGGTGACCGGGTAGGATTCCGAGATCGGGCTGATGGGCTAGCCTGGCGAATGGGCGGTCACAACGCGATTATTGCGTAGCCTCTCATCCCGGAACCATCGCGAATGGCGACTGGCAGCAACGGTTCGACCGCCGCGCCGGCGACAAAAGTTCTCATCAGATGTGTCATCTACTATGCAGTGCTGGTACTCGCCGGCATCGCGGTGCTGCGCTATTTGCCTCGCACGCGGATGATCACTTCGACGTCGCTCGACGCACTGTTTGGAACGGCCACCGAGACGGTGCGCGCCGGCAAGACGGCTGTTCTCGCGCCGGTCGATCAAGGAACACTCGCCGTAACAGAGATGCTCGCCATGCTGTCGGCGGCACTCTTGGCGTTACCGGTCGCATGGATCTACACGCTCACGCGCGCGCGACGCGGCTATCAACAGTCCGTCGTGCAGCTGTTACTCGTGCTACCCGTCGGAGTCGCGGGTATCGTCGTGCTCGTCAAGTACAGCATCACCTTGGCGTTTGGGTTGGGCGGTATCGCGGCCGCGGTGCGATTCCGAAATTCGCTGGAAGACAGCAAGGACGCGGTCTACGTCTTCCTTGTCACCGGCATCGGGATCGCGGCCGCGGTCGATCTTCCGGTCGCGTTGGTGATGTCGATCATGATCAACCTCATCGTCGTCGCGCTGTGGATGGCCGACTTCGGCCGCACGCCCGTCGCGCTCGAGGGCAAGCTCGCCGAGAAACGGCTGCAACGCGCGCGGCAGCTGGCCCGTACCGGCACGTTCGTCGCCCGGATCGACGACGAGGTCCTTCGCGACATGACGGCCGAGCAGCTCGAGGGCGTGGCCCAACGTGCGATGCGTCGCGCCCGCGAGCATAATCCCGAAGGCGAGGAAGGCGGAGGAGCGAAACCAGAAGCGTTGATCCGCCTCAAGACGCGCAACCCAAACGGCGTACGCCCGCTCGTCGAACAACGACTCGAGGAGTCGGCCAAAAAGTGGCGACTGAAGAGTGTGTTTCCCGGTGACGACGGCATCACCGTGGTCGAGTACACGGTGACGCTGAAGAAAAGCAAGAATCTCGATGATGTCCTCTCCGCAGTTCGCGCCGCCGGTGCCGCCGAGCTCCTCTCGGCCGAAGCGGACTAACCCTCGTTCGTCTATTGGAGGCTGCGATGCAAAGCCGTCTTGTGTGGACCGTGACTCGCGTCGCTCTTCTCGGACTGGTCGCGTTCTCTGCCGCGAGCGCGCAAGCAAAGAAGGACGCGAAGAAACGAACAGAGCCCAAGTTCAAGCCCGACACGAGCGGGAAGATCACGAAGTTCTTTTTGAGCGAGGACCCGATCGAGGCCACGCTCACGACGAACATCAAGCGCCTCCGCGGCGACAAGGGCGAGAACTCGCCATGGCGTCCCGCGACCCTGACCGTCAACGACACGAGCGGCAAACCGGTCACGATTCCGATCCGCATTAAGACGCATGGCATCTGGCGGCTGAAGAACTGCGACTTTCCGCCCACCCGGCTGAACTTCAACAACGACTCGACCAAACACACGATCTTCCACGGCCTCGATCAGCCGAAGCTCACGAGCTATTGCCGCGACAACACCGAGTACGAGCAGTACGTGCTCCGCGAGTTGGAGGCGTATCGGATCTATCGCCTGCTCACACCGGCGAGCCATGCCGCGCGGCTGCTCCACCTCACCTACGTCGACAGTGCGACCGGAAAGCCACTCACCACGCGCTACGCATTCATCGGCGAAGAAGGCGGTCCGATGGCCGCGCGCCTCAATGGCAGAATTCTCAAGTCCAAAGGCGCAACCCCCGACGACCTGGACCCTCAAGCCGACGTCGTACTCGGCATGTTCCAGTATTTGATCGGTAACACCGACTTCGCGGAAAGTGCGTTGCACAACATCGAGATCGTCGGCCAGGAAACGGGGAATTTCCTTCCCGTCGCGTACGACTTCGATTGGTCCGGCACCGTGAACGCGCGGTACGCGTTCCCCGACTCCCGCCTCGGCACGCGCACGGTGCGCGACCGCATTTACCGCGGCTTCTGCCATCCCGCCGACGAGTTCACCAAAGCCGCGGCGCTCTTCAATGCCAAGAAGGACGCGATCTACGGCCTGTACCGCGATCAGATCGGCAAGCTGATCCAACCAGATATCGTGAAAGAAACCCTCGAGTACTATGACGATTTTTACAAGATCATCAACGATCAACGCCAGTTTAAGCGAGACGTGATCGAAGCTTGCTTGGGAGGCGCACGCCGGTGACGGGTCGCCGAGACGCGTTGACGCGTTGCCGTTGACCAAAACGGAATTTCGCTGCGAGTTGTTGTCCGCCGACCAACTCGCGGCGCTCGCGTCCGGGCCGTTGCCGTCTGGCGTGCCGGCCGACGAATCGCGGCGTTCGCTCCATCGCGATCTCTATCTCGATACGCCGGAAGGCTCGCTGCGACGACGCGGCATCGTGTGCCGCATGCGCGTTGGCGCCGACGGGCGAAGCAGCATGCTGCTCCGCATTGCCGGTTCGAACGGCGCGCCCCCGACACGGGTCTCCGCCGCGACGCGGTCGAGCGAAGTGGCCGACGCGATCGCGTCGGGCAACGCGGTGGTGCATCGATTGCGCGGCATCGTCGACCCCGAGTTGCTGCAGGTGCAGCTCGACTTGCAGGTCGATCGGCTCACGCGACCGGTCGCGCGCGACTGGCTGCGTCGGCCGCGCCTCGCCGTGCATCTCGACCGTGTGAGCGTTCGTCGCGGCGGCAAAGACAACGTCACGAACGCGGCGAGTTTCTTCCAGATGTGCGCCCATCGCCTGCGCGGCGACGGATCGGAGCTCGATGCGCTCGAGCGCGCGCTCGAGCAGGAGCATGGGCTGCGTCCGTCGACCGTCGCCACACACGAACGCGCGGAGCTGGCGGTAAAGTGGGCGCGCTTGGAAGACGTACCGCGCGGAGCGGGGTACTCTGATTCCGTCCTCCGCGCGTCCATCGACCGCGACGGCGATCCGGCGCCCGAGTTCATCAATCCCGAGCTCAGTCTCCTCGCGTTCCAGCATCGCGTCCTCAGCCTGGCCGAGGATCCCGCGACCCCGGTGCGCGAGCGCCTGCGTTTTCTCTCGATCGTCAGCGCCAACGTCGACGAGTTCTTCATGGTGCGTCTCGCCCGACTGTCGGCCTTCGGCGGCGCGCCCGAAGAGCCGAGCGACGACGGACTGACGCCGGCGGAGCAATTGGCGGAGATCGGCTGGAGCGTGGCGGCCATCGCGCTGCGTGAATCTCGCTGCCTCCGAGAATGCTACGACGCGCTTGCGGCGCGCGGCATCCACATTCGCTCATGGGGCGATTTGAGCGACACGCAGCGCGAGATGCTTCGCGGACGATTCCGAACCGAGATCCAACCGCTGCTTACGCCGTTCGCAATGACGTTGAGTCCCGGCCATCCGCTTCCGCGTCTCAGTCATCTCTCGCTGTCGCTCGCGATCGTGCTCCGCAATCGCGCCGGCGGTCCGCCGCGATTCGCCGAGTTGGAATTACCGGCGAGCGTGCCGCGCTTCTTCAACGTGACGGAAGGACAGGAGCACGTCTTCGTCGCGCTCGAAGATGTCGTGCGCGGCAACCTCGACGCGATCTACCCGGCGGACGTCGGCGTCGAGCAGAGTTATGTTTTTCGCGTCACGCGCACCGCCGAGCTCGCGCTCGACGAGGCGACCGCCGACGATCTGCTCGACGAAGTGGAGCGAGCCACGGCCGCGCGTGGGCAAGGCATGGTCGTGCGACTCGAGGTCGACCGCGGCATGCCGCCGGTCCTGCGCGCGTTGCTGCTCGAAGATGTGCGTCGCGAGCACATTGGACTGGAAGCGCCGTGCCTGGTGAATGACGTCGACGAGGTCGAGGGCCTCGTCGATTTGCGTGGATTGATGGAGCTCGAGCTGCCGGTTGATCCGAGCGCGAGCTATCCGCGCCTGGAGTCTCGACGTCCGTTCGCCGACGCCAGTTCCACCGGGTCCGCGTTCGACGCGATTGGGTCGGGCGACGTGCTCGTGCATCACCCGTTCGATTCGTTCTCCGATACGGTCGTCCGTTTCCTCCATGAGGCGGCACGCGACCCGGCGGTGGTGGCGATCAAGATCACGCTGTACCGCGTCGGGAATCCGTCGCCGGTCGCCGACGCATTGCTCGAGGCGGCGCGTCAGGGGAAAGCGGTGACCGTATTCATCGAGCTCAAGGCGCGCTTCGACGAGGAGATCAACGTCGGATGGGCGCGGGCGCTCGAGGCCGCCGGCGGCCACGTCGTGCGCGGGCTCGTCGGATTCAAGAACCACGCGAAAGTGGCGCTCGTCATTCGGCGCGAGAGCGCGGGGCTGCGCCGCTACGTGCACATTGGCACCGGCAACTACAACGCCCGCTCGGGTGAACAGTACACCGATCTGAGTTTCTTCACGACGGACGACGCGATCGCGAGCGACGTCGCCGATCTGTTCAATGAGCTGACGGGAATGTCGGAGCCGCCTCGACGCCGATCGCGCGCGCTGATCGTCGCGCCACATCATTTGTTGCCGGTGATGCTCGAGCACATCGACCGCGAAGCGGCCCACGCACGCGCCGGACGCGAGGCCCGCATCTCGGCAAAGCTGAACGGATTGTCCGACCCAGACATCGTGCGCGCCCTTTATCGTGCCTCCCGCGACGGCGTCGAGATCAACCTCGTCGTGCGCGGCATCTGTACGCTTCGTCCGCATGTGGCGGGACGCTCGGACCGCATCAGTGTCGAATCGGTGGTCGGCCGCTTCCTCGAGCATTCTCGCATCTACCGCTTCGCCAACGGCGGCGACCCGCGCTACTTCATCGGCTCGGCGGATCTTCGACCGCGCAATCTTCGCCGGCGCGTCGAGTTGCTCGTGCCGATCGTCAATCGGGATCACCGACGCCTGCTCGATAGTATTCTCGAGCTCTACACGGCCGATCCCACGGCGTGGGAGCTCCAGGCTGACGGCAGCTACGCGCCACGCTCGGGCCGCGGCAGGGCAGCTCAAGCAGTTCTCAGTCATCAGTTGTGAGTCGTGAGCTTTCCCCACCCAGTTATCAGTCCGAGTACTCAGTCGTCACTGACAACTCAGTACTCAGACTGACAACTGGGCTGGGAGAGCTCACAACTGACAACTGATGACTGAGAACTGCTCTATTCCGCCCTCAGCGCGACAATCGGCGAGACTCTGGCCGCTCGCGAGGCGGGAAGCAAAACCGCAACCACCGCGCTCGTCACGAGCACCGCCACCGCCACGGCGATCGAGATTGGATCCGCCGCGTCGACGCCGTGCAACTGCGTGCGCAAGAACCGCATCGACAGAAGCGCGACCGGGACTCCGACCACGAGTCCGACCGCGACGAGTCGAAGCGCGTCGACCAGCACCATCCGAATGACGTCGCTCCGTTGCGCCCCCAGTGCGACGCGGAGACCGATCTCGCCGGTGCGACGGGAGATTGCGTACGTCATCACACCGTACAATCCAATCGCGGCGAGCAGCAACGCGAACGCGCCGAATGCGCTTGCCAGTCGCGCCACGAGCCGCTCTTCGCGAATCGATTGTCGCATGAGCGTGGGAAGGGGATCGACCCCGTCAATCGGGAGCGACGGGTCAACCGACACGACAGCACGACGGATCGGCTGCACGACGGTCGACGGATCGCCGGTCGTCCGCACCTCAAAGCGTAGCGAGCCCGGCGCGCCCAAGTTCTTCGGATCATCCGCGTGGAGGTACGAGAAGTAGGCGCGGCGCGTCGGCTTTCCTTCGAGCTCGTGATCGCGCGTGTCGGCCAGAACCCCCACGATTTCCACGGCGACCGAGTCGTTGAAGTGCAGGTATTTGCCGACGGCGTTCTGGCCCGGGAAGTAGAACTTGGCGAGCGTCTGATTGACCAGCGCAACGCGCGGGAGTGACGGCTCGTCGCTCGCGGCGAAATCGCGTCCGGCGATCAGCTTGGCGCCGATTGCGCCCGCGTAATTGGGGCCGACCACGTCGTACGCGACCGTTGTGTCGTCGGGGGTACGCGCGGTGAAGCCGGGCACTTCGAGCGTGGTCTGAGACTCAGTGCCCGAAAAGATGCCATTCTCCGAGAACGTGACGGCGGCCACGCCGGGCACCGACGCCATGCGATCGCGCAACGAATGCACGAGGCTCGCCAGCCGATCGCCCTGATATCCGCGCGAGCCGATGTCGAGATCGACGAGCACGAGGTGATCGCGATCCATGCCGACGTCGACGCCTTGCACGTTGCGCAAGCTGCGCACGAGCATCGCCGCTCCGATGACCAACACCACCGACAGCGCGACCTGTCCGGCAATGAGCAATTTGGCAACCGGAATCCGGTCGCCGCGAAGCCCGCTCGCGCTGTTGGCGACCGACGGCGACTGAGCGCGCATCGCCGACGCGAGATCGACCCGCGACGCTCGGAGCGCAGGCACCACGCCGAACAACGCGACGGCAAGCACCGACACGGCGAGCGTGAACGCCAGGACGCTCACATCCGTCGCCAAATTGAGCGCCATGGGCGCTCCATCCGACGCGAGCGCCAACAGTCCTCGGCTTCCCCACCACGCGACGAGCAGGCCAACGCCGGCGCTCAGCATCGCAAGCACGGCGCTTTCGGTCAGGAGCTGTCGCACGAGTCGCGACCGACCAGCACCCAGCGCAAGACGCACCGCCATTTCGCGGCCTCGCGCGATCGCGCGCGCCAGCAGCAGGTTGGCGACGTTTGCGCAGATGATGCACAACAACAAACCGACGCCGATCATGAGCGTGAACAGCGGCGCCTCGAACGTGTCTCGCACCCGCGAGAACCCCTTCGCGCCGGACGTGACGTAATACTTCGGACCGCGATCGAGAAACGCTTTGGCGATCTGCGGGCCGCCGTTGCTCACGATGTTTCGCTTGATCAACTCCGACACCTGCTGCTTGGCCTGCGTCATCGTGACGCCTGGCTTCAGCCGCCCGAGCACGAGCACCCAGCTCGTCAATCGATCGTCGAGCGCCTTCTGATTCGGGCGCAGCGCGTCGTGCATGCTGATCGGAAGCCACATGTCGTTCGACGAGCCCACGATCTCGCCGCTGAACCAGGCTGGTGTCACGCCGATGATGGTGATCTTGATTCCGTTGATGAGAATCGTCCGGCCGATCGCCGACGGATCGTTGTGAAATCGTCTCGTCCAGTAGCCGTAGCTGATCGTCGCGACAGGCGACGCGCCCACGATCGCATCGGAGCTCGCATCGAAGGTCCGGCCGGCGAACGCCCCGACGCCGAGCAGCGAGAAGTAGTTGCCGGACACGAATCGGCCGCGCGGATGCTCGAACTCGCCCGATGTTCCCTCGACCCGCACGTCGAGTCGATCCGTTCGTCCCGACGCCAGCACTCCGCTGAAGACGCGATTTTGATCGCGCAGGTCGCGGAACAATGGATACGAGAGGAGGTCGGTACGCGGCGACCCGTTCGACATCGAGCCGACGCGTGTCGGGTCACCAACGGCGACGAGCTGCTCCGGATGCGACACCGGCAACGACCGCACGAGCACCGCGTCGATCAACGTGAAGATGGCCGTGTTCGCGCCGATGCCAAGCGCCAGGGCACCGACGATCACCGCCGTAAACCCAACGTTGCGCCGCAACGTGCGTAGCGCGTATGAGATGTCTTGTTGCAGCTCGCCCATGACGTCCGCTCGTTGCATCGCGCGCTCCCGTTGTTCGTCCATGATGACGCAGTCCTCTCGCACCGCCGCGATATCGCCGAATTGACGGAGCGCTTCCTGACGCGCCGCGTCGGGCGTCCAGCCGGCAGCGATCAGTCGCTGCGCGCGCATCTCCAGGTGGAACGACAGCTCGTCGTCCACCTCGCGCCCGATGTGCGCGCGTCCG
>Ga0070709_10001688_pt1 | contig 11989 bp, 6 predicted proteins | sample LARL51metaG_FD_65449 | JGI IMG/M metagenome (GOLD analysis project Ga0070709, IMG submission 65449) | Corn, switchgrass and miscanthus rhizosphere microbial communities from Kellogg Biological Station, Michigan, USA - LAR L5-1 metaG | ecosystem: Host-associated > Plants > Roots > Rhizosphere ...
CACCCGACCGGTGTGCCCCAGGGAGTACTCGCTGGCGAGCCCGTAGATGGCGGTGGGCGCCACCGCAAAGCCGGTCCGCTCCTCGAACTGGGCCCGGACCTGGGAGACCCCGTTCTGAAAGAGCGAGTCGGGATGGAGAAAGGACACCGTCCCTGTGGAATAGTCGATGCCGTAGTCCACCCCCCGGGTGAGCTGGGTGCCCGCCACGAAGATCTTTTCGCTGCCGTCCCGGATCTGGAAACTGTTGAGCGACAGGGTGGAGCGGTCCGCGGAGGCGATCGCCGTCGCCTGGTAGTGCACCGCGAACACCGACGGGGGTCCCTGCGTGGCCAGCAAGCCGCGCGGCGTCTTGTACAGCGAGTCGTTCCGCTCCGCGGGCGTGAGCTTGGTCGAGTCGTCGAAGGGCCGGAGGTGGGGGAAGACGACGTACAGGTCCCGCAGCGGGGCACCACCCCCGTCGCGGGCCCGCGGGAACAGCCGGTTGTACTGGTCGAACTGGGTGGGATTGCTCGCCACCGCCAGTCCGAGGAGCTGAAGGTAGGTCTGCCCTGACGTCAGCGCCCGCTCCCGCTGATTCACCGTGATGCCCAGCTGCGCCGTCTCGCGCGTCAGATCTCCCGAGCCGAACCGGTAGACGCTCCGGATCTCGAACCGGAAGGCGGGGGAGGCGGCCGTCACAGACGGCGTGGGATCGTACACCAGGCGCAGCGTGTCCACCCGGCTGGTGTCGGCGCTCGCCGTGACCGGCAGCGTGCCCACGGTGTCGGTGCCGGTAAGAGGAACGTACGAAACGGCGAGGTAATCGTTCTGATCCAGGGCGCTGGCCATGGCGAACCACGCGCCCGTCGGATCGACGTAGTAGTCCTTCCCCGCGGTCAGGACCTGCCATTGGAACGGCCCGGCGCGCTCGGCGCCCGCGCCGGTGCACTGCACCCCGCCCCGGGCGGTACTGGCGCCGCACGCCACCGCCTTGACGCCGCCGATGTTCTGGTTCGAGTTGCTGCCCGGCGCCACCGCCCGCACGCGGTACACCAGAAACGCCGGACTCACCCGCAGATCCGGGGGCAGGGCCACCTGGTCGAGGTTCAGGATGTCGACCGCCGGGTATCCCGGAATCCGCGCCGGATCCACGCTGAAGAAGAAGCGTCCCGCCTCGAAGTCGAGGTCGCGGCCGTCGCGGGACACGGACTGGTTGGTCACCTGCCCCACCGAGTACGTGCGATCCTTCACCACGGTGCCCTTCTGCTGGGCATAGATGCCGCGCAGCTGCAGGTCGCCGACCTGGGCGACGGCCTGGAATCCGAAATTGTTCGCCGGCACCGCCGCGCTGATGAAGCGGGACGCCGGAATGGCGAACGACACGTTCCCCGCCTCCACCCGCCGCAGGACCTCGTCGGGCAGTCCTTCGTACCAGACCTGGATGGTATTGCTCGCATCGAACTCGCGCTGGCTGTTGAAGTCCACGTTGACGTGGAGGCGCTGCCCGATGACTCCGGACGACAGAATCGAGTACTGTGGGTTGGGCGAAATGGTCGGGAACTTGGCCTGGCACCCGGCCAGGGGGTTCTGCTGCTCCTCGTTGGTGCAATTCAGGTTGCGGAACTGGTCTGCCTTCACCTCGAAGCGGACGTTGAGCTGAAGCCCGATGTCCGCGTACGTCCCGAAGATCCCGGTGCGTCCCGCCGCCTCGAAGGTCTTCGGTCCGCCCCCGCCCCCCCCTCCCTCGGTGGGAGTCTCGAACGCGAACGTGCCGATCCCCTGGGTGAGCCGGGCCTGATCGGGATAGAGCGCCGTGACCTGCAAAGCCCAGGTGGTCGCGACGGCCCGGGGCGTGGTCGCCACGCCGTAGCGCCCGCCGGGGCGGACCGCGGAATTGTATGGAGTCTTGAGGGGTACTAACGGCGGGATGGGGAAGGCGAGTGCGCCTGCCGAATCCGCCTGCTGCGCCCGCGCCGGAGATCCTGCGATCGTGGTGGCGAGAGCGACGGCGATGGCGGTGAGACGCATCCCTTGAGATGACTTGGAGTTCCGAATATAATGGCGCAACCCGCCGTGCGCATCCTCAATCGCTATCTCCTCCGCCAGCACCTCGCGCCCCTGGGCTTCGCCCTCGGCGCCCTGACGGCCCTCCTGCTCCTGAATCAGGTGGCCAAGCAATTCGGGCAGCTGGTCGGCAAGGGACTCCCGTGGGGGGTCATCCTCGAAGTGTTCGTGCTGTCCATCCCGTTCATCGTGGCGATGACTATCCCGATGGCGGTGCTGGTCGCGGTGCTGCACACCGTCAGCCGGCTGGCGCAGGACAACGAGATCACGGCGATGAAGGCGGGGGGAGTCAGCATCGGGGCGCTGCTCCGCCCGCTCCTGGGAGGCGCCACGGTGCTCGCGGTGCTGGCGTTCGTCTGGAACGACCAGCTCCTCCCCCGCTCCAATCATCGGCTCCGCACCCTGCTCGTGGACATCCAGCGCAAGAAACCGTCCTTCGCGTTGAAGGAGGAGGCGATCAACGAGGTCGTGCCGGGACAATTCTTCCTGCGCGCGGCGCGGATCGATCCGGCCACGAACCGTCTCTCGGACGTCACGATCTATGAGTTGGGGGACGCCGAACGACGACGCATCGTCGTCGCCGATTCGGGCCGCATGGCTTATACCCCCGGCGGCACCGATTTGTACCTGACCCTCCTGGACGGGGACATTCGGGAGATCAAGCGCGCCGAACCCCTCCAGTTCAACCGCACGTTCTTCCACACCAACCAGATTCGGGTGGCCGGGGTCAGCAACAGCCTGGAACGCACCCCCGAGGATGACTTCCGGAGCGAGCGGGAGATGGGCATCTGCGAAATGGCGCGCGAAGTGCGCCTGGCCCGGATGGACGCGGCCCGCTCCCCCCTGGAAGGCCGGGCGCAGATCCTGCGCGACCTCGGCCACCTGGGGGGCATCGCCCTGCCGAACGGCATCATCGACTCTTCGCGCGCCGATACCCTGCCCGGCTGGTACTGCGGCGTCCTGGGCAAGTTGGCGCACCTGGTCCTGCCACGGGAGGCACAAGCAGCCCAGACCCCCACGCGGCTCGTGCCCCAGACGCCCCCGGGCCGCCTGCAGGCGCCCGTGGTGGCCCAACCCGGCGTCATCCGCCGGCCGGAGCTGGGGCTCACCCCCGGTGCCGGCCTGGGGGAGGCCATGCGCGAGCGGGGCTCACGGCAACGCGCCGCCACCTACGAAGTCGAGATCCAGAAAAAACTCGCCATTTCCTCGGCCTGCATCGTCTTCGCCCTGCTCGGCTTCCCGCTGGGCCTGAGGTTTTCGCGCGGCGGCGCCGGGCTCGTGATCGGCGTATCGGTGGCGGTCTTCGCGGTCTATTACATCGGACTCATCGTCGGCGAGGACCTGGGGGACCGGCTCATCGTATCGCCCTTCTTCTCCATGTGGACCGCCAACGTACTCTTCGCCCTCATCGGGGCGGGCCTGCTCTTTCTGGTGCGGCATGAAGGCGGTCACGCGCGCGGCGGCTCGTGGGGGATCGCAAGCTGGTTCGCAGGCCTGCGGAAGCGCCGGTCCCAGGCGTGAAGACGCTCGACAAGTACGTGCTGCGCGAGTGGGCCCGGGTGTTCGCCGTGGTCATGCTCGGGTTCCCCATCCTCGCTATCGTCATCAACATCACCGACAAGTTCGACCACTATCTCGCGGCGGGGCTCACCAAGGGACAGGTGGCGCTGGCCTACATCTTCTACATGCCCGAGATGATGTTCCTCGTCCTGCCCGCCGCGGTGCTGTTCGCCACCGTCTTCACCATCGGGAATCTGGGCCGTCATTCGGAGCTCACGGCGGCCAAGGCGTCGGGGGTTTCGTTCTACCGGATCATTTCGCCCATCCTGATCGTCTCCGTCCTCGCGTTCGTCGCCGGCGTGGGCATCGGCGAGCTCGCGCCGGTGACCTCAGTGCGGAAGGCCGAAATCCTGAAGGAGCGGGCGATCAACTCGACCACCTCGCGCTACAACTTCGTCTACCGCGCCGATTCGGGTTGGGTGTACGCCGCCCAGAGCCTCGACATCGCCAGCCGGACCATGACGGAGCCGCTCTTCCAGCGCGAGGGCACCGGCGGCGCGAATCCCACCATCATCGTGGCGGCCCAGCGGGCGGTGTACGATCCGGGGCAGAAGAAATGGATCCTGGATCACGGAGCCCTCCGCTACCTGATCGGCGCTGGGCAGGAGGCGGCCTATGCGTTCGACCGGATGCGGACCAACTCGGTGCGGGAGAAACCCTCCGACCTCCTGGCGGAGCCCAAGCTGCCCGAGGAGATGCGGTACGCCGAGCTGGGGCATTACATCGACGGTCTGGCGCGGAGCGGGTCGGATACGCGGAAGCTTTCGGTCGAGCACGCGCTGAAGATCTCAGTGCCCTTCACGTGCATCATCATCGCGCTTTTCGGTGCCCCTCTGGCGGTCTCGAACCCCCGCAGTGGTGCGGCCTGGGGCGTGGCGGTGAGCCTCGCGACCACGTTCGTCTTTCTTCTGATGGTCCAGCTCTCCAAGGCCGTGGGCGCCGGCGGGCTCCTGCCCCCCACGCTGGCGGCGTGGTTTCCGAATATCCTGGCGGGAGTAGCCGCGGTGTGGCTGATGAAGAAAGTTCGTACCTGAGAGCCGCAGATAGCAGACGGCAGTCCGCTCCTCGACGGAACGGACTGCCGTTACTGCTTTACTGCAAGTTCGCCCTTAGAAGGTATACCTCGCGCCGAGCTGGAACACCCACCGCGAGCCGAGGGCGTTGACGTTCGAGACCGCGGCCTTGGGCGGCGGGGTGAAGCTGTAGATCCCGACCTGCTTGGTGGCGTCGTACCCCGTCATCCGAACCAGATTGGTCTCTTCGAAGCCACCGGTGATCCGGGTCAGGCCCCAGCTCGACTTGATGAAATTCAGCACGTTCAACATGTCCAGCGTGATCTCGACGGACTGACCGTTGAAGGTCGGGAACACCTTGGAGAGCCGCGCGTTGAGCTGGTTCTGCCAGGGGTTCCGGCAGGAGTTCCGGGGGAGGATGCGGCCCCGGTTTTGGCGGAGACACTGGTCGCCGTTGATGTAGTTCTGCAGCCGGGCCGAATCGGTGACCGGGGCCTTCAGCTCGATGTCGCCCCCGTCCCGCGGGACGTAGAACTCGTCGTTCCCGCCTACTCCGTCGCCGTTGGCGTCGTTGGCGATGGTGTACGTGAAGGGGGACCCCGAGATTCCGGTGTAGATGAGGGAGAACCGGGTCTCGAACGGGGCATTGATGGTTCCCGACAGCGAGATCTTGTGCGGCCGGTCGTACACCGAGGTCGTCAGGTTGCGGTTGGCGATCGTGCCGTCCAGCGCGCCGAAGTTGAAGTTCGACCCCGTGATGTCCGACGTGTACGAGAACAAATCGAGCACGTGGGAGTAGGTGTAGGCCGCATTGAACTCGACCCCGTTCGAGAACGACTTCTGCAACTGGACCGTCAACTGGGTGGCCCGGTCGGCACTCTTGTTCACGTTCTCGATGGCCTGCCCCACCTTGAGCGTGGGTCGGACGAGGGTCACCGTGCCGGTGGTTTGGCTGAACGCCGTCGGCTGCACGTACAGGGGCCGCCCGCCCTCCCCTACCTCGGACGTCTGCACGGCCGGCAGGTTGACGTCCACCAGGTAGTACTGGTTGATGGACTTGGTGAAGAGAAAGTCCACCGTGCCGAGCACGCCCCACCCGATCTGATGATCGGCCCCGAGCGCCAGTTTCAGCGCCTGCGGGAACTTGAAGTTGGGGTCGTAGAAGACGATGGACGCCGTGGACGTGCCGACCCCGCCGCCTCCGGTGCACGTGGGCGGCGGATTGAGGGGATCGAAGGCCGGAGTCGTAGCCGCGGTGGTACAGGTCAGATTCGAAGCGCCGACGCCGGTGTTCCCGAAGGCGTTCGAGACCCACACGTACGGGGGCCGGCCCGAGAAGATGCCGAGGCCGCCGCGGAAGATGGTCTGCTGGTCGCCGTTCACATCATAGTTGAATCCCAGCCGGGGAGACCAGAGCATGTTCCCGGTCGGCGAGTTCGACGTATGAATGGTCCCGCCGTTCAGGCCCGGCACGGGCACGGTGTCGATCGCCGTGTTCTCGATCGGATTGGGAATCGAGGGCACGTCCATCCGGAGACCCGCCGTCAGGGTCAGGTTCCGGATGGGCGAGAAGCGGTCCTCGGCGTAGAATCCGATCTGCTTCACGCTGAAGTCCGCCACCGCTCCGAGGGGGCCGAGGGACGAGAGGGCGCGGGTGTACCGGTCCCCCTTGCCCAACGCCAGCGAGTCGATGCTGCCGAAGTTCCAGACGCCGAACGAGCCCGGGAAGAAGACGTTCTTGAAGCTGAAGAACTCATTGTGCGTTCCCACCGTGACCAGATGCTGGCCGGCGGAGAAGGTCAGGTTGTCGGTGACCTCGAACGACTTCTGGTCCAGGATGTTGTTCTGCGAGAAGTTCTCCGCACCCGCCGACAGGTAGTCGTTGAAATTCGTCGGATTCACATGCACCAGAACCAGTGGCAGTGACGACTGCGGATCGCGGTTGTCGGAAATGGTCGTGTATGCGAGCACCGCTTCGTTCGAGTACTTGTTAGCGAAGGTGGCGGTCCACTTGCCCCGCAGGGTGCGCGTCTGGTTCTGGATGTTGTATCCGGAGTTGCCCAGCTGATACCCGTCGCGGCCGTTGAACGGGGAGGTGAATTTCCGGGTCACCGTCACCTGGTTCGCGTTAACGTAGGTGCCGGAGACCTCGAGGTGGCTGTTCGCCCCGAGCTCGTAGTTCAGCTTCCCGAACAGGTTCGTTTCAGGATTCGGGATGGTGGGAGCCTGCCAGCTGCCGAGCCCCTTGTATCCCAGCGAGTCCAGAATGTGGGCCACGGAGTCGGCCTGCGCGGTCGTGATGCCGATCCCCAGCGTGTCCGACGCGGCTCCCGAATTCCCGATCTGGAGGCCTGACGAAAAGGGGCGGACGTCGTGCCGGAAATCACCGCTCACGAAGAAGTGGAGCCGGTCCTTGATGATGGGGCCGCCCAGCGAAAACCCGAACTGCTGCTGCTGGTAGGTCGGCACCGGCACCGAAACGCCCGAAGTATCGTTGCCGACAAAGCTCTGGTTCTGCATGTACCCGAACAGGGACCCGTGGAGCTCGTTGGTCCCGCTCTTGGTCACCGCGTTGACCAGACCGCCGACGAAGCCGCCCTGGCGCACATCGAAGGGCGCGATCTGGATCTGGAACTCCTGCACCGCTTCGAGGGAGATGGGCCGCTCGTTCACACCGCCGCCCGGAATTCCGGTGGAGGAGCCGAGCGCGAAGAGATCGTTGTTGACGCTGCCGTCGATCTGGATGTTGTTGAACCGGTCATTCTGGCCGCCCATCGAACGGCCATTGGGGCCGGAGGCGACCTGGGGAGACGTGTTCACGAAGTCCGTAAACGACCGGTTGAGCGTCGGGAGGCGGTGCAGCACCGTATCCGACAGGAACGTGCTGGCGCCCGTCCGCGCCGCCGAGAGCCGCGGGTCCGAGTTGGCCGACACCGTGATTGCGGCCACCTCCACCGCGGACCGCTTGAGCGCCACATCGAGAGACAGCCGCTGCGAGAGCGCCAGGTTGAACGCGTTCAGCGTCTTGGGCTCGAAGCCGAGGGCCCGGACGGCGAGGGTGTAGGGTCCGCCGACTTCCACGACTTCGAACGAGTACGCCCCGTCCTCGCGGGACCGCGTGCTGTACCGCGCGCCGGTATTGCCGTTGACCAAGGTCAGATCGGCCTGCGGCACCGCCGCGCCGGACTCGTCCGTCACATGACCGGCCACCGCCGCCGTCGTCACTCCCTGAGCCCGCGCCGACCGGGTGGCCGGGAGTGCGAGCAACGCCAACGCACACGCCGAGACAAGCAACCGTTTCATCGCGATGGTCTCCGAGGTACGGAATCAGGAAAGGGCTTCAAGGGCGCGCTAAAAATGGACCCCCGGCGGAGGGCCGTCAACCAACCACAGTCACGATCGAGTCACGCCGATTTTGCCGGGTGGAAACGCTGCCAGAGGAAAAAGACCGGGATGCCGAGGACGATCAGGCCCACATCGAGGGTGAACGTGAGGGGTTTGGAGACCAGGTAGTTCCCCAGCAGGAACACCGAGGCGAGCAGAAACAGGGCCGGCACCACGGGAAACCCCCAGGTCCGATAGGGTCGCTCCAGATCGGGGCGCCGCTTGCGCAGCACGAACACGGCCGCGACCCCCAGGGCGTAGAAGGGCCAGATGCCGATGATGAATTGATCGGCCAGGGCCTCGAACTGCCGCACCAGCACGAAGATCGCGCCCAGGAGGGCGGCCAGGAAAATGGCGCCGGTCGGGGCTCCGGTTTTCGGATCGACCCGGGCGATCGCCTTGGGGAACAGCCCGTCGTCGGCCAGCGCGAAGAAGATGCGGGGCGCCGTCATCATGGACCCGTTCAAGGTCCCGAACGTGCTCACGGCCACCGCGGCGCTCACCAGGACCACACCGACCGGACCAAGCAGAAGCTGCATGGCGTCGGCCGCGACCAGCTCCGCCCCGCCCATCCGGGCCATGGGGATGAGGTGCAGGTACACCGCGATGGCCCCGAGGTACAGGACGCCGACGCCGGCGGTGCCCAGGATGATGGCGCGCGGGAGATTCCGTTGCGGGTCGCGCACTTCTCCGCTGACGAACGCGAGGTCGGCCCAGCCGTCGTAGGCCCAGAGAATCGCGACCATCGCCACCAGGAAGGACGAAATTCCCACCGGCGCGTGCTGGCTCAGCATGGCGGGCACGGCGGCGGAACCGGCGTTCAGCAGAAACCCGATCGCCACGAGCCCGGCCAGCGCGGCCACCTTGAGGGCGGTACTGAAGTTCTGCAGCAACGCGCCCCGGTGAATGCCGAACCAGTTGACGGCGGCGACCAGAACGATCAGGCCCGCCGCCAGCGCCTGCTCCCCGGCGATCACCACCGGTCCGAGGTGCAAGACGGGCGCCGACGGATTCACGTTGAGCACCCGCAGCGCGTAGCCGGCCGACGCGATGGAGATGGCCCCGTACGCGCCCGGTCGGATGATGACGAGCTCGCCCCACCCGAACAGGAAGGCGGCGAGGGGCCCGAAGCCCTCGCGCAGAAAGACGTAGAGGCCGCCGGTCCGGGGGAAGGCGGCCGCCAGCTCCGCGTAGGTCAGCGCGCCACAGAGTGCGACACCGGCGCCGAGGACCCAGGCGAGCAGGAACACGGGGACGTCGGGAATGAGGGCGGCCACGCCGGCGGGCGTGCGGAAGATGCCCGAGCCGATGGTGGAGCCCACGAGCACCGCCACGGCGCTCCAGAACCCCAGCCTGCGGGGCAGCCGGTCTCCCCAGCGGTCCTGCGTGACGCCGGATGGTTGGGTCATAGGTGAGAATCGAATATACATTCCGGCCCATGCGCCCCGCCTACCGCCGTCTCGCCTGGTCCGCCGCCCTCGCGTGTTACGCGCTCATCGTCCTCGGGGGAGTGGTGCGGATCACCGGATCCGGACTCGGGTGCGGGAACCATTGGCCCCTCTGCAACGGCCGGCTCCTCCCGCCGCTCGACCTCCCCACGATCATCGAGTATGGGCATCGGTTGGTCGCTGGTCTCGTGAGTGGTTTGGTGCTGGCGCTGGCCGTCGCGACCGCCTGGGAACGACGGGAAGCGGGAAGCGGGAAGCGGGAAACGTGGGTGCCGGGACGGGCGCCGTATGTGGCCCTGCTCCTTCTTGCGGTCCAAGTCACGCTCGGCGCCATCACGGTCAAGCTCGACCTGCCCCCCTGGACGATCATCCTGCACCTCGGGACGGCGATGCTGTTGTTCGCGACGTTGTTGTACGCGGCCCGCCCCGCCCCGGGCTTACGCCCGGGGGACACCCCGGGCTTACGCCCGGGAGACACCCCGGGCTTACGGTCGGGAGACACCCCGGGCTTACGGTCGGGAGACACCCCGGGCTTACGGTCGGGAGACACCCCGGGCTTACGCCCGGGGCTAGCTACCCTCGTGGCGGCTCTGGCTCTGGCGACGATTCTTCTCGGGGCCCTTACGGCCAATCTGGGCGCCGCGTCCGCCTGTTTGGGCTTCCCCCTGTGTAACGGGCAGCTCATCCCCGACGGCAACCGGTTCCAGTACATCCAGTGGACCCACCGGCTGCTCGCGTACTCGCTGGTCATCGCGGCGGTGATCTGGGCGGTCCGGTCTCCGGGCCGGGGCCCGCGCTGGGTGCTCGTGCTGGTGCTGGGCCAGATCGGGGTGGCGGCGGCGATGGTGCTGGGGGGCCTGCCGGAAGGATTCCGGGTGCTGCATGTGGCGGTTGGGGCGGCGGTGTGGGGAGCGGCCGTATGGGCGTCCCTCTCCGAAGGACCCAATCGCTCCTGAACGCGCGAGGCGTCCGGACGCGTGATACGCGCGCCCGGACGCCTCACGTCGACTGGACCCTAGATCAGGGCGAGACGACCACAGCCACGCTCGCGGGCTTGAGCCCGGAGCTGGCGGCCTGCACGCACGTCGAGCCCGTATCCGCGGCCGTCACGATCGCCTGGGAACTGGTGGCGGGAATCGGGTGGTAGCTGCCGTCTACGGCCACGGAGGCGATGGCGCCGCCGCCCGAGCAGACGCTGAAGGTGATACTCACCGGCAAGGGCGTCAGCCGGGAATCCACCACCATGGCCTGGACCTTGGCGTTGCCGCCCACTGACAGGGCGAGCGTGTCATAGTTGACCAGGACCTGCGCGGGTGCTCCGGCGCCGTCCGCCAACGGGTTGCTCTTGCAGGCCGCCGCGCCCACGAGCGCCGCGATTACGATCAGACGGGAGATCCGTACGTTCATACCATCCTCGCTTGAAGGTCCCTGGCAGACCTGCATCAGAAGTCGTTGACGTCCTGCACGCCGTCCGTACCCAACAAGTCTTCCCAATTCATCCGGCTCTGCTCGTGAATGTCGTTCGTATAAATCAGCGTGTAATTCCCGAACCGCGTCAGATCCATGAACACGTACTTCAGGGCGCGGTCCCGCGTGTACTTCCAGATCTCGTACGGGTTGGTGTTGCCCGCCGACCGCCGCTCCAGGTGCTCGTCCGGCGGACCGTACAGGATGAATATCCGTCCGCGGTCCGTGTGCCACCCGGAAGCGCCGGTGGCGCCACCCTCCCGGAACCGGTGATTCGCTTCCTGAACCCGTGCATAGAACTGGTCCATGAAGCTGTTCTGCGAACCGCCCGGCGTCGGATTCCGCTTGGCCCAGAACGCCTGGAGCCACCGCCGCTTGCCGTCGACCGTGAGGCCGGAATACTCACCCGACTCCTGCGCCGTCATCAGATAGACGAGCGGCATGTAGAGCGAGTCCAGGCCTGCTTCGGTCGCCTGCGAAAACCGGTCGTCGGTGGCCAGTCCCTCGGTGTTCTGGACGCTGGCCTCCTGCACCAGGGTGCCCATCAGAAACGGCGCCGAGCGTACTACGACCGAGTCCTCTTTGGCGCTGATCTCGAGACGGTACGACCCGCTCGGTAGGCCGGTCAGATCGAGCGTCCCGTATGCCACGCCGCCCCCGGCGGCCACGGCCAGCATTTGCGGCTGGGCCGAGATGATCTGCGTTCCACCCTGGTCCACCACGCGCGCCGTGACCGACACACTCTCGGCCCGGGCCGGGTACAGTTCGAGGTAGTACGACAGCGCCGCGGACTGCGGGGTGAGGGTCGGAGTGCCCGCCGTCAGAACGAACAGCGCGCCGTTCCAGATCTCCCCCGGCCGGGGAACCGTGTCCGCGGGACCCGTGGATCCCCGCAGGCCGGTTCCCAGCAACAGATCCGACGCCCCGACGGGCCCGTGAAATGCGTCGACGACGGTGCGACCGCGAGTGACGAGGCCGGTGGCGGAATCCGTCACCGTGGCTTCCACGGTGTACCGACCGGGCGCCACCCGGAACCGGGCCGGCTCACCCATGGAGGCGCCCCGGACCGACAGC
>Ga0070709_10001689_pt1 | contig 11985 bp, 10 predicted proteins | sample LARL51metaG_FD_65449 | JGI IMG/M metagenome (GOLD analysis project Ga0070709, IMG submission 65449) | Corn, switchgrass and miscanthus rhizosphere microbial communities from Kellogg Biological Station, Michigan, USA - LAR L5-1 metaG | ecosystem: Host-associated > Plants > Roots > Rhizosphere ...
TTCCGTGGCTGGGAGATAGAGCAGAGCGCTTGGCAATCCTGGCTCTGACCCTTTACGCGCTGCTACCCATCATCCGAAACACCTACTCAGGCATACTCGGCGTTGATCCCGCTGTTCTGGAGGCCGGGAAAGGAATGGGGCTGACCGAGTCGCAGCTGTTGTTTCAGGTCGAGCTGCCGCTCGCGATCAGCATGATCCTGTCCGGGGTGCGGGTAGCAATCGTTATTTCCGTCGGACTCGCAACCATCGCAGCCGCAATCGGTGCCGGCGGGCTGGGAGAGTTCATTTTTCGCGGACTCGCGATGGTTGATAACAGAGTGATTCTGGCTGGAGCAATTCCGGCGGCGGTCTTAGCGTTGCTCGCCGATTTTGGCGTGGGATGGGTCGAAAGGCGCCTTAAGCCGCGATGATTCGCTTGCTCGCAACTTGCATCGTCCTTTTCTGTTCACTGCTTTGTTCGTGTGCTCCTTCCCACTCCGATCGCATCGTGGTCGGATCGAAAAACTTTACGGAATCCTTCATCCTCGGAGAGTTGATTGCGCAGCAGGTCGAATCGCACACAAAGCTGAAGGTGGAGCGTCGGTTCTATCTCGCTGGAACGTACATTTGCCAGCAAGCAATGCTTGCGGGACGAATTGACGTCTACCCGGAATACACAGGGACGGCGCTGACAGCGGTTCTGAAGCAAGGAGTTTCTCGCGACAAGCAAGAAGTTTACGCACGGGTGAAGAGCCAGTATGAGCAGCAATTCAAACTGACACTGGGGCCGCCACTGGGATTCAACGATACATTTGCCATGGAAGTCCGTGGTGAAGAAGCGAGAAGGTTAAACATCAAAACCCTGTCACAAGCCGCTCAATTCTCCCCGCAATGGAAGGCTGGATTCGGGTACGAGTTCATGGAACGCCCCGACGGATATAACGGACTGGTCGCGACCTACGGACTGCGCTTTACCGAAAAGCCTCGCATCATGGACTTGGGATTGTTATCGCGGGCGCTTAGAGATCGTCAGATTGATTTTGCGGGGGGAAATGCGACGGATGGACTGATTCCAGCGCTAGACTTCATCGTCCTGGAAGATGATCGCCACTACTTCCCTCCGTACGAAGCTGTGCCAGTGATCCGCCAGGAGACATTGCAGCAGCACCCAGAGGTCGGTCAAGCGTTAGCAGAACTCGGTGGAAAAATATCAGATGCCGAAATGCAGCAGTTAAATTACGCCGTCGATGGCCAGCACCACGATGTTCAGCAGGTGGTGCGTGAGTTCTTGAGCAAGAAGCATCTCACACCGTGATCACAGTGGAATAAATCCTGGCTTCTTGACGCTGCGCTAGAATTCGAGCATCGCTTCCATCGTTAACGCGCACTTTCCCTTCACAAGTACGCGACTCTCTTCTACTTCGCACCAGAGTTCTCCCCCGCGCTCTGAAAGCTGGCGGGCGTGCAGTTGGGAGCGGCCCAGACGTTTGGCCCAGTAAGGCGCCAGAGAACATTGCAGCGAACCTGTGACTGAGTCTTCCGGCACGCCGTAGGTAGGTGCGAAATAGCGGCAAACGAAATCAGACGTTTTCGCGGGTGCTGTAATCGCAACCGCGTGAGGATGAAACTTCTCCAGAAGCGTGAAATCCGGGCGTGCGCTTCGAACTTCCTCCTCCTCATTCAAAACAAGCGTGTAGGTCTCATTCGCCTCGAGTGCCGCTATGGGCCGAGACGGCAAACCCAAGGCCAGCTCGAGCCCATTTGGTGATGAACAGGGTTGCGGCGGTATGGCGGGGAGACTCATACACAGAAGATCTCGTACTCGGCTAATTCGAATGGCTCCGTGGAATTTTGTGTGGAGCACTATCGAATCCAGTTCAGGCTGAAAGCGCGTAAATAATACGTATGCGGAGGCGATTGTGGCGTGGCCGCACAACCGAACTTCGCAGGCAGGGGTAAACCAGCGCAATTCGTAAGAACCACGGACCGGAACGACGAATGCTGTCGCAGAAAGATTATTTTCGGCAGCGACTTTGCGCAACTGGCCATCATCTAACCATGAGTCTAAAAGGCACACAGCGGCGGGGTTCCCGCTCAATGGACGGTCCGTGAATGCGTTGAGATGGAAAACCGGAACGCGCATCCGATCGATTGTAACGGGGTTCAGCGTTATGCAATGTTTTGCAACTGTTAAATACCCGATTGTCGGCTTTAGAAACGACGTGTATATTCTTTGGACTTCTTCACCCCGACGTACGAAAGCCGCAGAGGTTAATTGGAAGTTTTTCGCGGCTTCGTTTACGTGACCACTTCGCAAGTTCGTGCCCGTTCGGAGATTCCGCTCATTTTTTTGGATATTGGCTTTCTGGAGGATCAATGCTCACCGCTCAGAGAGAATCCGTTGCCGGAACGTTGCTTGAACGACTGTCGGACGCGCGGCGGCGAAGCGAGGCGTTGTTCGACACTGTGCGACCCGACGCACTCTATGACCGACCCATTCCCGAGCGTCACCGGATCATTTTCTACATAGGTCACCTTGAAGCGTTCGACTGGAATCTGCTCCACGAGAACGCGTTGCGCCTGGAAACTTTCCACCCTGAGTTTGACCGTTTGTTCGCCTTCGGCATCGATCCCGTCGGCGGAGGTCTTCCCGCGGATCAGCCATCAGATTGGCCTTCTCTCGATCAGGTTCGCGAATACGTGCGAGCGAGCAGAACTTCGCTCGATGATCGACTGCTTGCACTTGGATCGTTCGATGAACATCGCCGCGACGGATTCCCCCTCGACACTCTACTCAATGTCGCGATTGAGCACCGGTTGATGCATGTCGAGACCCTGGCCTACATGTTTCACCAATTAGCATTTGGCAAGAAAGTCCGTCCCCCGCTTCCTCCGCGAATTCTTTCATCCCCCGTTGAACATTCGATGATCAGGATTCCTTCCGGTACTGCAACGCTCGGGCTGTCGCGGGTCGAGGGCGAGTTCGGATGGGACAATGAGTTTGAAAAACTCAGAAAGAATGTTCGCGAGTTCCAGATCGATCGCTACATGGTTACGAATCAGCAATTCCTGGACTTTATCGGGGATGGCGGTTACCAGAATCGCAGCTTATGGAGCGATCAAGACTGGGAATGGAAAGCTGCGGGGGATATTACCTCCCCAGTTTTCTGGCTGAAGCATGACGGCCAATGGATGTACCGAACTATGTTCGACGAAACTCCGTTGCCTTTGGACTGGCCTGTGTATGTGAGTCATGCCGAAGCATCCGCCTTCGCGCGATGGACGGGAAGAGCACTCCCGACTGAGGCGCAATGGCATCGAGCAGCTTACGGCACTTCCGATGGATCACAACGTGAGTTTCCTTGGGGGAACGAAGTTCCAAGTCCGCAGCGGGGCAACTTCGACCTCCAGAGTTGGAATCCTGCTCCCGTAAACGCTCATCCCCGGGGTCGCAGTGGATTTGGCGTCGAAGGAATGCTGGGTAATGGATGGGAATGGACTTCCACAGTATTCGGGCCATATCCAGGATTTCAGCCGTTTCCGTTCTACCGCGGATACTCCGCCGACTTCTTTGATGGAAAACATTTTGTGATGAAAGGCGGGTCGGCGCGTACGGCCGCCTGCATGCTGCGCCCGACGTTCCGAAACTGGTTTCAATCGCACTATCAGTACGTGTACGCAGGGTTCCGTTGCGTCAATACTTCCGAGGAGTAAGTCATGCTAGTTCATGCAATTCCCGCGAATATAAATTACGAGTTTGCCGCGGATGTGCGTGCGGGCCTCACTCGCGAGCATCAGAAGGAACTTCCATCGAAATACCTATACGACGATGTGGGATCGGCACTGTTTGAAGTAATCAGTCATCTTCCCGAATACGGCCTCACGCGAGCCGATGAGCGTTTGCTGCGTCGGCACGCAAGAGAAATTGTGGATCGTGTGAAAGGACCCGTAGCGGTAGCCGAATTGGGCAGCGGCAGCGGACGCAAAACACGCTGGCTGCTGGAAGCATTCTGCCGTCGACAGCGGACGTCGTATTATCCGGTGGAAATCTCGCACTCGGCATTGGTGATGTGCGAACGCGAACTCAGCGACATCGATGCCATCAGCATTGTTGGCTTCGAGCGCGAATATCTTGAAGGTCTGCTCGAGGTCGCGGCTTATCGGAAGAGCGGAGAACATCTTCTTGTGCTGTTTTTGGGCAGCACGATTGGAAACTTTGACCGCATGGCTGGCCTGAAGTTTCTCTCCGGTGTACGCCGCATTCTGCAGCCGGGAGACTCTCTCCTGCTAGGCACCGATCTGGAGAAATCGAGTTCAGAGTTGATTCGTGCGTATGATGACGAGTTGGGAGTGACAGCTGCGTTCAATTTGAATCTGCTGGCAAGGATAAACCGCGAACTCGCAGCCGACTTTGACATCTCTCAGTTCGAGCACGTCGCGAGGATCAATCACGATGCACGGAGCGTGGAAATGCATCTGCGCTCAAAGAGGCCGCAGAAGGTGAATATCCGGGCGGCGCAGGCCATCGTTGAGTTCCGGCAAGATGAAACCATATGGACCGAGAGCAGCCATAAGTACTCGCTCGACGATGTTTGCGAGATGGCGAGGACGGCGGGGTTCCGTTGCGAGGTCCAGTGGGTGGACGAGCAGTGGCCTTTTGCGGAAAATCTATTGGTAGCGGTCTAAGCGTTCTACCTAACAGGATTTTGATCTGCGCCAGGCGTGCAGGTTGATAGCGCTTACGACCATACAAAATACATTGGCAGGGATGAAGCCCAGCTGTGCGGTTCGAAATCCGATTACGCACATGATGACGCTGTTGACTCCGGCCAGAGCCCAGCCTTCCCAACACCGCCGTCCCACCAAGATGGTGGACGCGACGGTGAGTACGCAAGAAAGATAATCAAGACGAAGCACGAATGAATGACCTCCGACAAACCATTGTGAGTGATGACGGAGCCCTTGTGGCATGATGATGGCCTTTCGTTACGTGACATAGGTCACTTGACCCGTCCGCCGTCTTATTTAGGAGAACGTATGAAAAATCAATGCTCACACATAGATCAGATCAAGTTTGAAACCACAGACAAGCATGTTTGCGAAGAATGCGTGAAAATGGGTGATAAATGGGTTCACCTGCGGCTTTGCCTGACTTGCGGGCACGTGGGCTGCTGCGATTCTTCGAAGAATAAGCATGCCACGAAGCATTTTCATAAAGTTAACCATCCTCTAATCCGGTCGATTGAACCTGGGGAATCGTGGGTGTGGTGTTACGTGGATGAAATGCAAGCTGGAGAAATCGACGCTTGATCCTGAATTTGTGCTGACTCTGCAAGTTGCGACCAATTAGCGTCTTCAAGTATCTAAGGACCATCGTCTGAAATTGCCGGCCTCTTTCGGCTCGGAGCAACAATGGCCAAACCTGTTCTATTAACGGTCGATGATGATCCAGATGTGCTGCGGGCGATCGAGCGCGATCTGCGAACAAAGTATGGCGCGGAGTACCGTGTCATAAGCAGCGATTCGCCGACCGGAGCGCTCGATCTGCTCAAAGGATTGAAGGTTCGCAGCGACGGCGTGGCCCTGCTGCTGGCGGACCAGCGGATGCCTCATCTTGACGGCGTCGGATTCCTGCAGCAAGCACGCGAGATTTATCCCCAAGCCAAGCGCGCTTTACTGACCGCCTACGCCGATACAAATGCGGCGATCAGTGCCATCAATCAGGCGAACATCGATTATTTCTTCATGAAGCCGTGGGATCCGCCTACGGAGCATCTGTATCCACAACTTGACGATTTACTCGATGACTGGCAGGCGACCTACCGCCCGGCGTTTCAGGGAATCCGTGTGCTGGGAACAAGGTGGTCGCCGCGATGTTATGAGCTGCGCGATTTTCTGGCAAGAAGTCACGTTCCCTACCAGTGGATCGATGTTGAAGGTTCGGCGAACGATCCGGAGACCAAGCGTTTGCTTGAGGCTCTTGGGCCTGATGGGACAGAGCTTCCCGTAGTTCTTTTTCCCGACGGCGCGAAGATGCTGAACAGTGCGCCGGCCGAAGTTGCGCAAAAAATAGGCTTGCGGACACACGCGGAGACGACCTTTTATGATCTGGCGATCGTAGGAGGCGGGCCCGCCGGACTTGCGGCCGCGGTCTATGGCGCGTCCGAGGGTCTGCATACGGTGATTGTCGAGCGTGAAGCGCCGGGCGGCCAAGCGGGTATGAGTTCGCGGATTGAAAATTACTTGGGTTTTCCGAGCGGCCTGAGCGGTGCTGATCTGGCTCGGCGCGCGGTGGTTCAGGCCCGGCGGTTCGGAGTGGAGATTCTTGCGCCGCAAACTGTTATGGGGATGCGGACGGAAGGATCGTATCGGATCATCAGACTAGCTGATAACTGCGAAATCTCCTGTCACGCGCTGATGATCGCTACAGGCGTGCAATGGCGTCGGCTCGACGCACCGGGGATCGACCGGTTGCAGGGAGCCGGCGTTTACTACGGCGGCGGTACGACTGAGGCACTGTCGTGTAAAGGCGAAATCGTCTACGTGGTGGGTGGGGCGAATTCGGCGGGGCAGGCGGCGATGAACTTTTCGAAGTACGCAGAACGCGTTGTGATCCTCGTGCGCGGCGAGTCGCTTTCCGCCACCATGTCGCAATACCTGATTGATCAGATCAAGGAAACTCCGAACATTCAGTTGTGGACGCATGCGAGCGTGGCCGAGGTGCATGGCGATACGCATCTAGAGGAGATCTCGGTGCTTTGTTCGGATACGAATAAGATCGAGAGAGTTCCGGCGACTTCCATGTTTATCTTTATCGGAGCTCTGCCTCGCACGGATTGGCTCGGGGATGCGATTGAGCGCGATGACCGTGGGTTTATCCTGACCGGGCCCGATTTGATGCAAGCTGGGCAGCGCCCGAAAAAATGGACTCCAGAGAGGGACCCGTTTTTGCTCGAGACCAATGTGCCGGGGATTTTTGCAGTCGGCGACGTCCGTCATGGATCTGTGAAGAGAGTGGCCTCTGGAGTTGGGGAAGGTTCTGTTGCAGTTCAATTCATCCATCAGTACTTGAGCAAGGTCTAAATGGCTGAAGTACGCGAGTTGTTGCGCCGAATTCCGGTTTTCGCTGACATCCCCGAGGATCAGATCGACTGGTTTCTGAGCCAGTCACAAGATGTGCTTCTCAAACCCGGAGATACGTTTATCCGACAAGGGGACCCTGCCGACAATATGTTTGCGTTATTGGAAGGGGAATTCAATATGCGCGGCGAATTCTCCGGGGAAGCTTTTATTCGCGATCTATCGGCTGGCGAGGTGACCGGAGTTCTTCCTTTTTCGCGGATGAAGAATCACCCCGTTACTGCGCGCGCGCTCACAGACGGGCGTATCTTGCGATTCCCAGCATCGAGGTTCCCTCAATTGGTACAGACAATGCCGGAACTTGCGACCCGTTTGGTCGGAATCATGTCCGATCGGATTCGCGAGGTTACGAGATTTGAACAGCAACGGGATCGGCTCGCATCTCTCGGCAAACTATCCGCAGGCCTGGCGCATGAATTGAACAATCCGGCATCGGCGGCGAAGCGCGCCACCAGCCAGCTTCGCGAATTGTTCATTCGAGTCCGAAGTGCAAGTCACGACTTGGGCCGCCGCCAGTTGACGACAGAGCAGCAGGCGGAAATCGAGAAGGTGGAAGCATCGTTCACTCAAACCGACACTCATCCTCTAAACCCGCTCGCAATTGCCGATCTGGAAGAGCAGCTTGATTCCTTGTTGCGAAGTCATGGACAGAACGACCTTTGGCAGCTTGCGGCTGATCTCGCGCGACGGAACTTTCAACCTGATGCACTGGAGCACCTTTTCGAGATGCTGGATGCCGATACGGCGCGAGCAGCGCTCGTTCGTATATCGACATCGGTCGAGATCGCAGGGCTTCTGAACGAGATTGAGAGCAGTACCTCCCGAATTTCTGACCTCGTCAAAGCGATCAAGGAATATACGTTCATGGACCAGTCTCCGGTGCAGAACGTCGATATCGTGAAGACGATCGAAAACACGCTGACGATCCTTAACCATAAGTTGAAAAAGGGAGTGGCGGTTGAGCGCGATTATCAGAAAGTCCCTTTGCTTGTGAATTCCTTTGGCAGCGAGTTGAGTCAGGTCTGGACGAATGTTATCGACAATGCCATTGACGCGATGGGAGGCAGCGGGAAGCTGCGCGTGCGGACTTACCGTCAAGATGATTGCGTGGTCGTCGAAATTGCCGACAACGGCCCAGGGATTCCTCCGGAAGTGGAGCCGCGGATTTTTGAGCCGTTCTTTACAACCAAGGGCGTAGGGGAGGGAACGGGGCTTGGTCTGGATACCGTCCAAAGAATCGTCAAGAAACATCGCGGTAGCATCCGGGTGCATTCGAAGCCGGGTGATACGCGATTCCAGGTGTGGCTGCCGCTGGCCGCATCTTCCAATTAAGTGTTCCAAATTCTTGCTTCATCTGGAGTTCTCCGATGAGTGCTTCTCACTTCGACGCAATGGTAATTGGCTCCGGACAGGGCGGAAATCCTCTAGCGCTGGCTCTGGCGAAGGCGGGAAAGCGTACCGCGCTCGTCGAGCGCAAGCATGTGGGCGGTACTTGCATCAATGAAGGATGCACACCGACCAAGACGATGGTTGCGAGCGGCCGCGTGGCGTATCTAGCTCGGCGCGCGGCCGACTATGGCGTGCACACCGGTCCAATTTCAGTCGACCTCCAGAAAGTTCGTCAGCGCAAGAGGGACATTGTTGAAAGTTTCCGGAGTGGAGGTGAAGGGCGCATCCGCAAGGCCGAAAATCTCGAATTGATATTCGGGGAAGCCAGCTTCAGTGCGCCGAAAAGAACAGTCGTGAAGATGAGAGATGGTAGACAGCGCGAACTCTCGGCAGATCAGATCTTCATCAATGCGGGTACGCGAGCATCTCGCCCGAAGCTTGATGGCCTCGAAAACATACCCTCTCTTGATAACGAATCGATGATGGAACTGGATAAGGTTCCGGATCACCTGCTCGTTCTCGGTGGCGGGTATGTTGGACTCGAGTTTGGACAGCTATTCCGGCGCTTTGGAAGCCGAGTGACGATTGTCCAGTCCGGTCCTCAGCTGCTAGGCCGCGAAGATCCGGATGTCGCCGAAGAAGTGACGAAGATTCTTAGAGAGGATGGCATCGAGGTCCTGCTTTCTGCCAAGGCAATACGTGCGGAGAAGTCAGGAGGGCAGATTCGCCTGCACATGGAAGTCGATGGCGCTTCCAAAGCACTGGACGGGACCGACTTTCTAGTGGCCACCGGGCGCGTCCCAAATTCCGATTCCCTCAACCTCAAGGCTGCGGGAGTCGAGACTGATGCTCATGGATTTGTCCGAGTGAATGATCGTCTAGAAACCACCGCCGAAGGAATCTGGGCGCTGGGCGATATCAAGGGCGGGCCGGCTTTTACCCATATCTCGTACGATGATTTTCGGATCCTCCGCGCGAATGTGCTCGAAGGAAAACAGACCACCACGCAGGGTCGTCAGGTGCCTTACTGCGTGTTTATCGATCCGCAACTTGGCCGTGTTGGCATCACAGAAACTGAAGCGCACGCGCAGGGCGGCAAGTTTCGAGTCGCGAAGTTGCCGATGACCTCGGTGGCTCGGGCGCTTGAAGTCGATGAGACAAGAGGCTTCATGAAAGCTCTGGTTGATGCCGACACAAATCAAATTCTAGGCGCAGCAGTCCTCGGGATCGAGGGCGGAGAAATTATGTCGGTGCTCGAAACCGCCATAATGGGGAAGTTGCCCTATACTGCCCTGCGTGATGCGACCTACGCTCACCCCACTCTGGCCGAGTCGTTGAATAATCTGTTCATGGCGATGGACAACACCTAAGAGATCTCAGTTAACATCGTCATCTGACTGATAGCTGCTCCATTCGCATGAACATTCATCTGATTGACGGGACTTACGAGCTGTTCCGATATTTCTTTGCGGTGCCATCGTCGAAAAATGACAGTGGACAGGAGATCGGCGCGGTCCGCGGGGTGCTCGGGTCAGTTTTCTCGATGATCGATGCCGGCGCCACGCATCTTGGGGTTGCGACTGATCACGTTGTGGAATCCTTCCGCAACGAACTCTATACCGACTACAAGACGAGCGAGGGCGTTGCACCGGAGCTTCTCTCGCAATTCCCGATCCTTGAGGAGGCGCTTCAAGCAATGGGAGTAGTCGTCTGGCCGATGACATATTTCGAGGCTGACGACGCCCTGGCGTCGGCAGCAGCACAAGCTGCAAAAGATGAGCGCGTAAACCAGGTTCTGATCTGCACGCCCGACAAAGACCTGGCGCAATCGGTCGTGGGCGCGCGTGTGGTTCAAGTCGATCGACGGCGAAACATCGTTCGCGATGAGGCTGCAATTGTCGAAAAGTTCGGAGTGAAGCCAGAATCGATTCCCGACTACCTCGCCGTCACCGGCGACACGGCCGACGGATATCCAGGAATTTCTGGGTGGGGAGCGAAAGCGGCGGCGCTGGCTTTGTCGCAATATAGGCACTTAGACGAAATTCCAAAAGATTGGCATGATTGGCATCCGTCGATTAAGCGCGCGCGCCCACTCTCGGAAGCTTTGTTCGGTGCTTGGAACGACGCGTTGCTCTTCCGCAGATTGGCCACACTACGACTAGATGTTCCGGTTTTTGATTCGATCGATGAGTTGCTCTGGAAAGGCCCGAGAACTGAATTCGAGGGCGTCTGCGAGCGGCTCAGAGCCGGCGATCTGTACCGACGCGTTTCCGCCAGAGTTTCCAATGCCCGCGCTGTTGTTCCTGTGAGTTAACTAGACTTTTCGCGAGGTGACATATGTTCGCAAAGCTGTGGGTAATACTGGCTTTGTTGTTTAGCGTTGCAATTGCAACCGCTCAAGTTCCCTCGCCAGCGTTATTAGTGCTTGAAAAGAGCGACAAGTCTCTGGCGATTGTCGATCCCGCTAGTTTGAAGGTCACAGGACATATCCCAGCGGGTGAAGATCCTCACGAGATTGTTGCCTCAGAAGATGGGAAGTATGCCTACATATCAAACTATGGTGCCTTTCAGAACCCGCAACACACCTTGTCGGTCGTGGATCTCACGCAGCAGAGATCTGTGCCTCTTGTGGATCTCGGGGCACTGCGCGCGCCGCACGGTCTCGACCTAGTCAATGGGAAGGTCTACTTCACGGCGGAGGGAAGCAAGGTGATTGGCCGCTACGATCCATCCATTCATCAGATCGACTGGGTGCTGGGGATCGGGCAGAATCGCACCCACATGCTGCTGGTGAGCAAAGATGAGAACAGAATTTTCACTTCCAACGTGAATTCCGACTCGATTGGCATTCTCGATCGCGACAAGAATGGAGACGCATCCGGTTGGGCAGCGACCTACGTCGCTGTAGGCAAGGGACCGGAGGGATTCGACGTTTCGCCCGACGGAAAAGAATTGTGGGCGGCGAACTCGCATGACGGGACCGTTTCGGTGATCGACCTGGCGAGTAAGAAAGTTGTGCAGAGCTTTGATCTTCACACCAAGTTCGTGAATCGCGTGAAATTTACGCCTGACGGCAAACAGGTACTGATGACCGATCTTGGCACTGGGGATCTCATTGTCCTCGACGCGGCGAGGAGGAAAGACCTAAAGCGCATAAATCTGGGACACGGGGTGGCTGGCATTCTGATCGTGCCGGATGGCTCCCGCGCTTACGTCGCAGTCAGCCCGGATAGCCAGGTAGCGGTTGTCGATCTGAAAAGCTTGACCGTCATCGGCCGCATTTCCACCGGAAAAGGCCCCGACGGCATGGCGTGGGCGGTACGGAAATAGAGAGATGGCATGGTAAACTGCTTAAGGTTGAGCAGTTCCTCGTCATCGTTACACCGGTAAGTTCAGCAGGCCCGTAGCTCAGTTGGTCTAGAGCGCTTCCTTGACACGGAAGAGGTCGATGGTTCGAATCCATTCGGGCCTACCATC
>Ga0070709_10001692_pt1 | contig 11981 bp, 8 predicted proteins | sample LARL51metaG_FD_65449 | JGI IMG/M metagenome (GOLD analysis project Ga0070709, IMG submission 65449) | Corn, switchgrass and miscanthus rhizosphere microbial communities from Kellogg Biological Station, Michigan, USA - LAR L5-1 metaG | ecosystem: Host-associated > Plants > Roots > Rhizosphere ...
GATTCCACACAGTGCTACCGCGATGACCCACCAGTCGATCGGCAGCGGCCGTTCACCAAGATACCAGCGGCCGATGATCGCGACGTAGATTGGCGCGGTGTATTGCAGGAAAATGGCGTTGGCGGCGGTTGTCATCCGGGTGGCAAAAACGAAGAGCGCGACCGTGGCCGCGTAGGCTATCGCGCCACCAACCTGAGCAGGTGAAAATGTGAACCGCTGCCGCCTGCCGCGCCGTAGCCCAGCGAAGGCGGGGCCACCGCACAGCAACAACACCGGAATTGCAGCAATACTTCGACCGGCGGCAATCGCCATTGGCGGCCAGTCAATGGACTTGATCAACACTCCGCCCAAACTCCAGAGCAGCGCTGTTATCACCAAAAGAACTGGAGCGAGGAAGCGTTGTTGCATTCTTGCTGCGCCCACAATTTAGCAGCATCGCAGGCGCGCAGCACGGCGGATTGCGCGGTGAAACATTTGACTGCGGCCACCCATGCGGGACGAGCGGCTTCACCGAGCTAATCGTGACGCACCAGTGTCTGCTCGCGGATCCATTGGGTCATTTGCGGCAGGATGCGATCCTTCAAATCCGCTTTGGCCCGAATCTCCTCCGCGGCTTTGTTTACTTCGGACGTGGCCTCGGCGGGATAATTCTCCCGCATGTAGGCCTCCAACTCGGCCGCGCGCGCCGCATCGTTGAAGTTTTTCATGATGCTGGGCGCAAATCGCGCGCGCCCCATTTCGCTGAGTTTTGCATCGAATTCCTTGCGATGCGTCTTGCTGAACTCCCAGGCCAACTCCGGCTGCTCACCCTCCCGGGCCACGGTCAAAACGAGTTCCCTGGTCAGGGTCGACGGCACTTCGTTGCTGAGTGCGAGTGGAAGCGTCTTGTTCGCAAGCTCCGGCGCGAGTGCTCCAGCCATGGCGCGGTAGATGTTTACTTTCTCCTCGATGCTTTTGGTCTGTTGTCCGAGCTGATGCAGCGTCTCCCACGTCTTGAGATCCGCGTAACGCCCCACGACATCGAGCACGGGCGGACGCAAATCAGGCGCAAGGCTTTTGGGATCGGCGATGAATTTTGCGAAGCGTTCGCGCGCACCATCGACGATTTTTTCATCGCACAGATCACCCAGTTTCGAGATCAGTTCCACCCGCAGTAAACCTGTCGCCACGTCCTCATCTTTCTTGGCCACCCATCCAAGCTGCGCAAAGGCGGGCGCGAGCAGCGAGCGGGCGTAGGACTGAAATTCCGGACGCTCTGGTGCCTTTCGACACAGGGCATCAATGTAACTGATGGTGGTATTAATCTGCTCGGCGAGAGCGAGCCCGTGGTCCGCGCGCACCGCGTTCACGAGCGCAAAATAGTCGCCGATTGTGCTCCGGTCGGCGCGCACCAGCGCCCAGGTATCGCTGATGAGATTTACTTTGTCGGCCTCGGAAAGTTGCGCGGCCGCCGCGAGCAACCTGGCAAACAGCGCAGGCTCGTATTGCACGCGGTAATACCCGATGCCGTCCGCGTTTAGCTTGACGGACTGATCTGATCTGACCTCGGGAAGCGCGGCCGATTTCGCATCGAGCAAAAACACGGATGCATTCGTTGCATTGGCAGACGCAATGTCGCGATAACTGAGCGGAATCCGCCATTCGGACGGTTTTGGATTCTCCTGGTGAACGGCGAAGAGTTCCTGCTGCGCCAACATTCTGCCGTCCGCGGACTTTACAGTGACAAGCGGTAAGCCCGGCTGCTCGGTCCAACTCGCGGCGATTGCGCTGACCGGTTTCTTCGATGATTCGCCGAGCGCGTTCCAGAGATCGGCCGTCGTGGTATTCGAATACTTGTGCGCCTGGATGTAATTGCCAATGCCGCGGCGAAAATCCTCTTCTCCGAGATAACTTTCGAGCATGCGCAGGAACGATTGCCCCTTCTGATACGTGATCTCATCGAAGGCGCTGTTGGCTTCACTCTCGGTCCGGACCGGTTGCTGGATGGGATGAGTAGCGGAGAGCGCGTCGGTCGTCATGGCGCGCTGTTTTGCCGCATTGGCGCGCAACCAGATGTGCCATTGCGGATTGAAATGATCGGTGCACTTCGTTCCCATCCAGGAAGCGAATCCCTCGTTCAGCCAGAGATTGTCCCACCAGGCCATGGTGACGAGATCGCCAAACCACTGGTGCGCCATTTCGTGCGCCAAAACAGCGAAGACATTTTCCTTCGTTTGCTCGGATGATTTCGCCGGATCGTAGAGCAGAATGCTCTCGAAGAAGGTAATGCCACCCCAGTTTTCCATCGCGCCGCCGAAACCAGAAGGCAGCGCGATCAAGTCCAGCTTTGGCAGCGGAAATTTTTCCCCGAAGTAATCGTTGTAGTACTTCAAGATTTTCTCCGCGCTTTCCAGTGCGTACCGGCCCTGCTCGGCTTTGCCTTTGGTGGTGATCACGCCAATCCTGACCCCCTCGGCCTCGCCGTAAATCGCATCGAGTTCGCCCGCGCAAAGGACGACCAGATAGCTCGCCATCAGCGGTGTTTCCGCAAACCGCACTTCCTTTTTCCCGCCCACCACCTTCTCGCTTTCGACAGGCGTATTCGATACCGCCATGAAGCTGGCGGGAACGGTTACGGTCAGACGAAATTTCGCGCGAAAGACAGGCTCATCCCAACACGGAAAGAGGCGACGCGCGTCCGTCGGTTCCATTTGCGTACCCAGCATCGTCTTCTCCGCGCCGGTGCCTTTTTCGCTGTAATTGGCGAAGTGCAGGCCCTCCCCTGCCTCGTTGATTTTGCCGGCGAAACTCAGCGCAATTCGGTGCGTACCCCGCGCGAGTTCCGTGCCGAAGCGCAAGGTAACGGTTTGGTCGGCGACCTTCATGGCCACCCGCGCGGGTTGCGCTGTCTTGCCGCGGCCGTCCACGACCTTCGCCGAGGAGATAGTCAGCGCATTGGCATTGAGCGTGATCGTCTTCGCTGCTTTCCGCAGATCGACATCGACCGTCTCGGATCCGGTGAACGTCAGCTTTTCAATATTCGGAGTGATGTGAATATCGTAGCTTTTCGGAACTGCATCCTTCGGAAGTTTGCCGGGCGTGGTTTCAAATCGGAACGGCGTCTCCGCCTGGAGCGTGGTTGGCAGAACCACCGCACAGATGGCCGCAGCCAACGGAAAGCGCAGAGACATCCGTCGAGATTGATCAGCTACCTTGTTGGTGTCGAGGAGATACAAGCTGTCGCGAGTCCAACCGACAACTTGTTAGGCCTGAGACTCGGCCGTCTTCAGGATTATTTCCCAGACGCGGCACATGTTTTTCCCGGCCGCCTCCTATTTCGGCGCGAGGGAGGCGACGATTTTCTCGAAGCGCGGATCGCCGCGGAGCGGGTCCCAGACCGGGAACAGTTTTAAGGCACCGTAGCTCAGCATGAGCGACGCGGCGGGAGCACGCAGTCCAGCTTCCAGTTGCTGCAAGGCAAGCTCCTTGTCGCCCGCCCACGCTGCTGTAATGGCGAAATATTGAAGGGCGCAACTGCCGTTGATCGCGTCTTTTTCCAGCGGCGTGAGTGCGATCGCTCGACGGCCTTCGTCCAACGCCAGGTCTTTCCGCCCAAGAGCAGCGTCGATTAAGCCGAGGACGCAGAGCGCCGGGCCGTAGTCCGGCTGCGTCTGCACGATCTTCTCCTGCTGGGCGCGAGCGGCTTCAAACGCAGTGCGCGCTCTTGCCTCATCTTTGGTCATGCGCGCCAGCAGCCCTTCACCAAAGCTGCGACTCAGATTAATCGTGAATTCACTCCAGCATGTATTGTCGCCCAGCGCGACGAGCGCCCGTTCGGCTGCAGCCGGATCGCGTTCGGCCAGAGCGCAAAAGAACCAGTTGTCCGCGGCGCTGGCGATGGCGCCCGGTCCTTGCGCCAGGATTGCATCAATCGTTTGGTGGAGCGGGCGCGTATCCGCTTTCCAGAAGAGGTACCATAGTCCACGATTGGCCCGCGTTTCGACGTTGTCGGGCACGATCGCTAACGCCCGATCCAGCGCAGCGATCGCCTCGGCATAGCGTCCCAGGAATTGGAAACTGATCGCGATCTGTTGCAGAGTAAAAAAGTTGCGCGGGTCCAGCTCCACCGCGCGCTGCAGGTTCTGCAGACCTTCCTCCCGCTGGCCGCGCCGCCGCAGAATGTAGCCGGTAAGTTCCAAGAGACGCGGATCATTGGGTAACGCTCGCCGCGCGATCTCCAATTCAGCTAGGGCGCCGGCATAGTCGCGCAGCCCGAAGTAGAGATATTGCGCGCGAGCCAAGTGCGTTTCGGCAGCATCTGGCCGCAGTCGTGTCGCGGCTTGCACCGCAGCTTCAGCCAGGGCAAGCCTGGCGGCAGTGTGATCAGACCCGCTTACTGCATAAAGGGTTTCGTGGGCAAAGGCGAGCTGGCGGTAGGCGTCGAAAAATGAGGGATCGCGCTTCACCGCTTCATTCAGAAGTTCAATTGCCTTCCGCAGGTCTGGCTCGATCGTCGCGCTGAAACCTACCGTGAGGAGAAGTGACTTCGCCCGGCTGTAAAGGTCGAAAGCGGCCAGATCAGTGGTGGGCGGCTGCTCAATGGCTTCCTTCTCGTTAGGCGAGAGTTTGGCCTGCAAGGCATTGGCGATTTTTTGCGAAACCTCGCTCTCGACCGCAAACACATCCTTCAGGTCGCGGTCGTAACTCTCAGCCCAAAGATGGGCGTCGACGCGAGCATCGACCAACTGCACGTTAACGTGCACTTTGTCAGCAGTTCGCTGCACCGATCCTTCCAGGATATTCGCAACTCCCAGTTGTTGCGCGACCGTCCTCAAGTCCTCCGGCTTACTCTTATACTTCGAAGTCGACGTTCGTGAGATGACTTTGAGATCGGCAATGTGCGAGAGCTTGGTCAGGATTTCGTCCTGAATGCCATCGGCAAAGTAAGCGTTCGCCTTATCATCGCTCAGGTTCGCAAATGGAAGAACGGCGATACCTTTCTCCACCACCGGGAGATGGGCAACGCTCGCGCGTTCCAATTCATTGACGTTGGCCTCTGGTCGAGGACGCAGCAGCCGAAATGCGAACAAAACCGCCGCAAGAGCCGCCAGCACGACGGTAATGCTGACAATTTTTCGACCAGTCCGCCGGGTGATCGATTTCCCAGACGCAACATCTTCTGTTCGCCGGACTCCTTCCGGCGTGATCTCGAAAGCCCACGCCAAAGCCAGGGCGACGGGAAAACCGAGGGCGAGTGCGGCGACCAAGACCTTCATGATCCACGCCGGGGCCTGGAAGGTCGTGATCAAAAGAATCGACGACACTTGGATGAGCAGCCAGGCCGCTACTGCATAAGCGACCGCCAATCTATAAACGTTGCGCCGTTTGAGCTCGGCAAAAAACGAAGGCTTATCACTCACAGTGCAAAATTCAATTTTGTGCGGTGTCTCCCAGCTGCTCGAACAAACGAACACTCTCGTTCAGTTCCGCGACCCGCGCGTACTGCTCGTTAACCGAGAGCTTGGAATAACCGACGATGTCGAGAAAGAGCACCTCGGCGATCTCCAGCCCGGTCTCTTTTTTGATTTCGGCGGCCATGGTCATTTCGGCGCCAGCGAGGCGACGATTTTTTCGAAGCGCGGATCGCCGCGGAGCGGGTCCCAGAACGGGGACAGTTTCAAAGCGCCGTAGCTCAGCATCAGCGATGCGGCGGGAGCACGCAGCCCAGTTTCCAGTTGCTGCAAGGCAAGCTCCTTCTCGCCCGCCCACGCTGCTGTAATGGCGAAATATTGAAGGACGCGACTGCCATTGATGACGTCTTTTTCCACCGGCGTGAGCGCGATCGCTCGACGGCCTTCGTCCAACGCCAGATCTTTCCGCCCAAGAGCAGCGTCGATTAAGCCGAGGACGCAGAGCGCCGGCCCGTAGTCCGGCTGCGCCTGCACGATCTTCTTCTGCTGGGCGCGAGCCGCTTCAAACGCAGTGCGCGCTTTTGCCTTATCTTTGGTCATGCGCGCCAGCAGACCTTCACCGAAGCTACGGCTCAGACCAATCGCGCCCTCGCCCCAACAGGGATTGTCGCCCACCGCGACGAGTGCTCGTTCGGCCGCAGCCGGATCGCGTTCCGCCAGAGCGTAAAAGAACCAGGTGTCCGCGGCGCTGGCGATAGCGCCCGGTCCTTGCGCGAGGATCGAATCAATTGCCTGGCGCAGCGGCCGGGTGTCCCCTTTCCAGCAGAGATAATAAAGGCCGCGCGCGGTGCGCGTTTCGGCGTTGTCGGGCACGATCGCTAACGCGCGATCCAGCGCACCGATCGCCTCGGCGTAGCGCCCCAGGAATTGGTAACTGACCGCGATCTGTTGCAGAATATCAAAGTTGCGCGGGTCCAGCTCAATCGCGCGCTGCAGGTTCTGCAGCCCTTCCTCCTGCTGGCCGCGCCGCCGCAGAATGTAGCCCGTCAGTTGGAAGAGACGCGGATCATTGGGTAACGCTCGCCGCGCGATCTCCAATTCGGCGAGGGCGCCGGCATAGTCGCGCAGCCCCAAGTAAAGATATTGTGCGCGCGCCAAATGCGTTTCGGCAGCATCCGGCCGCAGCCGGGTCGCGGCTTGCACCGCCGCTTCAGCCAGCGCCAGCCGGGCGGGCGTGTGATCAACCCCCGTTATTGCATAAACGGATTCGTGCGTATAGGCGAGCTGGCAGTAAGCATCGAAAAATGAGGGATCGCGCTTCACCGCTTCATCCAGAAGTTCAATTGCCTTCCGCAGGTCTGGCTCGCCCGCCGCGCTGAAACTTGAGGTGAGGAAAAGTGACTTCGCCCGGCTGTAAAGGTCGAAAGCCGCCAGATCAGTGGTGGGCGGCTGCTCGATGGCTTTCTTCTCGTTAGGCGAAAGCTTCGCCTGTAACTGGTCGGCAATGGCCTTGGCGATTTCGCTTTGGATGGCGAACACATCCGCCAGATCGCGATCGTAGGTTTGGGCCCAGAGATGCGCGTCATTGCGAGCGTCGATTAACTGCGCGTTCACCCGAATCTTGTTGGCGGCACGTTGCACGCTGCCTTCCACCACATGCGCGACGCCCAGTTCCTCACCGATCTTGCGCAGATTACGCGCGAGTCCGCTCTTATACTGCATCACGGAAGTGCGGCTGATGACTTTCAGGTCCGCAATCTTTGCCAGGTCGGTTAGAATTTCGTCCTGCACCCCGTCGGTGAAAAAGGCGTTGTCGGGATCACGACTCAAATTTTCAAAGGGAAGGACGGCAACGCTCTTTTCTAGAATTTTTCCTCCGGGCCCGGCTCGATGAAACCACAGGAAACCACCGCCGATCACCGCGGCGAGAAGGAGTATTCCGATGACAATCTCGTGCCACGGGAATCGTGTTGACGTCGGAGGACTGAATTGAGTTTCGGATTTCCCACCTTCGCCACGGCGAATCTGCGATGTGACTTCTGCTTTGTGTTCCCACGGAAGCACGATCCGAAACAGATCCATCGCCACGGAAATGTTCTTGAGCTCGGTAGACGCGAGTTTTTCGAAGCGCGTTTCCAGCGCGTTGCGAATCTGCCGTTCCACATCCATCGACACGCAAATTCCGCCCGCATCGGCTAACGGTTCGATCCGCGACGCGATGTTGACTCCGTCGCCGTAGACGTCGCCACCGCGATGCACGACGTCGCCAATGTGAATGCCGATCCGGACTTGGATTTGCCGCTCCGCCGGCGCATCCGCATCGCGTTTCGCCAACGCGCGTTGAATGGCAATAGCGCACTGGGCCGCTTCCAACGCGCTATTGAATTCGACCAGAAACGCATCGCCGATGGTTTTAATCTCGCTGCCGTTAAACTTTGGAAAAATTTCCCGCAAAATTTCTCGATGTTCTTCCAGCAATTCCACCGCCAGCTTACTGTCGCGCTGCGAGAGCGCGCTGTAGCCGACCATGTCCGTAAACATGATCGCCGCGAGCTTGCGCTGCTCCGTCTCGACGCTCATATGTCAGCTGATTTGAACAGAAGATAACGAAGTATACAAAGAATCTGTACGTCGGCCCTTGCTTACACAGTTTACCCGCCGCAGAGGGTTGCCTTCTCTAAAGAATAAACCGGTCAGTAGTGGTTTGTCCGTTGTCCATGGCCCCAGTTTTCCATCTTCTCTTTGCTCGTCACTTGTCACTTATCACTGGTCACTTGGCGTCGTCTTTGGGCACTCTTACCGTGGCTTCGCCGCGCGGAACTTCACGTTTGGTAAGTCACGGAAATCTATGTCCTGCGTCCAGATCGTGGCACCGTGCAGTTCGGCTGTTGCCAGAATTACACTGTCGGCCGTCGGTAGTTTCAGTTCATAACTAAGACCTGCCGCGTGAACCGCCAGCTCGGCTGAAAGGGCAACGACGCTTCCACCGTGAAGAACGGAAATCGCGCTTAAGGCCTCATCTTCGCTGCGCTGTTGCAGAACGCGCTTGAAGACTTCGAAAATGACAATGGTAGGGACAATCAGCTCTGCCTTTCGAGTGATGGCCGGCTCAAAGAAGCTCGCGTTCGGCCCATCGGCGAAATACTCCAGCCAGGCGGAGGAATCGACCAGGTTCACTTCCGGTCCGGCTCGCGCGAAACGCGGGTATCGATGCCCCGCAGGAACCCGCGCATGGTCCTGGCATTACGCACCGGAACCAGCTCGATCCGGCCATTATGATGCAGGACATGGAACTTGCGTCCCGGGACGAGCTTGAGCGCCTCGCGGACAGCTTTGGGAATCACGATCTGAAACTTCGGCGAGAGCGTAGTTGATGTCATTGATCGAAGAGGCCTACGTAAAACGATACTTCGATCGATGCAAAAATCAATCCAAAGCTGTATCAACTCTCATCAATCCATAATTTGAACAGAAGATAACGAAGTAAACAAAGTATCTGTACTGTCAGCCTTCGTTAACTTGGTTATCTTCTGTAAAAACAAAACCGGTTAGCACTCAGTTGTCAGTGGTCCGTTGTCCGTGGTCACTGGATTGGCGTCACCTTGAACTCGATCTTGGCGAGCTGGTCGGGGGCCTTGCCGATTTTGCGCAGGAAAGGGAGCCAGCGCGGGTCGGAGCGGATTTTGTCGAACAGTTTTTCCGTTACGATTTCGCTGAGTCCTCCGTCATGGTAAGCGACCGCTTTGTCCAGCCACTCGAACGCTTTGTCGGCATCGCCGCAGAATGCGTAGAGATACGCGATGTTGTAAGCCCAGTCCTTCTCGTACTTCGCGATCACCGCCTCGATCGCGGCAGCGGCGTCCGCTTTGCGCCCGAGCGCGCAGTAAACCAGCGGCAGGCCAATCATCCGCAATACCTCACTCTTTTCCTGCTCGATCTCGGCGAGGGCGGCAGCCGCATCGCCCTTCTCCACCAGCGCTATCCCGAGTTGGGCGCGGGCGCCGCCTCTGCCCGGGCTCAGGCCCAGCACGGTGCGGAATGACGCGATCGCCGCATCGTAGCGGCCAGCGTCGCGCTGGAATAAGCCGAGATTGTATAACACCTGCGGGTTTACCGGATCGCGGCGGACCACGGTTTCTTGGAGCACCAGCGCCTCATCCGGTCGGCCGAGGCTGTTGAGGAGCCCCGTGGCGTTACCGAGGACGATAACGTCGGTCGGATCCAGACCTAGGGCCCGTTGGTAATGTCGCGCTGCGCCGGCGACGTCGTTCTCATACATCGCGATGGTTCCGAGCCTGGCGTGCGCGGGCGCGTAGTCGGGGTCGATCGCCAGTGCCCTCTCCGCCGCCTCCCGGGTACGGGCGTAGCCCTCCTGGCTGGAGAGCAGGCCCATGCTGTACTTGTGAGTGAAGTTCGTGGCCAGCTCACTCCACGCCGGGGCGTAGCGCGGATCGATTTCGAGCACCTGCCGGATGAGCGCGTCGGACTTAGCGAACGCTTCGGCGTTCATCTGCCGCCCGAGTTCCCTGCCCTGCAGAAAAAGCGCGTAGGCTTTCGGATCGGTCGTGCGCAGTTTCGGCGCCGCGCCGAGCAACTTTACCTTTAATTCCTTCACCACCTCGACCGCGATCTCGTCCTGGATCTTGAAGATGTCATCCATCTTGCGGTCGTAGGTTTCCGACCACAGATGGTAACCTTCGGCGGCGCGCACCAGCTGGGCGGTGATCCGTAAGTGGTCGCCGCTCCGGCGCACCGACCCCTCCAGCACGTTGGCCACGTGCAGCTGCCGCGCGATTTCGGGAATCTCGAGTCCCTTGCCCTTGAACGAAAACGACGAGGTGCGCGCCGCCACCTGAAGCTGCGGGACTTTTGCCAACAAATTGAGCAGTTCCTCCGAAATGCCGTCGGAAAACGATTCGTTCGTCTTGTCCTCGCTCATGTTAACGAACGGGAGCACCGCGATGCTTTTTTCCGGCACAGCGGCTGACGCGCTCGGCGGCGGCGCGCTCTTTCGAAAATAGAAAAATGCCCCTGCAATCAGTGCGCCGACGAGAAGAAGCGCGATGACAATTTCGTGCCAGGGCAATCGTGATGTGATCGCACCGGTTTTTTCAATTTCGGACTTTGAATGACGCCCGTCCGGCTCGGACCGAGTTTCGAATTTCCCGGCCTCAGCCGGGTGTTCCCACGGCAGCACGATCCGAAACAAATCCATCGGCACCGAAATGTTCTTCAACTCCGTCGCCGCCAGCTTTTCGAAGCGCGTTTCGACGGCATTGCGAATCTGCCGTTCCACATCCATCGAGAGACAAATCCCGCCCGGGCTGGCCAGCGGTTCGATGCGCGACGCGATGTTTACTCCGTCGCCATAGACGTCGCCGGCGCGATGCACCACGTCGCCGATGTGAATCCCGATCCGGACCTGGATCTGCCGTTCCGCCGGTGCATCGGCATCGCGATGGGCGAGCGTTCGCTGAATTTCAATCGCGCATTGCGCCGCTTCCAACGCACTCCCGAATTCGACCAGGAAGGCGTCCCCAATAGTTTTGATTTCGGTGCCGTTGAAGCGGGAAAAAATTTTGCGGAGGAGCTCGCGATGTTCCTCTAACAATTCCTGAGCCAGCTTTTCGTCGCGCTGGCTTAGCGCGCTGTAGCCCACCATGTCGGTGAACATGATGGCGGCGAGTTTGCGTTGCTCCTCGGCGCTCACTTGCGAATCAGAGCTTTTCCAAATTCCCGCCCGCGGCGGGACACAATCCTGGGACAATTAAGAGTCAGTTGTCCCGATGATAAAGGAAGCAACACTCGACAGGCAATCGCAATCTGCTCAGCCGTTTTTGCACCCTACCGCGTGCCAGGAAAGAGCCGGGTACTGCTAACAGCGGTTGATCACTTCTGGACGCTGAAATCCACTGAGTATTGGGTGGTTTCCCAAGTCACCTTTATCGTGCCGCCGCCGCTCGGATTACTATCGATAGCGATGGCGAGTTGATCGGCTGGTGAACTCGCCGGCTCGCCTTTCATATCTACGCGCGCGAAATCCTGTTTCTCATCGTACTTCGTACCCCATTGGCCGACCTGTTTGTTCACGATCAGCGTTGCCGACTTCTCGTTGTGGGGAAGCATGAACAAAGTATAGCTACCGGCCGGAATCGATTTGCCGCCCAGCTCTAATGGTTCCTTCGTCGTAAACAGCGTAGCTTCATCTGCCCCAAGGCGCCAAACCTTCTCGAAGGGAACGACTCCTCCCCAAATCTTGCGCTTCGCTCCGGTTTTCGGATCCTTGGTATAAGGCCGCCCATAAACGATCGTAATTTCGACTCCGTCGATCGTTGCTTTTGTTATGTCATGCGGACTAATCCGTGTGCGTTGCTGTGCACCTAAAGGCGAAAATTGCGAGAGGAACAAAAAAGTGGCAACAATCGATACTGAAAGTTTACTCATGGTAGCGAAGATTCTTCCGATGTTTTCGGACGTCCAGTAAAAAGGGCCAAAAACGTCGCCTAAAGGCGCTGGCGTTCTGGTTGTACTTCAACTACTTGTCTTTCGCTTCAACCGAACACACCCATGAAACTAAATTTCTCTTTAACC
>Ga0070709_10001696_pt1 | contig 11976 bp, 11 predicted proteins | sample LARL51metaG_FD_65449 | JGI IMG/M metagenome (GOLD analysis project Ga0070709, IMG submission 65449) | Corn, switchgrass and miscanthus rhizosphere microbial communities from Kellogg Biological Station, Michigan, USA - LAR L5-1 metaG | ecosystem: Host-associated > Plants > Roots > Rhizosphere ...
CGGCGGAAAGTCGATGGCCCCGGCGTTAGTCCCCGCTGGGGCCGTTCTTTTGCCTGAGCGTCGCCCTTGCTGGAGGCCGACCGCACACCCAATCTTGCCTGAGGGCCTCCGTCGGTCGATGCGGAGACCCGTCAGCCATGCGAACAAATCTGCGCCGGATTGTGGGAGCTTTAAATCGGCGCCGCTCCCGCGCAGCCAAAACAACCGCGATCAATCGGAAGCTGGAGCTATATTTAACGGGGTCTAACGAGGCGCGAGCGTGACGCTCAGATTAGATTCCATATCAACCATTGCTCTGAGGACGCCGAGATCGATGGCATTGCCGTCCATGTCTTTAACGAAAATCTCCGTATGACCAGCCCTGAAAGCCGCGATTGGCGGCGCGGGGGCTAACCAACAGCGGATCAGTGCCATCGGCTGCACGCAGTGTGCGCTGACCACATAGGTTTTGCCACGGATACCTGTCCAACAGTCCGGCCGACTCGACGGCCCAGCGCACAGTTTCATCGTTCGAACTCCTGAAGCTGTCGACGGATTTCGGCTTCGAGTTCACGGATGTTCGCCGCGGTCAGGCCCACAGGAAATTCTTGGGCCAGCTTTCGACACCTGGCTAGCTTGGCCCTCAGCTCGAGTTCGAGAGTTTTTTCGCGATCGCATTCCATTAAGTTTAGACGCTGGAGTTGCGCGGAGGTTCATCGCGGCGTGCGCACTGCCCATCGAACACATTGAAGCGCGGCAGAAAGGACGGGAACGGCCCCAGCAAGTTCGCGGTCAAGCCGAGGCCGTCCCACCCACCGGCGAGGGACTGGAAGGTTCATCACCGCGGGCCTATGGCGAAATCCCACATCAGAACTTCGTTCCTATTTCGTCGCCCGAAAAGGGGACAAGTGGTATTTTGTTTGGACCCTCGTTATCCGCTTCTAGCGCCTCGTGCTTCCAAACCGGTCGTGGTCAATCGCGAGCGCTCTGACTAATGCGATTGAAAAGCACGGAGCGGATGCGGAGCTACTGATGAAAAATGGGCTATCAAGGCTGTACTCGCGGGCGCCGTCGGTGCGCTGTGGCTCCGCATCAAGACCATCATGAGGAAGTGAGGGGCCGAAAAGTTCAGCTAGAAGACGGGCCAGGACCACGAGCCCCATGCAAACAGGAACAGCCAGATTTCAACCCAAAGCAAGAACAGGACGTAACGAAGCATCAGCGCCTCGCCGATGAGTTAGATCTCGGCCGTAGAATTCTTCCTCAGTGGTGTCAGATCAGAAGCTCCAACGCTGAGGCAGTGATGCAGCGCGGGAGCTTCTGCACGCTTGATAGCGCCGGTCAAGAACGCTCCAAAACCAGCAGTGTTCCGATCAATTGCCACGTTTTCCCGAGGCAAAAAACTAGGAGCGCCGGCACCGCGCCGCGGCAAAATTACGTTGCCATTGAGCTTCCCGATGATTCGAAAATCCAACCGCATTCGTCGCAGCGGAAGCAGGTCGTCATGTTGGTGCTCTCCAGAACCGCATGCCTCGGTTCAGGTTGGCGATCTCAGCCGAAAAGATGTGAGCCAATTATCGACCTGCCGAACCGACTTCGAGCCTTCGCGCCTTTCTGACCAAATCGTCGCGCTCGTATTCGGGATCCTGACAGCTATGGTCCTAGCCATCGCGGGCGCCGCCTCAGGGAAGCCAACTTTTCTTTCGCATTCGGGAAAAAGTGGAAACTTTGCCGCACAATTAGAGTTTTCCGTGGATGACGTCTCCGTTGGTGGAGCTTGAGAGTGTCCGATGAAGTCCCGTTTCGTAGGGCGATAAACACGGCTTGGTCCGTTTACCTGGCAACCCATGACGGCGTCGACGCCGCGGATAGCCGTCGTTGCCTGCTTGAGCGCCATCTGCGAACTAGATGGCAAGCGTTCCAAAGCGATGCCGAAGAGCTCACAGGTCTTGGGCTCGCTTATCTCGAACGTCTCCCGGAGGACGAATGTTAAGCCAGTTTGAAGGGCTTATTAGGCGAATAGCGCTCCGAAGCACGCGGCCCGATTGGACGCTGTTTGCCATTTCGCATCTCTTTTCCGCGGCGATTGTGCTGATCCTGCGAACGATTCTAGGAGATTAGTGGGCAGTCCTTCATGCGCATCGCTCAACTTGCTCCTTTGGCTGAAAGCGTCCCCCCGAAGCTGTACGGTGGTACGGAGCGGGTGGTTGCATGGTTAGTGGATGAACTCGTGGATCTCGGACATGACGTCACACTTTTTGCCAGCGGCGATTCCCGAACCAAGGGCAAGCTTCACGCTGTGTGGCCCCGCGCGCTCCGACTTGGCCGAAAGGGCGTCGATCCGAACGCCGCCTATGCGCTGCTAATGGAAGGGATCGCGAAACAGGCGACGGACTTCGACGTCATCCATGCGCACATCGACTGGCTGCACCTTCCATTGCTCGGTCGCGTCAACGTGCCGTTTCTCACTACTGCGCACGGGCGGCTCGACCTGCCGGGACTATCCGAAGTGCTTCAGGCGTTTCCCAAAGCGGGCTTCGTGTCCATTTCCGATCATCAACGCCTGCCGTTGCCAAACGCCTGTTGGATCGACACCATTCAGCACGGATTGCCGCCCGATCTTTTTCGCCCGTCCTACGAAGAGGGCTCGTATCTGGCGTTCCTTGGGCGGCTTACGGTTGAGAAAGGCCCGGAGGATGCGATCCGCATCGCCCGTGCGGCCAAAAAGACCCTGCGCATCGCCGCCAAGATTCCCCGCGGCGAGACCGTTTACTTCAAAAAGCGTCTCGAACCCCAAATCGATGGCGAGGAGATCCAGCTTGTTGGAGAAGTGGACGAAGTTAAAAAGCAGCCGTTCTTGGCCGGGGCCGCCGCCCTGCTATTCCCCATCGATTGGCCCGAGCCTTTCGGCCTTGTTATGATCGAGGCGATGGCATGCGGAACGCCGGTGATCGCCTATGGTTGCGGGTCGGTGCCGGAAGTCGTTGAGGACGGCGTCACGGGCTTCATCGTCGATAACGAGAAGCAGGCAGTTGCTGCGGTGCATCGTTTGGACAGTTTGGACCGAAGAAAGATCCGTGCCCGCTTCGAAGACCGTTTCTCCGCGAAACGAATGGCGAAAGACTACGAGCGTCAGTACCGAAAACTGGCCGCCACTCCGCAGGCGGCGCGCGATTGACGTGCCCGGAAGTTCGCCATCGAACATTCCTGCCGTTGGCTGATTTCAATCTCGCACGTGTGGTGGGTTGAATTGTCGAGCCGCAGTCAAATTGGTGGTCGCTGGCTCATGGGCACAATCTTGAAAGTGAAGCTCGGCGTGTAATAGATGTGAGATCGATAGGAACCGAACTCGTTCGCTCTGATTGGTTTTAGTCGTTCCAATGGAGGAATGAGCATGAAGCTTTCGGGGATCGTCCTAACCGCTTTGGCTGTGCTTTCGCTAACGATTGTTTCGGCCGACGCAGCTCACAAACGCCACCACCGCATGCACCATTCAGCTGGATCGAACAGCCCGAACGGCACGGCCGGCGGACCGACGACCTTAAGCGGAACAGGATCCTCGAAGTTCGGCGGGAATAGTCCGGGTACGGCAGGGAAACAATAGTTCCAGCCAAAAAGTTCGCTGTTCGACTTCCAATCTTGGTGATCAGCTACCATCAACATCGCTGCTGTCACGCAGACCCAATCGCGCAAGGTTGAGATGCCCAATGACCTGAGTTTGCCATTGGCGGAACCCAGCACAGCCTCATGGTATTCAGACCCGGATGTTTCTCCCGATGGCGAGGTGTGCACCTGCTAATCTTGAACCATCGGTTCATCACCGCGACTCACGTTTGAGGCCCAATGTGCCTTGGGGATTGTCTGTAGGCATCGTGCTGAGTCTGGGATCCTATGAGGGGCAGACGAAAAAACTTAAAGCTTTCGGCTTTGACTCCGTCGACCTCAACAGGCGTTTTCGTTCATCTCGCCAGAGCAACTGGTACGCGCATCCCTCGAACAGTTGAAGGCGTTAGCGCCTCTGCCAGAGCGTTCAAAATCGGAAGTCTTGGCGCGGGAAACTGAAGAGGGCCCATGTAGATCAGTAATTAGACCGGGTGCGGCATGGATTGTCCGAGCTGCGGTAGCGTCAACCCCGAGGGTAAAAGGTTCTGCGGCGACTGCGGCGCGCCGATAGGAGGCGCGCGAATCTCAGCAACGGCCGGAGTGTCAACGTCCACCGTGGCTCGAGTCGGCCAACCGTCGAACGTGTCACCCGCGCCAACTTCTTCCGCCGAGCGCCGCCAGCTCACCGTGATGTTTTGCGACCTTGTCGGTTCGACCGCGCTTGCGGTAAAGCTCGATCCAGAAGATCTACGGGAGATCATTGCCGATTACCGCGATCGCGTGGCAGCGATCGTCCGCAAATACGGCGGCACCATGAGCCGGTACATCGGCGATGGCATGCTGATCCTGTTCGGCCATCCTTCGGCGCACGAGGATGATGCCGAACGCGCCGTGCGCGCCGCGCTTGAGATCGCCGCCGCCGACTACGCCCGAAATGCCGCACCGGAACTCGAACTGCGGGTTCGGCTTGGGCTCGCTACCGGTCTCGTTATCGTGGGCGACCTGATCGGCAGCGAGGCGGCGGAGGCGCAGGCGGTGGTCGGCGAGACGCCGAACCTGGCCGCTCGGCTGCAAGCGCTCGCCGAGCCGGATGGGGTGGTGATCGCTGAGGACACCCGACGGCTGATCGGCGGGCTTTTCGACTATCAGGATCTCGGCGCGGCGATGCTGAAGGGCTTCGCCGCTCCAGTGCGTGCCTGGCGGGTGTTGCGCGAGGGCGCGGCGGAGAGCCGTTTCGACGCGCTGCACCCGGCGGTCCTCACCCCGTTGGTCGGGCGCGAGGAACAACTCGCGCTTCTGGCTCGGTGCTGGCAGCGGGCGCGGACAGGCACCGGTCAGATCGTGTTGCTTGCCGGCGAGGCAGGAATTGGCAAGTCGCGCCTCGTCGCGGCCCTCCAGGAGCGCATCGAAGGCGAACCGCACACTAGGTTGCGCTATTTCTGCTCGCCGCATCATCAGGAAAGCGCGCTCTATCCGTTCATAGCACAGCTCCAGCGAGCCGCTGGTTTCGAGCGCGAGGACAAGCCGGGGACCAGGCTCGGCAAGTTGCGGGCACTGCTATCCCCAGCATCGCCGCCCGACGAGGACGTGGCAATCCTCGCCGAGCTGTTATCGATCCCCACCGGCGATCGCTGCCTGCCCATTGCCTTCACGCCGCAGCGAAAGAAAGAGAAAAGCTTTGACGTTCTGGTTCGGCAGCTTGAAGCTCTGGCGCGAAGACATCCAATCTTGGCCGTGTTCGAGGACACACAATGGATCGATCCGAGCTCGCGCGAGTTGCTCGACCGGACAGTCGATCGCGTAGCAAACCTGCCGGTATTGGTGCTGGTCACCTACCGCCCCGAGTTTCAGTCCGTATGGACCAGGAAGTCGCACATCACATCGATCGTGCTGAACCGCCTTGACCAGAGCGCTGGCGCCGCGCTGATCCGCAGCGTAGCCGGCGCCCGTACGCTGCCGGGCGAAATCGTCAGTGAGATTGCCGAACGAACGGACGGCGTGCCGCTCTTCGTCGAAGAGTTGACCAAGGCGGTGCTCGAAGCGAGCCCTGACCGGGTCGCGCAATCCGTTTCCTCTGCGCCGCTGCTGGGACTCGAGGTGCCGCCCACGCTGCACGCTTCGTTGATGGCGCGGCTCGACCGTATCGGCCCGGTCGCGAAGGAGGTGGCGCAAATCGGCGCGGCCATTGGCCGGGAGTTCTCCTATGATCTGCTTGCGGCCGCTGCGCACCAGAGCGACGGCGGGTTGCGAGCGGCGCTCAACCGGCTGATCGGCGCCGGGCTGGTGTTTCGGCGCGGCGAGCCACCTGACGCCAATTTCCTCTTCAAACACGCACTGGTGCAGGACGCAGCGTACGGCACGCTGCTGCGCAGGCAGCGCCGCGAGCTCCACGCCCGGATCGCTCGCGTGCTGGAGGAGAGGCTTGCCACGGACGCCGAGTCGCAACCGGAGATCCTCGCGCGCCATTGCGCGAATGCGGGGTTGATAGAGAAGGCAGTTTGCTATTGGCAGGAGGCGGGTGAGCGTTCCGTGGCTCACTCGGCGATGGCAGAAGCGATCAGGCAGATGCGGAAGGCGCTCGATCTTCTCTCCAGTCTGCCGGATACCTCCGAGCGCCAGCGCACCGAACTCCAACTTCAACTCGCGCTCGGCGGCGCACTGATCGCTGCGAAGGGCCATGCGGCCGAAGAGACCGGAACGGCCTACGGGCGGGCGCGCCGTCTCTGCGAGTTGTTGAACGATACGCCGGATCTGCTCAAGGCGCTCTGGGGCGTGTTCGTGCATTATCATGTGCGCGGTGAAACGAACCGATCGCATCCCATCGCCGAGGAATTGCTTGACCTGGCCGGACGACAGAACGATGTGGCCATTTTAGTCGCAGGTCATCGGGCGATCGGCGACAGCTGGCTTCATCGCGGAGAATTGGGCCCGGCGCGCGCGCATCTCGAGCGGGGGCTCGCCCTGTACGACCCCGCGCAGCAGCGCTCTTTGACGGTTCTCTTCGCCGAAAACGCCCGCGTGGCGATGCTCTCTTTCTTGTCGCTCACGCTCGGCGTCCTTGGCTTCGCCGATCAGGCACGGATACGGAGCAGGGAAGCACTGGTGGAGGCGCGCGATCTCTCGCACCCGATAAGCCTCGCGTTCGCGCTGAGCGTCGCCTGCCGTTTGCATTTCGTGCTCAACGATGCCTGCACGGTCCGCCAGCGGGCGGAAGAGCTGATCGCACTTACGACAGAGCAGCGCTTTGCTTTTTTCCTCACGATGGGGACGGCATACCGCGGCTGGGCGCTTGTCGAGGCCGGCGACGCGGGGGAGGGAGTGGATTTGCTGCGGCGTGGTATCGAGGGGTTTCAGGCATCCGGCGCGGCGTGGATCCTTCCATTTTACATCGCGCAGCTTGCGACAGCGTACGCGAAGACGGGGCGGCCCGAAGACGGGCTCGCCCAGTTATCAGAGGCACTGGCTCTGACCGAGAAATCGGGGGTGCGGTGGTTCGAGGCCGAACTGCATCGGCGCCGAGCCGAATTGCTGCGGACCACTTACTCAGGGGCCGAAGCCGAAGCGGAGGCCGACTTTCTCCATGCCATCGCAATTGCGCGCCAGCAGGAGGCGAAGCTCTGGGAACTCCGCTCCGCCATCAGCCTCTCCCGGCTCTGGCGCGACCAGGACAAGCGCGATGAAGCACGCGGTGTCCTCGCGCCGGTCTACGGCTGGTTCAGCGAGGGCTTCGACACGCCCGCCTTGACGGAAGGCAAGGCGCTGTTAGAAGAACTCGGTCCGTAAAAGTCACTGTAAGCCCGACAGATCGGGACGGATGAAGCGGGTGGCGCGATGCGCCTTGGTCGCAAAGTCCGGCTTCAACTTGCGGCGCAGCTTCTTCGTGCTGAGGTGCCTAAGCGGCCTATCGTCGGCCTTGTCGAGGTCTTACGCGTCGCCCTCGATCTTCGTCTCCCGTTCACCCCGGCCGGACTGCGCCGTTGGTCGCCTTAAATGTCTGCGTTACCGCTCTACCGCATGCGCAACGTAACGCCGCGACGTTTCAGCTTGCGCTTCGCGGTGTTGAAATAGGTCGACAGCAATCGCTGTCCGACCGCTCGCCACCGCAGCGAGACTGCCTACGGGCATGCTGAACTTCAGTTTCGTTTCGACAGGCATGCCTTGCTCCGTCCGTCCAAGCTGACCTGCATCAATGCTCAACGCGCCACCCCTATTCGGGATGACGAAGGACGCCAAGAGGATGAGGAAGGACGTTAAGAACTGAAGACCGAACCCGAGACAATGCGCCAATGTGAGCTTCACATAGGTGCCGCTCTCGTGCTTCCACAGCCAGCCGCGCTCAATCGCGAGCTTGAGCCCCGCGCCATATTCTGCCGGGCTCCCTATGTGATCGTACAGGAACGGGCCGTCGATCAGTTCGATGAAGACGCGGCCGTCCTGAACGGCCTCAACGGCGTTCGCGATCTCCATCAGCTTTTGCGCGGCGTCTGGATCAGAGAAGGGGCGGGGAGCGACGGATTTCATGGGTCGCATTGTACGCCGAACAGCTCCGCCGAGTCCAAGACCGAGCTAGTCTCACCGGCAAAAGTACTCACTCTGCCCATGGCGGCGGTCCTGCTTCGTCGGGTTCGATCTCTATCCTGTCATCGGTGCATTGCGCGAATGCCAGCGCTTGCTGCTTGGCCTCATCCTTCGACATGCGACCGCTGATGCCGCGACGAAAAGCGCTCGTGTCAAAAAAGAACTTTTTTCGCTTGCCGTCGCGTAGCACCTCAAAGCTTTCCCAATGTTGGATGACGCGAATCGGACCGCCAGAGATGATCGCGGCGTGCCAGCTCTTCGAATAGGCAAACTAGCGCACCTCATCGTCGGTCCATCCGACCAGATAGGCGACGGCAGAATCGGCACGCCGCACGACGCCGTCGGCGGTTTCGAAGGTGGCTACGAAATCCGGCGCGATGATGCGAACGACGTCAGCGACCGGTCGTCGTCGAGCGCGAACCCTGCAGCGACTTGCCCGCGCTTCATCGGTTGTCGCTGAGCAAGCGAGAGCCATCTCCCGTCGTCCAAGAAGTTGAACGCTAAGTCTCGTTCGGCATTCTTGTCGTAACGCGATCCCAACGCAATTTGACTTGCTCGATATTGGGTGAGACGGCGAGTAACCAAGTCGGCGAAAGCCGTGTTCCCCAACCTGCAACGTCCCGCGAAATGCGTCCAATAAATGGGAATACTGCAATGAAGCGTTTCAAACTGTCTCTTCTTGCTGCCGCAAGCGCAGCTCTCTTCGTTCAATCCGCGCTTGCGCAGACCACGGCAGCCGCCTCGTCCGGCTACCGTCTGTGGCGGGGAAATCCCGTCCTGCAAAGCCACGGCGTCAGTGTCGATCAGATGATCGCGGACTTCGTCCGCGAGCATAACCTGCCGGGCATCGCGATGGCGATCGTGGAGGCACCCTATATCCCGCGTTCCGCCGGTTACGGCGTCATCAACACCCAGAACGATGAGCTGGCATCCACCAAGACAATGTACAGCATCGGACCGATCACGCAGGGCTTTACCGCGGTTGCGCTCATGCAGCTCAAGGAGGAGGGCAAGCTCAGCGTCGATGATCCCGTCTCCAAATACCTGCCCGATGTCCCGGCCGCTTGGGGCAAGGTAACCGTGCTGCAGTTGATGCAGCACGCCTCGGGGATTCCTGACTTTCGCGAAGCGGGCTATGACTGTGCGAAGTCCTATAGCCCAACACAATTGCTTGATTTTGTGCGATCAAAGCCACTCGCGTTCAAGAACGGAACCGAAGTGCAGTTGAGCGCCACCAACTTCATCCTGCTTGGACTAATCATCGAGCGCGCGAGTGGGATGTCGTACCATGACTATGTCATCCGCTACCAGGTCGAACCGCTGCATCTGGAGAGCACGATGATGGCAGGCGACTTCGGCTCGAAGACGTTCCTCGATCGGCCCCAGCCCAAGCCCGATGCCAATCAGCACGACAAATTTCACTTGCAGGTGCCATACATCAACCCTGTCGAACCCGCTACGGGCTATTTCGGCATCGGGGCCACGCTGACTTCGACCGATCCGATGAGCACGGCGAACCTCTATGCTTTCGGCGGCATCTGGTCTTCCGCCCAGGACATCAGCTTCTGGGACATCGCCCTGGCCGGAGGCGTGCTCGTGAAAGAGGAGGCCGACAGGGATCTCATCTACAAGCCGACCAAGCTGGCGGACGGCAAGCCAGTCCCTGCGATGGCGGGCTGGGAATTCACCCAGCACGGCTTCATGGAGATCAAAGGCAACTCGCCGGGATTCAGCTCGTATCTCAGCCGATTCACGGCTGCGGATGAGCTCGTGTGCGTGACGCTGCTGACGAACAAGGAGGGTGTTGATCTCACCGATCTCGCCCGTGTGATCGCCGACGCCTACAAGTCGGGCCTGGGCGCCGACACGGATCCGGCCAAGATCGTTACACAGGAGAGCAAATACAGCGTGCCGGAAACGGTCGCGCGCATCAAAGCCAGCCTGGCGGCCCAGAATGTGCCGGTCTTCGCGACCTTCGATCACGGCGCCAACGCGCAGGGCGCGGGACTATCGCTATCGCCGACGCAAGTTGTCGTATTCGGCAATCCGAAGGTCGGCACCAAACTGATGCAGGAACGCCAGGCCGCCGCGATCGATCTCCCCCTGCGGGTCTCGGTCTGGCAGGACGAGCGGAACCGGGTCTGGGTCGGATACCAGAACATGGACGATCTGGCCGCGACTTACGGCATCAAGGACAGGACCACCCTTGCTGCGATGGACAAGTTCATCAGCAAGCTCGTCGGCATGTCCGTCAACGTCTATTCCTACTGAGAGGCGCGAGTCATGAATTTTCTCAACTCAACGACTCGACGGAGCGCGCTGCGCGCTCTCGGACAGGGCGCGCTTGCCCTTTCCGTCACCGCATCATCCCGAGTTGATGCGTCTGCGGCGCCCACCGTGCCCGAGCAGGGAGGATTATCAAGCCTGGGTCGGACCCTCCAGACATTGCCGCGCCGCCGCGGCTTCGAGACTGTTCCGTTCATCCTGAACGATAAACAATTGTGGGATCATGAAGCCGCGGACGCCCTGCTTTCCTACAACGGCCCGCGGCGGCAGATGTGGGAAGCCACCGAACTTGCCGGCCCGTGGGTGAACCTGATGCGGGAATCCATCAACGGCCAAGTCTTCTCGCATGGCCACATGGATTTTCTGGCGGTTGCGGCGGTCCACGGTGGCGCCCATCTCGCTTTGTTCACGCAGGCGGCGTGGGACAAGTACAAGCTCGCGGCCAAGACCGACGGCAAGTTGATGTCGAACACGTTCATAGTGGAGCGGCCCGGCATGTCCCCCGGCGACGACATCCAGAATCTGGATGGCTTCTACGGGCCAAACAATAACAACATCGTCACGCTGCAGCGGCGTGGAATGGTGTTCGTCGCATGTCATGACTCGATCCACGCGATCGCCCGTGGCCTTCACGCAAGTCCTGAGTTTTCGGGCGTGCCCGCGGATCAAATTGCGGCGGATCTGACCAACAGTCTGGTGCCCGGGGCTGTGCTGGTCCCCAGCGTGGTGGCCTTCATCGCCGAACTGCAGCGGTCCGGCTACTCCTACGCTAAAGCAAGCTAACCGCGCCGGAGCGCCGGGTCGAAGGATATTGCTCAATCAATCTTTTGACCTGGCGCCCGCCGTGCGAGACGACGAAGAGGTCAGAGCTTTCGGCTGATGGCTTCTGCAATCATGATGGTCGTCACGTTCGTCGGTGCCGAGACGATATCGGGCATGATTGACGCATCGACGACGTTGAGGCCGTCCACTCCACGGACCGTGCCCATCGCATCGACGACGGCGTGCTCGTCGTCGATGCCTCCCATCGGGACGGACGAGGTCGGATGGGAATAGCCATCGACGGAGGCGATCACCGCTTTCTCAAGCGCGGCGTCGTCCTTCACGTCGATGCCTGGGGCCATCTCAAATTCGACGACGTCGCTGAACGGCGGCGTGCGGCCGATACGACGCGACAGCCGTACGGCTTCCATCATCCGCCGGAGATCGCTCAGGTCCTTGAAGAAGTTGAAACGAATGATCGGCATCGCACGCGGATCGCGACTCGCGAGACGAATTGAGCCAAGCGATTTGGGAAGCGTCACCGCGCATGCAAGGACGATCGCGCCGCCCGTCGGGCTCTGTGCCGGATCGAAGAGGTGCGTGCCGGAGATATGGAGATCGAGTTCGTCGGGACCTGCTTCGCTGGACCTGGTCCAGATGATCGCCCCCGCGGCCGGCGTCATGGATTTCGCCGCCGACTTCAGCGCATAGACATTGTAGTAGAACGGATGTTCCTTCAGCCGCTCGCCAACGGGGGCGTTGACAAGA
>Ga0070709_10001698_pt1 | contig 11972 bp, 9 predicted proteins | sample LARL51metaG_FD_65449 | JGI IMG/M metagenome (GOLD analysis project Ga0070709, IMG submission 65449) | Corn, switchgrass and miscanthus rhizosphere microbial communities from Kellogg Biological Station, Michigan, USA - LAR L5-1 metaG | ecosystem: Host-associated > Plants > Roots > Rhizosphere ...
TCGACCGCGAGCGCGCCGATGGCGACGCCGACCGAAATGGAGACCTGCTGGGCGACCGCCACGAGCGAGGTGGCGCGGCTCATGCGGCGATTATCGACGTCGGCATAGGCGATGGTGTTGAGGCTCGTAAACTCGAGCGAGCGAAAAAAGCCGCCGACGATCAACACCGCGACGATCCAGGCGAAGGAAATGCCCGGCGTGAAGGTCGCACACGTGGCGACCATCACGGCGCTGACCAGGGCGTTGACCACGAGGACGCGGCGGAATCCGTGACGGCGCAGAATGATCGGGATCACGGTCTTCATGCCCATGGCGCCGACGACGCTCGACAGCGTGATCATGCCCGACTCAAACGCCGTGAGATTGAAGCCGAGTTGCAGCAGCAGCGGGAGCAGAAACGGCATCGCGCCGATACCGGAGCGATAGATGAAGCCGCCGAGGACGGCGGCGCGCATGGTGGGGATGGCAAGCAGGGAGAGGTCGAGGACCGGCGCGGGCGTACGCCGCGCATGCAGCACATAGGCATATGCGGCGCCCGCGCCGAGCATGATGAAGGCGAGCACGGCGCTGGTCGGCAAAAGATTGAGGCCGAGCAGGGAGCCGCCGAATGCTAATCCGCTGATGCCCAGCCCAGCCAGCACGGCGCCGAGCGGATCGAACGGGTCGGGCGTTTGCGCCCGCACATCCTCGATGAAGATGGTCGCCAACACGATGCCGGCAAGCCCGATCGGGATATTGATCAGGAAGATCCAGTGCCAGGAAATGAACGTGGTGATGAAGCCGCCGAGCGCGGGGCCGATCAGCGGGCCGACCAGCGCCGGCAGGGTGACCCAGACCATCGCGTTGACCAACTCGCGCCGATCGATGCTGCGCACCAGGATGAGGCGCGCTACGGGCGTCATCATCGCCCCTCCCATGCCCTGAACGATCCGCGCCACTACGAATTGAAAGAGCGAGTCCGACAGCGCGCAGCCGATCGAGCCGAGCATGAAGACGGCGATCGCCGTGCGAAACACCGTGCGTGCGCCGAAGCGATCGGCGGTCCAGCCGCTGACCGGAATGAACACCGCAAGCGACAGCAGGTAGGAGGTGACCGCCAGTTTGAGCGTCAATGGGCTCGTGCCGATGTCGGCGGCAATCGCCGGCAACGACGTCGCGATGACGGTCGAGTCCATGTTCTCCATGAACAGGGCGACCGCCACGACCAGCGGGACAATGCGTTGTGCCAGCATCGGCCTAGTGCCGCGGCACCGCTGGTTGCGCGCGCGGCGAGCCGAAGCGGCACGCGCGAGCGCGCACAGGATTCATCGAGCGGTCCGGTGTGGCGGGGAGGTCGGCCATGCTGGCACGTTAACAGAATCGCCGCGGCCCCGGAGGGAGCGCCCATTGTGCTGCGGCGACCGCCGCCCCACATAAAGATGGGTTCGGCTTAGGGAGGTTGGCCGTGATCTATCTGCTTGCCGTAATTCTTCCGCCGCTCGGGCTGCTGCTCAATGGCCAGCCGTTCGCGGCTATTTTTAACCTGATCCTGATCGTGCCCTGCATCCTGCTCGGGTTCATTTTTCCCGGCGCCTTCCTCGTTCCGTCGCTGCACGCCGTGATTGCGGTCCACATGAAGCGCGAGAACCGCAAGCACCGCGAGCTGGTGAACGCGATCGAACGGCACGGCCCGCCGCCAGGGTGGCGGCCCTGATTCGGGCGCGAAAGCGGCGGCGACGCAGCGCTCGGGCGAGATACTGCTTGTTTCGGTGACCTGCCGCCAAACCGCTAGGATTCGCGGCGAAGCCGTGCTATCGACCTGCGCCAACCCAAAACGGGCCGCCCCGCCGCGCGCGCCGGGTCAGTGCCCCTAGCGCCATCGGCGATGGTGCAGACGAGCAAGCCCGCAAGACGGGCCACTGGAGTTGGCGATGGAGCAGAAATCCAACGGAACGCTGCGCGAAGCGCTGACGTTCGACGACGTCCTGCTTAAGCCCGGATTGTCAGAGCTGCTCCCGTCCGACGCCGACATCCGCTCCCGCATCACCCGCGACATTCCCCTCAATATCCCAATCATCGCCTCGGCCATGGACACCGTGACCGAAGCCAAGATGGCGATTGCCATGGCGCAAGCCGGAGGGCTGGGCGTCATCCACCGCAATCTCGAGCCGGATGAGCAGGCCGTGCAGGTCCGCCAGGTCAAGAAGTTCGAGTCCGGCATGGTGGTCAACCCGGTCACCATCGATCCCGGTGCCACGCTCGCGGACGCGCTCGCTTTGATGCAAGACCACCGCATTTCCGGCATTCCGGTGGTTGAGGGCGCCGGCAACGGCCGCGCCGGCAAGCTCGTCGGCATTCTCACCAACCGCGACGTTCGGTTCGCCACCGATTTCCGCCAGAAGGTGGCCGAGCTCATGACCAAGGATCGGCTCGTCACGGTGCGCGAGGGCGTTGGACAGGCCGACGCCAAGCGCCTTCTGCATCAGCACCGCATCGAAAAGCTGCTCGTGGTCGACGATCAATATCGCTGCGTGGGGTTGATCACGGTCAAGGACATGGAGAAGGCGGTGGCCAATCCGCACGCCTGCAAGGACGAGCAAGGGCGTTTGCGCGTCGCCGCCGCCACCACCGTCGGCGATAAAGGCTTCGAGCGCACCTCGCAGCTGATCGCGGCCGGCGTCGATCTCGTGGTGGTCGACACTGCCCACGGCCATTCGCGCTCCGTGCTCGATGCCGTGACCCGCATCAAGCGGCAGTCGAATGCGGTGCAGGTGGTCGCCGGCAATGTCGCCACGGCCGAAGGCGCGAGAGCCCTGATCGATTCCGGCGCGGACGCGATCAAGGTCGGTATCGGCCCCGGCTCGATCTGCACCACCCGTATCGTCGCCGGTGTCGGCGTGCCGCAGCTCACCGCCATCATGGATACGGTCGAGGTCGCGCGCAGGACCGGCACGCCGGTGATCGCCGACGGCGGCATCAAATATTCCGGCGATCTCGCCAAGGCGCTCGCCGCCGGCGCCGATTGCGCCATGGTGGGATCGCTGCTCGCCGGCACAGACGAAACGCCGGGCGAGGTCTTTCTCTATCAGGGCCGCTCGTACAAGACCTATCGCGGCATGGGATCGGTCGGCGCCATGGCGCGAGGATCTGCCGACCGTTACTTCCAGCAGGACATCAAAGATACGCTCAAGCTCGTGCCCGAAGGCGTCGAAGGCCAGGTCCCATACAAGGGCGCGGCGGCGACCGTGCTGCATCAATTGAGCGGCGGATTGCGCGCGGCCATGGGCTATGTGGGCGCGAGAACTTTGAAGGAGCTGCACGAGAAGGCCGAGTTCGTGCGCGTCTCGGCGGCGGGCATGCGCGAGAGTCACGTGCACGACGTAACGATCACGCGCGAGAGCCCGAACTACCCGAGTCGGGCCTGATCCTCCGGTCAGCATTGTCAATGATGAGCGCGCGGGACTGAACGCGCGAGCGCTCGGCGGTTGCTTTCGCCGCCGCGGCTCGCCAAGGTAGGCCGCCCCCAGGAGCCTGCCGCCATGTTGATCCAGGCCGCCTTGCTTCCACTGTTCGTCGAGGTCGCGCTCACCTTCGTGCTGCTGTTCTGGATGGGAGGCCTGAACATCGCCGCGGTGCAAAGCGGAGCTGTGCGCCCGCAGGAGGCGGCGCTGCGCGAGCCGAACTGGCCCGCGCTCGAACTTTCTATCCTGTTCTATGTCTTGACCGCTCTCTCGATCGTGCTGCGGCACGCCGACCTGGTCTTCGTTCTTCTCGCCTGGGTGTTCGTGGCGCTGCGCTGTCTGCAAGCTTTCGTCCATGTCACCGACAACGATGTGCGGCGTCGCGGAGCTTTGCTTGTGTCAGGCGCGATCGTGCTCGCGGTGATGTGGGCGATCTTTGCCATACGCATCCTACTCGGGATCTGATGACGCCTGGCGCTCGCCTTTCCGCGGCCATCGAGGTCATCGCCGACATTGAGACGCGGCGACGCCCCGCGGTCGATGCGCTCAAGGATTGGGGGCTGGTGCACCGCTTCGCCGGCTCGGCCGACCGCGCGGCAATCGCGGGCCTCGTCTACGATGCACTGCGCCGGCGCGCCTCGAGCGCCCACATCATGGGCGACCAACGCCCACGCGCAGTAGTGCTGGGAATGCTGCGGCTCGAGCGCAAGCTCGATTGCGAGGCGATCGCGGCGCGCGCCGATGGCGGTCGCTTTGCGCCGGCGCCGCTGAGCGCCGAGGAGCGGGCACGCCTCGGCGCGGCCGATCTCAGCGGCGCGCCGCCATGGGTCGCCGGCGATTATCCGCAATGGCTCGACCCTTATTTCGCCCGTGTCTTCGCTGAGGAGCGGATCGCCGAATGCGTCGCGCTCGCCAGCCGTGCCCCGCTCGATCTGCGGGTCAACGCGCTCAAGGCCGAACGGGACACGGCCGGCGATGCGCTCGCGCATCTCGGTGCTGCGCCGACACGTTGGTCGCCGGTCGGCTTGCGCCTCGTGCTCGGCGCCGACGCCAAGAGTCCGGCGATCCACGCCGAGCCCGCCTTCATCAAGGGCGTGGTCGAGGTCCAGGACGAAGGCTCGCAACTCGCGACGCTGCTCTGCGGCGCCAAAGCGGGCCAGCAGGTGATCGACATGTGCGCGGGAGCGGGGGGCAAGACGCTCGCGCTTGCAGCGATGATGGAAAACCGCGGCCAAATCTACGCGACGGATTCGGACAAGCGGCGGCTCGCGCCGATTCACGAGCGGCTGGAGCGCGCGGGCGTCCACAACGTGCAGGTCAGAACGCCCCGCGCGCAGGAAAATCTGCTCGCTGACTTGGAACGCCGCGCCGATGTCGTGCTGATCGACGCGCCTTGTACCGGAATCGGCACCTGGCGCCGCAATCCCGACGCCAAGTGGCGGGTGCGTCCAGGCGCGCTTGCGCTGCGCGTGGAGGAGCAAGCGGAGCTGCTCGACCGTGCGGCGGCGCTGGTCAAGCCGGGCGGTCGCATCGCCTACGTCACTTGCTCGCTGCTGGCCGAGGAGAACGGCGATCAGGTGCGCGCATTTCTCGCCCGCCGAAGCGATTTTGCGATTGTGCCGCCGGCCGAGGTGACGAGCGCGCTTGCGGAGCGCGCGCACGTCTTCCGTCATGCCGCGCTCGTGTCGGAGGACGGCGTGTTGATGACCCCTCATCGCACCGACACCGACGGGTTTTACGTGGCGGTTGTGATCCGGGCAGGACAATGATTTGCGCGGATGTTGCTTCACCGTTTGATCACATCGTGCAGATAGACTTGCGAAGCCCGGGGAAATGGGCGGAAAATGCCGCCGTTCAATGAGATGTTAGGGAGGCTTTCCATGATAGTTCGTCAGACTGTGGCGTGCGTAGGTTTCGTGGCGCTCGTCGGCACGATCTTTGTGAGTTCTGGGCAACCTCTCCAGGCGCTCACGATGAAGGAGTGCAGTGCCAAGTACCAAGCGGCTAAGACCGCGGGCACTCTCAATGGCCAGAATTGGCGCGATTTCCGTAAAGCGCAGTGCGGCGCCGATGCGACCGCCGCCGCTCCGACCGCAACGCCGCCCGCGGCCGGCCGCGCGGCGGCGCCAAGTCCTGCCGGCAATGCCGTGTTTCCAACGGCGGTCTCGTCGAAATATTCGAAGGAGTCGGCGGGAAAGGCGCGCATGCACACCTGCCTCGATCAATACCGGGCCAACAAGGAGACCAACGGGAACGGTGGTCTGAGGTGGATCCAGAAGGGTGGCGGCTATTACAGCGAGTGTAACAAGCAGCTGAAGGGCTGAGCCGAGCCACTCGAATCGCGACCGCGCGCCGCGCCGGCGGCGCGCGGCCACGCAGCCCCGCGGTAGCATCGATATACCGGCGCGCCATCGTGGCAGCCGCTTAACCATCCCGCACGCGCGGCGGAACCATTCCCGCCCGCCATGCATTTATTTGTATGCGGGACGGTCGGGCGGGTGCTCAAGCTTATGGGCGTGGATTGGTCGCGGGCTTCTTCGCCGCGATCACGTGTGTTGCCGCCAGCGGTGCTGCGGCGGAAGGACCGCTGAAATTCGCGGGCAGCCAGCTCGAGCCGGTGAAATGGTCCGAGCTCGCGGGCTGGACCGCTGATGATCATCTCGCCGCTTTCGCAGCCTATCAGGCCAGTTGCCAAGCGTTGCGGAAGAAGACACCGCGCGGCGACGATCGCGGACAAATCTCTGCCGCGCTGTCGAACGCGTGCCGCAACGCCATAGGGCTGCAGCCAAAGGATGCAGATACCGCGCGCGCCTTCTTCGAACGGAATTTTCAGCCCGTTCGCATCTCGCGGCTGGGCGAGGCCGAGGGGCTTCTGACCGGTTACTTCGAGCCGGTTGTCGCGGGCTCGCGGTTTCCGAGTCCTGAATTCAATGTCCCGCTCTATCGCCGGCCGAAGGATCTCCTCGCCGCCGGGTACAAGCCCGCTTCCATTGCATTCCCGAACAAAGGGGGGCGGATCGGTCGCCGCAACGAGAACAACGACCTCGTGCCCTACTACGACCGCGCCGCCATAGAGGCAGGCGCGCTCGACGGACAGAAACTTGAAATCTGCTGGATCAAGAGTGCATTCGATCTGCTCGTGATCCAGATCGAGGGCTCGGCGCGCGTAATTCTAGAGGACGGGACGCCACTGCGCGTCAGTTATGACTCGCACAACGGCTATCGCTACAGCTCGATCGAGCGAGTGCTCATCGACCGCAATCTCATTCCGCGTGAGGAGATGTCGCCCCAGCACATCCGCGACTGGATGGCGGCGCACCCCGACGAAGCTGCGAAGGTGCGGGCGACCAACCGCTCTTACGTGTTCTTCCACGTCACCGGACTATCGAACGAGGGCGAACCGATCGGCGCGCAGGGCGTGCCGTTGACACCGGGGCGGTCCATTGCGGTCGATAGGCTGCACGAGTACGGGACGCCGTTCTTCATCGAAGCGAACTTGCCGATCGACGGCGTCAAGTCTGTCTCGCCTTTCGGCCGGCTGATGATCGCGCAGGACACGGGATCGGCGCTCGTTGGACCTGCGCGCGCCGATCTCTACTGGGGCGCCGGCGACGACGCGGGTCGCATTGCCGGCCGCATTCGCCATCGTGGTCGCTTCGCGATGCTGCTTCCCCGCGAACTCGATCTGACGACGGCAAGCACGCAGATGCCATTGCCGGTGCCGAAGCCGAAGATCCCCGATGGCGAAGACAAGAAACCGGACGGGAAGGGCAGGGCAGATTTGGCCAACGCCGGCCAAACTGGGGCCGGCAAACAGCCGTCGCCCGACCTGAAGATCGCCGCGTTGGAGGTTGGGAAACAGAGCGGCAAAGCCACAGCGCCGCCTGCCAAGGCCGGCGAGATGACCGCTGGCAAGAAGCCATCGCCCAATCTCAAGATCGTCGCGACGGAGGCCGGCAAGCAGAGTGGCAAAGCCACAGCGCCGTCCGCCAAGGCCGTCGAGACGGCGGCCGGCAAGAAGCCGTCGCCTAACCTCAAGATCGTCGCGACGGAGGTCGCCAAACAGAGTGCCAAAGCCACAGCGCCATCCACCAAGCCCGGCCAGATGGGAGCTGGCAGGAAAATACCGTTGACGAATCTCAAGACCGCGGCGAGCGAAGGGAGCAAACAGGAGGGTCAAAGCAAAACGCGATCTGCTAAGGCCGCAGATACCGTCGCCGCCAAGCAGTCGCGAGTGGCGAAAACAGCGACGCCTGGCATCGACATCACTAAACAGCGCGGCAAGGGCAAGGCGGAGTCCGCGAGTTCGGACGATGCCACTGATGGCCGGAAGATACCCTCGTCGAAGCCGAAGGTCCCGCCGACCGAGGTCAAGAAACAAGACAGCCAACGCAAAGCGACGTCAGCCCCCGCCAGCGAGGGCGGGAAGGCGGCGGTGAGGCCGGGCGCCGGCAAGCCGCCTGCGCGCGAAAGAGCGGCTGCGCATTGCAGCGATTGCGTCCGCTAGCCCCCGCCTTCGACCAGAGCGTCGACGCCGGGGCGACGCCGCTGGGCGTGTAGCCCTGGGGGAAGGGGGCGCCCGGGAACGGATTCTCTCCCCGTTGTTTTACGGGAGCGCAGACCACCGCCCTTGACCGGAGCGGGCGCGCCCCGCACATAGCTTCGAGATGACGCTCCTCGATTCTTCTCCTGCGTCCGGCGCTGCCTCCCGGCAACTCGCCGAGCACGACAAGATTCTCATTGTCGATCTGGGCTCCCAGGTCACGCAGCTCATCGCCCGGCGCGTGCGCGAAGAGAAAGTCTACTGCGAAATCGTGCCGTTTCGGAAAGCGGACGAGGCGTTCAGGAGGTTGCGGCCCAAAGGCGTGATCCTCTCCGGCGGACCCGCCTCGGTGCTCGATCATGACGCGCCGCTCGCGCCGCCGGCGATCTATGCGGCGGGCGTGCCGGTCCTCGGCATCTGCTACGGCGAGCAGGCGATGGCGCAGCAGCTCGGCGGCACGGTCGAGGGCGGGCACCACCGTGAGTACGGCCGCGCCGAGGTGACGGTAACCGAGGACTCGCCCCTGTTCGAGGGCGTGTGGCGCAAGGGCGAGCGCTATCCGGTGTGGATGAGCCACGGCGACCGCGTCACGCGATTGCCCGCGGGGTTCCGCGTGGTCGGCACCTCGCCGAATGCGCCCATCGCCATGATCGCGGACGAGCAGCGCCGGTTCTACGCCACGCAATTTCATCTCGAGGTCATGCACACGCCGCATGGCGCCGCGCTCATTCGCAACTTCGTGCGCAAAATCGCCGGCTGCCGGGGCGACTGGACCATGCGCGCGTTCAAGGCGGAGGCGATCGACAAAATCCGCGCACAGGTCGGCAAGGGGCGGGTGATCTGTGGATTGTCGGGCGGGGTAGATTCGGCGGTCGCCGCCGTGTTGATTCATGAGGCGATCGGCGAGCAGCTCACCTGCGTTTTCGTCGACCACGGATTGCTGCGGCTCGCCGAGGCGGAGAAGGTGGTGGCGCTGTTTCGCGACAGCTACAATATCCCGCTGGTCCATGTCGAAGCCGAAGCGCTGTTTCTCGAGGCGCTTGCCGGCGTCACCGATCCCGAGCTCAAGCGCAAGACCATCGGCCGCCTATTCATCGATGTGTTCGAAGCGGAGGCGAAAAAGCTCGGCGGTGCGGATTTCCTGGCGCAAGGCACGCTCTACCCCGACGTGATCGAGAGCGTCTCGTTCACGGGCGGGCCGTCGGTCACCATCAAATCCCATCACAATGTCGGCGGGTTGCCCGAGCGCATGAACATGAAGCTGGTCGAGCCGCTGCGCGAGCTGTTCAAGGACGAGGTGCGCGCGCTCGGCCGCGAGCTTGGTTTGCCGCAGGCCTTCGTCGGCCGCCACCCGTTTCCCGGACCCGGGCTCGCCATCCGTTGTCCCGGCGAGATCACGCGGGAAAAGCTCGATATCCTGCGACTCGCCGATGACATCTATATCGAGGAGATCCGCCGCGCCGGGCTCTACGACGACATCTGGCAGGCGTTCGCCGTGCTGCTGCCGGTGCGCACCGTCGGCGTCATGGGCGATTATCGCACCTACGATTACGTCGTCGGGCTGCGCGCGGTGACCTCGACCGATGGGATGACCGCCGACTTTTATCCCTTCGACATGAAGTTCATCGGCCACGTGGCGACGCGCATCGTCAACGAGGTGAAGGGAGTCAACCGCGTCGTCTACGACATCACCTCGAAGCCGCCGGGCACGATCGAGTGGGAGTGAGGCCCCGGCCTCACTCACCATCCAGGCGAGCTTCGGCGATCAGCCATTCCTTGAATGCGACGACTGCAGGCTCGTTAGCCACCTGCGGCCGGTGAACGATGTAATAGGCAAAGTCATGCTCGAGATCGTCGCCAAAGGGCCGCACCAGCCGCCCCTCGGCCAAGTCTCTGGCCACGAGCGTTGTTCGGCCGAGCGCCACGCCGTTTCCTGCGATAGCGGCTTGGATCACCGCCGCAGAGTCGTTGATCTGCAGACCCCGTTCGCAGTCGATGTTCCCGACGCCGACGCTTTGCAACCATGAGCGCCATGTCGGAAAGCTGCTTTCGAAAGCCATCGACCTGTCGTGGATGAGCGAGTGATGTTGCAAGTCGGAGGGGCCACGAAGGGGGTGCGCGCCCGCGAGTAATGCTGGACTGCACACCGGAAAGAAGGCGTCCCGTAACAGGAACGTCGCTTCCACTCCCGGCCAGCGACCGCCACCGTAACGGATACCGAGGTCAATTCGCTCCGCAACCAAGTCGACAAGCCGTCCGCTGGTATCGATCCGCAACTCATAGGCGGGATGCTGCGCCCCAAATCGCTCGACACGCGGCAGCAGCCACTTGTCCGCGAATGCTGGCGGCACGGTGACGCTGACCGCGGTCCGCGCCTCGCCCGTTTTCAGGCGTTCGAAGGCCAGCGCCAAGCGGTCGAAACCAGCCTGCAGGTCGGGAATCGCCGCCCGCGCATGATCGGTCAACACCAGACGCGCAGGCCCCGCCTGAGAGCGGTGAAATAATTCCATTCCGAGAACCTCTTCGAGCCCGCGCACGAGCTGACCAACCGCGGCGAAGGTCACGCGCGTTCTCTCGGTGCGGAGTTGGCCCCACGCGGTATACGGGTGAATGCGGTGAGCCCCGGCCCAATCAGCACGCCCTTTCACGGCAAGCTCGGACTTTCGCAAAAGCAGTTGAAGGACGCCGCCGCGGGAATTGAAGCGCAGGTTCCGCTGCATCGCTTCGGTGAGCCCGAGGAAGTCTCTAAGACGGCATTGTTTCTCGCCAGCGAGGATGCGTCATTCATGACGGGGTCGGAAGTCGTCGTCGACGGCGGGCTGACGCAACTCTGACGCCCGGGGCGCGGTTCCACACGCAGGAGCAGGCAGAGCCGCAGTTCTGCCTGCTGCTTGGTGCAAATAAGGTGGTGCCGATGTCTGGCATCTCGCGTCGTTTGTCCTCAATTTGCCTTCGAACCCGTTTAAGGGTCTCCAGTCGTCGACAAGCGAGGATAAATCATGAAGATCGTTGTCATCGGCGGCACCGGCCTAATCGGCTCGAAGACGGTCGCCATTCTGCGCCAGGGCGGCCACGAGGTGGTCGCCGCCTCGCCCAACAGCGGCGTCAACAGCATCACCGGTGAGGGGCTCAAGGAGGCCATCGCCGGTACGCAGGTGGTGATCGACCTCGCCAATTCGCCCTCATTTGAAGACAAAGCGGTGCTGGAATTCTTCGAGACCTCCGGCCGCAACCTTCGCGCGGCAGAGACCGCGGCGAGCGTGCGGCACCATGTCGCGCTATCCATCGTCGGGACCGACCGGACGACCGAAAATGGTTATTTCCGCGCCAAGGTCGCCCAGGAGAAACTGATCGAGACCTCCGGCATCCCCTACACCATCATCCGCTCGACCCAGTTCATGGAATTCCTCGGTGGCATCGCTGCTGCAAGTACCGTTGGAAACGTTGTCAGGCTTTCGCCCGGCCTGTTCCAGCCCATCGCGGCGGACGATGTTGCAGCCATCGTTGCCGATGTCGCGCTGGCGGCGCCGCGAAACAGCATCGTCGAGATCGCCGGCCCGGAACGAGCGCCGTTCAACGAAATCGTCGCCCGCTATCTCAAGGCGATCGGCGACCCGCGTGAGGTCGTGCGCGACCCCGAGGCTCGATATTGGGGCGGCCGGGTCGAGGAGCACTCGCTCGTGCCGTTGGGCGAGGCGCGCCTCGGCCGCATCGGTTTCGACGAATGGCTCCGCCGCTCACAGGCACGAGCCTGATCCCGCATCGGAGGTACGCCCAGGGATTCTCCTGTCACGAGAGAATCGCGGGCAACGAACGAAAGAGGCGACTATGACGATCAAACTCGTTGCGTTGATTCTGCTGTGCCTCATAACCGGCACGGCGGTGGCTCAGGAGCCTAAGGTCACGTCGCTCATGTCTAAGGATCTTCCGGAGAATCCCGGCAGGGAAGCTCTGATGATCACAGTCGAGCATGCGCCCGGCGGGTCGAG
>Ga0070709_10001702_pt1 | contig 11959 bp, 10 predicted proteins | sample LARL51metaG_FD_65449 | JGI IMG/M metagenome (GOLD analysis project Ga0070709, IMG submission 65449) | Corn, switchgrass and miscanthus rhizosphere microbial communities from Kellogg Biological Station, Michigan, USA - LAR L5-1 metaG | ecosystem: Host-associated > Plants > Roots > Rhizosphere ...
GGCGGAATCCGGGTGGAGAGCGAACCGAGCCGCGGTACCGTGTTCCGCATTTACCTGCCCGCGACGGAAGATGATCGCAGCCGGTCGAACACGCACTTTCGCCAGAGCCAGGTTGCGGGCGGAGAGGAAACAATTCTTATCACGGAAGACGAGCCGGACTTACGGGAACTGACCCGCATTTTTCTCGAGAGCTACGGTTACCGGGTGCTTTCCGCGGGGAGCGCGGAACAGGCGGTTCAGGTTTCAGACCAATTCGGAGAGCCGATTCACCTGTTGCTGACCGATGTGATCATGCCCGGGATCAGTGGAAGACAGTTGGCGGAAAAAATCCTGATAAAACGCCCGAAGACGAAAATCCTCTACATGACTGGCTACACAGACGATATGGTCGTGCAGCACAAAGTCCTCGAGCCCGGCGTGCAGCTGCTACAGAAGCCATTCTCGAAGGCCGAGTTGGCGCTGAAAGTGAGAGCGACGTTGGATAGCAGGGCCAGGGATTAGGGGCCGGGGTTCAGGGGTCAGAGACTCGATTATTGACAAAGGCAATAGGCACAGTAGTTTTCACTCACGCCTGACGCCTGACCTCTGACCCCCGAACCTGACACCTGCTCTTCTGCTATCGTTCCTGCATGCCGAAAATCCTGGTTGTGCCATTTCTTGCACTCATACTTTGTCTGCCTGCGTTGGCGAAAGAGAAGCATCCTCCTGCTGGCCCCGTCCGCCATGGAAGTGCCGCAGAAAAATGGGCCGAGAAGACTCTTCACAAATTGAGCGTGGAAGAGAAAGTCGGCCAGCTCTTCATGATCTGGTGCCGCGCGAGCTTTCTCAATGTGGAGAGCCCTGAGTATCTTGATTTGCGCGAGGCCATGCGCAAGTACCACGTCGGATCGTTCGCGATGACGGTGCATGTGGATGGGCCATTCTTGTTGCGCAGTGAACCGTACGAGGCAGCGGAATTGCTAAACCGCTTGCAGAAGGATTCCAAGCTGCCGTTGCTGTTCGCAGCCGATTTCGAGCGCGGCGTGGCAACGCGGCTGATGGGTTCAACTAACTTTCCGCACGCGATGGCCTTTGGAGCCGACGGAAAACTGGAAGACGCCGAAGCCTTCGGACGCATCACGGCGCAGGAGGCGCGCGCGGTTGGAGTGCACTGGAATTTCTTTCCCGACGCCGACGTGAACTCGAATCCGGCGAATCCGATCATTAACACCCGGTCGTTCGGAGAAGATCCCAAGCAGGTGGGCGATCTGGTCTCGGCTTATATCAAAGGGGCGCACGAGGGTGGAATGCTCACGACCGTGAAGCATTTCCCCGGCCACGGAGATACGGCGACGGATTCGCATCTTGGCGTGGCCAGCGTGAATGTCGATCGGGCTCATCTCGACTCGATCGAACTGCCTCCATTCAAGCAGGCGATTGGCGCAGGAGTGGATTCGGTCATGGTGGCGCATGTCACGGTTCCTGCGCTTGATTCTGATCCGAACCATGTCGCGACGATCTCTACCAATGTCGTTTCGGACTTACTCGAGAAGCAAATGGGGTTCAAGGGAATCATCGTCACCGACGCGCTTGATATGGCGGGGCTGACACATCTATTCGCCAACGACGTCGGCCGTGCCGCGGTGGAGGCTTTCAAGGCCGGCAACGATTTGCTAATCATCCCGGCGGACTTACCAGCTTCATACGAAGCCATGGTCAAGGCCGTCTCCTCAGGAGAGATCTCGCGGGAGCGCCTCGATCGCTCGGTGCTTAAGATCTTGAAAACAAAAGCTGCTCTGGGACTTCACGAGTCGCGAACGGTGGATCCGAAGGCAATCGGCAGCACAGTCGGAAAGCCGCAAGACCTCGCCTTCGGGCAACAGGTCGCCGATTCTGCCATCACGCTGGTTCGAGAGAATGGCAAGTTGCTGCCCCTCAAATCGAAGGGAACCACCAAGGGGGGGCTTCCGTATATGAGCAGAGAGGAGACGCATAACGACGTCGTCGCGGTGCTTTTTTCCGACGACGTGCGGACGGAGTCTGGACGCGCGTTCGGGCGCGAGTTTCATGCTCGCATCCCGGACTCACGCGTCATTTATGCGGATCCCAGAGTTGCCGCCGGAATGAGCGAGGAAGTGCTCAAGGCGGTGGACGCCGCGCAGACCGTGGTTGCAGCGGTGTACGTGATACCGACGGCGGGGAAGGTGGGGAATTCGGTCGCAATGGCGGATGCGACAGGATCGCTTCTGCAGCAGGTGCTGGATCGCGCTGCGCAGAAGACCGTAGTAGTGGCCGTGGGTAATCCTTATTTGGCGAGCGATTTTCCCAAAATCGAGAATTACATGTGCACGTTTTCCAACGCATCGGTCTCCGAAGTAGCCGCGGTAAAAGCTCTGTTCGGAGAGATTCCGATTCATGGCCATCTTCCGGTCACCATACCGAACGTTGCCCAGCGCGGCTCTGGTCTGGAGCGTCCGGCTCAGGTAGCCACAAGAGGGACGGGGCATGTCCAGAAATAGGCCACTCATCTCAACTCTCGGTGTCCTGGGATTGGCAATTTTGTTTCTTACCGCTTGCAGCGTGAACGTTCGCAAGGAGCAGAACGGGCACGATAAACAGGTCGATATCAAAACTCCTGTCGGCGGCATTCATGTCAGCAAAGGCGTTGATCCACAGGATGTGGGGATTGCGGTTTATCCAGGCGCAACACTCGCGCCGCAGAGTGATGGAAACGACAAGAGTGCGAACGTGAACATCTCCGGCTTTGGTTACGGATTGAAAGTCGTCGCCTTGGAGTACGAATCGCAGGATCCACCCAACAAGATCGTCGCCTTCTACCAGGACCAGCTGAAGCGATATGGCGACGTGATCATTTGCCACACCAGCAGCTTGCATGTGAATTCAGGGATCAAGAAGACAGACGGAAATCCTCATTCGCTTACATGCGAGGGTGATAGCGGCAAGGACGTGGAGTTAAAGGTAGGAACGCAGGAAAATCAGCATATTGTGGGCGTCGAACCGACCGACAGCGGATCGAAATTCTCACTGGTCTACGTAAGGGCTCACGGCAAGGAATCGGAAATCTAGGCTTGCTTCGTCTTCAGGAGTTAAGACATGCTTCGTTCCCTATTGCTCGGTGTTTCAGTGGCGGTCCTGTTTATTCTGCCCATGACCGCTCAAGATCAGGACAACGATAAGAGCCTGGATGTTCGCAGCCCAGCCGGTGACTTGCATGTGGGCAAAGACGCCGATGCGTCAAAGGCCGGTTTGCCGGTGTATCCGGGAGCTCAACCTCAAAACAAAGAAAATAACGATCCCGTAAATCTCGCGCTGTCGACGGGGAGCTTCGGTATGAAACTCATCGTGGCGAAGTACGAGACGGACGATCCGGCGGAAAAGGTGCTCGCCTTTTATCGCGACAAGATGAAGAAGTACGGGAAAGTTCTGGAATGCCACAGCACTGACGAAAAAGCGGACTTTCACAGCGACGACGAGAAAGGCTCCAAGGCGCTGAAGTGCGAGGGAGACAACACAGGGCCAGTCCGCGAATTAAAGGTGGGCACGGAAGACAATGCCCATATCGTCGCCATTCAAGATCCGCAGGGAAGCAAGCGGACGATCTTCGCCGTAATCTATCTACGCAAGCACGAGAAAGGCGAAATCTAGCGATCGGAGGATTGGCGCGGCTTGACGGGTCGCGCTGATTCACGAACCCCGAGGTCACCTTTTTTGGGACGATACTGCTCAAGAAATGCTCATCTCAAGTTGCGCCACGCGATTCGGGTGCGATACTTTCAGGTTTAGGCCCACCCCTCAATGGAGCAGCCCTGCTACAAATGCGGCCAGATGGTCGAAGAAGGACGCATGTTCTGCCCGAATTGCAGAGCACCCCAGATTCGAGTGCTCGTCGCCGAGCCAGTTGCCGCCGCATCTCTCGCGCAGTTAACTGAACCGTCAAACGAAGATATCCTTCCTGCGTCGCAGACCGTGCCGGTTCTGGCCTTGCCAGTGCAATGGTCCCATGCGCTTAAGCCTTGTTTTCTTGCGGCTCTGGCTGCCTCGGTCCTAATGTTGTTGGGACTCCATCCATTTGTCGTGATGCCCGGCGCTGGATTTCTGGCAGTACTCTTCTACCGCCAAGGACAACCAAACCTCGCGGTGCGGACGGGGGTTTCGATTCGCATCGGAGCTTTTAGCGGACTGCTGAGTTCGGGCTTTATGGTCCTCATGACTGCAATGGCAGCGACCATCCCGGATCTCCGAATCAAAATGCACGACCAGTTACTGGAAAAGGCTCAACAATCATTCGCATCTCAGACTGACAATCCAGTGCTCCGATACCTGCTTTCACAGCTGAGAACGCCTGATCGCTTTGTGCTCGTGCTGATTATCTTGTGTGGACTTGCCGTCGTTCTATCGATCATTCTGGGGGGTATCGGCGGGGCGGCAGCAGGAGCAATTTTCGGACGTCGGCCGCGCTAAGATTTCGACGATACCTTCTTGCGCCTCCTGCGCCTGCCGCGTATCATGCACCGTTTGCACTTTTCCTGAATAAAGCCGCTCCGATGACGAATAAGCCCGCACGCGGTTCGCTGCTTGGGATCGAACATCTAGAAACAAAAGAAATCATTGGACTACTGAAGCTGGCTCGCCGGATGAACCCGCAGAAACCGCGTCCTCTGCTTCGGGGAAAACGGGTTGTGCTTCTGTTCTACGAGGCGTCGACCCGGACGCGCACCTCCTTTGAGTTCGCGGCGAAGGCCCTCGGGGCGACGACAACGCTGGTGCAATCCAGCGGATCGAGCATCGAGAAGGGCGAGTCAGTCATTGATACCGGATATACGCTTCGGGCGGTGGGCGCCGACTGCATCGTTATGAGGCACCCATCTGCAGGCGCGCCTCACCTCATGGCGACGCATTTGGACATTCCTGTCGTGAATGCTGGCGACGGAATGCACGAACATCCCTCCCAGGCGCTGCTCGATGCAGTGACAATTTTGAAACACAAGAGATCTTTCAAAGGGCTGCAGGCGACCATCATTGGGGACATTTTTCACAGCCGTGTCGCGCGGAGTGCCTGTCATCTGTTAACGCGCTTCGGCGTGAAGATCACGCTCTGCGGTCCGCCGGAATTTGTCCCAGAGATTGCGGCAACACTGGCCCCCGGGTTGCGGGTAACCCGCCATATCGAAGATGCTTTGCGCGGCACCGACGTCGTCATGCTCTTGCGGGTGCAGAAAGAACGATTGGAAGGACAGAAAATCCGCCTGCCAGACTACATCGCTCGCTATCAGATGACAGCGGCGAGGCTGAAACTGGCCAAGAAAGATGCAGTCGTAATGCATCCCGGACCAATCATTCGTGGGCTAGAGCTAACGGCTGAAGTCGCAGACGGTTCGCAATCCGTAATCGTCGATGAAGTACACAACGGCGTGCCGACGCGCATGGCAATCCTGGCACGGGCGCTGGGGAAGGCTAGATGAGACCGCTCACTGCAACTTCTATTCCGCGGATTTACGCGGATGAACGCGGATTGTTCATTTAGTGCGGAGAACCGCCCCAGCCTCACTTGGGTGGGAGGCAGAATTGCATAGGTCCTTCGCGCAAAGAGCGCGCTCAGGATGACAAAGGGGTGATTCGATGACGCGCGTCGAGCATAAGAGTCTGCTGATCAAGGGCGGTCATCTGATCGACCCGGCGGCAAAGATCAATGCCGTAATGGATGTGCTTTTGCGCGACGGGCGCGTTGCCGAGGTAGGTCTTCCCAATAAGATTCGCGGCGCTGCCGACGAGAAATTTGACGCGAAAGGACTGATCGTCGCGCCGGGACTTATTGATTTGCACGTGCATCTGCGCGAGCCGGGACAAGGTTATAAGGAGACGATTGCGACCGGCACGACCGCCGCGGCGGCGGGCGGATTCACCTCCGTCTGCACCATGCCCAATACCGCCCCTGTTGTGGACACGCCGGAATGGGTGACCTGGCTTCGGCATGCCGAGCGCGGGGCGCAAGTGAATGTTTTTCCCATCGCGGCCGCAACGCGAGGCAGCAAAGGCGGCACGCTTACGGACTTCAGTGCCCTGCAGAAGGCTGGCGCAGTCGCGGTGACCGACGATGGCAAGCCGATCCTGGATGACGATGTCATGCGGATGGCGCTTCGCCTGGGAGCGGAACTCAATCTTCCGGTAGTACAGCACGCGGAGGACACGCGCACTACCGAGAACTGCTCCATGCATGCAGGAGCAACGAGCTTCCGCCTCGGTTTGCGCGCGATGTCTGCATTGGCTGAAGCGTCAGTTGTGGACCGTGATGTGAACCTGGCGCAACAGATTCGCGAATCACGATTGCACGTCGCCCATCTGTCTACGTCCGATGCGTTGAAGGCTGTGCGCCGCGGTAAACGAGCGAAAGCCCGCGTGACTTGCGAAGTGACGCCCCATCATTTCACTTTGATCGACGAGAGTGTGGGCGATTACGACACCAATTTCAAGATGAATCCGCCACTGCGCTCCGCGACGGATCGTGAAGCGATTCTAGTCGCGCTTGCGGACGGGACCGTCGACGCGATCGCAACGGACCACGCTCCTCACGCGCCGCATGAAAAGCAGGTTGAGTTCGAAAGAGCGGCGTTCGGGATCACAGGCCTCGAGACTGCGCTCGCGCTGGCCATCACGAAGTTGCACGTGGAACACAAGATTCCGCTGGCGCGAATTGTCGAACTATTTACCGCCGGTCCGGCGCGCGTTTTCGACCTGAACGGACGTGGAACCCTCGCCCGCGGCAGTTTCGGCGACGTCACGATCTTTGATCCCAAGAAACGTTGGACGTTCGAGGCGGCAAAATCGCGATCTATCTCGCACAACACCCCGTTTGATGGCTGGCAGTTCACAGGCAAGGTTGTGGCCACGATTGTCGGCGGAAAAATCGTCTACCACGTGTAACAAACCTGCTTCACAAGCCGTCTGGCACTGTGATGTTGAAATTCGAGTCTCGTCTTTTCTAAGAAAGTGGGGCGCTTATGCCGCGTTCGATCTGGCTGTCGATTCCTCTGGTTCTTGCTTTGGCCCTGGGAGCATCCGCGCAAACAGCTACGCCTTCATCGGCAACTGGTCCGGCGGCCAGCACTGCTTCGCCGCTCGACATCAACTCAGCGGTGAACGCTTATTTTGCAAAGATGCCGCCGGCGCGGCGAGCCCAGTCAGACGCGTACTTTGAAGGCGGCTACTGGATGATCCTCTGGGATTTCCTGGTCTCAGCCTTTGTGATGTGGCTGCTGCTGCACTTCCGCTGGTCGGCGAAGATGCGGAACCTGGCGGAACGCATTACGCGCTTCCGTTCCCTCCAGACGGCGATCTACTGGGTCCAGTTCTTTATCGTCGTCGAGATCCTGACATATCCCTGGAGCCTGTATGAAGGCTATTTCCGTGAGCACAAGTACGGGCTGCTCAACCAAACATTCGGTCCGTGGATGCGTGATCAGTTGGTGATGGCGATGGTCGGCATCGTGCTCGGCGCAATCCTTGTTATTCCGCTCTTCTGGGTGGTGCGCCGGCTCGGAAAGAACTGGTGGGTCTGGGGCGCCGCAGTCATGATTGTGTTTTCGGCGTTTGTGGCGCTAATCGCACCCGTCTACGTGTTTCCCCTCTTTAACAAGTACACGAAGCTCCAGGACGCAAGGGTGAAGGATCCTATCCTTCAGATGGCCCGCGCCAACGGGATTCCCGCGAGAGATGTCTATGAGTTTGACGCCTCGAAGCAGTCGAATCGGGTGAGCGCCAACGTCAGTGGATTTGCCAGCACCATGCGGATTTCGTTGAATGACAATCTGCTGAATCGCTGCACGCTCGCGGAGATTCAGACCACCATGGGCCACGAGATGGGGCACTACGTCCTGAATCATGCGTACAAAGGGATCGTGATGTTCGGCGTGCTGATTGTGATCGGATTCGCTTTCCTGAACTGGGGAATCAACTTCGCGCTTGCGCGGTGGGGAACCGCTTGGGAAATCCGGGACATCACGGATGTGGCAGTCCTTCCGTTGGCGGCGATTGTGCTTTCGTTATTTTTCTTTGTTACCACCCCCATTGGCAACACCATCACTCGCACCATGGAGTTTGAAGCTGACATGTACGGGCTGAATGCGGCCCGCCAGCCCGATGCCGAGGCCAACGTCGATATGTTCCTGGGTGAGTACCGGAAGCTCGATCCGGGGCCGATGGAAGAGTTCCTTTTTTATGATCATCCCAGCGGGCGGGTTCGCATCACAGCGGCGATGCGGTGGAAGGCGGAACATCCGGAGACGACATCAATCGAGGAGATCAATCGGGAGTTGTTTCCGCAGAAGTGAGAACCCCCGCCGGGCTTCTCCCCCGTCCCAGGCAGGGGAGAAGCCGCGGAGTCCAGTTCTACTTCGCTGTCGGCGGAGGTACCACCTCCTGCAGTTTCGGGTTATCGCGCAAGCGGCTGAACTCCTCGTCTTTGTAGACGTTGGCCAGATTGCGATAACCGTCTTCCTTGGCGCGCTTCAGGCACTGCAGGCAGCCCTCAATGTCGCCGCGCTTGGCATAGGCCTTGGCTAACAGATAGGAATATTGCGCGCGCTCCTCAGGACTGGAGATCTGCGCCGAGATGCCGGTACGGTTGTCGTGCCGGAGGGCATCAGGATCGAGTTCCATGGCGCGCATGTATTCCGCGATAGCGCGATCCATCTTCTTCTGGCTGAACCACGCTGCTCCTAGGTTGACGTGGAAAGTCGCGTCCGTTTCATTGAGCGCTACAGCCTTCTTAAAATACTTCGCAGCGGAGCCGTAGTTCTTCCTCATGTAGTCGATGGCGCCGAGGTTGTTGACCGCCTCCGCATATTTGGAGTTCAGCTTGACCGCCCGGTCGAAGTGCACGCGTGCGGAGCTGAGGTCGTCTTTGCGCAGTTCGGCGAGTCCAAGCTTGTTGTAAATGATGGAATTCTTATGATCCTTGCGCAGAGCGGCCTGGAAGTAGTCGATTGCCAGACTGTAGTCCTTTACCGAGCGAGCCTGATCTCCCGCCTTCTCCAACTCGGCGACCGTCATCTTGTCCAGGTTGACGTTCTGATCTGGCCAGGAAGCAGCCGGGCTGTATTTCGTAGCCGTCATTGCCAGCGCCAGCAGCATGAATCTCACTATGGTGTTCCGCATATTGCCCTCTTTCTCGCGGGTGCCCAGGTTCGGGCGTCATGCTCTCCGCGACTGACCTAGTTATGCCGGTTTTTGCTTACTGCAACAACGCTATAGCCGCTACGTGGAGGTTAGGTGGCTGGCGCTACATCTGTGAACCCAGGCAAGCGTCCGAAATGCAATCACTTAAGCCGCATGATGCAAAAATCAACGTGGGCCACGGTGGGACAGATCAGCACGGGTTACAGGGGTTACGTAACCGTTTGCAGGAACCGGAATCCTGAGACAAAGCGTATAAAGGAGGCAGAAGGCGCGCAGTTCCAGTGCGAGGGAGGGTCCAGTGCCTTCGACCATGGTGACGTCGATATCCTGGGAAGAAGAACGGGCTGAACTACAGGCCGTCTTGGGCTCGGCTGCTTTTGCGCGCTCTCCTGCGCTGAGCCATTTGCTTTCATACCTTTGCGAGAAAACCTTCGCGGGTGAAACCGACCAGATTAAAGAGTATTCCGTCGCGGTGGATGTCTTCGACCGGCAGGACTCGTTTGATCAGGATACCGATTCCATCGTGCGTGTTCAGGCCAACCGGCTCCGCAAACGACTGGGTGAGTACTACGCAAAGGAAGGTGCCGCTCACACCATCCATATCACGGTTCCTGTTGGTCAATACGTGCCCGTATTTTCACGCGTAGCTCAGCCGGATAGAGAGATGGAGCCTTCCTCTGGACCTGAAAAGACCCAACAGAATGTCGGATCGAAACGAAGCCTCGGTCCTTACTGGCTGATAGGGGTAGCGGCTTTGTTGTTGGCGGGATTCGTGATCGGGGCAATTCTGGTTGGAAGAACACACAGGCCACAGTTGGCCGCCGCTCCCTCCTATACGCAGCAGTTCGCCGCGCTCTCGGTGGGACTGCCTGTTGGTGAAGAGGTACACATACTCGCGGGATCGAGCCGCAAGTACGTGGATCATGCCGGGAAGCTATGGAATCCGGATACCTATTTTGCTGGCGGCACCGCAATGCAGAGTGCGGTGCAACACATCTGGCGGACGCAGGACCCCATGATCTATCGCACCAGCCGGCAGGGTGATTTCAGCTACAACATCCCGCTGAAAGCCGGAATGTACGAACTGCGGCTGCACTTTGCCGAGACGCAATACGGCCCCGAGAACGCCGGAGGTGGCGGCGAGGGTAGCCGAACGATGACGGTTACAGCGAACGGAGAGACTCTGCTGCACGATTTTGATGTACTCGCCGATGCTGGTGGAGAACGTACGGCGGAAGTCAAAGTTTTCTATAACATTTCGCCGGCCGGTGACGGCCAATTACATCTGGGCTTTTCAGCAGGAAGCGGCACGGCGATGCTCTCCGCCATTGAGATTCTGCCGGGAGTGCGCGGGCATATCCGTCCTGTCCGCATCGTGGCGCGGGATGTGCCGTACTATTCCGACGACAGTCGCTGGTGGAGTCCGGACGCCTACTTCAAGGGTGGACAGATCCGCAGTAGTCAGGAGCCGGCGCAGGGTACCGACGATCCGGAGTTCTACGAGACCGAGCGCTGGGGGCACTTTTCTTACGCAATTCCTGTAGCGCCGGGGAATTACACCGTGACTCTTCACTTCATCGAGCATCACGCAGGGCAAGGGAATGCGGAGGTTGCGCAGAGTAACGGATCGGAAGCTTCTGAGGACCGCGTGTTTAACGTCTTCTGTAACGGGAAGACGATCATTTCCAAGCTGAATATTCTTGATGAGGCCGGCGAGAATCGACCGCTGGTAAGGAAGATTAAGGGACTTGAACCCAATGCGCAGGGCAAACTGCTGCTGGAGTTTGTGCCGGTAACGCGGTATGCGACGGTGTCGGCGATTGAGGTGGTGCCGGAATAAGGATTCGCCCGACGCCAATCTCCCACTTCAATGCTGTCATCCTGAGCGAATGCGAGGGATCCCTTTCCTTGAAGGCGACAACGAGCGCCGACTGGCTTTTGCTACGAGGCCGTTGTCGATTGGAGAACTCCCTGATTGGCCACAACCAAGATCGAGGGATAAGGGATCCTTCGCTTCGCTCAGCATGACAGGTCCTTGTCGTCACACTAACTTGAGCGGACTCAGACGCCCGAGGCTATGTCAGGATTCCCTTTCGCTTGCCAGTACTCTTCAGTACTCCCAGGGCCTTCTCCAATTCATCCTTGGTGTGGGTGGCCGTCATGATCGTGCGGATGCGCGCTTTTCCTTCGGGCACCGTTGGGAACGCAATGCCGGTCCCCAGAACACCTTCTTTGAAGAGCTCGCGGGAGAAGTCCATCGTGAGTTTGCCGTCACCGATGATGATTGGAGTGATGGGTGTCTCACTGGCCGGTGTGGACTTTCCGCCGATATCGAAGCCTAAGAGTCCGAGTTCCTTCTTCCAGAAGCGCGTGTTCTCCCAGAGCTTTTCCATACGCTCGGGTTCTTGCTCCAGCACATCGAAGGCGGCGATGCAGGTCGCCGCGACAGACGGCGGATGCGACGTCGAGAACAGGAACGGACGTGCACGGTGATACAGGAAATCGATGAGATCCCGGGTTCCGCAAACATATCCGCCGAGCGCCCCGATCGCTTTGGATAACGTGCCCACCTGGATATCCACGCGGCCGTGAACGTTGAAGTGATCGATGGTGCCGCGGCCGTTGCGTCCAAGGACACCGGAAGAATGCGCGTCGTCGACCATCATGATGGCACCGTATTTCTCTGCTAGATCGCACAGAGCGGGGAGCGGGCCGATGTCTCCGTCCATGGAGAAGACGCCGTCGGTGATTAGTAGCTTTTTGCCGGGCTCTTGCTTTACGCTGG